>Ga0187892_10000858_pt1 | contig 75868 bp, 51 predicted proteins | sample MA1701073metaG_FD_139345 | JGI IMG/M metagenome (GOLD analysis project Ga0187892, IMG submission 139345) | Bio-ooze microbial communities from a basaltic lava cave in the Kipuka Kanohina Cave System on the Island of Hawaii, USA - MA170107-3 metaG ...
CCGTGTCGCGTCAGCGACACCTGATTTCAACCGTCGCTGACGCGACGGGAAGGCGTTGGCGCATCGTACCGTGGACTAAAGTCCACGGCTAAGGTCAGCCGCCGCTCACGCGGCGAAGAGGCTGAGCAGTTACCAATTTTGCAGCCTTACAGCGGTTTTCAGTTGGATGCGACCCCGTGTCATTAGCCCGACCGTGAGCGGCAGGTTCGATCCGGCAATATTTCATATGTCATATGCAATATTACATATGACATATGAAATATTTGATAGGTCACACGCGCTCGCAAACCGCTGTAAGAGCGGGCCAGGAGCGCCGCCTGTTTCTGTATCTTCCTCACCGCCTCCGCGATGTGATCCATATCTCTCCTGCCGCCGAGCAGCAGGTTCTGCGTCAACCAGACCGCTTCCTGGCAAAGCTTGTCATTCTCCGGACACTGGTTGCGCTCTTCAAGCTCGGCCAGTTCCTTCGCCGAATAAATGTAACGGTAGGCGCGGGACGCGAAGGTTTGCTTCAGGAACGCTTCCCGGTTGAGCGGCGTGTAGCCCGGATAACAGGGAATTCCTTCGGCCTGGAGCGCTTTGAGAAAACGCTCGCGCGGCAGGTTGCTGAAGTGCGCCGAGCTTGCGCCCGCGCCATTCGCCGAAGTGAGCCTGGCAGGAGTCCTCAAGCACTCGCAACCCGTGTTTCTTTGCAAGCGGCAGAATCACGTCGAGATTCGCCGCCGAGCCTCCGACATAGACCGGCATGATCGCGCGCGCGCGATTGGTGATGGCCGCCTCGATCTTGCCGGCGTCCACCTGAAACGTTGAACGGTCGGTGTCAAGGAAGACCGGCAACGCATGCTGCAGGAGAACGACGTTGACGGAAGCCCCGAAGGTGTAAGCCGGAACCAGGACTTCATCGCCCGGCCCAACGTCCAGCGCATTGAGGGCGACCGCCAGCGCGCTGGTGCCGCTGGAAGTCGCCAGGCAGTGTCCGGCCCCGATGGCGGCAGCCCAGGTTTTCTCGAAGCGCTCGACGTAGCTGCCGCCCAGCCGGTTCCAACGCTTCGAACGCAACACTTCCAGCCAGACCTTTTCATCGCTCTCGCCGATGACCGGCCAGACGGAGAATGGCTCGCTGCGCACCGGCTTGCCGCCGAGCAGCGCCAGTTGATCGGTTACTTTGGAAACAGCGGCGCGCAACCGCCCGCTCAGCCCGGCGACGGCTGCCCCCGCGCCCGTGACCGTCAGAAAACGTCGTCGTGTCAGATTGTTTTTCATTGTCAATTCCTCAGCTATGCCAGCAGTTTGTGTAGCGCCACGCCATGCACGTCGGTCAGGCGGAAATGCCGCCCCTGGAATTTGTAAGTCAGCCGGGTGTGGTCAAGCCCCAGACAATGCAGGATCGTCGCATTCAAATCGTGAACTTCGACCGGATCGCGCGTGATGTTGTAGCTGAAGTCGTCGGTCTCGCCGAAGCTCATTCCCGGCCTGACGCCGCCGCCCGCGAGCCAGACCGTAAAGCAGCGCGGGTGATGATCGCGCCCGTAATCATCGGCGGTGAGATGGCCCTGCGAATAAACCGTGCGCCCGAACTCGCCGCCCCAGACCACCAGCGTGTCTTCGAGCATCCCGCGCTCTTTCAAGTCTTCGATCAGCGCGGCGGACGGCTGATCAGTGTCGCGGCACTGGCCCCGGAGCTGCGACGGGCAGTGGCTGTGTTGATCCCAGCCGCGATGAAACAGTTGAATGAAGCGCACGCCGCGTTCGGCCAGCCGCCGCGCCAGCACGCAGTTGGCCGCATACGTGCCCGGCTTGCGCGAGTCAGGACCGTAACGCTCGAAGGTTCGCTCAGGCTCCGACGACAGGTCGGTCAACTCCGGCACGGAGCTTTGCATGCGGTAAGCCATCTCGTACTGCGCGATGCGCGTCCGCGTTTCCGGGTCGGCGAAACGGCTCAGCCTCTCCTCGTTCATCCGCGCCAGGTCGTCGAGAAAACGCCGCCGCGATTCAGGCCGGATGCCGGGCGGGTTCGAGAGGTAAAGCACCGGCTCTGACCCGGCGCGAAACTTCACGCCCTGATACTTCGACGGCAGGAAGCCGCTGCCCCAGAGGCGGTCGTAGAGCGGCTGGTCGTTGGGATTGCCCGTCCCCTTCGAGACGAGCGCGACGAAGGCGGGCAGGTCGCGGTTCTCGCTCCCCAGGCCGTAAGCGAGCCACGCGCCGAGGCTCGGACGGCCCGCGAGTTGAAAGCCAGTGGTCATAAACGTGATCGCCGGGTCGTGGTTGATCTGTTCGGTGTGCATGGACTTGATGAAGCACAAGTCGTCAACCACCCGCGCCGTGTGCGGCAAAAGCTCGCTCAACGGCGCGCCGGACTGCCCGTGCCGCGCGAACTTGAAGAGCGAGGGCGCGGTCGGAAAGTTCGGCTGAAACGCCGTCATCCCGGTCAGCCGCTGCCCCTGACGGATCGAGTCGGGCAGGTCCTTGCCGCGCTCCCGTTCCAGTTTCGGCTTCGGGTCGAAAAGATCGAGCTGCGACGGCCCGCCCGCCTGAAACAGGTAGATCAGCCGCTTCGCTTTCGGCGCGAAGTGCGGCAGCGGCGGCTTGTCACCCGCGCCTGAAGTGATTTGCGCCAAGCCGTCTTCGCCGAGCAGCGTCGCCAGCGCGGCCACGCCGGTGGCCGAACCGAGCCGTCCGAAGAAGCAGCGGCGCGTCAGCAGGAGTTGAGTCTCGTTGAGTGGGTTCATAAGCGTCAGAGCGGGTCGGACAGGTTAGTAACCTGTCCGACCCTTGATTAACTCAGAAGACGAACTTCAACGCGAACTGCATCACGCGCGGGTCGCCCGCCAGCGACGAAATGCGGCCCACATCGCCGCTCGACAGGTTGTTGCTCGGCAGGCCGAATTGCGGCGTATTGAAGAGATTGAAAAGCTCCCAGCGGAACTCCAGCCTCCGGCCCTCGCCGAAATACTCGAACGCGCGGGCCAGCGAGAAGTCGAAGTTGACCAGCCCCGGCCCGTCCAGCGTGTTGCGCCCGCAACTGCCGAGCCGCGCCGGCGTCGGCACGGCGTAGGCCGAGGTGTCGAACCAGCGATCCACGTTGCGGTCGCCGCTCGGCAGCGAGCCGTCGCGCAGGCAATCGCCGAGCGCGTTGGCCAGCCCGCCGCGATTGCCGACCAGCCCGTTGTTGGCGCTGGCGAAGATCGTGAAGGGCCGCCCCGTCCGCATGTTGCTCAGGCCGCTCACGCGCCATCCGCCCAGCAGATGCGAGGCCGCGCCCTCGGTCAGATAGCCGCGCCCTTTGCCGAACGGCAGTTCGTAGACGTAGCTCAATACCAGCCGCTGCCGGTAATCGGAATCACTGCGACCACGCTGCGAGCGGAGGTTGCGCGAGTTTTGCAGGAAGCTGTTCGAGCCGCCGCTGAAGAGATGCTCCAGCCCGCCGTCGAGCGATTTCGAGTAGGTGTAAGCGCCGCGGAACGAGAGGCCGCTGCTGAAGCGTTTCTCCAGCGTCAGTTCCGCCCCGTGATAAACCGAGTTGCCGACGTTCTCGCGCAACTCGATAGGGCCGAAGGCCGGGAAGGGTATCGTCCCCGTCCCCGTGCCGTCGGCGTTGAAGAGCTGCTGGTTCAGATTGCGCAGGATCGAGAGGTGCGTCCCTTTCGTCCCGACGTAATCGAACGTCACCGCCATCTCCCACGGCAGTTGCCGCTGAATGCCCAGATTCCACTGGTCAACGCTGGGGTTGACCGCGTCGGGCGCGACCGCGCGCAAGCGCACCTGCGCGAGTCTGGTCGGATCATTGAGGATTGTGTTCGGATCGAGCGAGAGGTTGAAGCCCGTCCGCAGGCGAATGTTGGCGGCGGTCGTGCTGGTGTTCGTCACCCCGACCACGTTGTTGACGAAGAACGGCAGGTTGAGCGCCATCTGGTCTTCGCTGCCCGCGCGCTCAAAGAGCATATAAAACCGCCCGTAGCCCGCCCGCACCACCGTCCGATCCGTCGCCTGATAAGCAAACCCCACGCGCGGGGCGAAGTTGTTCCTGTCCGCTTGGATCAGACTCCGTCCGAAGGGCGAGTTGGCCGGAGTGAAGGTGCGGCCCGTCGCCGGATCGAAGTTCGTCATCCGGTCGGCGCCGTCATAGGGCCAGGTGGCGAAATCGTAACGCAGTCCCAGATTGACGGTCAGTCTGGGCGTCACTTTCCAATCGTCCTGGAAGAAACCGGAGAGCATCCACAGCCGCGTATCCACCACGGCCAGATTCGACAGTTGCGCGCCCGAAGGATAGCCGAGCAGGAAGTCAGCCAGCCCGATGCCCGTGCGCTGCCCGTCGAAAGTCAGCGTCCCGCGCAGCCCCGGCACGTCGAGGTAGATGTTGCGCATCGGCGCGCGCAGATCAACGCCGAACTTCATCTGGTGCGCGCCGAACGAAACGCTCACCGTATCGGCCCACTGAAATTGATTGGTGACCTGGAACTTGGGCAGAAAGTCGGGCGAGCCGAGCCGGGTTGTTCCGCCCGCCGTGCCGCCGATGGTCGGCGTCCCGCCGCGCCCGCTGATGTTGAGACCGGGCACGCCGCCGCTGTAAGTCGGACTGTCGGCCACGCCCCGGATGCCCACTTCGGCCAGCGTGTTGAGGCCGAAGGGGTCCTGCACCGCGCGCGAATCATTGCGCCCCCAGCCCAGCCGGAACTCGTTGACCATCCGCGATCCGATGGTGCGGTTCCAGCCGATGGCCGCCGACTGCGCCTTCATAAACAGGCGACCGAAGGCCGAGGTCGAGGTGCCGTCAATGATCCCGCCGAAGGTCCCCGGCACGAAGCGGAAGCGGTCGGAGTTGGTGTAGCGCACGAAGAGCGAATCGCGCGGGCTGAGCTGCCAGTCGCCGCGCCCCGTGTAGCTGTCGGTCTCGTCAATGATGCTCGGCGTGCGAATGTAGTTCAGCACGTTGAGCGGCCCCGTCGAGGGCGCAAGATTCGGCCTGGGCGTCAGGCCGAGCAGCCTCAGCGCAACCGGGTCCAGACAGCGCGCCGGAATCTGGTTGTTGGGAAAGGGCTGCGCCACTCCGCCGACCAGCGGGATGCAATCCCCGACTCGATCAACCAGCGGCGCGTATGTCGTGCGGTTGGCGGCGGCGGCGGCAGCGGAAAAATCGCCCGCGATTTCGTTCGGCAGCGGCACGTTGCCGGGGCGGGTGACGCCCTTGCGAATCCGCGTACCTTCGTAGTTGAAGAAGAAGAAGGCGCGGTCTTTGACGACCGGGCCGCCGAGGTTGCCGCCGAACTGGTTCTGAATGTGCTGCGGTTTGTCGCGGTTGAGCCGGTTGAGCAGGAAGTTGTTGGCGTCGAAGACGCGGTTGCGGTGGAATTCGTAGAGCGTGCCGTGGAACTGATTGCTCCCGCCGCGCGTCGTGACGCTGATGACCGCGCCGGGGCTGCGGCCGTTCTCGGCGTTGTAGGGGTTGGTCGAGACCTTGAACTCCTGGATCGAATCCACCGAGGGCCGCGCCACCTGCGTGGTCAGTTCCTGCACGTTGGTCGAGATCGAGTTGTTGTCCACGCCGTCGAGCACGAAATTGTTTTGCAGCGAGCGCACGCCGTGGACGTTCGCGCCGCCCGTGCGCCCGGCGGAGGTGCCGCCGCCCTCTTCGGTGTAGCGGTCATTCTGCACGCCCGCGACCAGTCCGAGCAGGTCGTCCCAATTGCGCGCGCTCAACGGCAGGTCGGTAATCAACTTGTTTTCGACCACGCCGCCGGTCGCAGCCTCCTGCGTGGTGAGCAATTGCGCGGTGGCGGCGATGTTGACGGTTTCACTGACCGCGCCGACCGTGAGCGCGATGTCCAGCCGCGCCTTCTGACCCACTTCGAGCACGGTCTTTTCGCTCACCGCTTTCTTGAACCCCTGAGCCTCGACCGCGATGGTGTAAGCGCCCACGGGCAGGCTCGCAAAATTGTAATAACCCGAAGCATCAGTCGTGGCCGTGTATTCCACATTGGTGGCGTTATTCTTCGCCCGCACCGTGGCGTTGGCCGCGCTGGCGCCGGCGGGGTCCGTGACCAGCCCCGTCAGGCTGGCCGTGTTGACCTGGGCTGCCGCCTGCGCCGCCAGTCCGAGGCAGAGCAGACAAAAAAAGGCAAGAGATCGTGTCAATTGTCCGAACATAATGGTCTCCTCGATGAATGGGTAGGACAGGTTAGTAACCTTGTCATTACCCACATTTTCTCTCTTTTGCGCCGGAGGCGCAGCGGAGATTAGCCGATGGTGGAACCACCGGAAGGCCCGTCGTTATTGTCTTTGCGCCCCGGCAGGGGCGCGGGACTGGAACGTGATCGCGAAGTATTTTGCCGATTCAGTCACGTCCAGCACCCCTGCCGGGGTGCGCAGAATTGGCCGCGCATCACTCCTTCGTAATCACCTCATCCAGATTGAGGATCAGGCTGGCGACCGTCGCGTGGGCCGCCAGTTCAACGGCGTCCAGCCGCTCATCGCGTCGCTTTTCGCCTGTGCCGAGCAGTCGCGCGGCTTCCGCTTTGTGGCGGCGGAAGTAGTCGCGCTGCGCCCGCAAGGCGTCGAGCAGGATGCGCGCCTCGTTTTGATTTGGCAAGCGCGCGGCGGCCTCGCGGAATGCGAAGCGCAATCGCGCCGTGTCGTTCTGCCCGCCTTCGCGCAGCATGCGTTCGGCCAGCATCCGCGCGGCCTCGACGTAGGTCACATCGTTCATCAGGTTCAGGGCTTGCAGCGGCGTGTTGGTGCGCGTCTCGCGCACGACGCAGGTCTCGCGGCTGGCCGCGTCGAAGGTCTGCATGAACGGCGGCGCGATGGTGCGCTTCCAGAACGTGTACAGGCTCCGGCGATAAAGCTGCTCGCCGCGATCCTGCTCGTACTGCAATCCGAGAATGACCATGTCGTTCCAGAGTCCGGCGGGCTGGTAAACCTTCACCGACGGGCCTCCGCGTCGCTCGACCAGCAGCCCCGAAACGAACAGGGCCTGATCGCGGATCATCTCCGCCGAAAGCCGCCCGCGCGGGCCGCGCGCCAGCAGGCGGTTCTCCGGGTCTTCTGATTGCGGATTGCGGCCAATGCTGGAGGCCGATTGCGGATTGGGTTTCGAGGATTGCCGGTAGGCGGCGCTCATCACCATCAGCTTAAGCAACGCTTTCACATCCCATTGTGGATTGCGGATTGTGTCTCTCCGTCTCTCCGTCTCTCCGTCGCGGAACTCGACCGCCAGCCAGTCGAGCAATTCCGGATGCGACGGCCATTCGCCCTGCGCGCCGAAGTCCTCGGTCGTCTTGACCAGTCCCGTGCCGAACAACATCTGCCAGAAGCGATTGACCGTGACGCGGGCTGTCAGCGGGTGTTCTTTGCTGACGAGCCAGCGCGCCAAATCGAGGCGAGTTGAATGTGACGCGGCCTCCGCCGCTCCCTCACGGTCGCGGTCGCGTAGCGGCGGCAGCGCGGCGGGCGTGCCGCGTGTGACGCGCTCGCCCGGCGCATCGTAAGCCCCGCGCTTGAGCAGGAACGTTTCGCGCGGTTCGGGCAGTTCCTGCATCACCATCACGGTCGGCAGCTTCGCCGCCATCTCCGTCCCGCGCCGCTTGAGTTCATTCAATCGCCGCCACGCCTGTTGCATCCGCGGCGGCGCGGCAGTATCGAGAAAAGCCCAGCGCAGCTTGTCCGCTTGCGCCGCCGTGCGCTGCGGCGACTGCGCAATAGCCTCGAGCGCGGCGGCGTCGGCCAGCACGGCCACCTGCTCCGGCTCGAGCGCGGCGGCGTAAAGCCGCACCTCATCAATCAGGCCGTGAAAGCGCAGCGCGTCGCGGTCGAGGCCGCCGAGTCGCAACGGCTGATCGGCGGTCACCTCACGAAAAACCTGCCCGGCATGCGCCTTGAGTTTTTGCGGCTGACCGTCGAGGTAAATCCGCGCGCCGCTCGCCAGCCCCGTGCCGTCGTAGACCGCCGCGACGTGATGCCACTGATTGAGCGCGAGTTTGTTTTCGGTCTCGACCCGCACGGCGTCGTCGGCCCAGACTCGGATCAGGTTGAATTGCAGCCGGCCTTCGTGCAGCAACAGCCCGTAGCCTCTGCCGATCAGCGCGCCCGCCGATTTCTCCGCGCCGTCCTTCGCGCTGCCGTCCACTGCGCGGGTGATGATCGCGCCTTCGTCCGAAGTCGGATAAATCCAGGCCGAGAGCGTGAAGCGATCCTCGAAATCGAAATTCGCCAGCTTGCCGGCTTCGAGCTTCGTCTGACCGTCGAACTCCGCCGCGCGGTCCACTCTTCCGTCCGTGAACTTCGCCGCGCCGCGCAACCGCGCCTCCGCCGCGTCGAGCGCGAAATGCACGACCAGGCTGTCGGTCGGAAACCAATGCCGCGGCGATCCAGCGAGCGGGTAGGACAGGTTACTAACCTGTCCTACCATTTCCCGCGACGCGAGCTTCCGCTCCCACGCCTGTTGCAACTGCGGCAGGCGTGATGACCGGCGAGCGAAAAGTTTTTCGGCGGCGGCGATTTCGGTTTCCAGTTGATCGAGGCGCCGCTGCTGCGCGCGCGTCGGCGCGTGGATGACCGGCGGCGAGTTGCCCCGATTCAGCGCGCGCCCGCTTTCGGGGATGCTGTTGAAGTAGGCGAAGAACTGGTAGAACTCGCGCTGCGTCAGCGGGTCGTATTTGTGATTGTGGCAGCGCGCGCAGCCCATCGTCAGCCCGAGCCAGACCGTCGCGGTCGTTTCCACGCGGTCTATCGCGTATTCGACCGCGTACTCTTCGGGAATCGTGCCGTCTTCGCTGTTGGTGCGGTTGTTGCGATTGAAGCCGGTGGCGATGCGCTGATCGAGCGTCGCGCCGGGCAACAGGTCGCCGGCCAGTTGTTCGACCGTGAACTGGTCGAACGGCTTGTTCTGATTGAAGGCCTCGATCACCCAGTCGCGCCAGCGCCACATATACCGCTCGTCGTCGCGCTGGTAGCCGTTGGTGTCGGCGTAGCGCGCCGCGTCGAGCCAGCGGGAAGCCATCCGCTCGCCGTAACGCGGTGAAGCCAACAACCGGTCAACGACTTTTTCGTAAGCTCGCGGCGAACGGTCGCGCAGGAAAGCGTCAGCTTCGGCGGGCGTCGGCGGCAGCCCCGTCAGATCGAACGAGACGCGACGGATGAGCGTCGCGCGGTCGGCTTCGGGCGCGGGCTGCAAACCTTCGCGTTCGAGTCGCGCCAGCACGAAGCGATCAATCGCGTTGCGCGGCCAGTTTTCATTTTTGACCTCCGGCAGCGGGGGGCGCGCGGGCGCGATGAACGACCAGTGTTGCTGCCACGCCGCGCCCTGTTTGATCCATTCGGTCAGCAATTCGATTTCACGCTCGGTGAGCGCGCGGCCCGAATCCACGGGCGGCATGCGCAACGCTTCATCTTTCGCCGTGATGCGTTTGACGATCTGGCTCTGCTCGATGTGACCGGGGACGATGGCGCGGCGGCCACGTCCCAGGCCGGCGAGCGCGGCGGCTTCGGAATCGAGCCGCAGTTTGATCTTCCTGCTCGGCGCGTCGGGACCGTGACAGACCCAGCACTTGTCGGAAAGGATCGGGCGGATGTCGCGGTTGAATTCGATCCGGCGGGTCGCGGCCTGCGCCTGCGGTGATGCCTCAGGCGGGTAGGACAGGTTAGTAACCTGTCCTACCATTTGAGCAGTAACGCGCTCCGCCGAGACTGCGGACATCATCGCGCGGAAACAGATGAAGATCAGTGCGACTGTCAATGTGCCGAGTTGGATGTTTCGCTTCACGTTCAAATTATCCGGGATTTGCGGCTCCATACTTCAACTGTAGAACTTTGGCCCGGCCTTTCCGATGGATGGTCACGACGAACAGGTTATCGAATTCCTTCTCGCCGATGGTTGGAACCAGGTCTCCTCCAAGCATTTTGATGACCGCCGGAACGCTGTTGCCGTGTCCCACCACAAGGACGGCCGCGCCGCTGTGCTGATAAATCTTCGCGGTGATTTCCTTGAGCGATTGCGGTGAAACCTCCCGCGGATTGACCGGATTCGGATTGACCGGGATCGGCGTCGCGGTGAGGCCGAGTTGTTGCGCCAGCGGCTCGGCGGTCTGTTGCGTGCGCAGAAACTGCGAGGGAATGATCGCTTTGACGCCGCACTTGCCGAGCATGCGGGCCAGTTCCCGCGCACGCAGCCTGCCCGCTTCGTTCAGCGGCGGGTCGGGCGCGGGCGGCGTGGTATCCCGTTCGGCATGACGAACCAGAAAGACGGTTGTCACCTGATCGGCGCTGACCGCTTGCGCCGCGCGGCTGGCGGCAAGCTGGGTTGACGCCGCCAAAAGTAACAACAAAAGTAAATAACGCAGGTATTTTTTCATGCTTCTTCTCAGAGAATGGGTAGGACAGGTTACTAACCTGTCCTACCTCGCAGTTATGACGTTTTGCGGCGCGCCCGGCTCGTGCGCCAGTTGGCGGACGCGCCCCAGTTCTCCGATCAGCCAATGCGCCAGCGCGAGGGCCAGCAGATACATGACTGAAATCGCCGCGAAGATGGGCGCGAACGACAGGTGCTGCACTACCCAGCCGATGCTCAGTTGCGTGACCACTCCGGCCAGCCCACCCAGCGCGCCGCCAAAACCCGAAACCGTGCCGACCGCGCGTCGGGGAAAGACCTCCGCCGGGAGCGTGATGTTGCCCCAGGCCGCGTGACCGAACATCAACGCCGCGATCAAAGCAATCGCCAGCGCCGGGCTGCTCACTCGGGTCACCAGCAGGCAGCAGACCGGCATCAGGCAAGAAACCCAGAGCATCGTAGCCTTGCGCGCGCGATTGACGCTCCAGCCGCGACTGGTCAGGTAACGCGGGATCGCCCCGCTGGCGATATTGCCCAGCGCCAGCGCCACAAAGGGAATCCAGGCGTATTTGCCGATGTCCGCCAGATCGAAGCCGCGCTCCTGTTGCAGGTACTTCGGAATCCAGAAGATCAGGAAGTAAGTGATCGGGTCAATCAGAAACCGGGCCGCGATGCAGCCCCAGGTCTCGCGCATCCGCAGCAGCAGGCTGATCGGCACGGCCTCCTGCACCGATTCTTCTTTGCTCCCGGCGTCGGCCAGTATCAGGTCTCGCTCCTCGGCGCCGAGTCGCGGATGATCCTGCGGCAGGCGATAGAAAGCCGCCCAAACCGCTACCCAGACGAAGCCGATCGCGCCGGTGATCACAAAAGCGTAACGCCAGCCCAGCGTCAGGGCGATAAACGAAACCAGCGGCGCCGCGACGGTCGCGCCGAGGGCCGTGCCCGCATTGAAAATCCCGACGGCCAGCGCCCGCTCGCGCATCGGAAACCATTCGGAGACGGCTTTTACTCCGGCGGGGAAATTGGCCGGTTCCGCGGCGCCGAGCAGGAAGCGGAAAAAAGAGAATTGCAAAGCTGTGTTGGCCAGCGCGTGCAGCATATTCGCCACCGACCAGCCGGAGACGAAATACAGAAAGCCGCGCCGCGTGCCGATCCGGTCAATCAGCCGCCCGCTGACCGCGTACATCACCGTGTAGCTGACCAGAAACGAAGACGTGATGTAAGAGTATTGAACGGTGGTGATGCCCAACTCGCGCTGGATCGTGTCGGCCAGCACCGAGAGCGTCTGCCGGTCGAGGTAGTTCAACTCCGAAGCCAGGCACAGCATCACGGCGATGTACCAGCGCAGATGTCTGATCGGTTTTTTCGCGGTGTTTTCCATTTCAGAAAATGATCTTCGCTCCCAGTTGAATGATGCGTGGAGCGAAGATCTGATTCCGCTCTTCGATGCTCCCGACATTCGGGTTGGTGAGCAGGTTGTTGGCGAAGACGCGGCCGGCGATGTCGAAGCGGTGCAGCCGCTCGTTGGTCGCGCCCAGCACGTCCACCCGCAACTCAAATCTGGACGTCTCGCCGAACGAGGTGGATTTGGCGATGGAGAAATCCAGGTTGCGCGCAAACGGCGCGCGGAAAAAGTTGCGCGCGATGTTGCCGAACGTCCCCGGCGCGTAATCCAGGCTGATCGAGGCCGGATTGATCAAAAACAACCGCCCGCCCCGGCCCGCTTCCCACTCACTCACCCGCCGCTTCCACTCAGCTTCGGAGAAGTAAGGCTCGCCGGCCAGATCGCCGCGTTCGGTCGAGAGCGCGTAGCCCGTGTTTGCCCGGCGGTTGCGGGCGTTCGGCGAAAACGGGAAGCCTGATTGCAGCGCGAACGCGCCCGACACGCGGAAGCCGCCGATGAGCTTATCCACGAGGCCGCCGCGATTGACGAACGCTTTGCCCTTGCCGAAAGGCAATTCCACGATTCCGCTCGTCACCCAGCGGTGCGGCGCGTCGAAGCTCGAAAGCCCGCGATCCCGGTTGATGTTCCGGCTGTCGGAGAGGATGTTGAAGGTCGAGCCGAGCGCGAAGACTTCGCTGCCCTGATCAATGCTCTTCGACCAGGTGTAGGACGAGAGCAGGCTGTAGCCTTGCGAGAAGCGCTTGTCCACCTTCACCGTCAGCGCGTTGTAATTCCCCTGCAAAATGTTCGTCACGATGAACGAGTCCTGACTGAAGTTCGCGTAGGGCCGTCGCAGCAGGAAGTTGGCCGCCGGGTCGGCGCTGGTCACGCTCTGCGCGAGCGGACTGGCCGGCGGCTGGTTGAAGATCCATTGCGTCGGCAGGTTTTTGGAATTCGATCCGGCGTAATTGACCTCGAGGAGCATGTTGGCCAACACCTCGCGCTGAAGGCTCAGGCTCCACTGCTGCGAGTATGGCGTCCGGTACGAACCCAGCGCCGAGAGCGTGGTCAGAAAGGGCTGAACAAGCGTCGCTGGCGCGCCGCCTAAAGTGGTCGTGAAGCCGCCGCCGACGGCGAAGGCGCTCGACGGAAACAGATCGGCGAGCGTCGCGCCCGGGCGCTGGAAATCGCCGATCTGCGTGTTGAAGCGCGCGCCGACGCGCGGCTCGTACTGCCGCCAGTGAAAGAACTGTGTCGAGTCGGAATAGAACACGCCATAGCCCGCGCGGATCACCAGGCTGTCGTTCTTGAAGGGCTGAATCGCGAGTCCGATGCGCGGCGCGAAATCGTTCCGGTCGGCTGCGACCACGCGCTCGCCGCTGCAGCAAGCGACCGCCGGCGTGTTGGAAAGCGCCGCCACGGCCTGGTTGGCCACCAGCAGCCGCCCGCTCTGGAAGTCCACGATGGCGCCGCCCAGCGATTCTTCCCGGTAAGGCTGATGGTATTCGTAGCGCAGACCCAGATTGAGCGTCACGCGCCGCGCCGCCTTCCAGTCATCCTGCGCATAGAGGCTCCACGGCGTGTTGCGGACGTTGGCGAAGGAAGGCGTGGTCAGCGAACTCTGCTGGACCAGGCCGAGCAGGAAGTCGGCCGCTGAATTCTCGCGGTTGGAGCTCGTCTGCGTCGCATCGCTCGCTTTGGTATAGAGGCCGTTGAAAATCGCCGTCCCGTTCGATCCCGTCCCGCCGCCGTTCTGGAAGCGGTTGTGGTCGAGCTTGAAGCCGAGCTTGAGCGCGTGCAGACCGCGCACCAGCGAGAGGTTGTCCGAGAGTTGATAAGTATTCTGCACCGTCCGCAGGACTGAGCCGCCGAAGCCGCCGTAGGCTGGCGTATTACCGACCACCGTCAAAATCGGCAGTGTGCGGAAGAAGGTGTTGCGGATGCCGAATTGAGCCGGATCAATCTCGTCAATGCTGTCGCCGTAAACCCCACGCACATAGCCCAGGCGAAACTCGTTGACGATGGTCGGAGAGAAAACGCGCGTCCAGGCGGAGTTGAAGACGCGCCCGTCGCCGACCACGTTCTTGGTGGTGTAGGGCAGCGTGCCGACATTGAATTGGGAGTTGTCCTGAATCCCGACGCGCCCATAAACGTTGTCGCGCTCGGAGAACTTGTGGTCAATGCGCACGGAATATTGGTTGTTGTCGAAGACAGCGCCCGCCGGCGCGAGCAGGTTGGAAGCGCCCGAGGCGAAGTTCGGCTGTGCCTGTTGCACGGCGATCAGAGACTGCGCGACAGGACTGAGCCGGTTGGCCGGAATCCTGTTGTCAGCAAACGGTTGGCGAATGAAGCGCGGGTTGAAGGCCGTCGGGCCTTGCGCGGCGTTGAACGCCGGGTTGGCGACGGTCGTGTTCGGATCGAAGATTTGCCCCGCTCGCACGCACTGCCCTGACGGCGTGCCGTTCGGATTGAACAAAGGGATATTGACGCCGCCCGATTGCAGGCAGCCGCCGAGCGCCGCCGAGAAATCGCCCGCGCGTTCCGCCGGCGTCAGCACGCGCGTCGCCGTCGGAGTGACCACGCTGTGGCGGCGGCCTTCATAGCTGAAAAAGAAGAAGGTCTTGTCATGCCCCTTGTAGCCCAAAGGGCCAAAGTATTTTTTTGGCAGAGAGAGAGGCCCGCCAATCGTCCCCCCGAATTGATTGAAGCGCAGCTTGCCGCGACCCGGCTTGCCGTCCTTGTCGAGCGGCGCAATCGGGTTGCGCGGTTGCAGCCGGTCGTTGCGCAGGAACTCAAAGAGCGAGCCGTGAAACTTCTGCGTCCCGGCTTTGCTCGCCACGTTGACCTGACCCGCGCCTTCATATTCGGCGGAGTAGGCGTTGTTCTGCACCTGGAACTCCTGCACCGATTCGAGCGAGGGCGTGATGGTCGGCGTGCCGAAGGTCGGATCGGTATTCGACAGCCCGTCCACCTTGAACGTGACCGACGACGGGCGCCCGCCGGAGACCGAGAACGAGCCGCCGCTTTCGAGCCGGAAGGCCGGCGCATTGCCGCCCGGCGGCTGCGAGACGTTCGAGTTGAGCAGGATGAAGCTGTAGATGTTGCGGTCGCCCGAAGGCAGGTCGGTGATCGTCTTGTTGTTGATCACCTGGCCGATGGTGGCGTTCTCGGTCTGCACCAGCGGCGCCGTGTTGACGACCTCCACTGTGGCCGAGATGTCGCCCGCTTGCAGCGCCAGATCCGTGCGCACCCGCGCGCCCACCGAGACGACCACATTGTTGTTGACGCCGGTCGAAAACCCCGGCGCCGCCGCCGAGACTTTGTAACTGCCGGGCGTCAGAAACGGCGCTTCGTAGTAGCCTTCGGCGTTGGTCGACAAAGTCTGACTGACGTTAGTGCCGGGATTGGTGATCGTCACCGTAGCGCCCGGAACGGCAGCTCCGCTCGCGTCGGTGACTGTCCCGACGATGGCGCCTTTTTCGGTCTGGCCGAGCAGCGCTGACGGCGTCAGCGCGAGCAGCCAAACGGCGAGCCAGGCGATGTGGATTAGTCGGCGATTCATATTAACCTCCTCTGCATGGTTCATCTCTTGCCGGCCAGCAGGCCGATTTTTATTGGTTGTCGTCGCCAGGCCGCGGGCGCCTCGCGTAAACTCCTGAGTTTGTAAAGACTACTTTGGGTCCGGTCTCCCGCGTATTCTATTCCAGAGCAGGACGATGACAGACCCGACCAGGATGCCGGCGGCGTCGGGAATCAGGTCTCGCGAACGGCAGTGCCCTCTATTCGTGACGCCCTCCGCAACTTCGACCAGCGCTCCCATTGCAATTGTCGCCGCGGCTGCCCAGGCGAACGCCGCCCAGTTGGACATCCGAAGTTGCGCGCTCGTCATGAGGAAGAAAAATGCGAACAACACAATATGTGGATAGTTGGTCAGCGAGTGAATGGCAAGCTGGATATCGAAAGTGAGTTCGCAGGGCTGAGGATCCAGGCGGAACCCCGCTTTCGCGGGGAAGTAGAGCAGACCCAGCACGACAAAGGCAAGATAAGCCCAGCGGACGCCACGCAGAGAGAAAACAGCGAGCGCGAATAAGACAAGAAAAGCGAATGGCCACATATCTCTTTATATCTCCCGATCCGCCGAATGGGTTGCTTCAGCGGCGCTTGAAGCGCGTCCGCCACAGCGCCTTTTATTTTCCTCAATGGCTTTGACGTTGACTTGCACGGAGTGACCGTACATTTCCCAGTCCCACTGAATTTGTTTGCCCGTTTCCAGCCTTCCGCTGCTTTTAGTGAACCAGAACCGGGCGGTAATGGCCGGATCGACAAAAGCCTCGAAGACCTCCGCGACCGGTTGGCGAATGAGCATTTCCGCCTTTGCCGATGGTAGCTGTTGAATTTCCATAAGCATCTCCTTCGAGGAGTGGTCAGCAGGTATCTCATCAACTGACCACAAATCACTTTTTATCATTTCACAGCGCGATCCTCCGCGGTCGTCCTGGTGACTGGCGATGGTAGCTGAAGACTGACTGGCTGCACGAACGCGCCGTTGGCGGCGACATCCCAGACCGCGAACCGGACCCACTTCTTACCGGTCGCATCGAACGGGATGCGGAAGCGGTGTTTGCCTGACGGCGGCAGGTGTGTCGCCGGGATGATTTGCCGATCCGTCTTCCGCCCGTCGCCCCAGACCACCTCGACGAAATTGAGCGGGAACGTCCATTCGACCTCCGCCGTGATCGTCCGCCGCGCGCCGCTCCCCACGAGGGCGTAGGAGGAGATCAGAACTTCCCCCGAGGTCACGAAGTAGTCGCCGCGCTTCAGGGCATCAATGATCGGACTCATATCATCCACCGCCGGCAGGCGCTCGAGCCTGACATAGTTGACGGGCGACATCCCGTAGACGTCGTCGGAGGGCGGCTTGCCGCGATGACCGATATCGGATCGCGCCTCGGAGATGGCCAGAAAGTGCTTGAGCGGCGCCGGCTCGCCAGCCATCCAGTTGCTCACCTCATCCCAGAGGCTGAGGCAGCGATACTCGCACAGCCGCGTCTCGGAGGCGTCAATCCCCATGCCCCAGCGGTAGCCGAACCCCCGATAGTTCCGGTGGCGGAAGTGGGCGGTATCCCTGACGGCGTCGGGGAAGCCCGTCGAGCCTTTCGAGCGCGGATGCGGCATAAAGATCAGCGCGTTCTCGCGCTCGGTCATCTCCATCACGTCCGCCGGGCTGCCCAGGTTGTAAACCGTGCCGTACCGGGGGCGCTGCTCCGCGAGCGGTTGTCCCTCGGCGCGCCGCGGCAGCCAGAACACAGGCTTCGACAACAGCAGATCGGTGTGCCCGCCCAGGTCTACACCGATGTTCTCGTCGTCCGGCATGATCAGGAAGTTCTTGTCGGAGTGCCGCCGCGCGGCATCATAGTACTCGGCCTGGGCTTTCAGGTAGTCCTCGCCCTCAGCCCGTCCGCGCACCCCGTCAACGATCCCGTAAATATCTATCCCGGCTCCTTTGGCAGCCTCGATGTCATTCAGTCGGTTGTCCAGCCCTCCCGATTCGCGCAGCCGCCGCACCATCTCCACGTGATAGTGCGTGCCCATCACCTTGTAGCCGGGGAGCGGTTTGAATCGGTCGCCGCGCGTGAAGGCCAGCGCCGCGTCCAGCGCCGCGTGACCCGAATCGGGGCTGACGTACAAAAACACGGGCATCTGCTGCCACGCGCCGGGCCGCGCGCTGTAAAGCGCAAAGTTGTGGAAGAACTCCGACGTCTCTTCCCTCTCGGCCTGTCTCAGGCCGAAGGAGAACGATGCGGCGCTGTCCTTGCGATACCAACTCGGGCCGAGGTTCTGCTCGGACTCGCGCGCCCAATAAAAGCTGTGCGGCGGCGGAAACGCGGCAATCGCGCCGCCCGCCAGCTTCGCGGCGATCAGGCGGTTGCTGCTCCAGACGGTCGCCGGGGCGTCGTTGACGGTCCCGCCGAGCTGGTAGTCCTGCCATCGGTTGGCCAGATCGCGCCAGACCAGACGCGAGGCCGGCTGAATGGGGAGACCTTTGAGGCCGCCGTCGTACTTGAAGGCCGCCGAAGGGTGATCGGTCCTGACGATCAGCGTCTGACGAATCAGGTTCGACCCCTTGAAGATGTCGTACTGCAAGCGCCCGGCAAAGATTCCAGCCTCCACGCCGGGGAAGCTGATCTCGAGCCGCGCGCCGTTGGTTTTGACCTCGCAGCCCCGCGCCCGGTAGGTGGCGGTCGCGCGCGTCACCTCCTCAGGATGGCGCGGGAGTCCGGGTTGACCGAGCAGTCCGTCCACCGGCGGGATCGCGGTTGGGTGTGAAGGAGGGCGGACGCCGCTCCCCTCGACGTACAAGGGCGCGTCCCAGAAAGCGTCCCACTTGACGCGATTGATGATTTCGGCGGTGAGCTTTCCGCCGCGCGCCGCCGCGGCGAGCCAGGCGTCCCCGCGTGTGTCCTGCCGCTTCCAGGCGTCGAGGATCGCAGGTGTGAGCGGGACTCCGAGCGCCTCGAGGGAACCCGGCTCCAGTTGCTGCGCCGTGACGCGCCGCAAACCGGAGACGACGCGGAACTCCGGCGTGACATTGGTCGCCAGCACGCGCCACTGCCCGCCGCGAAGTCGAATCGCGAGTTCCCGGATCGTCGGCGTACCGCTGACGATCACGAATTGCATCCGCAGGCGGGCCTCTCTGTCACCCTCCCAGATGACGATCAGGGTATTGCCCACGACGCTGGCCGAGAGGCCGGGCGCCGGTTTGTATTCGCTCAAGCGGCAATCGAGCGGAGCAGCGCGGAGCGGCGCTGACGAGGCGCGCGCCCATGCCTTTCCGGCCACCCAGACCGGGAGCATCAGGCAGAGGATGGTCAACGACTTGAGTCTTCGTTTCATATTAAGCATGGAACCAGGTTGATTACTCTTGTCGCGCGTTGACCTCGCCTTCGAGAATCTGTTCCGCCGTCTCCACAATCCGGCGCGAGCGGGCGAACATCCCGTAGATGCTCTCGCCCGGATGATTCCAGAGCGAGAGGCGCACCGTCCCGCCTTCGCCGTCGGCCCGGCCGAAAGACTGGTTGTCCAGTTCACGGTCTGTCACTGCCGCCTGGCGCAGCAATCCGATTTCCTCGCGGTCGAACCTCCGCCTGACGATGGCGTAACCGTCGCGGTGGTAAGCTGTCATTTGTTCGTCAGTGAGCACTGACATGAGTTGCCTCCTTCAATGGGGTAGGACAGGTTAGTAACCTGTCCTACCATTTTTTATGCTAAAACGCGAGACGCAAGCCCAGTTGCACCTGGCGCATCGGGCTGGCGGCGGTGATCGTGCCAAAGGCCGTCGAACTCCGCACGGTGTTCGGCGCGCTCAGGTTGACCAGATTGAAGAAGTTGGTGACTTCGCAGCGGAATTGCAGCGTCAGCGCCTCGCGCACTTTGAAATCCCGGAACAGGCCCAGATCGAGGTTCTTCGACCCCGGCCCATCCACGATGTTGCGTCCGGCCGTGCCGTCCTGACCGAGGGCGGGCACGGCGAAGGCCGCGGCATCAAACCACGCGGCGCTCACCTGCGAGCGCGCGCGGTTCGGATCCAGCCGCGCATTGCCGATCAGGTTGGCGCGGTCGTTGTTGACGCCGTCCAGATTTCGGTCCGACCCGGCGGTGATGGTGAGCGGCGTGCCGCTGCGCAGCGAGACGATCCCTGAAATCGCCCAGTTGTTGAGCAGGCCGCGCACCACCGCGTTCGAGCCTTTGAAATAGTCTATGTTCCAGATCCCCGAAAGCACGAAGTTGTGGCGGCGGTCGGAGTTCGTGCGCCCACGGTCGGCCCGCTGATTGAGCGGATTCTGCAAGCTGGTCGCGCCGTTGGCGGCGGAGGAGTTGGCCCCGTCGAGCGCCTTGCTGAAGGTGTAGAAGCCCTTGAACGAAACGCCCTTCGTGAGCCGCTTCTCGACCGTCGTTTGCAGCCCGTGATACGAGGTGTTGATGACCGATTCGAGGTTGGTGATGGTCGAGTAGACGTTGGGTTGCGCCGCCGCCGTCGGTCGTCGGGCGTTGACGTTGGCCGCCGTCGCGCCCGCGCCGAAGACCGGGTAGTTGATGTCGCGCACGCTCGGCCAGCGATGCCCCAGCGTCGAGACGTAGCCCGCCGACACGCTCAGTCCCGCCGACAGTTCGCGCTCGACCGTGAGATTCAACTGGTACGTGTAGGGCCAGCGGAAGTCCGTCCCGATGGCCTGAATCGGCGCGTTCGCCAGGAAGCGCGGATTGCGCGGATCATAAACGTAGGGGAAGGGCGAGACGCCGCCGGGCAGGTTGGCGTAAATGTTGGTCAGCGACGTGGGCGTGTTGAACTGCTGCCGGATCGAGAAGGGCTGCTGGTTGGCCGTCGCACTCCACTCGTCGGCGGAGATGCTGCCATAAAAAACACCCGCCCCCGCGCGCACCGAAGTCTTGCCGTCGCCGAACGGATCCCACGCCAGTCCGACGCGCGGCGCGAAATTGTTCCGGTCCGTTTTGACGATGCCGCGCGTAATGCCCGGATCGCCGGGGAAGAGCAGACCCGCCGGCGCGACCGGAATGACCGCCGAACGCGCGCCCGCGCGATAAGCCACCTGCCGGTTTTGCGGATCGGTGAAGGGCGGCTGCAGATCGTAACGCAGCCCCAGGTTGAGCACGAGGCGCGGGTGAATGCGGAAATCGTCCTGCACGAAGGCGGCGTAATACCAGGCGTCGGCGTACTTCGTAATCGGCGCATCCTGATTGAAGGTGGCTGGCAGGCCGAGCAGGAAGTTGGCCAGCGCGTTGTTGGAGCGTCCGCCGGAGGTGGCGGCGGTGAAGTTGAAGAGGCCGTAGTTGTTGAGCAGCGAGTCGAGGATGTTCTTTTCCAATTGCACCTCGCCGCCGAACTTGAGGAAGCGCCGCCCCTTGTTCCAACTGAGCGATTCGCGCAGGCCGTAATAATTGCTGCCGATGAACGAACTGCCGATGGCTTTGCCCAGCGTGAAGAAACCGGTGACGGCGATCTGCGGCAGCGAGGGCGTGCCCTGGATGCGGAAGCTGGAGCCGAAATCGGCCAGCGTCTGCGTTGGCAGGTTGAGACGTTCGCCGAAATTGCGGACGTAAGTCAGGCGCAGTTGATTGACCAGCGACGGGCTGATCGTCCAGGTGTCACCGACGTTGATGTTCTGCTGCTTATAATCAAAAGTTCTGGTTGACCAGGGCAGGTTCCCCGTCCCCGTGATTCCTTCGGTTTCGTTGCCGGCCTGGCGGAAGTAGCTTCCGGTCAACTGATGCGCATTGGTCAGCTTGTGATCAATCTTGACCACCAGTTCGTTGGAGTTTTCCGGGTGCGGCACGATGGCCTGGTATTGATTATTCGGCAGGTTCGCCAGCGGGATCGCCGCCCGCAGAATGTTGAGCGCCGTCGGATCGAACCGGTCGGACGGGATGATCCCGCCGGGAAAAGGCTGCCCCGTCCGCGGATCAATGGGGCGCACCGCCGAAGCCGAAAAGTTGCCCTGACGTTCCAAAGCGGTCGGCACGACGGCGGTGCTGCGAATATCGGTCTCGCGCTGGCGCAAGCCCGAATAACTGGTGAAGAAGAAGGTGCGGTCTTTGACGACCGGGCCGCCGAAGCTGCCGCCGAACTGGTTGCGGCGCAGCGCGGGTTTTTCGCTGACGTTCCACGGCGTGGCGTTGAGCGCGTCGTTGCGCAGGAAGTGAAACAGCGAGCCGTGAAAGCTGTTCGTGCCCGACTTGGTCACCACGTCAATCATCCCGCCGGCGAAGCGTCCGAACTCCGCGCCGAAGTTGTTGGTGATGACGCGGAATTCCTGCACCGCGTCGGGGTTGGGCAGCGCGTTGCCGGTGTTGCGGCCGCCGGCGGTGTTGTTGCCGCCGTCGAGGAAGTAGTTGATGGAGCCTGTTCCGCTGGGCGAGCCGTTGACGACGCTGATCTGCGCGGGGCTGCCGAAGGGGTTTGTCCCCTCGGTCGCATCCACGCCCGGCGTGAGCGTGAGCAGCGTGTAAACGTCGCGATTGACCAGCGGCAGATTCAGAATCTCCTTGTTCTCGACCGTGCGGCCGAGGCTACCGTCGGAAGTGTTGATGGCCGGCGCGCTGGCCGTGATCGAGACTGTATCGCTGAGCGCGCCGACCTCCAGGACAGGATCAACGCGCGCGCTGCCGCCGACCGACAGCACGATGCCGGTCTGGCTGAACTTCTTGAAGCCCTGCGCGCTGATCTCCAGACTGTAGCCGCCAATCGGCAGGAAGTTGATGGTGTATTGGCCTTCGGCGTCGGTCGTGGCGCTGCGCGTCTGGTTGGTCTCCAGGTGCGTGGCTTTGACCTCGACGCCCGGCGCCACCGCGCCGCTGGTGTCAGTCACCTTGCCGGTGATGGAAGCGTTCGTCACCTGCGCCTCGGCGAACTGGGCGACGGAAATAGCGAACAGCAGGATGGCCAGGCTCAGCATTACAAGCCGGGCGAATCCGTGGATCAGCGTGACATAAGTTCTCTTCATGATTTCTTCCTCCGGCAATCGGTAATGACAAGGTTATTAACCTGTCCTACCGATTCTCATAATCAGGCGGTGATTGATTCTGCCCAGCAAGGCCGTCAGGTTCCGCTTAAGTTTCATGGTCCGGGATTGCGGCGCGCAGCTATACTTCCAGCGAAAATCGCCATAAAATCTTGCGGCATCAGAAGGTAATGCTGGCACACTATTCAAACATCAAAACAGGCACAAGCAACTAGCGGTCTACACGGTGTCAGTGACCGGTCATTTACCCCGGTTCACTTATTGTTTCCTTACAGATGAAGGCAGAGACAGAACATCGCGCGGACTATCGGGAACAGCTCGAACGGCTGCTGGCGAGCCGCGTCTTTCATAACGCCGACTCGCTGCGGCGACTGCTCGGCTACCTCGGCGAGAGGTCGCTGAACGGCACGGGCGGAGAATTGAAGGAGTACACGGTCGGGGTGGAGGCCTTCGGCAAGTCGGCGGACTACAACCCGCGCGAGGATTCTTCGGTGCGGATGCAGACGGGCAAGCTGCGGCAGAAGCTCGAAGAGTATTACCGCGCCGAAGGAGCCGCCGACCCGGTCAGGGTCAGTTTTCCCAAAGGCGGATTTCAACTGTTGTTTCACACGGAGTCGGCGGCGCAGCTCGAACTCGATGCGCCCGCCTCGCCCGCACTGCCGGCCCACGCGGAGGCCATCAGGAAGTGGCAGCTTTGTTCGCTGGCGCTCGCCGTGCTGCTCGCGGCGACAGTCGCGCTGGCGGCGCGGTGGCGCACGCAGCCTGCCGCGCCCGCCGCCGAATGGGAGACGCGCGCGTGGACGCCGGAGATGGCCCTCTTCTGGCAGTCTTACCTTGAGAGTAACCGCCCCATCCTGCTCTCACTCGGCACGCCGCTTTTCACGCACGTTGATAACTTCGTTTTCCTGCGCGACACGCGGCTCCACGAATGGGAGGAGGCCCGGCAATCGGAGCTTCTGAGAAAGCTGCAGGCCGGGCTGCCGAACTCCGCGCCCGCCCCGAATTATGGCTACACCGGCGTCGGCGAAGCGACGGCCACCGTGCTGCTCTACAAATCCTTCCTCGCCGGGCGGCGCGAGCCGCAGATCAAGCGCAGCAACCAGCTTTCGTGGGAAGACATCGCCAACAACAATCTGATCTTCGCCGGCTCGCACAAATACAACCGCCACCTGCGCGACCTGCCCGGCGCGCGCGCCTTCACCATCGAAAGCGGAACGGTGCGCAACCTTCAACCCGCGGCGGGCGAAAGCGCGACTTACGGCAGCCTCGGCAAGCCACCCGAGCCGCTCGCGGAGTGTTACGCCCTGGTCAGCCGCTTCCCTGGTCTGCACGGCCACGGCGAGATCACCGTCCTCGAATCACCCAGGACGGAAGGCGCCTGGGGGTCGGCCATCTACCTCACCTCCGCCGATCACGTCAAAGACCTGGTAAGCCGGCTCCGCCAACCGTCAAGCCAGATAGCAGGCCAGCTGTCAGAGAAGCTGCCCGGCGCGTTCCAGGTCCTCATCAAAGTCAACATCCAAACGCAGGTTCCCGTGCAAATCTCCTACGTCACACACCGCGTGTTGTGACTGGCGCCTCATCCCTGATCCGCCAATCCCACCACCCGTCGGCAGAACGACACGATTGCCGCGACGATCTCCTGCTCCGAAGCGGTGTCGCCGGCGACGGGCGAGAGCGGGCCGGCATACATCGCAACCACCGCGTCAAAGCGATTGGCGACGCCCTCCCGCCTGAGCCGCCGCGGCGTGCATCGCGGCGACCTCGCGCTCCGAGACCGTGCGGAAGACTTCCACGAACAACTCCGCCTTGGATGAAAAGCGCCGGTAGAGCGTGCCCGCCGCGACCCCGGCCCGCTCGGCGATCGCCGCCCACTCAAGCCAACCGTGCTCGCCCACGCCGCTGACTATGAATAAAATCTTTCATCTCTCTTTAGTGCGGCTATTGGATGTCGCCTGGCACGTGGGGCGAAGGTGTTTCAGGCGCTATCTGTGTTGCTGGCGATACGCCTTGAGGTGTTTGGCAATCACGGCCATGTTCCAGTCGGGCTGCTCGATGTTGCGCGGGTAGTAGTAATAGATCAGCTGCTCCACGCCCAACCCCAACACCTTCGGCAATCCGGCATCCATCGCCGGGATCATCGTCGCGGGCAGGTTATGATTCTCCGTGAGCATCAATGTTTTCTTGCCGCGCTGCTTGCCCAGGGCGATGATCTTCTCACCGGGGCCGAGCAGCACCTTGCCTTTGCCGCTCTCGTCGCTGCCCGCGTTCTTCCACTTCTGATCTTCCGCCAAATCCCACGGCCTGCCGTCGCAGCCGAAGTAATCGAGCGGGCTGATCTGCGAAGCCGCCTCTGTTTCCAGCTTGCCGGAGTTTGCCTTGATGAACATAGACAGGATTTTGTCCGGGTACTTGTCTTTGATGTACCGGCTGACGCGGCTGTAGAAATCGGCGGTGGCTTTGTAGTGCGCCTCTCGGGGCGCGTCTTTGCCCAACTTCTCCACAGCCTTCGGCGAATAATCTTCGCGGAAGCCTTTCGGCTCGTCCCAGATGACGCCTTTGATCGGGAACTGCCTGAACAGCGAATCCAGCGACTCGCAGAAGAACTGATACGTCTCCGGATAATGAACGCTGCTGATTACACCGGAGACCTGCGGGCTGAGGACCGGCATGCCATCCTTTCTGAGCATCCAGGTCTGCGGATGTTCGACCGAGAACAGGCTCGGCACTTTGGGCGCGCCCGCCGTCAGCCCGCCCCAACGCGAGGGCACGGCGTAAACTTGCAAGCCGACTTTCTCGGCCTCTTCGCAGACGAGTCGGATGTTTTCGACCGCCGCGAATAAATCCTGTTCGAGCACGGCCAGCGAGACGATGTTGGCGCCAATGTCGGCCATCCACTTCAGGTCGTCGCGGATGTGGCGCGGGACGCAGGTGTACATATGCGCGCGGAAGTAATAAGCGTTGAAGAGCGTCTTGCCCTGCGTGCCCGTTGGCGCGGTTTCAGCCCTTGCCTGAGTTGCCTGCGCCAGCAGCGGCGCGCCGAGTGTTGATAATCCTGCTTTGGTGAATTCTCTTCTGTTCATAGTTTTGCCCGATAATGAGCGTGATTGGTTAGCGTGAAAAGTATGACTCGTAAATGCGAATTGGGTCTTCCATCATCGCCCCCTGATCGCCCGTCTCTCTGATCCACTTGTCCAGAATCTGGCGCATCTGCGACAAGACCTGTTTGTACTCCGGTTTCTCCGCCAGGTTGTTGATTTCGTGCGGGTCCACCGTCACGTCGTAGAGTTCTTCGAGCGGCTTCTGATCCGCTGCAAACAATGCCTGCACCGGCGTCAGCTTGCCCTCGGCCTTGAGCTGCTTGACCAGATTCCAGGTCGGATACTCGCGCTCTTTGTACGGGTTGCGCTGCATATACGGGATGCCGGGGATGAAGTTGCGGATGTACTTGAACTGCTTCGTCCGCACCGCGCGCATGCGATCAAAGGCAATGTCCATGCGGTCGCGCGCGGCAACGATGTATTCTCGCTCCTGAGAGTTGGGCGACAGGAAATCTCTGCCTTGCATGTTTGCTGGCGGCTCGACGCCCGCCAGCTTGAGCGATGCGGCGGCCAGATCAATGCCCGAAACCAGATCTTCGCGCACCGTCCCCGGCTTGATCTTGCCCGGCCAGCGGATGATGAGCGGGATGCTGATGCCGCCATCGTACAAAAACTGCTTGCCGCGAAACAGGCACGAGCCGTTGTCGCCCAGGAAGAAGACGACCGTGTTATCGGCCAGCCCTTCGTCTTCGAGCCGTTTCATAATCACGCCGACGTAGCTGTCCACCAGTTGAATCGCGTCGAGGTAGTTGGCGTACTCATCGCGCGCGATGGGATGGTCGGGCCAGTAGGGCGGCAGTTTGACCTGGTTCGGGTCCACCAGATTCCTGAGCGTCTTGCGCGCCAGCGGCCAGCCGTGGCCGCGATGGCTCTCGCCCAGCGTCAATTGCGCAAAGAAAGGCTGCCCCGGTTTGCGTTGATTCCAGTCGTAGCCGTCGAACGCATTCTTGAAGATAAAGTTGAAATCGGTTTTGCCTGTCCCGGATGGGCCGCCCTCTTTGTTATCCTTTTTGCTCGGCCCCCTGCCGCTGAGCACCGTGAAGTAACCGGCCTCATGGAGGTAGTCGGTAATGATTTTCACTCCGGACGGCAGCGGCTTCTTGTCGAAAGTGCGATGGTTATGCGCGCCGATGCTGGTCTGGCACATCCCGGTGATGAGCGCCGAGCGGCTGGCCGAGCAGACGGGCGCGGTCGTGAAGGCGCGAGTGAAACGCGCGCCTTGACTGGCCAGCTTGTCAATGTTCGGTGTTTGCACCAGCGGCTCGCCGTAGCAACTCAGTTGCGGGCCGATGTCTTCCGCCAGAATCCAGAGGATGTTCGGACGCGGCTGCCGACCGGCTTGATGAATCGCGGTCGCGCGAGTGAAGGCTTGCGTGAGCATTACAGCCGCCAGCGCCAAAGCGCCGGCGATGATCATTTTGCGTCTGGTCGGTTTCACGGGTTGCTCCTCGGAATCCGGGCAGGACAGGTTACTAACCTGCCTACCATTTCGTTGGCTGCATCGTGGCCTTCTCACGCTTCGCGTCGAAATACATCGTCTGCCCCGAACGATAAGCATCCACGCCGAGGCGAATGGCGACCATCGCCTTGTAGCCGAGATCAACGTCGAAATGCAGGCGCTCCTGGCCGCGCGCCGCCTGAATGAAGTTGACCATGTGATTGCCGGTCGTCCAGTACTTGGGGACGCTGTGCGCCGGTTGCGTCTCGGTCGTCTCAATCACCAGTTCTTCCTTGCCGTGTTGCCTGACAAATTCTTTCCGATAAGGCTGTTCAGCCACTACGCGAATGCGGCTGCCTTCAGGAGAACTCTCCCCTTTTTTCGAGTGGCCTTCGAAATAGATCGTACCCTGCGTGCCGTAAATCGCCTGGGGCAGGTTGACGGCGTTGTGCAGAGAGGAGCCAATCACAATCGCGTACTTGCCGGGAAACTCCACGGTAGTCAGGTAGGTATCAGGCACTTCACGGATGTCGCCCGGCACGGGCGCATACTGTCCGCCGCTCGCCGTTACGCGCGTGGGGAACTCCGGCTCCCCGATGGCGAGCATGAGCGGCGCGATGCGGTGATAAAAAAGGTCGGTCGCAATCCCGCCCGAATAGTCCCAGTATTTGCGCCAGCGGAAGAAGCGGTCTTTGTCGAAAGGCCGCTTTCTGGCGGAGCCGAGGAAGGCCGGCCAGTCAATCGTCCGTTCATTCGCCACTTCGTCAGGATCAATCGCGTCGTTCCACTCGCCAGCCGGCGTGTTGCGCGCGTAGCTCGCGCTGGCCCATAGCACTTTACCGATCATTCCGGCGGCGATCACTTCACGCGCTTTCCAATATTGCGGCTCCGAAGCGTGCTGGCTGCCAACCTGCAGGGTGAGACCGGTTTCTTTGACTTTGCGGGCCAGCTCGCGCGCCTCCTCGATGGTGTAAGTCAGCGGTTTTTCGAGATAGACGTGCTTGCCCTGATTTAAGGCTTCGAGCGCGATGCGCGCGTGCCAATGGTCGGGCGTCGCAATCACGACCGCATCAACATCCTTGCGCGCGCACAACTCGCGGTAATCGTGGTAGACCGCTTTACCCTCCACGCCCGTCTCCTGCTGGCCGCGCTTCTTGCGCTGCTCATAGATGTCGCAGACGGCCACCGCCTGCACGTCGCCTTGTCCTCTCTGCCGCGCGGTCAGGTATTTGGTGTGCGCCCCCATGCGATCTCCCATGCCGATGAAGGCGAAGTTGATGCGGTCGTTGGCGCCGAGCACGCGGCCCGTGGCAGGCGCGCCCGTGGCCTTGCTCACTGTTTTCTCCTGAGCCTGTGCCGTGCGCGAAAGCAGTGGGCCGCCAATTGCAGCCGCCGCGGTTCCGGTCGTCGCCTGCGACAGAAATTCCCGGCGCGTGGTTTTTTTCGACATGAATTGATCCTCGAAAATGGGTAGGACAGGTTATTAACCTGTCCTACCCATTTTTATTACCACTCCAGCCGCGCGCCCAGACGCAGCGCGCGCTGCGCCGTCTGGTCGAGGCCGGACGAGGTGGGGCCGCCGATTGAATTGATTCTCCCAACCGTGTTGGTGTTCGAGATGTTCACGCCCGGATTGCCGAAGTTCGGATGGTTGAAGACGTTGGTCGCCGTCATCTCCAGCCGCAGCCGCAGCCGTTCGGTAAAGCTGAACGCCTTGTACAGCCCGGCGTGCCAGACGTGGGAACCCGGCCCGATGATGACGCCGCGCGCCGCCGTGCCGAACGAGCCAGGCGTCGGCGGACCAAACGCCGTCGGGTCGAACCAGCGATCAATGCTGCGTTGGTCGGACGGCAGATTCGGGTCGCGCAATTGGTTAGGGCGGATGGTCACATTCGGAGGCGTGCGGCTGGTGGTGAAGCCCGTGCCGGTCGGGTCGGGGCCGGTCCAGGCCGGCGTCAGGAACTGGCCCGACGTGAGCAGGCCGACCACACTGATTTGCCAGCCGCCCACGAGCGCATCCGCGACGCGGCCCTGGGCAGCGAAGTACCGTTTGCCTTTGCCGAACGGCAGTTCATAAATCGCGCTGCCCGAGACGCGCTGCGCCGGGATGTCCGTGTTGACGCCGACTTCGCGTTGGCGGTTATAAGAGTCCTCGATCCCCTGCAGGTTATCCACGTCTCCGATGTCGCGCGCGAGCGTGTAAGAGAACTGCCAAAGCAAGCCCGATTTCAACCGGCGCTCGGCTTCGAGCGTCAGGCCGTGATACTGATGCCCGGCTCCGTTGATGACGTAGGGGATCCCCGGGTAGCGTGGGAAACGGCGCGGCTTGTCCACGTACGCGCGGGCGTCCACCACGGGCTGGTTAATGTCGGTCAGGTACTCACCCTGCCGCTGCGCCGTCCCGACGTAAGAAATCCTGAAGCCCGTGTTCCACCGCTGATGTTCAATCGTCAGGTTGTATTGCAGGGTGTAAGGAATGATGTAGTTCGGGTCGGTCGGCGAGGGGATATTGACCGTCGTCGGTCCGGCCACGCTGTCTGGGAAGATGCGCGGGAAGATGACGGTCGGGTTGGTCGTTGGGTTGGTGAAGGCCGGCTCGCTGATGACGAACGGGACGATGCGGCCCGCGTCGCGCGCCGAGGTCGTCACGTCGTAAAAAACGCCGAAGCCCGCGCGGACGACCGTGTTCTCATTGAAGGGACGCCAGGCCACGCCCAGTCGCGGCGCAAAGTTGTTCTTGTCCGTCCTGACCAGCGTCCGCGAAGGATAGCCCACCGCGCTCGCCTCCACCACCTCCACGTAGCCGCGCGGCAGCAGCGGGCTGACTTTCGACAAAGCTCCGTCGGGCACGACGATGCGCCCCGTCTCAATATCGAAGCCGGCCTGCCGCCCGTTCAATTCGACCCAGAAGGGATGCAGCTCGTAGCGCAATCCCAGATTGAGGGTCAGCTTCGGCGTGAGCTTGAAGTTGTCGCTGACGAAGAAGTCATACGTCCACCGCTTGCGCTCCTGCACGAGGTAACCGAAACCTCTGGACGATGTGGTCGGGATGCCGAGCAGGAAGTCGGCATAGGGGTGGCCGGTGAAGCGGTTCGAGAAGCTGACGCTGCCGAAGAGGTCCTGCGGCGCCTGTCCGTCGGAAAAGCGAATCCGGCTCAGATTGACTCCGGCCTTGACGCTGTGCCGCCCGGCGAACCAGCTCAGTTGATCCTGGAATTGATGAGTGAAGTTGCGAAAGCCCGGCCTGCGATAATCGGTCTGCGAGATGCCCGTCAGTCCGACATTCGCAAACGCGACTCGCAGCGTGCCGTTAATGTCGGGCAGGTCGGGAGCCAGCCCTTGCAGGCCGAGCGACGAAGCGACCTCCTGGCCCCGCAGCGGCCCGTTGCGCCCCTGGTTGTTGAAGGCCAGCCCGTAGCGCGCTTCGTTGATTAGTCGCGGCGTGAGCGTATAAGTGAAGGATGAATTGAGGCCGCGCGTATCCTGGCGGTTGAAGCGCTGCCCGATGGCGGGCAGCGGGCTGTCGAACCCGTTGAAGTAGCCGCGCGTGTAGGTGCCGCGCACGAAAAAGAACGAGCGGGGTGAGAAGTGATGGTCGAAGCGCGCCGTCGCGTAAGTGCTGTTGTCGAACGGGCGCGTGCGGACGGAACGGAAGTTCTGAGTCTGGAGCACGCTCGCGTCGCCGAAATTGGGCAGCGGGAAGAACCGCTCCTGAATCCGGCGCGAGACCGCGTTGAGACGCGCTTCGGGAATTTTGTTGCCTTCGAATGGCCGACCCGTGAGCGGATCGCGGATGACGGTCGTTGGCAGGAGCGCCGAGAAATCGCCCGTGCGCCAGGCCGCGAGCGGCACGGTCGCGTTGCCCGCCTCCGTCGTCACGCTGCCGCGCAGCATCTCCACCGAGCCGTAGAAGAAGGTGCGGTTGTGACCGTCGTAGATTTTCGGGATGACGACGGGGCCGCCGAGCGAGAAGCCCGGCGAATGCGTCACGGCGCCGGCGCGGACCTGCGTGAACGGGTTGCGCGAGTTGAGACCCGGCGTCGAGTAGTAATCGAACACGCTGCCATGCAGATCATTGGAGCCGGACTTGGAGACGACCGTGACCTGTCCCAGGGCCCCGACTTCGGCGGTGTTGTTGGCCATGTCAATACGCACTTCCTGGAAGCTCTCGATGAAGCTGGTGAGGGGTACGTTGAAAGTACCGGTGAAGCCGTTGTTGGTCGTGATGCCGTCAATGGCAATGTCCTGCTGCCGCCGCAAACTCCCGGAGAGGCGGAAGTCATTCTCCCCGCGCCCCTTGACCACCTGTGGCGAGAGCGCCAGGAAATTTCTGAGGTCGCGCGTGTTGAGCGGCAGGGCGTTCATTGCCTCCCCGCTCCTTGTGTCGCTGAGGCGCGGCGTCTCGGTCTCGATCAAGCCGGCCTGCGCCGTGACTTCAACTGTTTCCTGCGCCTCGCCGACCATCATCCCGATGTCGAGCCGCCGCTCTTCGCGCGCGGCGAGGGTGATGCCGGCGGCGGCGTATTCTTTGAAGCCCGCGCCGGTCGCCCGCAGGCTGTAGCGCCCCTCCTTCAACTGAGCGAGCGTGTAGACGCCCGCCGCGTTGGAAACAGCCTTCGTCTGCGCGCCGGTCTCGACGTTCGTGGCAACAAGGCTGACGTTCGGAACCACGGAGCCGGCCGGGTCGGTGACGACACCGGTGATGGTGGCGTAAGTCGTCTGCGGGAAGGCCGCGGGCCGGAGACCCGGCAGGACAAGAAGGAGCAGCAGAAACCTGGTGAAGTGTCGCGACATTAGAAAACCTCCGATCAGGGGAGCGTTGTACAGGCCTGAGGCCGGAAGAGTTCCGACTTCAAGCTGGTACGACGCTCCTTAACAAGGCCAAACCGATGGGCTAAAATTGCTTGCATGAAAAAGTGATGCGTGATGCCGTTAAACTAACAGACCCTGCGGCAGGCACAAGCACTTAGCGGTTCACAACCAGTAAGCAACTGGTTATTAACTTCCATTTTCCCTGTAGTGTCACCACGGATGAGAACAGAGGCTGAAAATCGCGCGGACTATCGGGAGCAGATCGAGCGATTGCTGGCGAGCCACGTCTTTCACAACGCAGACTCGCTGCGGCGGCTGCTCGGCTACCTGGGTGAGAAGTCTCTAGGCGGTGTGGGTGGAGAGTTGAAAGAGTACACGGTCGGGGTGGAGGCCTTCGGCAAGTCGGCGGACTATAACCCGCAGGCCGATGCCTCGGTGCGGGTGCAGGCGAGCAAGCTGCGGCAGAAACTCGAAGAATATTACCGTACCGAAGGAGCCGCCGATGCGGTCAGGGTCAGCTTTCCCAAAGGCGGCTTTCAATTATTTTTTCACGCGGAGCCGATGGCGCAGCCCGCACCCGTCGCGTCCACTTTGCCAGCGCCGTCAACGGCGATCAGAAAGTGGCAACTCTGCTCGCTGGCGCTCGTCGTGCTGCTTGCGGCGGCAGTGGCGCTGGCGGTGCGGTGGCGTCTGCAGGTTGTCGCGCCTGCGCCCACCGCCACCTGGGAAGCGAGCGCGTGGACGCCGGAGATAGCGGCGTTCTGGCAACCGTACATGCAAAGCGACCGCCCGATCTTGCTCTCGCTCGGCACGCCGCTTTTCGCGCGCTTTGAGGGAAGCTTCTTCCGCGACCCCGCACTCAACGAATGGGAAGACTTGCAGCGGTCTCCACGCCTGCGGGAATTACAGACCAGTTCGCAAGGCCCTGAGCTGACGCCCTCCTACATCTATGTCGGAGTCGGCGAAGCGACGGCGCTGCTGCTGCTGCACAAATCCTTGCTGGCGGCGCGCCGAGAGCCGCAGATCAAGCGCAGCAACCAGCTTTCGTGGGAAGACATCGCCAACAACAACCTGATCTTCGTCGGTTCGCACAAATACAACCGCCACCTGCGCGACCTGCCGGTGACGCGCGCATTCGTGATTGATGGTGGAGAAATTCGCAACCTGCGCCCGGCGTCCGGCGAGAGCGCGTCTTACGGCCGCTTGCGCAACGCCGACAGATCGCTCGTCGAATGTCACGCGCTCATCAGCCGCTTCCCCGGCTTGCACGGGCGCGGCGCGATCACCATCATCGAGTCGCCCGCCACCGAGGGCGCTTGGGCCGCCGCCGCTTATCTGACCTCCGCCGAACACGTCAAAGACCTGGTAAGCCGGCTCCGACAGCCGTCAGGCCAACTGGCAGAGAAGCCGGCAGAGAAGCCGGCAGAGAAGCTGGCAGAGAAGCTGCCCGGCGCGTTCCAGGTCCTCATCAAGGTCAACATCCAAACGCAGGTTCCCGTGCAAATCTCCTACATCACACACCGCGTGCTTTGACCCTCCTATTTGGTCTGATGTCAGCGCACCGTTTATCTGCAACCAGCCGCACCGAAGTCTTTTGCCGCCTTGCCGAAAACTTTGGCCTCGATGTTCACCAATCTGAGCATGAGGTACTGCTGATGCTGTCACTACCCGGTCACATCACAGAATCTCCATCACCTGATGCATGGCGCGCACACCGTTAATGACCCCATTAGACCAGTTCTGATGCCCTTCAAGCTCGGCGTGACCGAAGGCGATGCGCCCGTGCCGGCGGCGCACGATATCGCGCGGCACTGCCTGGCCGTCGCGTCCGAAATGGAAGCCGGGCGCGGGGCAGACGTAAGCGTGCCCCCAGCGATTCAGAATCAATCCGGCTACGTCGCGTCGCGGGTCGAGGCCTGACGCGCCAAACATTTTGACCATCCGCGTGCGAATCTTCCGCTCGTATTCCCGGAATGAAGACGAGAGCAATTCCCTGCGCCCGATAGCGCCCTGCTGCAGCGCGGATTTACCCGGACGCGCGAAGGGGACGTAAAAGGTCAGAACCGTAGGCCGTCACCGCCGGGTCGAGCTTGAGCACTTTTTCCAGATAGTCTTTGTAGGTCAGCGCATCGAGCCAGCGATCGTAGTCCGCGCCCTCGTAGGGCTTCTCGGTCGTCGTGCGCCAGCGCAATAAATCGCGGCGGAACTGCTCCGGCAGCGGCGCCTCGCCGAGATCGTTCGACCACATATCTTTCAGCATCTTTGGCGCCATCTTTGGCGCCATCTTTGGCGCCATCTTTGGCGCCATCTTTGGCGCCATCTTTGGCGCCATCTTTGGCGCCATCTTTGGGGCCATCTTCTGCTCGAAGAAATACCCGACGCTCGCCTCGCGCTCACTCCAGAACATCGGGCCGAAGTTGTCCCGGCCGAAGCGCAAGTCGCCGTGGCGTCGGGCTGACGCGGGAAAAAATCGCCGTGACAGTGACCGTCGAAGAACAGAGTTTGCGCCACACGTTTTCGCAAGCGGTTTTCGTGAACGCCTTGAACCCCAAGACGGCGATGTTCTTTTTCGCATTTCTGCCGCAGTTCATTGATGCGAAGCGCGGCGCGGTCGCAACGCAGATTTTGGTTTTCGGCGTGATTGTCGTCTTGCTGGGATTTACCATCAGCGCCTCACGGTGTGAAATCAGCGGGAAACAGCGATCTCCTTTCATGTCTGGATCGTATCACTTCGGGGAAAAAACATATGAAATCAGCGACCGGGTACGTCTTCTACGATGAAAAACGCAAGCGCTGGATCGCCAGGTTCGCGCCGGTCGATAAGGAGACCGGCAAACAGAAAGAGTTCAAACGGTACTGCCTGACCAAGACCGAAGCCCGTAAGAAACTCCAGGAACTCAAGACCAAGTACGAGAAGGGAGGGGTTAAATCAGTCAATGCCGACAAGTCCTCATTCGCCTTTCTGGCCGAGAAGTTCAAGAAGGAGAAGCTCATCGAGGCGGTCTACGTGGGGGAGAAAAAGATCGCTGGGCGACGCGAGTTGAGCGGGCCGGAGGCGTGGCGGAAGCAACTTCTCTTCTATTTCGGGTCGGCCAGGCTGAGCGAGATCACTAAAGGGAAGATTGAGCAGTTCAAGCTATGGCTCTCCAAGCTGCCGACCAGGAGCCAAATCCTGGAGAAAGAGACCGGTGAACTGGAGGTCATCCCGAACCCGAAGGGGAGGCAGCGGAGCGTCGAGGCGATCAACCGGCCGGTGGAGATGCTGCGTACGATGCTCAACTACGCGGTGGACGAGCGGATGATCTCGCCGGAGCAGAGCCCGTTCTTCCACAAGTCGGCCAGAACCTTGATCGAGAGGGCCGCCGAGACGAGCCGCGAGCGGTTCCCGACTTTCGGCGAGGAGCTGGCGCTGCTCAACTATTGCGACAGGCCGGGCCCGCGCGGGAACACCCACCTGCGGGCTGTGCTGATCGTGGCCGCGGACACTGGGCTGCGGGAGAATGAGCTGTTCACCTTGGGGAAGAAGGACGTCGATTTCAGTTCGGATGTGATCGTACGGGCGATCAATGCGAAGACGAACCGCCCTCGCCCGATTCCGATGACACGCCGGGTTAAAGAGGAGTTGGCGCGGCTGAATGAGGCCAGTCAGGGGGAACTGATCTTTGGTGGGTTGAAGGAGGTGAAGAGGTCCTTTAACACTGCCTGCCGCGCGATTAAGGTGACGGATTTGCACAAGCACGATTTCCGGCACGCGTTCGTGTCGCGCTCAATCCTGGCGGGGATTCCGCCCGCAGTCGCGTTGAAGGCGAGTGGCCACGCGTCGGACGAGTGGAAGCGTTACCCGAACATGACCCCGGACCAGTTGCAGAATCTGTTCAAGCCGCTGGAGGGGCAGGACGCGGAGGAGGTGAAGAGTTACGGGTTAGAGATTCTGCGGCAACTCAGGCAGGCGTTGGGGTATGCTGACATCGCCAATATGACCCCACCCAACCAACCGCGTGCCTGAGCCCCTTGCGATATCAAGAAGCCGAGCCACTCCCGGCCACCCAGTCGAGCGCGTTCTTCATCGCGCCAGGAACGCCGTGCGCATACTCCGGGCTCGAGATCAGCACGCCGTCCGCTGCTTGCAGCCGGATGCGAAAGTCCATAACCGCAGGCTGTTGAGTTTCCTCAAGATCGGGGTTGAAATGTGGTAGATCGCCTCGTCCTCAGCGCCGAACAAATAAAAACACACAAACCCGATCCTAGCAGCTTCAGGTGATGGTTGATGAGACCGGGCGCGGCTGGGTGTTGTGGCTTGAATACGGGCTTTTCGCAGTATTATGCGCGCTGGAGCTGGTTCGCGTGAGCCGACGCAATTCAACGACTTGATAGCGGGAATATTTTTGGTGTCCTGCTGGATGACATGTTTGATGGATGGAATCGAGCCAGAGCAGGCTCTTCTTGAGCGAAGTAATCAACATTGAGGAACGAAACTATGAGGAACGAAACTATGAGATTGAGTAAAGGCATGAACATCCTGAGTTGGGTTTTACGTCTGGTCGTCGCGGGCATTCTCTTTCAAACGCTCTTCTTCAAATTCACGGGCGCGCAAGAGTCGGTCTACATCTTCACGAAACTGGGAATGGAACCCTGGGGAAGGATCGGATCGGGTGTGGTTGAATTGATCGCGGTGATCCTGCTGCTGATTCCTTCGACCGTCACAGTAGGCGCGATTCTTTCGCTCGGTGTCATCAGCGGCGCGATTCTGAGTCATCTAACCAGGCTGGGGATCGTAGTCATCAATTCCGATGGCACGTCTGATGGCGGATTACTGTTTGCGCTCGCGCTGATCGTGTTTGTTTGCAGCGCGACCATCCTGGTCATTCACCGCCGCGAAATTCCGGTTATCGGCTCTACGTTATTCAGCGATGAGGCTTAAAGGTAGATCGCCGGGAAAGCCTGCGGGCGCTCACTGCGACCCACAGGCTTTACCGATTCGCCGGGTTTCAGGAGATCGAGCCCTAATGCTGTTTCTTGATCAGCCGAGGCCAATTTTCATTAAAGGCAGAAGCAGCGACAAAAGTAAGCGTTGCAAGGTAATCGTCTCCCGGTGAATTGAAATATGGTGATTGGAAGTGACACAAAATGCCTGATTCCTGATCAGGCATCAATACAACTCAACTGCGTCAGGTTGCGGTTGCCATCTGCTTCACGGGCTTGAGTTCGTAGACGTCCTCGGCGGCGGCACGCAGCAATTCCGCCACGCTCCAGGCCTGGGCGATACAGCCGCCCGGATGATGTGGTTCGTCGCCATCGAAGACTTCCGACACCTGGCCCAAACCCGCGTCGTTCAGGTGATCGGTGAACGCCTCCAGCCATCGCGCGGCTTGCTCACGCCCCTTTTTGCCGGCTCCATTCACCTTCAAATAGGCGGTGATGAACGGTCCCAGCAACCAGGCCCAGACTGTGCCTTGATGGTAAACGCCATCGCGCTCAGCCGGGCCGCCAGCGTAACGACCGCGGTACTGCGCATCACCCGTTGCGAGACTCCTCAATCCGTAAGGCGTCAGCAATTCGCGTTCTACCACCGCGACGACTTGCTTCGCCTTCTCGCGCGAAAGCATGGTGTGCGTCAGGCTGACGGCAAGGATTTGATTGGGTCGGAGAGAGCTGTCGCGCACGGCGTCATCAACCACGTCAAATAAACAACCGTCCGCTTCATTCCAGAACAACTGGTTGAAACTCTGTTTGGCCTTCTTCGCCATCCGACCATAGCGTTTTTCGCCGGTCTGATCCCCGTATTCGCGCGCCAGCTTTTCCATCACGCACAGCGCGTTGTACCAGAGGGCCTGGATTTCAACGGCCTTGCCCGTTCGCGGAGTTATTTCTCGACCGTCAACTCGGGCGTCCATCCAAGTCAGTTGCACACCCGGTTCGCCGGAATGCAATAGTCCGTCTTCATCCACTCGGATGCCGTATCGCGCGCCGCGTTCGTGCCAGTCAATGATGCCGGCCAACACCTGATAAAGATTGGTCTGGACGAAGGCGAAATCATCTGTGTACTGCAGCAACGCGCGCACTGCCTCGAAGTACCAGAGCGTCGCATCCACCGTGTTGTACTCCGGCTGTTCGCCCGCATCCGGGAAGCGGTTTGGCAGCATGCCCCGATCCACGAATCGCGCGAATTCAAGCAGGATACTTCTGGCGACATCGAAGCGGCCCGTCGTCAGCGTTAAGCCGGGTAGCGCGATCATCGTGTCGCGCCCCCAATCGCCGAACCAGTGATAACCGGCGATGACCGTCTTCCCGGCGCCGCGCGCGACGATATACTGATCGGCGGCCGCAACGAGGGTGTTGACCAGCTCATTTTCACAAGGCAATGCCGCAACAATACCCGCGCGCCGTTCGATCTCGGCTTGCCGGCGCTCGGCGACCCCGGCGATGTCGCGCCGCTCAGTAGAAGCGATGATGGCCGCCTGCGCCTGCCTGCCCATGTCGAACTTCAATACACAGGGATTGAACAGGTCTTCTTTGAAGTCCAAGCCGCGCTCGCGCTCCACTCGATACTCGAAGTTGCGATACCAGTAACCTGTGGCCGCAAGCTCGGCGGCATTGTGCGCCAGATGCAGCGCCGGCAGGCCGTCATAAGGGTGGAGGGTCGCCAAGCCGTCTTCCACCGCGACATAGGAATTGAGCGCGCCGTTTTCGCGCGTGGCGCTGTGATAATCGCGAAACGCGATCAGTGGATGGAGTTCGAGCCACAAATCATTCGGCAAGCCATTGACGGATCGCGCTTCATATTGAATGACCGTGCTGTTCTCGCCGTGAATCATAAATACGGCCTTCTCTAGCTCCACTCCCTCGACTTCGTAAGTAAAGACGGGGAAAGGATCGAGCCGGAACGCCTTGAGATATTGATAGCCTTGCGGATGAACCGCGCCGGGATACTGGTTGGCCGACAGGTCGTAGCGCCGACCGCCGATGACGAGAGTCTCTTCCGGCTTCGAGAGCAATACCATTCGTCCCACGGGCGGCTCGGTCGCCGCAACGAGCAGGCCGTGATAACGCCGCGTGTTGAGACCGGCGATGGTCGAAGAGGCGAAGCCGCCCAGCCCATTCGTCTCCAGCCATTCGCGCCGTGAGGCCGCGTCCAGGCTGTTGCATATCTCTTGTTCGAACCGAATCATGTTTTGCCCTCCCTTTAGGGAATCCTTTTAGCCCTCCAACTGAGCGAGGAAGTTGCGCACGGAAGGCGCCAATCCGGAAGCCGGTTGAAAATGGTCTTCCTGTGGCAGGCCTGAAACCACGTAAGCCAGATAATCACGGGTTTCAAAACCTACAATTTCCTGATCCTGCGCCCGCGCCCTGTAGAGCGGCGTTCCTGAACCTTGCAACACCGTTACCAGGGCGCTCTTGTCGAATGCCTCGCCATTCTTTTTTGTCAGGACGATGGAGAGGATGGTCTTCTGGCTGGTCAGGATCAGGTGGATAAAGTTGCGGCCTTTATAATCACAACGGTGTCCAACCATCACTGTGTAATCCTGCGGCGCATGCTCTTTCACCAAAGACACCAAGCCGATGTAGTCTGGCCCCATGTCACGCGCCATCCGCTTGAAGCTTCGTGGGCCGGACGAAAAATCACGGTAGAGCGCGCAATGAATGTGGTCACCCATTCCGATGTTGAACAGCTCGGCATTGTTGTCGGACACCAGCCCATTGACGCCAGCCTTCCCCCCGGCCTGAAAAGACGCTTCAGAAGCATGCCTGGTAGTTAGCCACCGCCACATGCCAAAGCCCCCCAAGGACAGGACGGCCGTCGCCGCGACAGCCAACCACCAATGGTTCCATCCCGTTCGGCTCAACTGAGGATCGAGCGGCTTCAGAATCTTGTGGCGCAACTCCTTGGGCGCTGGCTCGTCCCGATTCACAGCGCGTCTCAATGCATCTTTGAGTCTTTGCTTGGTTACCAACTCCTCGGCGCAGCGCGGACAGCGTTCCAGGTGGCTGAGCGTTTCAAGACGGGTCTCTTCCATCAGCTCATTACTCAGGTATGCGTCCGGGCGCTTTCGGTATTTTTCGCAGGATTTGTCTGCAAAGTTGATCCATTTCATGCGCTTGATCCTTATCGGTTTATGGCAACTTATGGCAACCATCCCGTATCATCTCTACACCTTAATGCCGGACCTTGAATGAAATATTCCTGTCTGCAAAATCATTTCGGCGTCTTGGACTTGTCTTTAGAATTAGAAGCCGTGAGTCCGCCAGCTTGAACGGGTACTTGGCGCATAATATGATCCCGGCCGGAGGAGGCTTCGATGACGCCAAATTATGAAGTCACCCAGGATCTCTCGCAGAATGAATGGCAGACTCTCTACCGCGGACGCCGCATAACTGATCAAAAACCGGTTCTGCTCAAGACGCTACGCCACGGAAACCAGGCGATCAGCGGTGGAGAATTACTCGAACGCGAGTTTAATCTCTTGCGTGAACTTTCCCTGGAGGGGGTTCCCAGCGCGCTCGAATTGCTCCGTTCGGATAACGGCAGTTGCCTGGTGATTGAAGACGGCGGGGGCGCGCCACTTTCGGATCTGCTTATCTCTCGCCGTATGGAACTGGGCTCTTTCTTCAACCTCGCCATCCGGCTCTCCACAACCCTGGCCGAACTGCACAGGCAAAATATCACCCACCGGAACCTCAATCCGCGCGGCATCCTGCACAACCCTGAGACCGGCGAAGTATGGCTGGTCGATCTGAGTCTGGCGGTGAAAGCGGCGGACGAAGTTCAAGATTCTCTCCCCCCGCATCTGCTGCGCGGCATACTGGCGTATGCGTCGCCCGAACAGACAGGGCGAATGAATCGTGCGACGGATTACCGCACGGATTTCTATTCGCTCGGCGTCACTTTCTACGAATCGCTGACAGGTCGTCTGCCCTTTGATTCTCCCGACGCCCTTGAGTTAATTCACTGGCACATCGCCAAAATGCCGGCCGCGCCCGCCGAACTTGATCCGAAGATTCCCGAACCGCTTTCCCGGATTGTCATGAAGTTACTGGCGAAGACGGCGGAGGATCGGTATCAGAGCGCGTTGGGTTTGCGGGCAGACCTTGAGGTTTGCGCGCGCGAATGGGCCGCGAATGGACGCATCGCGCCCTTTGCGTTGGGAGAGCGAGATGTTTCGGATCGCTTTCTGATCCCCCGGAACTTATACGGCAGAGAGCGGGATGTCGAAGAACTCCTTGCCGCATTCGACCGCGCATGCGAGGGACAACCAACGATGATGCTGGTCGCGGGTTACTCCGGCATCGGCAAGACTGCGCTCATTCAGGAATTGTACAAGCCCATCGTCCGCCAGCGGGGGTACTTCATCTCGGGCAAATTCGATCAGGTCGCTCGCGGCACTCCATTCGGCGCGCTGATTCAGGCCTTTCGCGGATTGATGCGGCATCTGCTCGGCGAAAGTGAAGAACGATTGGCGCTGTGGCGCGACAGACTATCGGCGGCGCTAGGTACGAACGCCGGCGTGCTGGCCGAAGTCATCCCGGAGATCGAGCTGATCGTCGGCAGGCAACAGCCGCCACCCGCCGTCGGCCCGGTCGAAGCCCTGAACCGGTTTCAATCAGTCTTTCAAAATTTCGTCGGGGTGTTGGCGCGGCCGGAGCATCCGCTGGTGGTCTTTCTGGATGATTTGCAATGGGCCGACGCCGCGACGCTCGGCCTCCTCCAGCCCTTGCTGACCGGCCCCGGCATCCAGTCGCTCTTTCTGATGGGCGCGTACCGTGACAACGAAGTGGACGCCGCCCATTCACTGACGCGGACCTTAGGGGGGATCGAGTCAGCGGGCGTCGAGTTGCGCCGCGTGAATTTGGCGCCGTTGCAACCATTGGACCTGGCACGCTTCATCGGCGACACGTTGCGCTGCCGGCCTGCGGAGGCCGCGCCGCTCGCCGGTCTGGTCTGGGAGAAGACCGCCGGGAATCCATTCTTCGTCATCCAGTTTCTGAAGACGCTCAAACAGGAGGGGTTCCTCAGGTTCGATTATGAGCGGGGTCACTGGACGTACCGCATTGACGAGATCGTGGGCGCGGCGATGACGGACAACGTCATTGATCTGATGCGGCAGAAAATTCAGCGCCTCCCCGCCGAAACGCAGCGCGCTTTGACGCTCGCCTCCTGCATCGGGAATTCATTCGATCTGCAAACGCTCGCCGTCGTTAGCGAGCAATCGCTGGAAGCGGCGGCGGATGTGTTGAAGGAAGCGATTGATGAAAGATTGATCCTCCCGATTGCGGATTGCGGATTGCGGATTGCGGACTCACTGTCTTCCGATTCGCCTTCAGAAGAGATTCCGCAGCCCGCAGTCCGCAATCCCCAATCTTTCGCCTTTCTACACGACCGCGTGCAGCAGGCCGCCTATGCCTTGATCCCCGAGGAATTGAAGCGGCCCGCGCATCTGGCCGTGGGGCGCCTGCTGCGGGAACGCGTGGACCTGGAACAGGCCGATGAGAAACTCTTTGACGTTGTTCATCATTTGAATCTCGGCAGCGGGTTGATCGCCGATGACGCCGAGCGCCGGGCGCTGGCCCGGCTCAACCTGAGCGCTGGCCGGAAGGCTAAATCCTCGACGGCCTATGACGCGGCGCTGGAATACCTGAAAGCCGGCGCAAGCCTACTGAGCGAAGCGGATTGGGAATCCGATTACGAGTTCGCCTTCGCGCTGCGCCTGGAAGCCGCCGAATGCCAGAACCTGTGCGGCAATTTCGATGAGGCGGAAGCGGCGTTTGAATCGCTGCTTGGGCGCGCGAAGACCAATCTGGACAGGGCGAGAGTCCACAGCCTGCGGATCGTTCAATACGAAAACCTGTCGCGTTACGCGGACGCCATCGCCAGCGCACGCGAAGCTCTTTCGCTGTTCGGCGTCTCCTTCCCCAGTTCCGAGTCAGAACAACAGGCCGCGCTGGACCGCGAAGTTGAGGAGATTCAATCGCTGCTGGGCAGCCGCAGCATCGCTTCGCTGGTTGATTTGCCAACCATGACCGATCCTGAAATCAGGATGGTGATGAACATCCTGACGACCATCTGGTCGCCGGCTTACATCTCCGGCCATCAAATTCTGACGCGTTTGATTTCAGCCGTGATGGTGCGGCTGTCGCTGGCATACGGAAATTCAGAAGAGTCGGCTTATGGGTATGCGACGCACACCATCACCGTCGGCCCGGCGCGCGAAGATTACGAAGCGGCTTACGAGTTCGGCCTGCTGGCCCTGGCTGTCAACGAACGCTTCAACGACACGCGGCGGCGGGCGAAGATTTACCAGCAGTTCCACGCGCACGCCAACCTGTGGCGGCGTCCCTTGCATACCTGCATACCGTATGCGCGCGAGGCCAGCCGCAGCGGGTTCGAGACCGGCGATTTCACTTACGGCGTTTACGGGGCCTTCACTGAAACCTGGGTGGCGATGGCCATCGCCCAAAACCTGGCCCAATTCGTCCGCGAATACACGCCCAATCTGGCGCTGTTCAAAAAGCTGAAGGTGGCCAGCGTCGGCGACGGCCAGAAGGCGCTGCTGAATTGGGCGCGGGCGCTGCAAGGGGAGACGCGCGCGCCGACCTCACTTTCGGACGGGGAGTTCGATGAAACCGAATACGTAGAGACCTATCGCGACAATCCGTTCTTCACGATTTGTTACGCCGTTACCAAACTGCAACTCTGTTACCTGTTCGGGGAAACCGGCAAGGCCCTGGAAGTCGCGCGACTCGGGCGCGCGATTGTCCATCATCTGGAAGGAACGATCTGGCCGGTCATCTTCGAGTTCTGGAATGGCCTGACACTGGCGGCGAACTATGCCGGCGCCGGAGAGGGTCAACAGAAAAGTTATCTCGCGGAAATAGAAAAGGCGCGCAGGTCGTTTGCGGTCCTGGCGGAAAACTGCCCGGAGAATTATCTCTGCCAGTCGCTGCTGTTGTCGGCTGAGCTTGAACGCGTCGCGGGCCATGACTTATCGGCGCTGGAGCTTTATGAGCGCGCCGTCGGATACGCCGAAGAGACAAACAGCGTGCAGCATCAGGCGCTGGCGAACGAGCTTTGCGCCAGGTTTTACGTTCGCCGGGGGCAGAAGAAGATCGGCTCCGTATTTCTGGCTGAAGCGCGCGCCTGCTTTGCGCGATGGGGCGCGGCGGCCAAAGTGGAGGCGTTGGATCACGAGCGCCCGGACCGCCGCGCCAGTAGCCCGGCCGTCGTGGAGGGCTTGCCTGGCGATTCTCCGGCTCTCGCCGACAGTCGGGCTACTGACACGGCGGGCGCGCTCGATCACTTCAGCGTGATGAAAGCCGCGCAGGCCATCGCTGGCGAGATCGAATTGGAAAAGCTGCTCACGATGTTGATGCGCATCGCGATTGAGAATGCGGGAGCCGAGCGCGGCTGTCTTATTCTTGAGCGCGAAGGCGAATCGTTCGTACACGCCGAAGGCTCGCTGGAAGGCGCCGAAGTTAAGCTGCACGACGCGCTTCCGCTCGATCAAGCGCAAAGCCTGCCCGCCAGCATTGTGAACTATGTGCGGCGGACGTCGGAAAACATCGTCCTGGCGGACGCGCGGAGCGATGATCGGTACGGCGATGACCCGTACATAGCGCGGTGTCAGACGCGCTCGGTAATGTGCATCCCGGTACTCAACCAGGGCCGATTGGTCGGCGTCCTGTATCTTGAAAATAACCGGGCCTCCGGCGTGTTCACGCCGAAACGCATCCTGATCTGTCAGATGCTGGCTTCACAGGCCGCCATCTCACTGGAAAACGCCTGGCTCTATGACGAGATGAAGTCCGGTGAAGAAACGTTGCGCTCGATTATGGAAGGCACTGCGGCAGTGACCGGAGATGATTTCTTTGCTTCGCTGGCGCGCCATCTGGCCACCGCGCTTCAGGTGCGTTATGCGTTCGTGACCGAGTGCCGTGAGCGCGTGAAGCTTCGGGCGCGGATGCTGGCTTTCTGGATGGGTGACAGGCTGGCTGACAATGCCACGTATGAAATTGCGGAAACTCCCTGCCTGAAGGTGCTGGCGGGAGAAACCTGTTTTTACCCAATCGGTGTGCAGCAGCTCTTCCCCAAAGATAGAGACCTGGTCGATCTGAGAGCCGTCGGCTATCTGGGGATTCCGCTGTGTAATGCATCCGGCTCGGTCATCGGCCACCTGGCGATCCTCGACGACAAGCCCATGGCCAAAACGCCGCGGGGATTGTCCTTGCTGAATATCTTTGCCGCCCGCGCCGGCGCCGAACTGGAACGCCTGCATGCGGAAGAGGAACTGCGGCTGGCGATGGCGGAGGTCGAGCGGCTCAAAAATCGGCTACACGCGGAAAACGTCTACCTGCAGGAAGAGATTCGCCGCGAGCATAACTTTGAAGAGATTGTCGGCGGCAGTCCCACGCTGCTCGCCGTGCTCGAGCAAGTTGAACGCGTCGCGCCGACGGATGCGACAGTCTTGATCCTCGGCGAAACTGGCACGGGGAAAGAACTGATCGCCCGCGCCATTCACGACCGCAGCGGTCGCAAAGATCGCCCTCTGGTTAAGGTAAACTGCGGCGCAATCTCCGCCGGATTGGTCGAGAGCGAACTCTTCGGCCACGTCAAAGGCGCATTCACCGGAGCATTGGATAAACGCACCGGTCGTTTTGAATTGGCTGATGGCGGAACGCTTTTCCTGGACGAAGTCGGCGAGTTGCCTTTGGAAACACAGGTCAAACTCCTGCGCGTTTTGCAGGAAGGTGAATTCGAGCCCGTCGGCTCGAGCCGGACGATCAAGGTGGACGTGCGCATCATCGCCGCGACCAATCGCAACTTGGAAGACGAGGTCAAAGCCGGACGTTTCCGGGCCGACCTGTTCTACCGTTTGAATGTGCTCCCTCTGCACAATCCGCCGTTGCGCCAGCGCCGTTCGGACATCCCGCAACTGGCGATGTTCTTCCTCTCACGCTTCTCCCGCCGCTTCGGCCGCACAGTGGATGGCATCTCGCAGGAGACGATTGAATTGATGATGAAGTATCACTGGCCGGGCAACATCCGCGAGTTGGAGAACCTGATTGAACGCGGCGTGGTGCTCAACAACGGTTCGGTATTGACGATTCCCCGCAGCCTGCTGCCGACTGCGGAAATGAGGGAGACAGAGGGACAGGAGTTGGCGGAGCCGGCGAAGTCAGAAGATCAGCCACTGTCAATCGCCCAGGCAGCAACGCGGCCCGCTGCCGCACAGGTTGTCGTTTCGCAGCCCTCCCCCTCCTCGACTTCGCTCGAAGATTTGCAGCGGCGCCATATCCTGAACGTCCTCGCGCAAACCAATTGGGTGATTGAAGGCGAAAACGGCGCAGCCAAGAAGCTCAACCTCCATCCCAATACGCTCCGAAGCCGTTTGAAAAAAATGGGTATTCAGCGGCCCAAGGCTTAAAGCTTCCAACCGACCCACGAACCACCCACGAAGATTCGTACCCACGAAACCCACGAGTGATAAATCACCCACGATTTTTCGTGGCTGGCGGCTCTCCGGTTCTGAGGCCAACACCAATAACTTCTTCCTGTTCACTCAATTGAATGCCTTTCTCACTCGCGCATCAGTCGTGGCATTGACCTTGCTCTATCAAGAGGCGCAAGCAAGAGAAGGAGGGAACAAATGCTACGAATAATGGAAGGGGATGCAACAAATGACTCGATGACATTGCGGCTGGATGGCCGTCTCATCAGTCAATGGGTTGGACTGTTGCGCTCAAGTTGCGAACAGGGTCTCCATAAGGGCGGGCGCCTGATCCTTGATTTGGCCGGACTGAGTTTTGCCGATCATGAGGGCGTGCGACTGCTGCTGCAACTCGAACAACAAAAGGTGACAATCATCAATTGCTCGCCGTTTTTGCGGGAACAGATCAAACAGCCAACGAACGGCCTTCCATTGAGCGAGCCGCCTCGCGATTAGACGGCGCACAACATTCGCGTCTTACTGAACCAAGTTCAAGCAACCGAACCTGATTGACTAAGCTAAATGCCGGCTCACGTCAGAGCCGGAGAGGAATTACTATGGTTAGCCTACAACCGGTCAACGAATTTGAAACTCTCGCGATGCCGCATATGAACGACCTCTATCGCACCGCGCGTCGCACGCTCGGCAATCAGACTGAAGCCGAGGACGTGGTGCAGGAGACATACCTGCAAGCGTGGAAGTCGTTCCACCGATTTGAGGCGGGGACCAATATCAGGGCGTGGATGTTCAAAATCATGTTCCACGTCATCCAGCACCATCGCCGCAAAGCCTACCGCCTGGTGACGCTCAAGGAAGAGGAAGAGTTCTTGTTCGAGCAACTCACCTACGAGCCGCCAGTTCCCCAGGAATTGCGCGATGAAGATGTGCTGGCCGCGCTCGACCGCGTGCCGGAGCATTTCCGTTCGGTGATCCTGCTGGCCGACGTGCAGGAGTTCAGCTACAAGGAGATTCAGGAAACGCTCGGTATTCCAATTGGAACTGTTATGTCGCGACTCAGCCGAGGCAGACAATTACTCCGCGCCTATCTGGCCGACTATGCGCCCGTACCAAAACCGGAGCGTGAGGCCGCGCATGCAGTTTAAGCATGTCCGCCGCGGCCTCCTCGCAGTGAGTATGGAATCAAATTCTTGCGGGATGACATTGCGAGCTTATAAATCCGCGACTTCGCAGAAGACTTTGATCGCGCCCCTGGCGCTGGTAAGGTTGTCGAATAATTCCCGGTAATTCTCCAGCCCTTTGACCGGATGTGTGAGCAATCGCTTGAGCCAGCCCGGATATTCGGCTTCAGCCTGAGCCATGTCACGCGCTCCCATCTCGAAATACTCGCGGTTAGCGTTGACCGTCCCGACCATGACCTTGTTCCCGAGAACGAATTCGAGGTTGATCTTATCAGCCGGCGCTTCGACCTTGCGGTCGCCGCCAGTCACGCTGGAGAGGACCAGCACGCCGTTTTTGCCGAGAGCCTGCATGCTGTCGAAGACGACGGGCGAATAGCCGGTCGCCTCGAAGATGATATCGAACGGACCGTACGATTGCGCTGCTTCCAGAATCGGGAGGTCTTTCGTTGATTCGTAGCGCGCGCCGATGGCTTCGATCAGATCGGAGTTGAGAAATGGTTTTTTGTCGAGGCCGAAGGTAGTCACATCAATCCCACGCAATCTGAGCACGAGCGTCGACAGCAGACCGATAGTCCCGGCGCCCATCACCGCCGCCTTCTTCGGTCGCCACACACGCAACCGGCGTTGGATTTCGTAAGCCTGCTGGATGCCTTTTTCGACGACCGTCATTGGTTCGAGCAGCACGCCGACTTCTTTCAAGCCCCGTGGCACTTTGACGATGAATTCGGCGTCGTCAACATAGTACTCGGTCAAAAAGCCGTGGCGCAGATTGATGCCGCGCTCGAAGTAGGTGTCGTCCGTCGTCATATCGTTCGTGCCGATCAGGTCGTAGATGCTCGATCCCGGGCGACGAACAGTAGCAACGACGTAATCGCCGGGTTTGAGTTCGGCCACATTCTGCCCGACTGCTTCGACCTGCCCAAAGCCTTCGTGGCCGATCACCAGAAAGTCATAGCCCGGAGGCGCAGCGCCATATTCAGCCGCGTTGATTTCTTTGTCCGTCCCGTCAACGCCAACGCGCAGCACGCGCACGAGCACGCCGCGCCCGTTTGGAATGTCACTGACTTTCGGCGCCGGCATCTCGGCCAGATGCGCGCTGTCTGGTTTCCCAGGGGTTACCGCTATCGCTTTCATTTTTCTCCCTCTTTCTTGTTCGTCCACAAAGCCACACGAAGACTCACGAAAAAGGTAAATAAACTTTGTGTCTCTTCGTGCAGCTTTGTGGATGAGGTCTATTTCTTGATCAACCTGGGCCAGTTTTCATCGCCCTTCTTGATCCAACCGGGAACATCCTGCTCCCACATCTTCTGCACATCTTTGCTGTAATTCAGGTAGAGTTTTCCATCCACGATCTTCCACGCCTCGGGATCAATGCTGGCCGTGTAGCCGTGCCCAACCGCCCATGCGCAATAGCCGCCGAATTGCGGCGCGTATTTTTCAGGATTCTTCGCAAACTCGTCGCGATTGGCCGAGTTCGCGAAATACCATTTCGCGCCCATCCAATCGTGGCGAAACTCGTCCTTGCCTTTGACCGGGCGGCCTTCTCTGAAATAGGCCACGGCGTCGTATCCCTTGAGCGCCGTGCCGAAGAGGTTCTTGTTGACGGGGTCGACGGCGGCAGCAGCCGGGCGAACGAATAAAAACAGAGTTGCGGCGACGAGAATGGCAGTAGCCGCTCGCGTTATGTTTGCCTGTGAGATGTTGGTAAAGATGAAAGTCATACTTCTCCCTTCAAGATTGCTTGTTTGTTACATTCGCCGCGAATGCGCGGTTCTATGACTAAATGCGGTCGGAAGGGTATTTTATTCCAGCTTGCGATATTGCCAGAGGCAGCCTTCTCAGATGCGCCGCCGAGGGTGTTCTGACTGGCGTTGCGCTGCCTCTTAATTGGCCGTACACTCCGCCCGTTCCCTTGAATTGGTACCTAGACGAAAGGTGGTGACGACAGAACGAATGACTCAAACTGAAACACCAAATGGCGAAATCATATTTCCTCCGCTACCAGAGGACGGTGTCGCGGTTGTCGAACTGGCAGATGAACTTCAAATCCGAAAGCAAACTGTCTTCAAGGTTATGAAGCGTCTCGGGATTCGCGCCCTGAAGCGCCGCGACGCTGATAGGCGAGGCCAGCTAATATCAGTTATCCGCCGTACAGAGGCTGATGCCGTGCGGGATGAGCTGAGAAGTAAGATTTCCGTCAGTGAGGCCAGTACCAGCGCCGTCGGCGACACTCGCTATTTCAGCGAGGATTCTGGTGTCTTCTATGTAGTTCAGCTAGAGCCTGAACATGATCCCGGCCGATTCAAGGTTGGCTTTACCACGGACATTGACGGTAGGCTCAGACACCACCGCTGCTCGGCGCCCTTCGCCCAATGTGTTAGGACCTGGCCCTGCTGCAGAACATGGGAGCGAGCGGCGATTGACTGCGTTACTATCAACGCGGAGCAGCTTCAGACGTCGATTCGACTGACGATGCTGTCGACGACGCAACCTAATCTGAGGGAACGGACGCGTGTCTATCGCCAAGAAATTATGATTTCTTACGGTCCTTTTCAATCTCGGCCACAATTTCATCCACAGACATATCAGCGTAAATTTCTCTGCGCTCCTCAGTGTAGTTGCCATAACCGGTCGTAAATTGACTGATAAAGCGCATTGTGTTGGCGATTCCGAGATATTTATAGAGGACGCTCAGCGCCTCGTGTGTAATCTCAGCCAGCGGTTTAACTCCGACGGTCATTTCTCAATCTCCTCCAAAAGCTCGATTGGCGAAACTGCTTTCAATCCGGTGGCGCAGAGTCGTTTGGCTTTCTTCAGCAGCTTGTCATCGCAAGTGCAAAAGTAATCCGCTCCCGCCGATTCTGCGGAAGCCAAATGCAAGGCATCAAGCGCCATCATTCCTTTAGCGTTCAGATCCTTGGCTCTGCTCTGCACGTCGTTGTCTACCTGAACGAAGTGTGCGGCCTTGGCCAAAATTTCCAATGCGAATTCCCGCCGAGTCATGTCGGCAGTGCGGCGGGTCTCGAACAGTGACGCTTCCGACGAAACCAATTCCAAAGAGCCTTGCTCGATTAGCGCAATGACGCCAAGAACAGCCTCCGCTTCCAACCGGATACGTATCTGGGTCTGGTCATCCAGAGGCCGCTGTATACTGCACGTATCAAGGTAGACTTTCATAGCCAGAGTCTACCTCGTCCCGAGTGAATCTGCGAGCTTTCAAGTACGACACTCGCGCCTCAATAGATTGAGCTTTTAACCAGAACTGCTCTACTCACCACTCTGCTGAATCAGTTTCGCCACCAATCCGGTCCACCCCGTCTGATGACTCGCTCCAATCCCAGCGCCGTTGTCGCCGTGGAAGTACTCGTAAAACAGTGCCAGATCGCGCCAATGCGGATCGCTCTGAAACTTCTCCGCGCCGCCGTGAACCGGCCTGCGCCCGTCTTCGCCGCGCAGGAAGATGCGCGACAGGCGACGAGAAAGCTCGTCCGCCACTTCCTCCAAATTCATGAACTTGCCGGAGCCGGTTGGACATTCGACTTTGAAATCGTCGCCCAGATAGTGATGAAACTTTTGCAGCGACTCGATGATCAGGTAGTTGACCGGGAACCAGACCGGGCCGCGCCAGTTCGAGTTGCCGCCGAACAGACCCGTGCTCGATTCCGCCGGCTCGTAATCCACACGATGCTCCATCCCATTGACTTTGAGGATGTATGGATTCTCGTGATGGAAACGTGAGACGGCGCGGATGCCGTGCGGCGAAAAGAACTCGTTCTCATCGAGCATGACCTGCAACACGCGGCGCAGTTGATCGCGGCTGACGACCGACAGCAAACGCCGCTCCCCGCGCCCCGGAGTCCGCATACACGCGACGTTTCCGATCAGGTCGGGCCGGTTGTTGATGAACCACTCCATCCGTCGCTTGAAATCGGGCAACTGATCGAGCAGCTCCGGCTCCAGCGTCTCGACCGCGTAGAGCGGAATCAATCCGACCATCGAACGCACCTTCATCGGGAACGGCTCGCCTTCCGGCAGGTGCAGCACGTCGTAGAAGAACCCGTCCTCTTCGTCCCACAATCTGATCTCTTCAGCCCCGCGGTTGTTCATCGCGCGGGCGATGTAGAGGAAATGCTCCCAGAACTTGCTCGCCACGTCTTCGTAAGATGGGTCTTCCTTGGCCAACTCCAGGGCGATCGCCAGCAGGTTGAGCGCGTACATCGCCATCCAGCTCGTCCCGTCCGATTGCGCGATATGGCCGCCGGTCGGGAGCGGAGCGCTGCGGTCAAAGACGCCGATGTTGTCCAGACCGAGGAAGCCGCCCTGGAAGATGTTCATCCCGTGCGCGTCTTTGCGATTAACCCACCACGTGAAGTTGAGCAGTAGTTTTTGAAAGACGCGCTTCAGAAAAGCGGTGTCGCCCACGCCGCGCCGTTTCTTCTCGATCTTGTAGACGCGCCACGCTGCCCACGCGTGCACAGGAGGGTTAACATCGCCGAAGGCCCATTCGTAAGCGGGCAGTTGGCCGTTCGGATGCATATACCACTCGCGCAGCATCAGGATCAGTTGCTCCTTGGCAAACTCGGAATCAACCAAGGCCAATGGCACGCAATGAAAAGCCAAATCCCAGGCGGCGTACCACGGGTATTCCCACTTGTCGGGCATCGAGATCACGTCGGCGTTGTAAAGATGCGGCCATTCGTGATTGCGCCCTTTCAGCCGGCCGGTGGGCGGCGTGGGCTGCGCAGGATCACCTCGCAACCAGTCGTTGACGACGTAGTGATAGAACTGCTTCGACCAGAGCAGACCGCCGAACGCCTGGCGTATCACGTTCTTCCCATCATCCGATAAGTCATCAGGAATGACGCCTGCGTAAAACTCGTCGGCCTCGCTCTGGCGCTCGGCAAAGATCTGGTCGAAGCCGGCGAAGGGCTTGTCGCTTTCTTTATCGGTGAAACGCAGCCGCACGGTCGCCGTCTCGCCCGCGCCAATCGTCAACCGGTAATTCGCCGCCGCCTTCGTCCCGACTTGCGCCGGATTCACGGCGTCATCTGCGCCATTCACGATGTAATCGTTGATGCCGTCTTTGAAGTAATGGGAGCCATTCTCCCCACCATACAGCCGCCGCACGTTGGTTTCGTTCTCAGTGAAGAGCAGTTCGGGCGCCCCCTCGCAGTAGAGCCAGCGTTGCCCGTAGGTTTGATGATGCGCTTCGACGACTGATGGAGAGTCGCCTTTGCTAAGTTGGGGCTTGTCGGCATTGCCGTTCCACGACCAGGTGTTGCGAAACCAGAGCGTCGGCAATAAATGAAGTTCAGCCTCGTCCGGCCCGCGATTGACGACGTTGATGCGAATGAGCAGGTCTTCGACATCCGCTTTCGCGTACTCGACGAAGACATCGAAGTAGCGGTTTTCATCAAACGCACCTGTGTCAATCAGCTCGAATTCGGCCTCGCGTTTGCCGCGGCGTCGGTTCTCTTCGACCAGCCTCGCGTAAGGAAATTCAGCCTGCGGGTATTTGTAGAGGTACTTCATATACGAATGCGTCGGCGTCGAATCGAGGTAGAAGTAATAATCCTTCACGTCCTCGCCGTGGTTGCCTTCGCTGCCGGTCAAGCCGAAGACGCGCTCTTTCAGGATCGGGTCTCGCCCGTTCCACAGCGCGATGGCGAAACAGATTTCCTGACGCCGATCCGAGATGCCGGCCAATCCGTCCTCGTTCCAGCGATAGGCTTTCGAGCGCGCCTGATCGTGCGGCAAGAAGTCCCACGCCGTTCCGTAGGGACTGTAATCTTCACGCACCGTCCCCCAGGCTCGTTCGCTCAGGTATGGCCCCCAGCGTTTCCAGTGCGCGGCGCGCCTTGCGGATTCCCGCAGGCGCTTTTCTTCAGCGGTCATTTTCGTTTCAGTTATTGACTGCTTGATCTGATTCATAACTCCCCTTGCATCTCCTTCAGGCAGCCTTTTTTTCTTCGCGCGTAGCTGTCATCCCGCATTTAGGGCAGGAATGAAACTCTTCCAGGATGCCGCCGAATTCGTGGTCGACTGATTCGGTCTTGCCAGTCACCTGCGTGTAATCAATCTTCATCGCGTGAAAGTTCATCTCCACTTTGCAATTGGGACAGACCAGCTTTTCGTTGTTTTGCATAACTGCTCCTTCTCCGATCTTCTTACTCCAGAGGCACGTTATCGCGGCCATACCTTAACACCTTCGCCATCCAAATCAGTTCTTTCAGAAACTTGTCAATCCGCCGGATGTATGCCTCGTCGAGCAATTTGCCCGATGAGTCAAACAGGTTCTGTACATTTCCGAAGTTTCCATCCCAGAAGATCGTCACCAGTCCAAGCTCGCGCATCACCGGCAGCAGGTCCTGAATCACGCGCGTGCCGCCGAACGGGCCTGCCGAAACGCCGCAGATCCCGACCGCCTTGTGGATGTATTCCTTCAAGCAGGTATCGAGCGCGCGTTTGAGCGACCCGGGATAGCCGTGGTTGTATTCCGGCGTGACAATTACAAGCGCATCTGCGCGCATCATTTGCTCAGAAAAGCCCGCGTCTTTAACATCATCGGACTCGCCCGACGCCGGCAAATCAAGCCGGCGAATGTCAATCAACTCCGTTTCCACGCCGTCGCGTTTGGCGACTTCGGCAGTGATGAAGTTGGCGACGTGTTCGCTCATTCGCCCTTGCCGCGTAGTGCCGAGGATGACGGGAATGAATATTGGACGATTGGAATCCATATGCGCCTCGCCAGTTACCGCTCGATCAATTGCATCGCGTGCGCATCGGGATCGCGCACCAGAAAACTTCGTTTGAAGCCCAACACCGGCTCCGACAGTTCGATCACCCCCGGCGAGATGAAAGCGAATTTGCCTTCGCGCAATCTCGCCAGGCCGGATTCGATGTCGCCGGTGACGAGCTTGGTCTGCCAATGCGCCAGGTCATTGGCCTTCTCATCACCCGGCGCCGGACGTCCGTCGCGCGGCGCGAGGTATTCGAGGAATTCGATGCCCGGTCCTGCCGCGGCGCGCACAGCAGTGATTCGCAGATGCGCGCCGAAGACATTGTTCAGTCTCTCCTGCTCGATCCCGTAATTCTCGCTCTCTCCTGCAATGCGCATCCCCAATGCGTCGCGATAAAACTTCAGGCTGGCATCTGTGTCGCTCACGACGATTGCAGTATGGTCTATGCCCAAAAACAATTTACCCGCGTCCTGTTTGGCCAGGGCGCTCCACTTCGGATCGCCTTTGCCTTCGGGGAATTGCAGGATTTCCAACGCATGGCCATCGGGGTCTTTGAAGTAGAAAGCCTTGATGCCGCTCGCATTCTTGTTCCAATCGGGCAGTCGCTGCGGGCCGGTGGAAGCGTGTTCGACTTTGCTCCGGCGCAGCCACTGGTAAGCTCGCTCCATATCGTTCGTGATGATCGCAATGTGTTGAAACCACCGGTCGTTGCTGCGCGAATCAACCGGGATCGGGCGGCCGCGTGGCGCGAGGTATTCGGTCAACTCAATGAACTCGCCGCCGAGTTTCATCCTCACCACGCGCATCCGCAGACCGAAGACGCCTTGCAGATGTTCGTACTGGTCTCCGATCACTTCCGTATCGGAGACCTTCTCGAACGACAAGACCTTCGAGAAGAACTCGACCGAACGGTCCAGATCGCTCACAGTCATTCCGATGGAATCAACTGCCCTAACAAGCGGAGCAGGCGCTGCCTGCTCCGCTGCCGCAGGCGGCGCCGGCAATGACGCGCCGAACGACAGCAGCAGCGGCAGCAACAACGTCAGGAGAACTCCGATATACCTGATTCGATCTTTTGGGTTTGTGATGTTTCGATGCATAGCCCCTCGCCTATTTCATCCTTTCGAGCAAGTGATCACCGACGCGCAAGGCATTCGCCATAATTGTCAGCGCCGGATTGACCGCTGCGCTCGACACAAAGAAGCTGCCGTCCACCACGTAGAGGTTGTCCACATCGTGCGCCTTGCAGTTCACGTCCAACGCCGACGCCCGCGGGTCGCGTCCGAACCGGACCGTGCCGTTCTGGTGCGCGACGCCCGCGAGCGGGATGCGGTCGCCTAAAAAGAGGTTCCGCGCAAACAGTCCCTGATGGCAATCGTGTCCGTGAACGTCGCACTTCGTCTGCCGCTTCATCAGTTCTTGAAGTTTCGCTTGCAGACGCTTGTGCGGCTCCAGGTTGTTGGGCGTGTACGAAAGGACGATATTGCCCTGCCGGTCGAGCGTGACGCGGTTGTTGGGATCAGGCAGGTCTTCCGAAGTCAGCCAGAAATCGAGTGAGTGTTTGGCCATCAAATCCAGCGTGAAGCCGGGAGCGATGGCGGGCGCTCCGGCCGATAGCGCGACGCCGTCAAGCTTTCCGACGAAGGAGATGTGGCCCATCGGGAATTCCCACTCCTTCGAGCCAAAATAGAAATCGTTCAGGCCGAGCGTCTTCTGAAACGTCGTCGGGTTCGGGCATTTCGAGATGGCGAGCTGCACCGAGTTGACGTGGCCCATGTAATGCCGCCCGACCACGTCACTGGAATTCCCGAGTCCCTTCGGATGTTTGTCGTTCCCTGAGCGCAGCAGCAACGCCGCCGAGTTGATTGCGCCGCAAGAGATGGCCACGATGCCCGCCGAATATCTTTCCTCGACGCCATTTCGTTTGACGTGTACTGCCGTCACCTCTCGACCGGAGGCGCTCGTTTCCAGCCGGGAAACCAGCGCATCGGTCAGCAGCGTGACGTTCGGGTGGTCGAGCGCAGGCTCGACGGCGCAGATGTGCGCGTCGGACTTGGCGTTGACCAGACAAGGGTATCCGTCACAGGTTGCGCAGCGAATACATCGGCTACGCGGATCGTTCTCTTTCAGCATGATGCCGAGCGGCACGTGAAAAGGTTGGCAGCCGAGCCGGGCGAAATCTTCGTGTAAATGCTGAATGCGCGGCTCGTGGCTCACTGCCGGATGCGGAAACGGGCCGCTCGCCCAAGGCTCGGTCGGGTCTTCGCCGCGATTGCCATGAACGTGATAAAGATTCTCGGCTTGCGCGTAGTAAGGTTCGAGGTCATCGTATGAAATCGGCCAGGCGGGCGAGACACCGTCGTAGTGGCGAATCTCGCCGAAATCTTCCTTGCGCAGGCGGAAGAGGGCCGCGCCGTAAAATTTCGTATTGCCGCCGACATAGTAGTTGGTGTGCGGATGCAACTCCTTGCCGTCTTTGTCGCGCCAGATTTCCCTGGTGTGATACTTGGCCTCGACGTTGACGGCGCGCGATTCCCAGTTGTCTTTCTCGCGCGGCACGAAGCCGCCGCGCTCGAGCAGCAAAATCCTTTTCCCTGAAGGCGCGAGTTTGTAGGCGAGAGTTCCGCCGCCCGCGCCCGTGCCGACGATGATGATGTCGTAATGATTTGTGTTTGCCATAGCTCCTTCTTAGATCAGCATTGAACTCATGTTAATTGCAAAGGGACGGCTGTCAGCGAGCTTGCCTCATGACAACTGACAGATGAACCGCAGCCGCGACTCATCGGAATAATCCCGCGAGCCGTTTGGAAAATTCCCATGGCGGGCAAAAAAGGAACTGGTCCGATGCGGGCGAGAGGAGGTTGATTTCATTCCGGAATTTTGAGCGGCGCGGTGGTGAAGTTGACGCGGTATTTGCGGCTCCAGATCGTGACGGCGCGATAGCGGTGGAGGTCAAGCTCGATGGGAACATCGAAGCTTTGATCTCCTTCGGCGCCGCGCAACGGTCCGAGCGCGATGAAGCCGGCCCGCTCGACCGATTCATTCTCCGGGCAATCGGCGGCGGCCACCAGGCAGACCTGCAGGTCGCCGCCCTCGCCCGTCTTGAACCCGATCAATTGCAGCCGCCGGGTTTGGCCGGCCATTTGAAAAATGACCGCTCTGCCGCTGCCCTTGTGCGCGACGGGGTGGAATTCGCCGCTGGCCAGAATCTTGACCGGTCTTCCGTGACGATTCCTCATCATCAGCCAACCCGCCGCGCCGAGCAGCAGAGCGGCGAGTGTGACGGCGAGCGTTTTTATGACTCTTCGGTTCATGCCCGCGCCCCCTCTCTTAAGCTGTCGCCCGTTGCGCGCTTGGCGAAATGAGCCAGGCTCGATAGATGTTGGCGCAAGATACGCCGCCCGCGGTTGAGCCGTGACATCACGGTGCCGATGGGGATGCCGAGGCGGTCGCGAATCTCTTTGTAGCTGAATTCATGCACGTCGGCGAGCATGACTACTTCGGCGTAATGGCGCGGCAGTTTCCGAAATGCTTCGAGCATATCTTCATCACGCAATTCTTCAGGGACAGGGGCTTCCCAGGGCATGGTCACTTCCACTGTTTCAAGCTCTTCGCGGAGTTGCCCCTTATTGATCCATTTGCGGCGGTGATGCGACACCACGTGGAAGAGAATCTGGTAGAGCCACGCCCGGCAGTTGGTCCCGAGCGTGAAGCGGCGCCACGAGCGCCAGGCTTGCAGGTAAAGCGTCTGCACGATGTCTTCGGCCTCGCTGCGGTTGCCGAGCATGGACGTGGCGGCGCGCAGCAATTCATTTCGATAAGGCATGGCTGCGGCTTCGAACTCATTCAGTTGGATCATCTCGTCGTGATTCGTTACCATTCAATCCTCCCAAAAATCGTTTTCCCCACGAAATTTCGTGAGTAAGGAATTTGACAGCCCCGTCGTGGGATAAACCATTGTCGCGAGCGCGACGCCAGAGTAGCGGGAGACTGGATAGGAAGTCTTAAACCCGCGCCTAACAAATCCCAAAAAAAAGCCAAACGCGGCAATCTTCAGTAAAATCAACCGCTTCGCCGGTTGTGAATTGATGTGAGCGGGCGTGAGCGGGGCGAAAAGATGATTGGCAAGACCATTTCTCATTACCGGGTTCTGGAAAAGCTCGGCGCGGGCGGGATGGGCGAGGTCTATCGCGCCGAGGACACGCGGCTTCACCGGAATGTCGCGCTGAAAGTGCTGCGTTCAGGGAGCAGCGGGAAGTCCGACAGTCACAGCCAGGAATCGAAGCGGCGTTTTTTGCGCGAGGCGCAGGCCGCCGCCGCGCTCAACCATCCGAACATCGCGACCATCTATGCGGTGGAAGAGTTCGACATCGGCGGAGAAACCAGCAGCCTCATCGCCATGGAATATATTGATGGGAAGACGCTCAGCCAATATGCCCGCGAGAAGAACCTGTCGCTGGCCGAAGCGATCGAGATCGTGCTGGAGATCGCCCTGGCGCTGGAAGCAGCGCACCGTCGCGGCATCATCCATCGCGATGTCAAACCGTCGAACGTCATGATCACTCGCGACCGGCGGATCAAGGTGCTCGATTTCGGTTTGGCGAAGTTCGTCCGAAAAGACGCCGACCACGACACATTGGAGGGGTTTGACTCGGGGAGTCTGCATACCACGCCGGGCTTGGTGATGGGGACGCTGGCCTATATGTCGCCCGAACAGGCAATGGGCGAAAAGGTGGATTGCCGCAGCGACATCTTCTCGCTGGGTGTGCTGCTCTACGAATTGCTCGCCGGCCGGCTGCCCTTCACCGGTGAAACGACCGTTGCGATGATCAACAGCTTGCTGCAGGCCGAAGCGCCCGCACTCAACCCGTTCAATCCCCAAGTCACATCCGACCTCGAACGCATTGTGCGGCGGATGCTGGAAAAAGACCGCAACCGCCGCTACGCCAGCCTCGGCGAGGCGCAGCGCGACCTCGGCGCGAGCAAGAACGCGAAACGGCGGTATGAATTCGGCGAGTTTCAACTGGACGTGAGCGAACGGCTGCTGATGCGAGGCGAGACGGTGATAGACCTGAAGCCTAAGGTCTTCGATCTGCTGGTCCTGCTGGTGCAAAACGCCGGGCGGCTGATGGAGAAAGAGACGATATTCCAATCGCTCTGGCCCGACACCGTGGTCGAAGAGGCCAATCTGAACGTCAGCGTCTCGGCGCTGCGAAAAGCGTTGGGCGACACGGCCAGCGATCCACGCTACATCGAAACGGCGCCGAAGCGCGGCTACCGCTTCATCGCGCGCGTGACCGAGAAAGCGGTCGCGCCGCCGCCAGCCGTCGTCGAGACCGAAAGCCTCACGCCTCCACCGCGCATCGTGGCGGCCAAGAGCGACGCGGCGACGACCATCGGCTTATCGGGAGAATTGAACGCCGCGCCTTCGCGAAGTGGGACAAGATGGCATCTTGTCCCACGGTGGTGGTTACTCGTGATCGCCGCGCCGTTACTGCTCGCGGCGATGGCCATCTGGTTCTGGCCGCGCCTTTCCTCCGATGAGCAACCCCGCACCATCGCCGTACTGCCCTTCAAAATGCTGGCGCGCCCCGATCAAAAGGACGCCGACCAGGCGCTGGCGCTGGGAATGACCGACGCGTTGATCACAAAGATGAGCGGATTGCCGATGCTGATCGTGCGGCCCACAAGCTCCGTGACGAAATATGCCGGCGCAAACGCCGACCCGATCGCCGCCGGCCGGGAGCTGGAAGTCGAAGCCGTGCTCGATGGCCATTTGCAGCAGGCAGAGAAGGAACTCCGCGTCACGGCGCAACTGATCCGCGTCCGGGACGGCGCGACGCTCTGGGCGGGAACGATCAACGATTACCTGACCAACGTCTTTCAAGTCCAGGATTCGATCTCGGAGAAGATGATCGGCGCGCTTGAAATCAGCTTGTCGAAACAGCAGGAGCGGCGCCTCGCCAAACGGTACACGGAAAGCGCCGAGGCCTACCAGCTCTTCCTGCTCGGGCAATATCAGTCCGACCTCGGAACGCCGGACAGCTACGATCGCGCGGTTGGGTACTATCAAGCTGCAGTCAGAAAAGACCCGGAGTACGCGCTGGCTTACGCCCGCCTGGCGGAAGTGCTGTTCGCAACCGGTGAATATCATATGGGTGAACGGAAAGCGTTGCGGCAGCAGAGCCAGGCCACTGTCGAGAAGGCGCTCGGCCTCGATCCGAATTTATCCGAGGCGCACGAGGTGGCGGTGTGGGCGAAACTGACGATGAACTTCGATTGGGCAGGCGCCGAAAGCGAGATCAAGCAGTCCCTCGCGTTGAATCCGAACAACCCGGCTGCGCATAGCGCTTATGCCCGAATGCTCATTGCGCTGGGGCGCAACGACGAAGCCGCGCGGGAATCTGAAACCGCGATCCGGCTCGATCCGACCTCCATTACGAGAATGGTGGACCGCGTCACCGCCCTGCTCGACCTGCGCCGAAGCGGCGAAGCCGAAGCGCTTGCGCGAAAGCTCGTCGAACTCAACCCGCAATTGGTTATGGGCCATCGCATGCTGGCGACGGTGTTGAACGTACAGAGCAGATTCGATGAAGCGATTGCTGAATACATGAAAGACGCCAACCGCGACGGATACAGCAACGTGCCGATCGGATTGGGCATCGCCTATGCCCGCAAAGGGCTGCGCGCGGACGCCGAGCGCGTGATCGCCGAGCGAAAGAAAATTCTGGGCAGCGGCGGCAGCAATTTCTATGGCCTGGCCGCCATTCATGCCGCTCTCGGCGAAAAAGACCGCGCCTTTGAATGGCTGGAAAAAAGCTGTCAAGAGCGGGAAATCCCACTCCTCACAATCCGGCGTGATCCCGCGCTGGAACCGCTGTCTTCCGATCCCCGATTCGCGGACCTGCTGCGGCGAATGGGACTGAAGCCCTAATGCTTGCGCTTACCTGTGCCTGGCGGCCAACGCAGTTTGTTTCAGATCCTCCTTCAAAATTGCCCGGTCTTTTTCAGACTGTGCAACAGGTTGTAATTGACGCCGATGTCGAGCCGCGTGCGCGGTAAATTCCCGGGCAGAGTCCCGACAGCCTGCGTTACGCCCACGGTCAGACTGAAATCGGGCGTGAGCGTGACCAGACCGTTCAAGTGCATCCGCTTGCCTTGCGGAAAACGGTCGGAGTTCAAACCGGCGCCATCAATTTGCGCATAACCGCCGCCGAGCGTGAACCGCTGGTGTAGCTTCTTTTCGCCGTAAGCATTGAAGCCGTAGCTTGCCAGCCTGCCCGCGCGTTCATAGTTCTCGAACAGGAACATATCAATGACCTTCGTCTCCGGCGCCTTGATCTTGATCGCCTGACGAAAGACATGCTCTCTGCCAATGGGGCGGGCTTCCGAAGCGTAATCCGCCGAAGCCCGCACACGCTCGCTGATCTTTTTGCCGGCGAGGAAGTGGTGGAAGTTGACCTGCCGCAAACGGTGATAGCGTTTGTTGAGGTTCGGCGTATTGAAATCGCCGAGATACCCGGCCGTGTAGGAGATTTCGTCGAAGTAAAGTTGATCGGGCCGCGCGAGGGTGATGCGCTGTCCCATCACGTAGCCATCGTAATCGTAAGCCGTGATTTCGGTCGCTTCGCCGTGCAGAAAGTACAAACTGCCGTATTGCAATTCGACGCCGCGCACCGGCTTCGCGCTCAGGTAAAGTTGCTTGAGATACAGATTGGAAGTAGAGCGGCCTGTCCCCCAGCCTGAATTGTTCCAGCCGCTGAAAAAGCTCCTGCCAGAGAAGACGCCCGCATTCAGGCTGTACTTGCCCGCGCTGTCGAACTTGAAGCGGCCTTTGAACGTCACCTGATACTGCTCGTGATTGGCGGTCGTAGCGCTGCTCGCATTCTCGATGAACTGGTACCGGTTGCTGATCGAAGCCGTTTGCAGTTCGAACCAGCGCGACAATTTGCCTTCGTTGGAATGCAGCGGCGCGAGATGCGTTTCGCCTGTTCGCATCTCGATCACCATTTTCGGCGGTTCTTGCGGCGAATTGGTCTGCGCGCCCGCCGCCAACGGGAGCAGCAGCACGGCGGCGAGCAACAATATGTGATGGGTCTTCATATCCTCAAAACCCAGCGCCTTTGGTATTGAGCCGGATGCGATAGACCGTCTTGCCTGACGTGACAAAGAGCGTCGAACCGTCTTCGCCCCAATTGCTGTTGCCCGTTGGCCCGCCCAGATCGAACCAGCCGAGCTGTTTGCCATCCGGCGTGAGCACGTAAATGCCGCCCGGCCCGGCGGCAAAGAGGTTGCCTTGCGCGTCCACCTTCAACCCGTCGGGTACGCCTTGCCGATCTTTTGTGAAGGCCGTGGCGTCGAAGATGATGCGCCCGCGCCCGATCGCGCCGTCAGCCTTCAGCTCGAAAGCCCACCAGACGGCGTGGTCGCGGTCAGCATCGGAAACGTAGAGCGTCTTTTCATCGGGCGAAAACGCGATGCCGTTGGGCGCTTTGAGATCCTTGGTCAGCAAACTGAGCTTGCCGCCTTGCTCGTAACGATAGACGCCGCAGAAGGGAAGCTCTTTGCCGGGATCATCGAAGGATTTCGGCAGGCCGAACGGCGGGTCGGTGAAATAAAGATCGCCGTTCGATTTGCAGACCGCGTCGTTGGGGCTGTTGAGGCGTTTGCCTTCGTAACGATCAACCAGCGTCGTCTTGCGGCCATCGGCTTCGAGCCGCGCGACGCGCCGGTCGCCGTGTTCGCACAGCACGAGTCGCCCTTGCGGGTCGTAGGTCAGCCCGTTCGACCCCGGCTCGCGGCCCGTGAACGGCTCCTCGCCCGTGTAACCGCTCGGTTTCAGGAACAGCGTTTCGCCTTTGCCCGCTTCCCATTTGTAGACCGCGTTGTTCGGAATGTCGGAAAAGAGCAGGTAGCTCTCTTTACGATTCCAGACCGGGCCTTCGACCCATTCGTGGTCGGCGCCGACTTTTTCCAACACGGCGTCGCGTGGCACGAGGCTGTCGAAGCGCGGATCGAGCCGCACGATGCCGCCAGCGGATGTCGCGCCCGGCTTGTCGGCGGTAGCAGCGGCGTTCCTGCCGCCGGAAGCTGTCGAACACGAGCTTAGTTGAAAGACGGCGGCCAATGCTGCCGCGGCTAAACACATGGACAGTGATCTTTTCATCGTTGCTTCTCCCTCCTCACTAGAGATAATCCATTGAGCGTGGGAAAATAATCCATTGAGCGTGGGGAAATTTGTGGCTGAAGAGATCAGGCCCGCCCGTTCCGGTGAACGCGCCGCTCACAAAATGCTAAAGTTGCCGGCGGCGATCAACAATGACCTCTTGAAAAGGATCAAAAACCTGAAAATTATGGCTGTGGATGTCCTCGATTCACCGGCTCGTTCGTCATAGGTTCGTGGAAACCATCATCACCAACCTGTGGAGGAAAACATGACCAACGAATCTTCGGCAAAAGATTTCATCCTCTTGTTCCGGGGCGGCGTTTCCCGCAAGGACATGTCGCCGGAGCAGATGCAACAAATCGTCAAACAATACACCGAATGGATTGACGGGCAGCGCAGCCGCGGGCAGTTCCTGGGCGGGAAACCGCTGGAAGAGGAAGGACAGGTCGTTGCGGGAAAGAATGGGCAGATGGTCACGGACGGCCCCTTCATGGAATCGAAGGAGATCATTGTCGGCTTCGTTATGATCCGCGTCGCGGACAGGACGGAGGCGGTTGAGATCGCGAAAGGCTGTCCCATTCTCAATCTCGGAGGAACGGTCGAGATCAGGCCGGTTCTCACCAGCCTCCATCACGACTCGGCATGAAAAACGAGGGCGACATTTTTCTGAAGAACGGAGCGGCGCCGAACCCGGAGGTTCCACGGCTTGTCGAGCATCTGTTTCGCCGCGAAGCGGGTAAGATCGTCGCCACGCTGACCCGAATTTTCGGGCTGGGCAACCTGCAACTGGCGGAAGACCTTGTGCAGGAAGCGCTGCTCAGGGCGCTTCAGGTGTGGTCGTATGGCGAGATTCCGCGCAATCCGGCGGGCTGGATAATGCAGGTCGCCAAAAACCTGGCCCTCGATCAACTCCGGCGCGAACATCATTTCAAAAGCAAAGAGCGGTCAATTGCCGGGTGGCTGGAACATAAAGCTCTCGACGCTGCCAGGTTCGACTCGTTGTTTTTGGAGCGCGAAATTCAGGATGACCAGTTGAGGATGATGTTCGCCTGCTGCCACCCGCTGCTTTCGCCGGAGTCGCAGGTGGCGCTCACGCTGAAGACGCTGTGCGGGTTCAGCGTCACCGAAATCAGTCGAGCCTTTCTGACTTCCGAGGCCGCGCTGGCCAAAAAACTGGTGCGGGCCAGGCAAAAAATCAGAGAGGCAGACCTGCCTTTTGAAATCCCAGCCGGAGATGAGTTGCCGCCGCGGCTCGACTCGGTGCTGCACGCGCTTTACCTACTCTTCAACGAAGGTTACAAAGCCTCGGATGGCGAAAGCCTGGTGCGTGAAGAGTTGTGCCGCGAAGCCATCCGCCTGACCGGCTTGCTGGTTGCGCATCCGGTCGGAAACCAGCCGAAGACGCATGCCTTGCTGGCGCTGATGCTGCTGGCCGCCGCACGCCTGTCCACGCGGGTTGACGCCGAAGGAAACATCCTGCTCCTGAAGGAACAGGATCGGTCAGCGTGGGACAGCGGGTTAATTGCGCAAGGGCTGCTTCATCTGACTCAGGCGGCGGCGGGCGACGAGGTCAGCGAATTTCATCTACAGGCCGGAATTGCCGCCTGCCATTGTACGGCGGCGGATTACCAGTCCACGGATTGGAACCGAATCCTCTCACTTTACGACCAGTTAATCGCCATCAACCATTCGCCGGTCATCGCGCTCAATCGAGCAGTTGTCATTGCCCAGGTACACGGCCCACAGGCGGGCATCGCATCGGTTGCCCGGATTTCGCAGCAGGAAAAGATCAAATCCTATTACCTTCTTTATGCCGTCCTGGCAGAACTCCACGCGCAACTCAATGATTATTCGGCAGCCAGTGCCCATTACCGCCGGGCGCTCGAATTAAGCACTACCGAGCCTGAACGCAACTTCCTCGCCCGGAAACTCCAGTCCAGTGCGGATCAGCATGCTGTCTGACGCCGCTGACACTTCGCTCTTCCTGCACAAAAAAACCACTCTGGTTGTCCTCACCTGAAGACCAGCTTCGTCGTTGTGATGAAGCGGCAGCAACACTCGGAATGCGCGTCGGCCGACTCGGCGTCCGGTGCAAGCCGCTGCACGCGTCGTGAGCGCAAATCGAGAAACCAATCAACACAGGAGCCTGATTATGAGTGAAAGTAAAGAGGTTGGACTACTAAAGGACAAAACGGCGGTGATCTTCGGAGCCGGAGGCGCAATTGGAGGCCAGTTGGCGCGCGTGTTCGCGCGGGAAGCGGCAACGGTCTTTCTGTCGGGGCGGCATCTCAAGCCGGTTGAGACCGTCGCCGGGGAGATCAGAGCGGCTAACGGGCGGGCGGAAGCCGCCGAAGTAGAAGCGCTCGACGAGCGGGCGATTACTGATTACCTGGAGCGCGTCGTCAAGGGTGCCGGAAGAATTGACATCGTGGTGAATGCCATTGGGGTTCCGCCGCTCGAATACGGCAACGGAACAATGAGTCTGGAGCTTTCCTACGAGCAATTTCTGTTGCCGCTTACTGCCCATGTCGGATCGCAGTTTCTGACGGCGCGCGCCGCCGCCCGGCAGATGCTGCCGCGCAAGTCGGGCGTGATCCTGACGCTCTCCGCTTCACCGGCGAAGTTGGCCGTCCCCGCCCTCGCCGGGTTTTCAGCCGCCTGCGCCGCCATCGAAGGGATGACGCGCAGTCTGGCAGCAGACTGGGGCCCGCTGGGTATTCGTGTCATCTGCCTGCGTCCTGAGGCCATGCCTGAGACCAGAACGATTCAGCAGGTCTTCGCTGAACATGGTCGAACGCTCGGCATCGGAGGCGAGGCCATGACGGAGGTGATTAAGGAAAAGGCGTTACTCAAACGCTTACCCACGCTGGCAGAGACCGCAGAGATAGCTGCCTTCCTGGTCTCCGATCGGGCGAGCGCCATGACCGGCGCGGTGGCGAATGTCTCGTGCGGCGCGGTCATAGATTAACGCGAGAGCAAAACTATTTCGCTGGCTTTGAGCTGTTGCCCAGCGTCTTGCGGACTCCGGCGATGAAGCGCGCGCGGTTCTTGCTCATTTCCCGAATCGTCGCGGGCGGCGCGTCAGTCTCTTCGTAGCGGGCGCTCCAAAGGATCATTTCGACCAGCACTGGCGCCAAGTCAATTCCTTTTGGCGTCAGTTGATAAATTGTTTTCCGGCCGTCCGCCGGATCAGGCGTCCTGACAATAATTCCGGAAGTTTCGAGCCGTTGCAGACGCTCAGCCAGAATATTGGTCGCAATCCCTTCCTCGGCCTCTAAAAACTCTTTGTAGCTGTGACGGCCTTTGAACATCAGGTCGCGCACAATTAGCAGTGACCAGCGATCACCAAAAATCTCCAGCGCAATATTGATGGGGCAGCCCGACCGCCACCCCGATGCTTCAGTATTTTTCACGGCGTCAGTCTAACAATTTTCACTTGCATTTCGCAACTGACCTGCTAGAATGCTTGCGTTCTGCAAGTAATCGAGAAGTAATCGAGGCAGCCCGAAACCGGGCCGCCAGGGTGTTTATCAATCAAGCAACCCAAAAGGAGAAGGCTACATGAAATCTGCAATGGCGACCGTCAACGCTTACTCGGAACAGAGCCGTGATGGAGACACTTCGATGAAAAAACATGTCCTGGCCGTGCTGGCTTATGTCGCGGCAACTTTCATTACACAAGCCACGTCGCATTTCGTCATCAACGCCGATCACTATGCGGCTCTAACTTATCTTCGCAAAGACCCAATCTTTCCCTTGGGATTTCTCTCGATGCTGATTCAAGGCAGCATCTTTTCTTATTTGTACATGCGCACTTCGGCGGCGCGGCGTTCGCTGTTGGAAGCGGTCAAATTTAGCTGGCTGGTAGGCGGGGCGCTGGTTAGTTACATCGCCTTGGCCGAGGCGGCGAAATATAGCGTTCCGGCGGTCGTTCCGTGGATCGCCGTCGAAGCTGGGGCAGGATTTGTGCAATTTACGTTTTACGGCATCTTGTTAGGTTTCATCCATCGCGAGCGCAAGCTCTCATCCGCACTGTCACACTCAACAGCGATTCAATAGCGGGCAGCAAGAATCATTTCTCTCATTGCTCTGTGAGGTAACATTTAATGGCATACGACGAGCAACTAGCCGCGCGCATACGGAAGATTTTGCGTCGGCACAAAGGCGTGACCGAGAAGAAGATGTTCGGCGGGTTGAGTTTCCTTTTGCACGGCAAGATGTGTTGTGGCATCTTGCAGAATGACTTGGTTGCACGCATTCAACCTAAAGATTACGAAGCCGCATTGCAACAGTCCCATGTGCGGCCTATGGATTTCACTGGCCGTACGCTCAAAGGATTTATCTTTGTCGGGCCGATGGGGTTCCAGTCAGAGCAAGAACTTGCCCGCTGGATAAAACACGGGGTGGAGTTTGTTTCAGCCATTTCCAAAGTAGATCGGAAGCGGTCAGCTACCAAGTAACAAAGAGCGTGAGGAATCCAGACGCTCACAAACCGATAAAGTCACAACCCAGCCGCCAGTGAAAGCATTCTTTGTTAACTGTAACTCCGGCTGGCAAACCGCCTTGTGCTTTGCCAGCCCTCGTCTACCTCACGGGCATCAAGCCACCGACGGCTTTGATCGTCGTTTCGGCCATCAAGACCCACCGATCAGGCCGTCGGCGACTGCCATCACGGTTCTTCTTTACTAAAAGACATTACTGCTGTCCTCACTTGCAATCCTCATTCGTCGTTGTGATGAAAGGGGGGTTGATTATGCGTGAAAGAAAAGAGACTGCTCTGAAGGAGTCCCGGATATGACACAGGCATTTTCCGAATGGGTCATCCGCCAGCGGTGGGCAATCATCGCCGGAACATTGCTCATCGTCCTGGTGGCGGCTGGCGGCGCGCGGCATCTGGTTTTTATTGACAACTATCGGGTTTTCTTCAGCAATGAGAACCCGGATCTGCAGGCCTTTGAAGCGCTCGAAAACACTTATACCAAAAACGACAACGTCCTGTTTCTGGTCGCGCCCAAAGACGGTCAGGTCTTCACTCGTGAAACGCTCGCTGGGATTGAATGGCTGACCGGGCAGGCCTGGAAGATACCTTATTCCACCCGCGTGGATTCCGTCACCAACTTCCAGCACACCTGGGCCCGCGGTGACGATCTGGTGGTGCAGAACCTGGTCGAGAACGCCTCCGGTCTTTCGGACGCCGACCTGGAGCGGGTCAAGACCATCGCGCTGTCGGAGCCGCGGCTGGTCAACTCCATCGTTTCACCCCGCGCCCACGTCGCAGCCGTGAACGTGACCATCGTTCTGCCGCGCAAAAGTCTCACCGAAGTGCCCGAAGTGGCCGCCGTGGCGAGACGGCTCGCCGGAGAGATCAAAGAGCGCAACCCCGGCCTCGACATCCATATTTCGGGCAGCACGATGATGAACAACGCTTTCAGCGAATATGGGATGAAGGATTTTCAGACGCTCGTCCCGCTGATGTATGGGGTCATCATCCTGGCGACGTTCCTCATTCTCAGGTCGTTCACCGGCGCGCTGGTGACGGTCATCGCCATTGTGATCTCTACGCTGGCGACGCTGGGGCTGGCGGGTTGGCTGGGGATTCGGCTCACGCCCGTATCCATCTCTGCCCCGACCATCATCATGACGGTGGCAGTGGCCGACTGCATGCACCTGCTGCTGTCCGTTCTGCAGGCGATGCGTCACGGCCTGGACAAGCGTTCGGCCATTATCGAGGGGTTGAAGCTGAACCTGAAGACGCTCCTGCTGACGGCCGTCAACACGATCATCGGGTTCCTGACGCTCAACTTCAGCGACGTGCCGCCTTATCGTGACATGGGGAATATGGTGGCTATCGGCGTGGCGGTGGCCTTCCTGTTCACCATCGTGCTTCTCCCGGCGCTGCTGGCCGTGCTTCCGATGCGCGCCAAACACGCTCCCGTGATGGGCGAAGTAGCGCTGGAGCGCTTCGCCGATTTTGCGATCCGGCGCCGCAAAGCGCTGCTGTGGGGCGTCAGTCTGGTCAGCCTGACGCTGATGTCTTTCGCAATGCTCAATGAGTTTCACGATGATTTCGCGCGCTACTTCAGCAAGCGAACCGAGATCAGGCAGGCGAATGATTTCGCCGAGGCCAATCTGGCGGGAGACTATTACATCCACTATTCGCTAGGCGCCGGAAAAAGCGGCGGAGTGAGTGAACCGGAATATCTGCGTAAAGTCGAAGCGTTCGCCGATTGGTGCCGGCGGCAGCCGGAAGTGATGCATGTCTACTCGATCACGGAAATTCTCAAGCGGCTCAACAAAAATCTGCACGGCGACGATGCGGCTTACTACCGCATCCCCGATGCGCAGGAGCTAGCGGCCCAGTACCTGCTGCTTTACGAGATGTCCGTCCCATTCGGGCTGGATTTGAATGACCGGATCAACGTGGACAAATCGGCTACGCGCCTGTCGCTCACGTTGAAATACCTTCCCACCAAAGATGTCCTGGCCTTTGATGAGCGCGCCCAGGGGTGGCTGCGCGAGAACGCTCCCGCGTCTATGTTCACTCGCGGCACAGGCGTTCTGATGATGTTTTCCCACATTGGCAAGCGCAATACCCAATCCATGCTCGCGGGCGATCTCTTCGGCGTTCTGACCATCGCCATCGTCATGACGCTGGTCCTGAGGAGCTTCAAATTCGGCGTGACGTCTATGATCCCCAATCTGCTTCCAGCCGGGATAGCCTTCGGGCTTTGGGGCTTTTTCGTGGGGCGGTTAGGCATGGACGCGGCGCCGGTCACGGGCATGACGCTGGGAATCCTGGTGGACGACACAACCCACAACATAAGCAAGTACCTGTATGCCCGCCGGGTCAAAGGTTTCAGCCCTGCGCGGGCGGTGCGTTACGTCTTTTCCACCGTGGGCGTGGCGACGCTGGCTGCTTCGCTCGTCCTCGTGGCGGGATTTTCAGTGCTTGCTTTTTCCGCTTTCAAGTTCAATTCCACGATGGGCCTCTTGTCGGCCCTGACCATCGCCGTTGGAGGATTGGCAGAGTTTTTACTGATGCCACCGTTATTACTCAAACTGGAGGAGAAGGAACATGAGAAAGACACTGTTGCTGCTGACTCTGTGCCTGTGGCCGTTTAGCGCGCCGGCTCAGAGTCCTGAAGAAAAAGGCCTGGCAATTGCGGTCGAAGCAGATCGCCGCGATTCAGGGTTCAAGGATTACGTTGCTGACCTGGTCATGGTGCTGCGGAACAGGCACGGGCAGGAAAGCACGCGCACGCTTCGCGTCGCGACGCTTGAAGTCAATGACGACGGCGACAAAAGCCTCTCTGTTTTTGACGAACCGAAGGATGTCAACGGCACTGCTCTGCTCTCCTTCAGCCACAAGGCAGGAACCGACGACCAATGGCTCTATCTGCCGGCCTTGAAGCGGGTCAAGCGGATTGCTTCAGCCGACAAGTCCGGCGCTTTCGTGGGCAGCGAGTTCGCCTACGAAGACGTCAGCTCGCAGGAGGTCGAGAAATATACCTACAAATACCTGCGAGAGGAAACTTATGACGGCCAGAGTTGCTTCGTGATTGAGCGTTACCCCGTAGACAAGTATTCCGGCTACAAGCGCCAAGTGGTCTGGCTGGACAAAGCGGAATACCGCCCGCTAAAAGTCGACTACTACGATCGCAAGGACAGCCTGCTGAAGACATATACGGCGAAAGGCTACCGGCAGTATCTCGGCAAGTATTGGCGGGCGGGCGAAATGCTGATGGTCAATCACCAGACCGGAAAGAGCACGCTGCTCAAGTGGAGCGACTTCAAATTCCGAACCGGCCTGAAAGAGACCGACTTCACTCAGGATAGCCTGAAACGCGCGCGGTAACGAGGTATGAAGAGCTGCCATTTTCTTCTCTTTTGGATTGTGCAACTCGCCCTGTCCTGGTCAACGACGGCGCAGGCGCAAGGCGAACTGTCGGGGCAAGCGGCAATCGAATGGCGCGTCTTCCCGCGCCAGGCGCAATCTCCCGAACAACATCGCTCTTACCTCTCCGTCACCCTTCAACCCGAGTACTATCACAAATGGGACAATGGAAAACAGAGCTTTACCTTTGTACCGTTTGTCCGGCTCGATCAGTACGACAAGGAGCGCACCCATTTCGACATTCGCGAGTTGACCTGGCTGAAGGCCGGAGAAGCTTGGGAGTTGCGCCTCGGCATCCGCAAAGTCTTCTGGGGAGTGACCGAATCGCAGCACCTGGTGGACATCATCAATCAGACTGACCTTGTGGAGAATCCCGACGGCGAGGACAAGCTGGGGCAACCGATGATCAACCTTGCACTGATCCGCCGTTGGGGCACGCTCGATTTCTTCGTCATGCCCGGATTCCGGGAACGGAAATTCCCTGGACGCAAAGGCCGTTTGCGAAGCGACCCTCCGGTGGATGCCGACCAGGCTGTTTACGAATCCAAACGCGGACGCGGCCACGTGGATGTGGCGGCGCGCTGGGCGCGCACCTTCGGCAAGTGGGACGTTGGCCTGTCTCATTTCTACGGCACCAGCCGTGAGCCACGCCTGCTGCCTGGGACAGACAGCAAAGGAAAATCAGTTCTGATTCCGCACTATGACCTCATCCACCAAACCGGACTGGACTTGCAATGGACGAAAGGCCAATGGTTATGGAAGCTGGAAGCCGTTCGGCGCTCCGGGCAGGCCGGACAGACAGGACGCTATACGGCTTTGACAGGAGGGTTTGAGTATACCCTCTCCAACGTTGCCGGCTCGCACGCAGATGTCGGATTGATTGCGGAATACCTCTACGACCAGCGCGGGAACAAAGCCGCAACTCCATTCCAGGATGATCTGATGGCGGGAGTGCGTCTCGCGCTGAACGACGCGCAAAGCTCCGAAGCTTTATTCGGCGTCATTGTGGATCGTCACACCGGGGCGAGCTTTCTGAATCTCGAAGCCAGCCGGCGTCTGGGCAACCGTTGGAAATTCAGCCTGGAAGCGCGAGGATTTGCAGGCGCGCGGCGGGCAGACCCTTCCTTTGGGCTTCGACGGGATTCCTATTTGCGGTTAGAACTGGCAGTATTTTTTTGATTGCCCTTTCGTAGAGGCCGCGCTGCGTGCGGCGCGTGACAGGAGCGCTTTGGCTCGGATGGGTTCCAAGCCAGTTCACATTCAGGTTCCCCTAAGAACAATCCCGCCTTATTATATAAAGCTGTGAAGCAGATTGTAATTAATGCCGATGTCCAAACGAGTGCGCGGCAGATTGGGGCTGCGCCACCGTTCGACAACTGCTCCGCTGGCTGGAATTCGGCGATGGCCTCGTCATAACGTCTCTGCTGTTCATAAACCAGCCCCAACCTCTATCGCGGCCAATGCCTGAGAACTCATTGCCGCCGCCCGCTCCTCTCTTTATGATCAGGCCGCAACCAAATCAGTCAGGCACAGCGCTAATGGCGCCTCGCTGAAAGTCGGGAGCTTTCCCCCATGATTCGTAGACTGAGAGACAGGCTCGTTTATTTCGCCCGCCGGCAGATCCTACAGGAGTTCCCTCCGGCCTGCTGGCGCGGGACGCTCTGGCTGTGCCTGCTGGCTGGGAGCGCGACGGCGCAGGCGCATTACCGTTTCGACAATTGGACGACGCACAACGGCCTGCCGCAAAACTCGGTGCTGGCGATCACGCAAACGCGCGACGGCTATTTGTGGTTGGCCACGCTGGACGGCCTGGTGCGTTATGACGGCGTGCGCTTCACCATCTTCGATAAAAGCAACACCAAAGGACTCACCACCAATCGCTGCTACTCGCTGTTTGAAGATGCGGCCGGCGCCCTCTGGATTGGCACTGAGGATGGCGGCCTCATGCGCTATCGTGACGGCGCCTTCACCGCTTTTACGACGGCTGACGGGCTGCCGGATAATTGGGTGCGGGAGATTCAAACCGACAGCCACGGGAAGTTGCTCGTCACCACTCAGAGCGGCATTGGGCAATGGCGCGACGGCCGCTTCATTCCCTATCCGCAGCAAGGCCCTTTCAATAACCCCAAGGTCTACTTCAGTCGCTCCGGCGCGAGGTGGCTGTGGGATCAGGCTGGGTTACACCGCAGCAGAGACGGACGGTTGAGCGACTACGGCATTACGCTCGATCAATCGAAACCCGCCAGATACGTCCTTTATGAAACTCGCAGCGGCGATTTGTGGGGCAAGCAGGGGCTGGAGCCTCTTTTCCGCATCAGCAACGGCGCCATCACCCGCTATACGGAGAAGGATGGACTGCCGGCCAATCTCGAGAATTTCTGGGCGATGCTGGAAGATCGCCACGGCAATCTCTGGTTCGGCACGGACAAGAATGGACTATTGCGCTACAAGGACGGTAGCTTCACCGTCTATACCACTGCCAGCGGACTATCCAGCATCAGGATCAGATCCATCTTTGAAGACCGCGAAGGCACGCTCTGGATTGGCACCAATGAGCGCGGTTTGAATCGTATGACGCGGCAGTTCATCACCACTCTGGCTACTGAAGATGGGTTGATCGGCGATAACGTCTATCCGATTTATGAAGATCGCGCGGGCCAAATCTGGCTGGGGACCTTGAGCGGCTTGAGCCGCTTCAGCGCCGGCCGCTTCACGAATTACAACCGGGCGAACGGTTTGTTTCACATTGGCATTCAATCGCTGGCCTCCGACCGCGCGGGGCGGTTGTGGATCGGGACGCTGGGTGGGTTGTATTCATTTACTGCCAGCCGCTTCACCAGACGCGCGGGATTGATAGCGGAAACGGCGGTGCAGGCGATTCACGAGGACAGCGCGGGCAATCTCTGGGTCGGCACGGCGCGTGGCCTCTTACGAATCAAGGACGACAACCAGGCTTTTTACACAACCCGGGACGGACTGCCGGGCGACGATATCAAAGTCATTCGGGAAGACCGGCAAGGGGCGCTCTGGATCGGCGCTTACGGCGGACTGGCGCGACTCAAAGACGGCCGGTTCATCACCTATACAAGCAAAGACGGTTTGGCCAGCGATCGCGTGCGCGCGCTTTATGAAGACGGCGACGGCGTGCTTTGGATCGGCACTTACGACGGGGGACTCAGCCGCCTCGAAGCCGGCCGCTTCACCAATTACACGATGGAGCAGGGCCTGTTCAACAACGGCGTGTTTCAAATCCTCGAAGACCAGCGCGGCAATTTCTGGCTCAGTTGCAATCGCGGGGTCTATCGCGTCAGCAGGCGCCAGCTCAACGACTTTGCCGCCGGAAAAATCCCGGCGATCAATTGCATCGCTTACGGCCTGCAAGACGGCATGCTCAACACCGAATGCAACGGTGGCCGCCAACCAGCCGGGATCAAAACGCGCGATGGCCGACTCTGGTTCCCCACGCAGAAAGGCGCCATCATCGTTGACCCTGAAGCCGTGCCCTTCAATCCACAACCGCCGCCGGTGCTGATTGAAAGAGTCACGATTGATCGCGCCAGTGTGGCGTTTAGCCCGGGCGGCGCGGGTGTGCGGGTCTTGCCGGGGCAGGCGAATCTGGAAATCAACTACACCGGTCTGAGTTACATCAAGCCGGAACAAGTGCGCTTCAAGTACCAACTGATCGGGCAAGACCCGGACTGGATCGAGGCGGGCACGCGGCGCACGGCCAACTATTCGTACTTGCCGCCCGGTCAATACACTTTCAAAGTCGTCGCCGCCAACACCGACGGCGTTTGGAACAATGAAGGCGCGCAATTGCTGGTGACGGTGCTGCCCGCGTTTTATCAAACCTGGTGGTTTCGTCTGTTAGCCCTGCTGGCCATCGCGGGCGGCATTGGGCTGGTCTTCAAACGGCGGCTGGATCAAGCGCACCGCGCCCGTCGCGCGCAGGAGGAATTTTCGCGCCGGTTGATTGATTCGCAGGAGCAGGAGCGCAAGCGCGTCGCCATCGAATTGCACGACGGTCTGGGGCAAGACCTGCTGGTGATCAAAAACTGGATCGCTTATGGACTCTCGACGCTGGACGAAGGCGACCCGGCGCGCGAGACCCTGGAGGAAATCTCCACGGCCACGGCGCACGCGATTGAAGGCTGCCGCGAGATCGCCTACAACCTGCGCCCGCATCAGATGGATTACATCGGCTTGACCGAAGCCCTGCGCGCGATGCTCAAGCGAGCGGGTCAGGCTTCCGGCCTGCGCATCACGGCGCGCCTGGACGACCTGACCGGCGCGCTGCCCAAAGAGGCCGAGATCAATCTCTTCCGTATCGTGCAGGAAAGTCTGAACAACATCGTCAAACACGCCCACGCGACGGAAGTGTCAGTGGCCGTGCATCGTGATTTCGCCGCCACCACGGGTGAGCCGCCGCGCGTCGTCGTCGAGATTCACGACAACGGACGCGGTTTCGACCCGGCGACGCTCGCGCAAGCGCAACGCGGGATGGGGCTGTCCGGCATCGTCGAACGCGCGCAGATGCTGGGCGGCGCGGCGGTCATTGACGCCGCGCCCGGACGCGGCGCGACCGTTACGATCACATTGCCTGTCGCTTCAACAGCAGAGGACGCGTAAAAAACTAAGTTCCCGAATCACCCCAAAGACAGTTGGGTGAGGCTTAAAGCTTGTCATTACCCAAATTTTTGAACGCAAGGGGCTGACGTTCCCCTGCCGCGTAGCGGCTTTTGAGCGTAGCCGTGGGTTTCAACCCACGGTGGCCGCAGGGGAGCATTTTCAGTCGCGTAGCGACGGTTGAGCCGGCTCACAAACTCAACCGTCGCTACGCGACTCCCGAATC
>Ga0187892_10000859_pt1 | contig 75814 bp, 83 predicted proteins | sample MA1701073metaG_FD_139345 | JGI IMG/M metagenome (GOLD analysis project Ga0187892, IMG submission 139345) | Bio-ooze microbial communities from a basaltic lava cave in the Kipuka Kanohina Cave System on the Island of Hawaii, USA - MA170107-3 metaG ...
CTACGGGTTCATTACCCGGGAGGACGGCGGCAAGGATGTATTCGTGCATCACTCTGCCATCCAGGGTAACGGCTTCAAGTCCCTGGCGGAGGGCCAAAAGGTAACCTTCGACGTGGAGCAGGGCCCGAAGGGCCCGTCGGCGGCGGCAGTCCAGCCGGCCTAAACATCAACCACTGCGTAAGCAGGTTTCACGAGACCCCGCCACCCGGCGGGGTCTTTTTTTGGAGGAAGGTAAGGGGAGACGAAGCGAAGGCGTAATTTGCTTGAGTATCTCAAGGTGTCCCATGATGCACCTCAATGGGCAAACTAATCCCCTGTCCTGGGCGGCCGCCCTTGCAGCGCATGATCCGCCGGAGAATTATTGCGTACCATCAGACCTCAATTAGTGTCAAACTGCAGGACGGGGCCGGTTTGCCTAGAATGGAAACGAGCCACATTATATTTGCGGACCACACTACGCTCGTTCGCCGCAAGTCGGCTAACAGCTCCACAAACGTAGCAATCGGCCCGCCGATTAGATCCTCGCGAAACAATGACCCGCCGCGAAGCTGGATGTAAATTCACAAATATTCCACAATCAATCTCGGAGAGACAGCCATATCTAATTGATAATATTGGCGGAGAGGGAGGGATTCGAACCCCCGGTGGGTTGCCCCACAACGGTTTTCAAGACCGCCGCTTTCGACCACTCAGCCACCTCTCCTCGCGCCAGCATAACCGAAAGCCCGCGGCGCACGAATACCTGGCGGAGTTGCTTTTTTACCGCCTGCCAGTATCATTGCAGCGAACCTTACCCACTGCCGTAAGTCTTAGTTAGGTGAGAAACCCTTTATCGATGGAGGACATCGTCTGATGAAAACGATTCAATACCCAGTAACCCAACCTGCAACTTCGGTACTTGCGACCAATAAAGTAATTCGCAACACCTACGCCTTGTTGTCGCTGACCCTGCTGTTCAGCGCGATGACGGCGGGTTTGGCCATGGCCCTCGATTTTCCCTACCCCGGGATCATGATTACTTTAATAGGCTACTTCGGGTTGCTGTTCTTGACAGTGAAACTCAGAAACAGTGTGTGGGGGCTCGCGTCGGTCTTTGCGTTGACCGGCTTCATGGGCCTGACACTCGGGCCAATCTTGAACGCCTATGTCAATCACTTTGCGAACGGCTCACAGTTGGTCATGATGGCGATGGGCGGCACCGGCCTCACCTTCGTGGGCCTTTCCGGCTACGCGCTCACTACGCGCAAGGACTTTAGTTTCATGGGCGGTTTCCTCATGGCAGGCGTGTTGATCGCTTTCTTGGCCGGTTTAGGCGCGATCTTTTTCTCGCTCCCGGGGCTGGCGCTCGCCGTCTCTTCGATGTTCGTAGCGCTGATGGCGGGGATGATCCTCTATCAGACGAGCGAGATCATCCACGGAGGCGAAACCAATTACATCATGGCGACGGTGGGATTGTACGTATCGATTTACAATCTTTTCACCAGCTTGCTGCATTTACTGGGCGTGTTTTCCGGCGACGACTAACCACCCAAATTAGTGTCCATGAAACCCCACGGATCGCAAGATCCCTGGGGTTTTTTATTCGATTTCGGTCATGCCCCCCATATAGGGTTGCAATGCTTCGGGTACGCGAATGCGTCCCGTCGCGTCCTGATAGTTTTCCATGATCGCGACGAGGGTTCTGCCGACCGCGAGACCCGAGCCGTTTAAGGTGTGTAGAAACTCCGGTTTGCCGGTTTCCGGGTTACGCCACCGCGCCTTGATCCTGCGGGCTTGGAAAGCCTCGAAATTGCTGCAAGACGAAATTTCGCGGAATTTCTGCTGCCCGGGGAGCCAGACTTCGAGATCATAGGTCTTCGCCGCCGAAAAGCCGAGATCCGCCGTGCATAGCGCTACGACCCGGTAGTGCAGTTCGAGCCGCTGTAGGATCACTTCCGCGTGCCGGGTCAACGCTTCCAAGGCATCATACGACGACGACGCCGGGACCAGTTGGACCAGCTCCACTTTTTCGAACTGGTGTTGCCGGATCATCCCGCGGGTGTCTTTTCCGTACGAACCCGCCTCGCTGCGAAAGCAGGGACTGTGACACGCATAGCGCCGCGGTAGGTCGGCCGCGTCGAGGATCCGATCCTGGACCAGATTGGTGACGGGAACCTCGGCGGTCGGGATCAAATAAAAACCCGGTTCCGGAATCGCAAACAGATCTTGAGCGAACTTAGGAAGTTGCCCAGTGCCTTGCATGCTGCGGGCGTTAACCAGGTAGGGAACATAGACCTCGGTATAACCGTGCTCCCGCGTGTGTACGTCGAGCATGAACTGGATGAGAGCCCGGTGCATGCGCGCCAGCGATCCGGACAGCACCACGAAACGCGCGCTCGCAATGCGCGCGGCCGCTTCAAAATCCATGGCCCCGAGCCCGGTCCCTAGGTCAACATGGTCTTTGGGATCGAAGTCGCAGTGGGGCGAATGACCCCAGCGGCGTACCTCCCGATTGTCGTGCTCACTCGTCCCGAAAGGGACACTTGCATGGGGGCAATTCGGGATCAACAGGCTGAACGCCTCAATTTGACTTTGCATGCTGGCAAGTTTGATCTCTGCTTGTTTCAACCGATCGCCGAGATCCGCCACTTCATCGAGCAGCCCCTGTGCGTCCTCGCCCCGCGCCTTTGCGAGGCCAATCGCCTTCGATTTGCTGTTGCGTTCTTGTTGCAGTTGCTGCGTGACGATCTGCAAGGACTTACGCTCGGTTTCCAGGCGCAGATACTCCTCCGTGGCCAGCTCAAAACCGCGCGCCCGCAGCGCCGCCGCGGTCTCGCTTAATCGGATACGCAATTGGTTGGGATCGAGCATCGCGTTAGGCTTCTCGAAGAGGGTGCTAGCGCGAATGAAACCCGGCACCGGCACCGTTTTTCATCTCCTCGGCGTTCGCGTCCAAGGCACGGAGGCGCTCGAGTTTCTGCCGGATCTGGATTTCAAGGCCACGATCTACCGGCTCGTAATAACGCCTATCCTTAAGCGGCTCCGGCATATAGCTTGCGCCCGCCGCATAAGCCTCCGGCTCATCGTGGGCATAGCGGTAGCCTTCTCCGTAACTCAGTGCCTTCATCAGGCGCGTCGGGGCACTCCGCAGGTGTAATGGCACTTCGAGCGATCCCGACCGACTCACATCTTCCTTCGCCAGGTTGAATGCCTTGTACACGGCATTGCTTTTCGGGGCGCAGGCGAGATAGACAATCGCCTGGGCGATCGCAAGCTCTCCCTCTGGGCTTCCCAGGCGCTCTTGCGTTTCCCAGGCATCGAGCGCGAGCCGCAGGGCTCGCGGATCGGCGTTACCGATGTCTTCGGAAGCCATGCGCACGACGCGGCGTGCGATATAGAGCGGATCGCAGCCGCCATCGAGCATGCGAACGAGCCAGTATAGAGATGCGTCCGGGGCCGATCCGCGTACCGCCTTGTGCAGCGCGGAGATCTGGTCATAGAACGCATCGCCTCCTTTGTCGAAGCGCCTTAGTGCGCCGCTTCCGATCACCTGTTTCAAAAGGGCGGCGTCGATGGCGCCGGTCTCAGCGAGATCCGCGGCGATTTCGAGAAGATTGAGCGCCCGTCTCGCATCACCATCGGCCACGCCCGCCAGTTGGTCCCGAAGCTCGGCCGCCATCGTCAGTCCCCGCTCGCCAACGCCATGTATGTCATCCGTGAGCGCTCGATCGATGAGGGCGCGAATGGCATCAAGCGCAAGCGGTTTGAGCACGTAAACCCGCAGGCGTGAGAGAAGCGCGTTATTCAGCTCGAAAGAAGGGTTCTCGGTCGTCGCGCCGATGAAGGTCACCGTGCCGTCTTCGACAAAAGGCAGGAAGGCGTCCTGCTGTGACTTATTGAAGCGATGCGCTTCATCGACGAAAAGCACGGTTCCCTTGCCCTCGGTCTCATGCAAGGCGCGCGCTGCGTCGATGGCCGCGCGGATCTCCTTGACGCCCGCCAACACGGCGGAGATGCACAGAAACAAGGCATCCGCATGACACGCAACCAGCTTCGCCAAGGTGGTCTTGCCGGTCCCCGGGGGTCCCCAGAAGACCATCGAATGCAAACGCCCCGACTCGATCGCGATCCGTAGCGGTTTCCCGGAAGCGAGTATATGCTCTTGACCGGCAACGGCGTCGATGTGCCGGGGCCGCATGCGGTCCGCCAGTGGCCGGGGCGGTAACATCATCGCCAGCGGTCGCAGTACCAGATTACCGGCGTTAGGATAGACGTTTCACAGGTTTTCGGCCGCATCGATGACATCGACCCCCGGAGGGGGTGTAAACACGAACAACGACGGATCGATCGCTGCGTTCCGATTTTGCGTCACAAATCTGATGCGTGTGGTTTGCCCAAAATTGTCGCGCAATTCCATCATCCGTAGCATCGAGCCCTCGAAACCCAGTCGGATCCCGGTGTATTGGCCTTCGTCGCGTTTCGGCTTCAGATGGAGGACGCTTATCCCGCCCTGCTCGCCACGCTCAGTGACGACGAATTCCTCCTTCAGGTCCACCTTGCCCCCGAGCAGCAAGGCCGGCGTGCTGCCCAGGGCCGTACCGACCGGTTTGACGGTCACCTGCTCCAAGTCCTTATCGTAGATCCATACGCGCTGCCCGTCACCCACGATCGACTGTTGATAAGGACGATCGTATTCCCAGCGAAACTTACCGGGCCGATGAAGGTAGAATGTGCCGTGCGAGCGCTCGCGGGTAACGCCGCTTTCGTCGATCAGTTCTTGCTGGAACGCCGCTTTGAGCGTGGTGAGGCCTTCCAAATAGCGGCTAAGTACCGTCGCTTCATTGCCAGCCCCTACCGGTGTGATCCATAGTCCGATGAGGAGCGTGAGCAAAAGGCTGTAACGCATATTTAGATTCCGATTACCCCGCCGTTTACGGCGGGCACAATAGCATTGGGGTTTCCAAAGGGGAGTAGTGCAACTCTCCCCTTTGGTCAAGGGCGGGGTTCATACCCCGCCCGCGAAGTATATTGATCTATTCCCGGCGGTCTTGCCGCGGATGCCGGCCGAAATGCTTAATCTTTGGGCGGCGGCGGAGCTAAGACTTCGCGAAAGCCATTCGATTGGAGCGCCCCGACGACACCGCTGCGTTCCATCTCCTCGATCATCCGCGCCGCCCGGTTATACCCGATCTTAAGACGCCGTTGTACGCCGGAGACCGAAGCACGGCGGGTTTCGGTCACGAAACGCACCGCCTCGTCGTAGAGATCATCGACGTCGCCACCGGCTTCAATAAGGCCCGCAACCTCGTCATCCGCCGCTTCGTCATCGCCGCGGAGAATGTCGCTCACGTAATCGGGCATACCGCTGTGCTTCAGATGCGCGACCACCTTATGCACTTCCTGATCGGACACGAAGGCGCCATGCACCCTGACCGGAACCCCGGTGCCTGGAGGTAGATACAGCATGTCGCCGTGTCCGAGCAGACTCTCCGCGCCCATCTGATCGAGAATCGTGCGCGAATCGATGCGCGAGGACACTTGAAACGCGATCCGGCTCGGAATATTGGCCTTGATGAGCCCGGTGATCACGTCTACCGATGGGCGCTGCGTGGCCAAGATCAAGTGTATCCCGGAGGCACGGGCTTTTTGCGCCAGCCGCGCGATCAGCTCTTCGACTTTCTTGCCGACCGTCATCATCATATCGGCCAGCTCATCGACGATGACCACGATATTGGGCAAGGCTGCGAGCGTCTCTTCGTCCGATTTATCGCCGAAGAAGGGGTTCGGCAACGGTTCGCCCAGGCCGATCGCCTCTTGCACCTTGCGGTTGTAGCCGCTCAGATTGCGCACGCCTAAGGTGGCCATCAGCCGGTAGCGGCGCTCCATCTCCGCGACGCACCAACGCAAGGCGTTGGCCGCCTCCTTCATGTCGGTCACGACCGGGGCGAGCAACGAGGGGATCCCTTCGTAGACGGAAAGCTCCAGCATCTTGGGATCGATCATGATGAGCCGCACGTCCTTGACCGGCGCTTTATACAGCAGGCTCAAGATCATCGCGTTCAAGGCCACCGATTTACCCGCTCCAGTCGTTCCCGCGACCAGCAGGTGGGGCATGCGTCCAAGATCTACGATCACAGGCCTCCCGCCGATGTCCTTGCCGAGCGCGAGTGTCAACGCCGATTGATTGGCTTCGTATTCCTGTGAGCTTAGGATCTCGCGCAGACTGACCAGTTCCCTCTGATGATTGGGGATCTCAAGCCCAATCACGGATTTCCCGGGGATGACCTCAACGACCCGAACGCTCACCGTGGAAAGCGAGCGCGCCAGATCCCGGGACAGGCTCGTGACGCGCGCGGCTTTCATACCCGGGGCCGGTTGCAGTTCGAAGCGGGTGATCACCGGCCCGGGGTGGACAGCCACCACGTTCACCTCGATCCCGAAGTCCAGCAGTTTGAGTTCGACCTGGCGCGACATTGCCTCGAGCGTTTCCGTGGAGAATCCCCCTTTCGGCGGAGGCCGGGAATCGAGCAACGCGATCGGAGGCAGACGCGTATTCGGTGCATCGAAAAACGACGTTTGCCGCTCTTTGAGCAATGGCGGAGTCGCGAGCGGCGGCAGGGAGGGTTCAATGCGCAGCTTCGGACGCTCCGCGATCTTCACGATCTGTTCTTCGTAGACCGCCTCACGCGCCTTGCGCGCCCGCACTCCGGAGGCGCGGTCGGTCACGACCGCCACCGCGCGCCGTCCCATCGCCACGATGCAAAGCATGCCGATTCCGACCGTGTCCATGAGCCAGAACCACGATAAACCGGTCAACAAAGTCACCCCAGTTAGGAACAGGGCCAGCATCAGCACCGTGGCGCCGAGGGAGCCGAAGATCTCCGCGGCTTCTTTCCCGACGACGTGACCCACGAATCCGGCGCCGTGAGATGGGAAACCTCCAGCCGCATCAAAATGGATCCAGATCAGGCCGCAGCCCACGGTCACCATGAGCCACAAGCCGACAAAGCGCGTGAGCCCATGCACGTAATCGGCGACGCCGTGATTGTTCAGGCCACAAAAAATCAGCCAGGCCGTAAATGCCACACTGGCCGGTAAGAGGTAGCCTAGGTAGCCGAAGAGGTGAAAGGCGATGTCCGCGAACCACGCTCCAACGATTCCCCCCCGGTTTAAAATGACCTCTTCTCGCCCGGTGTGGGTCCAGCCAGGGTCCGCGGGATGGTAGGAAATCAAGGCCGTGAACATGAAAACCGCGAGGGCAACCAGCGCCAGTACCCCACCTTCTTTGAGGTGCCGCAGGAGCGGGCCGGCGATATAAAATGCCGGCGCCGCTTTTTTCCGAATTGCTTGAGTCACGTAGTACAAGAAGGTTATTCAAACGTCATTATAACATATTGTAATCAACTTGATTTCGCCACTACTGGGTATGCACCCGTGGGGCGACCCAAAGGGGTGAGCCGCGCCTCTCTCCTTTGGCGGGCTAAGGATCCCGCGGCAAGACCACGGGGAATAAATTTTTATTTCCTCTCGTCCATCGTTAATCTTCCAATAGCGGGACGCCATAACCTGCTAGTATCGCTCGGATCTGCTCACGGTGTTTGTCGATAAGCGCTTGGATCTGTTGCTTCCAGTCCTTCTCGCCGAAACGCACCGCCATGGCAATACTGAAGTCGAATTTTATTCCGGGTTCCGAGCGCATGGGGATGACCGCAACCTCGGGGGATTGCACTCGCTTGGCGAAGTAACCGGCGATCGGTCCCCAAATGAAGGTGAGATTAATTTTGTCACTGACGAGATCCTTCTCGATGATCTCGCCGGGATAGGCACGGGCATCGCCCGACATGATTTGGTAGGGAATGATGTTTTCCATCATGTCGTTCTTGATGAGCCACATGGCCGCCGGACTCCGGTCGAAGAGGCCGATCCGCAACGCCTTTTTGCGCTCAACCGGGAGCTTGACGAGGTCCTCTTGAGACTTGATGTCGTCCCATCCCCGGCCCTTGACATAGACCATGGTCCAGGTCGAACGGTAATAAGGCTTGGTCGTGGCCGCAAGCTCAAAGTTCGCGGGTACGCCCATCACGATGTCGCACTTGTACCGCCCGTCGGCCGCATCATCATTGCTTCTCAGGGTGTTGCGAATAAAGCCGATCCGCTGCGGAAACCAGGTGTATTCCAGGGGGAGTTTAAGATCGCCGGCGAAGAGTTGCGCGATCTTGTTCTCGAAGCCTTGCTGCTCCTTGTTCGAGCTCGGCAGGCTGTAGGGATCCGCGCAGACCTTGAGTGCCTTACGCTGGTCCTGATCCTCGGGTCCTGCCACTGCCGCAAGCGAGCAGAGAGCCCCGGCGACTATCCCCCCGACCCAACACCAGCGCGGCCGAGAAAGGCCGCTATAGACAGGCTTCCTGCGGCTCACCCAAGTGCTCCCCGAAGCAGGCGATTGTGTCTATGCGAAGTCTCACGCAGACACAACCGCTCCTTCTCGCGAAGGTAACCGACCGCGGGAGAAGCCGGTCGCTGCCATACGCCCTACTTGGCGAACTTCGCTTCGACTTCCTTCTCGAGCTCTTTGACGATTCTCGCGACCGGTCCCTTATTTTCGGGGCTCTTCTGGATCTGCTCCATGTTGGCGGGCATCTTGTCACCCACGACGATGGCCCCGACCATACCCAGGCCGAGGTGAGGCGAGCACTTGTAGACATAAGCGCCTTCTTCGGTAAGCGTTACGGTCGCCCCCTCTTCCTTCTTGTTGAAGACCTCGGCGCCCTCCGGGATCATGCCCGGTATGGCCACGGCATCATGGCTCGCCGTCGGGAGGCCCGTCCACTGCACCGTATCACCGGCCTTGACGAATACGACCACGGGATCGAACTTCATCCCCGAGGCCTTCACTTCAACCGTCTCGGCCGCTACGTTGCCCGAAAGCACCAGCCCAGAGACGGCTAAGCCGGCAATAAGCGTTTTATTGATCTGCATGCCTTATTTCTCCAATTTTCTTTACAAAGTTCTCACCAACCCTGGCGGGTTAAACAGCCATGTACATCCTGGAACATGCCACTACCTTCGACGCACCGTCGGACACAAAGTTCAAACGTCACGCGGACGCGAAAGGCCACTATGTAGTCGATTCGTTTGGCCCTGTCAATGAATCGGCGCTGCTTATATCCTCCGAAAACAACCACGGCGCATCCTGACGGCGCCGCTGCTCGTAGGCGCGAATGAGCTCCGCCGTTTGCAGCGTGATGCCGATATCATCCAGACCTTCCACTAACCGCCGCTTAATGACCGGGTCGATGCCGAAGTCGATAACTCGTTGCCCCATCGTAACGAGCGTCTGCGCCTCGAGATCCACAGTGAGCTTATAGCCGGGCGCGCGCGAGACATCCTGGAATAACCTGTCCATCGTTGGATTCTCGAGCATGACCGTTAAAAGGCCGTTCTTGTGGGCGTTGCTGAAGAATATATCCGCGAAGCTCGGCCCGATCACGCAGCGGATCCCGTAGTCCAACAGCGCCCATACCGCGTGTTCGCGCGAGGATCCGCAACCGAAGTTGTCCCGCGCCAAGAGGATTTGAGCTCCGCGATAGCGCTCATGATTCAGCACGAAATCCGGATTCAATGGCCGATGAGCGCAATCCTGGCCCGGCTCACCCCGATCGAGATACCGCCATTCGTCGAAGAGGTTCGGTCCGAATCCCGTGCGCTGGATCGATTTCAAGAACTGTTTCGGTATGATCGCGTCGGTGTCGACGTTGTGGCGATCGAGCGGCGCCACCAGCCCCGTCAGTTTGTTAAACGGCTCCATATCCACCACCTGGCAAAATATCCAACGCCGTTCGTGTTCTACGTCGTCCCATTCGCTTCAGAATTCCCGTACATCGACAAAATGTCCGGCGATAGCCGCCGCGGCAGCCATCGGCGGACTAACCAGATGAGTCCGTCCTCCGGGGCCCTGCCGCCCTTCGAAATTCCTGTTTGAGGTCGAAGCACAGCGCTCGCCCGGTGACAGCCGATCGGGATTCATCCCCAAGCACATCGAACAACCCGCTTCGCGCCACTCGAACCCGGCCTCGATGAACACCCGATCCAGACCCTCTTGCTCGGCTTGCTTGCGCACGAGCCCCGAACCCGGCACCACCAGAGCTTGCATGATATTCGATGCGATGCGCTTACCGCGCACGACCTCGGCGGCGGCGCGCAAGTCCTCGATCCGCGAATTGGTGCAAGACCCGATAAACACCTTATCCAAGGGAATATCGGTGATCGGGACATTCGCTTGCAAGCCCATGTAGGCCAGCGCCTTGCGCATACCGTCGCGCTTGACGGGATCGCTCTCAGCCCCGGGGTCCGGGACCCGCCCATCGACGGATACAACCATCTCCGGGGAGGTGCCCCAGGACACCTGCGGTCGGATGCCATCGGCGTCGATCTCGACCACACGGTCGAACGCGGCGCCGGGATCGGAACGCAAATCGCGCCAGGCGGCGATAGCCTGATCCCAGAGCCCGCCCGTGGGCGCCATGGTGCGGTCCGCGACGTAATCGATCGTCGTCTCGTCCACCGCGATAAGTCCTGCCCGCGCACCGGCTTCGATGCTCATGTTGCACACCGTCATGCGCGCTTCCATCGAGAGCGCGCGGATCGCGGGGCCGGAAAACTCGATGGTGTGCCCCGTGCCGCCTGCCGTGCCGATGCGTCCGATGACCGCGAGGATCATATCCTTGGCGGTAACGCCGCAGCCGAGCGCGCCGTTGATCCGAACCAACATATTGCGCGATTTTTTCAGGATCAAACATTGTGTCGCCAAGACATGCTCGACCTCGGAGGTGCCGATGCCGAAAGCCAATGCCGCCAGAGCACCGTGCGTGGAGGTATGCGAGTCGCCGCAAACGATGCTCATGCCGGGCAAGGAAAACCCCTGTTCCGGCCCGATCACGTGCACGATCCCTTGACGGACGTCGCTCATCTTGAACTGGCGGATACCAAAGCTTGCGCAGTTGTGATCCAAGGTTTCGAGCTGCAGGCGCGAGACCGGATCGTCGATAGTCGTCCGGTCGGTGGTTGGAACATTGTGATCGGAAACCGCGAGATTCGCGTCTATGCGCCACGGTTTTCGGCGTGCGATCCGTAATCCCTCGAAGGCTTGAGGCGAGGTCACCTCATGGATGAGATGCCGATCGATGTAGATGAGCGCCGTCCCGTCGCCGCAGTCCTGCACAACGTGACTGTCCCAAAGTTTGTCGTATAAGGTTTTAGCGACCATGGAGCGTGTTCAATACCGGGCCGTTATTCGTCGGCAATCTTAACCACCGTCCGCCCTCGCGCTTGGCCTTGGAGCATCGCGTCGAAAACCGCGGGCAGATCTTCCAATGCCACCGTGCGCGCGGCAATCTTATCGAGATGACGCGGCCGCAGATCCGCGGCCAACCGTTGCCACAGCGCATGCCGGAGCTCCGTCGGGCAGCCCGCGGAGCTGATGCCTAGTATGCTTACGCCGCGCAGGATAAAGGGCATGACGGTGGTATGCAGCTCGCTGCCGCCCGCTAGACCCACCGCGCAGATATTCCCCCACGGGCGCAGGGTCCGGGTGAGCCAGGCGAGCAGCTTCCCGCCGACGTTATCGATGGCGCCCGCCCATTGGCCTTTTTCGAGCGGCCGCGATCCCAGATCGAGCGTATTGCGGTCCAAGACCATTCGCGCGCCAAGGCTGCGCAGATAGACCGCTTCCGCCATCTTGCCGGTAACCGCAACCACTTCGTATCCGCGTCCGGAGAGAATATCAATCGCGAGGCTCCCTACACCTCCGGTCGCACCCGTGATCACCACCGGGCCGCTGGCCGGCGTTTGCCCGTTGTCTTCCAAGCGCTGCACGCAGATGGCGACCGTAAACCCCGCGGAACCGATCGCCATCGCTTCGTATAAAGAGGAACCCGCGGGCAGGGGCACTACCCATTCGGCCGGGACACTTGCAAACTCCGCGTAGCCCCCATCGCGGCTCACGCCGAAGTCATAGCCGGTCACCAACACCTTGTCGCCGGGCCGGTAGCGAGCATCATCCGACTCCGCGACGATTCCGGAAATATCGACCCCCGCCACCAAGGGAAAGCGCGTCAGAATCTTTCCTGCTCCCGTGGCGGCGAGCGCGTCCTTGTAATTCACGCTGGAATAAACACCCCGGATCAGCACCTCGCCGGGACGCGGATCTTCCCGCTGCAGGGTTTCGATCCGGGCGTGGATCTTCCCGTCCTCTTGGTGGACCCGAAAGGCCTTGTAGCCGCTCATCGGTGTTCTCGCGGAGTTATTCGGTGGTTGTCGCCTCCGTCCAACCCCCGGCTGTACATTCGGCGTGTTAGCTTCTATAAAGGCGGCAATTTTAACTCAATCGGGTACCGCAATGGAAAGGCCAGCGTAGACTTGTGAACCAACGATGCCTCATGCCGTTGTTCCTATTCACGCTCACCACCGCCGCGCGCAGCGACGTAACCCGGGAATCAATGCGCATGCTCCCCTGGTTTCGTTGCGCTCAACCCAAGCTACGCGCTGCTGCAGGCGGCGAGGATGCTGGGACTGGGCGGTGATCAACTCATCCAGCGCAGTGTCCGCGCTTTCACCGGATTGTTGAACGGCCGCTTCTCCTGCTGGCTCTTGTCCCACTCACGCTTGAGGCTGAAGTACCACTTGGCCTGGGTGTCGGTATCCTTGATGAACATGATCGGCGGCTTATAGCGCAGGCCCTCTTCCTGCATCACCACCACCTGTCGGTCTTGGTTGAGGAATTTGTGTAGCAGGCTGCGCGCCACGGGCCTGAGCAGCGTCAGCAGCGGCAAGGTCCAGTACAGGAACTGGTGCACCTCACTCTCCGTGTCGTTAAGCGGAGTGCAGCAGGTCAGTGACACCACGGTGTGCTTGTCGCACTTGATGTGCTCGATGCGCACCGCGGGCAGCTGGAAGCTGATCTCGGTGGACACGTTCTGTCCCAGCAGCTTGTAGAGCTTGGCGCTCTGCTTCAGTTCGTAACGCACCATGCGGAAACCGTTGGGGATCGGCTCGTAGTCCTTTTTCACCTCGCGCAGCTTGAGATTGCGCGCGCGCCACCACCAGGAGGTGTGCACGTAGGAAGCGTGCGCTGGGTCCATCAGGCCCATGACCGCGTGGTCGACGTTGCAGGGAAAATGCCTGGTCTCACCGACTTGCGGCCGGGCATTTTCGGGGAAATCCGGGATCAGCGGCACCGGCGGGAGCGCCTGGCCTTCCGCGTAACCCTCGCCGGGCATGAACACCCAGACGTTGCCCTGCACGTCGCGGCAGGGATAGGAACGCACCTTGATGGCGCTCAGCGGAAGACTAGTGTCGTCCGGCGGGAGCGAAGGGATTTCGACGCAGGCGCCGTTGCGCGTATCGAAGGTCCAGCCGTGGTAGCAGCACTGCAGGGTGCAGTCCTTGAGCCAGCCGTAACTGAGGGGAATGCCACGGTGTGGGCAGATGTTGCGCAGACAGAAAACGCCGCCATCCTCGCGCCGGCCGATCACCACCGGTTCGCCCAGCAGGGTCTTGGCGATCAGCTGGCCGCGCTTGAGGTGGCTGCCTGACTGCGCCAGATACCAGCAGTTGCGAAGTAATTGGGTTTCCATGAGCGAAAGAGTTTAGCGGACAAGACCGCGCCACTGCCACCCGCCAGCGACGCGTATGATCCATGTCGTGACTGCGTAATGCGATATCTGTGAATACCGCATTACCTGCCTTTGGCCCTGAGCCTTCTGCTGGACGCCTTTACGGCCCGTGCCCTGATCGTGCCACCCCCGCCGCGCAGCAATCTGCGTGACGTCGTCGTGGATGAGGCGCTGACGCGACCCGACGGGCCTTACCGCTACCAGGGCGAGGACTCCACCGGCTTTGATGCCAGCGGCCTGGTCCAGCATATCTTCAAACGCAACGGCAGCAAGCGAAAAGGGGACGGATTTATTTTTGGGACCTTCGAGGGTGTCCTCTGCCTCGGTGCTCCACGCGAATGCTCAATTTTCGCTCAATCTCGTCTGCAAATCGTTGTGTGCCGGTCAGTTGTCCTCGTTGTAGCGCCTCCCGGATCAGAGTTTGTTTGGAGGGTAACACCCGCAGCCTGACATATTCGCGGTACCTTTTCCACCGCGATTGTTCCGTTGCACCCAGCGTTTCATAACCCGGATCGAGCTCGGTACTGGGATCCTGCCATAAGCGCTGTTCTTCCACTACATGAAATCGAGAGCGTTCTCTGCGATCAAAGTGTTGTCGCTGGCATTGCAGAACATTTCGGCAAAGACCCGACCGATGTCTGGAAGGAATTTCTCGACCGAGTACAAGGAGTCTCGCGTCAGACGTTGAGTGGCGTAGTGGTATGGTCACGCGTAGGCGATCTTCTCAATGGGGCCTTAGACGGTCCACACGTAGTCGTCGATCCCACGCAGACCACCGCAAAACACAGCTCAAAGCTTGCTGTATTAGACCTTCCAGCCAAAAGTTTCAGCTATGTTTACAGAGGAGTCAAAGCGTGTAGCAAATGCACTTGCTAGCGGCGGCATGGAGATGCTTGCAATCCTGCCTGGAAAGCACTTGCCCAGCATGCTCGCTGGTGTACATAGGACTAAGCAATGCGTCAGAGCTGACCAGTCTGGTAGTCCGATCGCTCAATCGAAAGCAGTTGAAGAAGGATGACTCATTCCTTACTCTCGAAGCGAAGGTAGAAACAGCTTTGCTTGCATACTACCTCTGCGCCGAGCGTAATGTTTGGCTTTCTCGGGCAAAAGGGACAAAAGAAAATAAGACTATAGGGGCCAGGCTCGGTTTGTATATGATATATTGGGTTTATGCCCCGCCACCCGCGTGTTCACCTCGATGGAATTCCCCTACACATCGCCCAACGCGGCCACAACCGCGAGCCGTGCTTCTTTGGGGAAGAAGACTACTTGACCTACCTGCACTGTCTTGGTGAGGCATTGAAGGAGGCAAGCTGTTCGCTACATGCCTATGCACTCATGAGCAACCACGTGCACCTGCTCCTCACCCCCAAGAGAGCAGCGGCGGTACCGAAGCTCATCATCTCCTTAGGCCGGCGCTACGTGCAGTATATCAACCGGAAGTCTCGGCGTACGGGCACGCTCTGGGAGAGCCGCTACAAGTCCTCACTCATCCAGGCGGAGACGTATCTCCTCACCGCCATGCGTTACATCGAACTGAACCCCGTTCGCGCGGCGATGGTGGACGATCCGGCCCACTACCGCTGGACCAGTTACCGAGCCAACGCCCTCGGACAAGTGTCACCGCTGCTAATCCCCCATCGGGTCTACCTGGCACTCGGGCCGGCCGACAAGGCACGGCGAGTGGCCTACCGCGGTTTGTTCCGGGCCCCTCTCGATGAGGAGATCCTCCGCGCCATACGACTCGCGCTGAACCAAAGTCAGCCCTTGGGCAATGGGCGCTTCCATGCCAAGATCGAGCGCCTGACGGGGCAGCGGCGCGAAGCAAGGCCGCGGGGTCGGCCGACTCTTCGAACGCCGGTATAGGGCAGTGTAAAAAAAACTCCAACCGCATGAGAACGGAGTAGACTAAGGACGATATTCCGTTTAGGGAAGCTCTGCAGAAGTGTTATGAGCATGCCCAGATGCGCGAAGCCGCGGAGCGAGTCACGAGACATATCAGGTAGATAGGCGAGTGACGAGCGAGCACGCGACAATGCAGATGGGCAGTGCAATAGCTTTTGCAGAGCTTCCTTAGATACGTCCATGTGTTACCGTTTGAGTAATTTTTTGGGAGGCCTCACCAATGCGTATGTTGCATACCATGTTACGGGTCGGGGATCTCGGCCGCTCATTGCAATTCTATACCGAGGTCCTCGGCATGAAGCTGTTGCGGCGGGCCGATTATTCCGAGGGCCGCTTTAGCTTGGCCTATCTCGGTTACGGCGAGGAGCGCGACACGGCCGTCTTAGAGCTTACGCACAATTGGGACACCAGCCGGTACGAGCCGGGAAACGCCTACGGGCATATCGCTATCGGCGTCGATGACGTGTACGCGGCTTGTGAGGCGGTGCGCGGGCGCGGCGGCAAGATCGTGCGCGACGCCGGGCCGATGAAAGGGGGTACGGCCGTGCTCGCCTTCGTGGAAGACCCCGACGGCTACAAGATCGAGCTGCTTGAGGATCCGGCGCGCCGCCGCCCGATTACGGCATGACGCCGCAGGCGATGCGGGCGCCGCGCCCGCCTCCCTTCTCGGGCAGGTCGGAATAATTATCGCCACCCGCACGGATCATCAGTGAGCGCCCTTTTAGTTCTTCCATCTTTAGCCCTCTAGCAATCGCCGCGCTCCGGCGGCAATTTCGGCGCTGGGTTGACCTTGGGCCGCGACTTCCCGAGAATCACGCCCTCGCGCCTCCATAAGGCCAATGCAAAACAATAATCAAGACCTAGAGCCTCTCGTCCGTATCCGCGATCTCTGTTTCCGCCGTGGCGAGCGAGACATCTTCGACCACATCGATTTATCCATGCCGCGCGGGAAGATCACGGCCATCATGGGACCGAGCGGCTGCGGTAAGACCACCCTGCTGCGCATGATCGGCGGTCAGCTCAAGCCCCTATCGGGGAGTGTGCAGGTCGACGGGCAGGAGGTCACGGCGTTATCGCGAGGAGCGTTGATGAGCTTGCGCCAGCGCATGGGCATGCTGTTCCAGAGCGGCGCACTCTTAACCGATCTCTCGGTGTTCGATAACGTGGCTTTCCCGTTACGCGAGCACACCCGGCTGCCCGAGCGGATGGTCCGCGATTTGGTGCTGATGAAGCTCGAGGCGGTGGGGCTACGGGGGGCGCGCGATCTGATGCCGAGCGAGCTTTCGGGCGGCATGGCGCGCCGGGTCGCCCTGGCCCGGGCTATCGCGCTCGATCCCATGATCATCCTGTACGATGAGCCTTTTACCGGTCAGGATCCGATCTCCATGGGGATCCTGTTGCGCCTCATCGAGCAGATGAATGAGGCCCTCGGCACCACCAGCGTCATCGTGTCGCACGATGTGCGTGAGACGGCGTCGATCTCTGATTACATCTACGTGCTTTCCGGCGGAAAGATCATCGGTGAGGGCACCCCGGATCAACTCGATGTCAGCGACTCCGAATGGGTAAGGCAATTCATGGACGCTCGCCCCGACGGCCCGGTGCGCTTCCACTACCCGGCGCGCGATATTGTCGAGGATTTATTGGCGGGAGGTGACGAGTGATGAGCCCACTGCGCGCCTTGGGCCGCGCCGGATTGAGCTTTTTCGATCGCCTCGGGCGCGGACACATCTTTTTGCTATACACCCTCGGCGGATTGCCGGCCACGCTATATCGCTGGCGCTTACTCACCTCGCAGGTTTTCGCGCTCGGCGTGCTGTCGCTCGTCATCATCGTGGTTTCGGGGCTTTTCGTCGGCATGGTGCTAGGGCTGCAAGGCTATAACACCCTGGTAGATTTCGGCGCCGAGGAGTCGCTCGGGATCCTGCTGGCGTTATCGCTGGTGCGCGAGCTCGGACCGGTGGTCTCGGCGCTGCTGTTCGCGGGCCGCGCCGGTTCGGCCTTGACGGCCGAGATCGGGCTCATGAAAACCACCGAGCAACTGGCGGCCATGGAGATGATGGCCGTCGATCCGCTGCACCGCGTGGTCGCGCCAAGGCTGCTCGCCGGGATCCTGGCCATGCCCTTGCTCGCGGCGATCTTCAGCGCAGTCGGCGTCTATGGGGGCTACTTCGTCGGCGTGGGATTGCTGGGCGTCGATGAGGGCGCCTTCTGGTCCCAGATGCAGTCGGCGGTTGATTTTCAGGACGATATCCTGAACGGCGTCATCAAGAGTTTTGTCTTCGGCATCGCGGTCACCTGGATTGCCGTATTCGAAGGATATGATACAGCGCCCACCTCGCAAGGCATCAGCCGCGCGACGACTCGGACCGTGGTAAACTCCAGCCTCGCGGTGCTGGGGCTCGATTTCGTGCTCACCGCCTTGATGTTCGACTAAAGGGCTTATTCCTGATGCATTCAAAATGGATCGAAACCATCGTCGGAGCCTTCGTCGCGCTCGGCTTGGGAGCGCTGCTGGTGCTCACCCTGCGAATAAGTAACTTGAGTCTCGGCAGTTTCGGCGCCGACAGCACCTACGAGATCCGCGCCATGTTCGACAATATCGGCGGACTGAAGGTGCGTTCGCCGGTCAAGATGGCGGGTGTCACCGTAGGGCGCGTCAACGCCATTGAATTCGACTCAAAATCGTACACCGCGGTTGCCATTTTACAGATCGACAAGCAGTATAATCAGATCCCAACGGATACCGGCGCCAGCGTCTACACGGCCGGGTTACTCGGTGAGCAATACATCAGCCTTGCTCCCGGGGGCAGCGAAGAGTTCCTCAAAGGCGGAGACGTGATCACGGACACGCAATCCGCCGTGGTCTTCGAACAAGTCATCGGTCAGTTTCTATACGGGAAAGCCGCCGAAGGTGGCGGCGACAAGGACTCGAAAGAGTAACCCGCCCGGCGCGTTATTTACAGGTATGCGCTTTTTGCAACGAGTCTGGAAGATCCTCCGCGCGCTCAGCGGCGATGACGCCTATGAGCGTTACTTAGCCCACTGGCGCGCCCGGCACGCGGCCGAGGAAGCGACGCCGATGACACGCGCCGAGTTTTTTAAAGCCGAATTGGAGCGCAAGTGGAGCGGAGTGCGGCGTTGCTGCTAGTGAAAAAGGCAACGGGCGCGGGATCGCGATCTTTACCGCACGGCAGTTCGATAGCCCCTCGAAGCTTGACATAGTAGCTTCCGGAAGCTACCTTGTAGGCATGCGATCGGTCGGCCTTAAGATACTGAAGAACAAACTGAGTGAGTACGTGCGCCTCGCGGCGAGCGGGGAGACGGTGCTGGTCACGGATCGCGACCGTGTGGTCGCCGAGCTCACACCACCCCGCGCCGAGAGAAGCCCGTTCCTGGCGGATGCATTACTGGCCGAGTCGGTGCGCCGCGGCTGGCTGACCCCGCCGTCGCTGCCGACGGGCGTTCCGCCGGCACGCGCGCCTGTCGCCTCGCGTCATCAACTCATGCAAGAGCTTGCGCAGGATCGCTCGGAGCGGTGATCTACCTTGATACCTCGGTCGCCCTTGCGTACTTACTGGCCGAGGATCGCTTGCCGCCGGAAAGCCTCTGGCACGAGATGCTGGTGGCGAGCCGCTTGCTCGAATACGAGCTTTGGACTCGCATCCATGCTCGCAAACTCGCCCATTCCCACGGCGAACACGTGCGCGCCCTCGTAGGCCGCGTGGCCTTGCTGGAGCTAGCTCCGCCGGTGCTCGCTCGTGCGCTGGAGCCTTTCCCCCGGCCTGTTCGGACCTTAGACGCGTTACACCTGGCTTCAATGGAATTCCTCCGCAACCAGGGTCAAACCGTAGCGCTGGCGAGTTACGACGAGCGGTTGCTGGCGGCGGCGCGTGCGCTGAAAATAGCTATAGCCGAACTCTAAAACCCACGATCGCCGATTGGGGTAGGGCTCTCGCGAGTGGAGTTTCTTTATGAGATAGACGCTAGCGAAAGAAGGACAGAGCCTCCTCGCCAAGGAACCACACCAGCGCAAAAGCAACGATGAAATAGAGCACCGTGGCGATCAACCAGCCGAAGGCCACGAAGACCATTAACCCGTCCTGCTCCAGCTCGGCGACGCACACGAAGAATATTGCGAGCGCGGGGATCAAGTTGTTGAAGGGCAGGCCGAAGGCGGGGATCGCCATCAACAAGCCGCCCGCCATGATCGTGAGCCCGCTGATCTGGCGGCCTTTCTCTCCGGTGACCCAATAGCTATAACGCGGTTTGGTAAACCGCCGGCACAGCCCGAGGATCTTCAAGCATATGCCGATTAAGACATCCCAGGTTTTGTGGCCGATGACGGTATTCCTCGCCCTTTCGGGCAGCATCGGCGTCGGATGACCACGGAAAAGCTGCCAGCCTAAGGCGGCGAACGTGAGCCCGCCGATCACCGACAAGGGCCCGAGCGTGAGCGGTTGCAGAAACGGCAACGCCATGATGATGCAGATGAACGCAAAGGCGGCTTCTTCGATGGAGTCGAGCACCTGCCCCAAGGTAAGAGTCTCTTCGCGCGCGCGTTCGGCACAGCGGTTAAGCGTAGCTACGAGCGTTGCGTAGTCAGACATTCATCAACTCCCTGGAACTAACCAAAAATAAGAAAGCACTACCCCTCCGAAAACGATTCGGTAGTAAGCAAAAACGCAAAAGCTATGATTTTTTACGAAATGAAGCAACGCCTTGACGGCAGCGAGGCCGGAGATGAAGGCCGCGGTAAACCCAACCCCGAATAGCGATAGATCGCCGTCCTGTAACAGATGCCAGTTGTTTACGCCCTCATAGAAGGTCGCGGCGAACATGGTCGGGATCGCGAGAAAGAACGAGAATTCCGTCGCCGCCTGTCGCGATAGGCCGAACACCAATCCGCCGATGATCGTCGCCCCGGAACGCGAGGTGCCGGGGATCAAGGCCAGCGCCTGGACACAACCGATCTTGAGCGCCTGCGGCCAACACATGTCCTCGACCGCATGCACCCTGGCCTCGCCCTTCAAGCGCTCGACCAGAAGGATCACGACTCCCCCCAGGATCAAAGCCGCGGCCACCGTGATCGGATGAAACAGGTGATCTTTGATGAATCGGTGCAGCAGCACGCCCAAGAAGGCCGCGGGGAGAAAGGCCAGCGCGAGGTTGCCGAGAAAACGCTGGGTAATGGCATTGTGCGTGATCCCGCGCGCGACGTCGACAAGCTTCGCGCGATAATACCAGCACACGGCCAGGATGGCGCCCAATTGGATGACGATCTCGAAGGTTTTTGCCTTCTCGCCGGTGAAGTCAAGCAGTTCGCCGGCGATAATCAAATGACCGGTGCTCGAGATGGGCAAGAACTCGGTGAGACCTTCGAGAGTGCCCAAGATCAAGGCGGGTAACAATAGGATCAAATTCATCGTCGCCTGCCAAGTTCTATGGGGTTCCGTGAGCGATTATCATCAATCCTTATGCCAAGCGCCTATAGTGGGCCGGTCATGTTACAAGGAATGCGCGGGCCGGGTACAGAATTTTCGGCTCTTCCGCAAGATCCGTGGGTAACCATGGATTAGCTGCCTCTCGCGGTGCGAAAGGCGGCACCACCTCGGGCCTCGTTCAAGTCCCTAGCCAAAGATATTTGACTCCGAAATGTAGGGTGCGTTAGGCGTGCTTTTTACGCCGTAACGCACCGATCCGACGCGCGGAGCGCGTCACCTTAGATTTCGGCTTGGCAAGCAGGTTCAGGTGTCGGTCTGCGACCGACGAGTTGGTGGGTTACGCCGCAAATAGCGCGGCTCTCAAGAAACACAACGCACGCCACAGATCCGCCCACCGTGTTTCCTCCAAACGCCTTCCGTCACGGGCGGTTATTCGGCTAACCCCCCCTGTCATCCGATCTTTCAATCCCGTTCTGATCCCGGTCGGTTATACAGCGATCCGATTAAGGAAGTTCTGAACAAGTCTGGTTTCCTCAGAGATGTCATTCCAGCGCAAGCTGGAATCCAGGATTTTCAATGCCTTCTGGACCCCAGCTTTCGCTGGGGTGACGAGGTTTGAGACTTGTTCAGAGGTTCCGCTCGATTCGCGGGCAACGAAGAGAGGATTCCAACCCCGTTCTGATCTCGGTCGGTTAAACAGCCGAGGTGTCCGTCGAGGACTCCATCGCGGCGGGCAAGTTTCAATCCCGTTCTGATCCCGGTCGGTTAAACAGCAAAGGGGGGAATATCATCATGAGCCATAATCGTAAAGTTTCAATCCCGTTCTGATCCCGGTCGGTTAAACAGCCACTCTTTATGATGCTATGAGTCGCGCGGGCAATGTGTAGTTTCAATCCCGTTCTGATCCCGGTCGGTTAAACAGCCCGCGAAGAGGTGGGTTATGGTTGCTCCTCAATTTGGTCAAGTTTCAATCCCGTTCTGATCCCGGTCGGTTAAACAGCGATTGTAATGTACGACTATCTAGATGCACCTTCTGAAGAGTTTCAATCCCGTTCTGATCCCGGTCGGTTAAACAGCACGAGGTCTGTGTTCCTCATCCGGACGGCATTGGGAGTTTCAATCCCGTTCTGATCCCGGTCGGTTAAACAGCACGAGGTCTGTGTTCCTCATCCGGACGGCATTGGGAGTTTCAATCCCGTTCTGATCCCGGTCGGTTAAACAGCACGAGATGACGCAAGGTCCATTTCTCGATCTCTGCGAGTTTCAATCCCGTTCTGATCCCGGTCGGTTAAACAGCCTCGGAAAGGAGCTCATGAAGCGCGTCGAGTCATACGTTTCAATCCCGTTCTGATCCCGGTCGGTTAAACAGCAAACCCAAAAGGACGCCCTCTACCTCTCGAAAGGTCAGGTTTCAATCCCGTTCTGATCCCGGTCGGTTAAACAGCGCTCAAAGTCCCGCGCACAAGGAATCGGGAACGCTTGTTTCAATCCCGTTCTGATCCCGGTCGGTTAAACAGCAGACACTACCGTATCTTAAACTAAGTTGGTTTTTGGTGGTTTCAATCCCGTTCTGATCCCGGTCGGTTAAACAGCCAGAGGAGGTACTCGTGAACACAAACAATGGTCTTTTCCAAGTTTCAATCCCGTTCTGATCCCGGTCGGTTAAACAGCACCAGACTCTCAATATAGTAGCCGTTTGAAATTCATACTTGTTTCAATCCCGTTCTGATCCCGGTCGGTTAAACAGCCACGGAAGAATTTGTAGAGTCCGTCACAATCGTAGTTCGTTTCAATCCCGTTCTGATCCCGGTCGGTTAAACAGCAAGTGAAGAAGAGTAGAGGTGGGAGAAATTGGAAGGAGGTTTCAATCCCGTTCTGATCCCGGTCGGTTAAACAGCTCAGACTAAGGAGGAATCCGCGGCGGCGAATTTCAAACGGTTTCAATCCCGTTCTGATCCCGGTCGGTTAAACAGCCTTTGATCGCATACAAGTATATCCTCGGTGGAATCGTTTCAATCCCGTTCTGATCCCGGTCGGTTAAACAGCTCGCTATCGTCGGTGGCGACACGGCAGTTGATGAGAAGGTTTCAATCCCGTTCTGATCCCGGTCGGTTAAACAGCAATCGGAATAAAGACAGAACAGAGAATGTGAAAAAAGGTTTCAATCCCGTTCTGATCCCGGTCGGTTAAACAGCGGAGAAACTTCAAGAGAAAAAACTAGTGCACGAACAGTTTCAATCCCGTTCTGATCCCGGTCGGTTAAACAGCAAAAAACTAACTATCACAGGAAGTAAAAGAAAAAGAGTGTTTCAATCCCGTTCTGATCCCGGTCGGTTAAACAGCTCTTCGTCTGCAATTCCTTGACACGCTTCCGATACTTACCTTCCCTGCGGCCCATGCCCAAATTGCCATAATCATGTCCGCGATGCAAGCGGTTTTTCGCCTGTTTTTATCGATAAATCAAGGATCTGCCCGTCTGTGACGAGGTGCGGACCTAAGCTCCTGATCGGCAAGCGCTTTCCATCATTCGCCATCAGTTTGACGCTTTGGGCCGCTTCCAATGAGATGCACTCTCAAACGACGCGATAATCCCAGTCGGGCGTCTTCCGGCCCAAGCCGTCCAGGAGCACCGCGGCCTCGTCTTTGGGGCAGAGCGCGTAATAACGCACGTGGTCCTCTTCTTCATCGATCAGCGTCAGCAAGCGCGCTTGCAGCTCGCGTAGCTGCGGTTCCTCCAGATGACACTCGAACACACTGTACTGCACGCGGCAGCCGAAGTTCTCAAGCTCGGAACCGACCCGGCCGCGGCGCCGGTCATCGCTGATGTCATAGCACACGATCACGAACATTGGTGTTCCATCCTTAGGTGCCTAAGGCGATACATCCCTCTATATGGCAATCAGACGATAGCGTACTTCCAGTCGGCGGCGGCCGCGCCTCGCCCCTGCCAGAGCAGCCGCTCGCGGCACCACGGGCAGAGCGGATAACAGCGGAGGCTGTCCGCATCGCCGTCCAACTCCTCGCGCAGACGGGCCCGCAACTCCTCGAGCACCCTATCGTCCAAAGAACACTCGAAGACACTCCATTGCACGCGCTGGCCGTAGCCTTCCAGGATCTCGGCGATCCGACGCCGGCGCGCGTCGTCGGCGATATCGTAGGAGACGACCCACCAGCGGCTCATCGCAGCACCATCGGCGTGTAGGCGGGCTGTTTGCCCCGGATGACGCTAGCCATGATCTGGACCTGCTCGTCGATGCAACGCCGGTAGTCCAACCGCCGGCCGGTGGTCGGATGGGTGACCGCGGCGTTCATCTTGGCCTCGAAGGCGTGGATGAATGTCTTGCGTGCTTCATCGCTGAGCATACAGGCCTTATCCGGCGTCTCGGCGTAGGTGAAATCGTCCGCGCCGAGGCGCCCGTTCAGGACCAGCGACAGCACCAGGGCGTCCACCACCGGCGCGCGGAACTCCTCGATGAGATCCGAGACCAGGGCCGGATGGCCCGAGCGCAGCGGATGCAGGAAGCCCGCGTGTGGGCTCAGGCCGCGCGCCCGCACCAGGGCATAGATGTTGTAGAAGAGCAAGGTATAGCCGTAGGACAGGAGGGCATTGAAGGGATCGGTCGGCGGCTGGCGCACGCGCTTCTGGAATCCCCACGCCGCGGGCAGGAGCGTGCGCAGCCCTTCGAAATACGCCTTCGAGCCGCTGCCCTCGTAGCCTCGGAGCGCCTCGAGGGTTTGGGCCTTTTCGATGTCCGCGACCACGCCCCGCAACGACCGCTCGGCCGCCAGCAAGGCCGGCGCCTCGCGCTTGCGCGCATAGCGCCGCAGGATGAGCCGCATGTTCTGGAGCTTACCGGTCACGATGGCCCGCGCCAGCCCCAAGCAGAACTCCGGATCGGCCGAGCGCAGGAACTGATCGCGTTGCAGGAGGACCGGATCGGTATCGAGCGAGTCGATGACCCCGTAGTAGCGGCCCCGGCCGGAGAGCAGCACGATGGGGATGCGCTCGATGAGGCAGAACGCCATCGCCTGGGTGGTGATTTGAGAGTGACCGAACACCATGATCTGATCGACCTTGATGGCCGGGATCTCTTGTAGCACCGCGCCGTTCTTTCGCACCACCAGCCGTTCGGACTCCTTGCCCAACACGCAACCGTGCTCCATGAGATACAAGGTGCGGAGGAGCGGATCACCATCCGAGGTCGGCTCCTCCTCATCGATCGCGAGCCTGTCCTCTGCATCCGCGCCCGGGACTGTGTCCTCTTGCTCCTGCTTAAGCGCTTCGGTGAGGGCCAACGCCAGCGCACCTTGGATCGCGGGCTCGGCCTCCACCAGCGCCGCTTCGGCTTGCTGTTCTCCCGGGATCGGCTCCTCGGCGCCCGGCTCCTCCGGCGGCAGCATCTCGGCGTAGTCGGTTTGCTCGTCGGTCGTGCGGCATTTAAGCACCAGCTTGCGCACGAACTCCCCCCCAGGAACCGAAAGCCGCGCTCGAAATCGACGATCCGCGTCTTCTCCCGATTCAGCCGCAATCGCATGACCCCCAGGACCTCTTCGGTGAGATCGAGCGCGCGCGCCGCGTGCTCCTCGTGCTTGCAGAGGACCAAAAAGTCGTCCGCGAAGCGGACCAGGCACAGATTTTCCCCGAGCAGGGCTTCGTCGAGATGGTCCAGATAAAGATTCGCGAGCAGGGGCGAGATGGGCGAGCCGAGGGCAATGCCTTTCGTCGGCCGCCAGGTCGTCTCAAGGTCCGTGATCGGTGCTTGGAGCCATATCTTTATGAGATCTATGATCCGCACATCCTGAACCAGCTCGGCCACCTCGCGCACCAAGCGCTCCTGATCGATCTCGGCGAAGAAGGAGGCGATGTCGGCGTCGACGACCCAGCGGAAGCCCTGATCCCGGTACTGCATGATGCGGCGGACGGCTTGATCGACCGAGCGCCCGCGCCGATAGGCGAAGCTGCAGTCCTCGAACTCGGCCTCGAAGAAGGGTGTGAGCACGAGCGCCGCCGCCGTTTGCAGCACCCGATCCCGTACCGCGGGCACCGCGAGCTGCCTTGGCTTCTTGCCGGGAGATTCCACGACGACGCTCAAAAGCGGGCGCGGCTCGTAGGTACTTTTAATGACCTGGTTGCGAAGCGCGATGAGGTTGGTATCGAGATTAAGCTCAAACTGCTCCAGCGTCTCCCCGTCGCCGCCCGCGCAGCCCCGGTTTCCTCGCACCCGATGCCAAGCATCACGCAGAGTGGCGAAAACAAGGACTTGATGCAGGAGGGAGGGCATGGCGATTCAGCGTTTCGATGGCTCGGTTGCGGGATAGGGTCCATGCCTTAGCCGACAGTGAGTAGGCGCTGTTATAGTAGCATGACTTCCATGCTACCATGGTATTATGATCGTCTCATTTAGAGACGGGGGTACAGAAGACCTTTTCCATGGCAGAAACACCAAAGCTGCGCGCAAATCGTGTCCGGAATCGTTATGGAAGGTCGCTGTCCGAAAGCTCGATCAACTCGACTCCGTTACAACACTGGATGAATTACATATACCGCCCGGTAATCGCTTGGAAGCCCTTTATGGCGATCGCAAAGGGCAGCATAGCATCCGTATCAACGACCGGTACCGAATCTGCTTTTTCTGGTCGGAACAGGGTCCTGATCATGTAGAAATCGGTGACAGCTAAAGAGGGTTAAGCCATGGTTCGCATTCCCACACACCGCTCCCCCACGCATCCCGGCGAAATGTTGTTGGAGGAATTTCTGAATCCCACGGGTTTGACCCAGCGCGAGCTGGCGGACGCTATTCACGTCCCGTACCAGCGTATTAACGAGATTATCAATGAGCGTCGGGGAATCACGCCAAGCACAGCGCTTCGGTTAGAGCGGTTCTTTGGCATGTCGGCTGATTTTTGGATGAACGTTCAGTTGCGCTGGGATCTTTATCACGCGCAGCAAACCGAGCAAGAAACACTCAAATCCATCCGCCGTTATGTATCGGCGTCTGCTTGATAGCAATGATAATGAGCCACCCAACTTGGCCCTGGCGAAGACCTCGTCGTTGGTATGCTCGTACGCCCTCGCGAGAGCACCAATTTAAAATACAAAGACGTTCCGACACCTGCAGCGCTTTCGAGAATTAGTCTACGCTTGGCGCATTGAAAGGCATGCGGTTCTTTGTTATGGATCTCATCTAACTAGAATGCGATGGTTACGTGGAGCACGAACAATGACGAGTTTACTTGAGCATGCTGTTAAAAAGGTGGCGGCTTTGCCCGAAAATGAGCAAGATGCGATCGCAGCCCTGATTCTTGAAGAACTGGAAGATGAAACCCGCTGGGACAAGGCTTTTGCGCGTACCCAAGATGCCTTAGCAAGGCTGGCTGCCGAAGCAATGCCGAAGGATCATGCGGGAAAGACCGAAGCACTTGACCCCGATAGACTGTGAAATCGCACTACGGCGAAGTTTCGCAAGGCATTCACAGAATTGCCGGAATCGGTCCGAGAACAAGCGCGAGAAGCATACCGGCAGTTCATGCGCGATCCGTGGCATCCAAGCCTGCGCTTCAAGCCTGTACATTCCAGCCTTCCCGTTTACTCGGCACGCGTCGGCAAGGGTTACCGTGCGGTGGGACAGCGCGATGAAACCCCGCGCCGCTCGGCATGACCAATTCATCAAATTAAGTCGGCTGGGCCGTTCCGCCGACATTCTCGAACAGCGCGGCTACGGGCACATGGAGGTTGACGCTCTCGAGATCCACCGTGGACTCGCCTTCAAAGGCATACAGTACCCAGTGATTGGAGGCATCGCGGCGGAAACAGTCCACAGTGAAGCTGTCCGGGTCTATGATCACATACTCCCGCAGGCCTTCAAGCTTGCGGTACGTGGCGAACTTGTCTCCCCGGTCATAACCGGCGGTGCTGTCCGACAGCACCTCGATAACCAGGCTGGGGAAACGCTTGCAGGTGTCCTCGGCCCGGTCGCGCGGGTCGCAGGTGACAAACACATCTGGATAGAAGTAGGCGTTGACAGCATCAATCTGCAGCTTCATGTCGCTGATATAAACCCGGCACGGCCCGCCGCGCAGATGCGCCTTGAGCAGAGCAAAGACATTGCCCGCGGTGGTCACATGCGCGTCGCGCGCGCCGACCATGGCGTAAACTTGATACACCAGGCCGTTCAGGTATTCATGTTTTTCGGTTTGGGTCTTTTCCCACTCCAGAAAGGCTTCTGGCGTCATTCGCAGAACGGGCTGAGGTGTTCCCACGGCGATTTCGCTCCAAGAAAAAGTCAATATTCTCCTCCCCCTGGCAGGGGGAGGATGAAGGTGGGGGCTGAGCGCTTGGCCTGCCATCCTCCCCCAGGGGCGACACGAGATTGATTAAAAAGGATCATGATCAAAAATTACCACATCGCCCGTGACCGGCGAGCGGTAAATGAGCTTCTTGGCCTTGCCGTGGAGCGCATGGGCGATTTTGAGGTAGAGCCAGACGGGGCGACGAATAAGTGGAGCCGACCAAACATTGTGACCATGATCCCAGAAGCTCATGGGATGTTTTTTTACTCTTCGGAAGGGTAGGTGTTCAACATTGGAAGCTTCCCACCAGCCTGGATCGGTTTTAGAGCCTGCGAATTGCCCGCACGTTCGTTCTCCTGGTTCTTCTTAAACCATAGGAACGTCTCTTGTTCTGGGTCCTGTTCGTCCAATAAAGGTGGCTGCACTGATTTCTCCAGATTTCCCGGATCGCCGACCGTTTGCAGGATTTCCAGTGTTTCATTGTCGATCAAGGTCATGTCCGGCTTTGGCCAGATAGGCCGAAGTTCCCTAAGCCGGGCGGCTTCCTCGGGGTAAAGCTCGGCCCAGGCGATTTCCTGTAGCGGCGGCGTTTTACGCCAAATCTCATGATAGCGGGGTTCGTTCAGGGCATTGACATTATAGCGGGCTATCCTGTCGACGAGGAACACGCCTTCGATGGCTACTTCCACTGTGCCGAGCCCGAGCGGCTTGCCTAGCCCCAGTCGGTGGCGGAATTCTTCGGAGGGCCGCAGGCTGGTGAGCAATAGACCCAACTCGGCCTCGTTCAGATTCTCGAAGTCGATGTGGAAGTAGAAGTCCTGATCCTGACCTGCGTCGAGCGGAGTGCAACGGAGTTTCAATTTTTCCTGTTGTGGGTCTTTATTTTTACTTTCCCAATTAGCGCTTCCAGGCGGGTGGTGCAGATAGACTTTGCGGCCGTTGGGACGTGGGTTAACCTGAGTGCCGATCGCAAAACCCTTCTTACTGATGAATCTTCCGCTTCCATCAGCGCGGTGAAAGTACATTGCCGGACAGGTAGGTATCGGGCTCGCGAGGATCTTAAGGGTGACTTCTCGTCCAAGCACGGGAGTGACGCTCGGAATGACTAAGGCGTCAGAAAAGCGAAGTCGCGAAGCCAAGTTGCGGGCGGTTTTTTCATTTTCTTCCTCCTTGGCTTGTTCTTCTATGCGGGCATCGCCTGATTCCTCGACCACGCCAAACAACAGTTCAGCGGGCGTCAGGGAATTACGGGCTGCGTTCCACGGATGAAGGTTCTCATCAAAATAGTCATGCGTGTGGCCAGCATGTTTTTTTTGCGTGTTTCCAATTCATGGTCGTAATAGCTCACCTCGTATTTTTCGTTTTCCAACACCCGCAAAGCCGACTGACTCAGTGTTTCAGCAATTGACCCGATCAACCCGCGAAGGCTGTTGGCGGGGATCGCGGCTTTACCATTGCGTTGATAGGGCTTGACCCGCTTGGAACCAAACCTGTCTTCTTTGATTTGTTCCGCACCAACTACCGTAGGGGTATCCAAACGCAGACGGCAAACAATGCGGCCGGATTTGGTGTTTATCATCCAGAGATCATGGCGTGCTTGGGTCTTACCATCCTTCACGTCGTTAAACTTAGTTTTCGCGCTGGATGTCTTACCGATCTTCCCGGTGACCGGAATGAAATTATAAGGATGGTGAAATTTCGTCATTGCGGTGTCCTCAATTTGCTAGAAATGTGATCGTGCAAGTCCTTGATCCAACCTGTCGCTTCCTCCGCACACTGATTTTTTAGTTCTTGCCAGCTATGGATTCGAATGCCTTGCCATTCCACTTCCACCTTGAAGGCTCCGTATCCCCGCGCCTTGCCCCAGCCGATCGCAAGATCGCCTTCGATGGCATCACGCAAAACCAATAGCAGAAGGCCGCGCCGCCAGTCTTCGTGTGGCATACAGTATTGTTCCATACGCTCAGGTTCGAAATAGATGGCGCCCTCCAGGCTGTCACAGAGAACGGCACGCGCCGAATAGAGCTTGCCGTCCGCCACCCCGCCGGTGAATCGATCAACGGCGTTGAAATACTGGCGATGTTCCTCACCTGGACTCGTGCCCACGGCATCGTCGATCACAATGGGGCTGCGCCGTTTGGTTGAACCGAACAATTCGTTGACGATGGATTCAACGACTTCCCACGCTTTTTTCTCCGCTTCTTTGTCGGGTGCGTCATGCGGTGCCGCGATGGTCGCCAGGATCCGCCGCGCCCGTCCACGCAAGAGACCCCGCAGACTCGCGGCGGGCACGATGGGCCGGCCATCGGGGCGGCGGCTGTATTCGAGGTCCGGCAGAGGATCATCTTGCTTGTTCTTCTTTTGCACATAGCCGGGCTCGTTGACCAGAAGCGGAGCCGTTGGAACAAGCCGAAAGCGAAGCTCCCAAGTCGCTGGTTTTTCAATTGCAGCAGATTCGGGAGAGGCAATGGGGCAAAAAAAATCCTGGAGTGGCTTATCAGAGCCCAACCATTCCAGATAACGCGCAGGGCCCAAGACCTCCAACCTTTCCAGTTCCCACTTGAGCCTACCCTGTCCCTTGGTCTTGCCTTTGCCGATGGCGGCCGTGGCCTTTCCATCCCAGTGGGCCAGCAGGCCCAGGAGCGCGGCTAAATCCGATTCGGAAAGCTCATCCGCTTCCAGTTCGAAATCAAACTCGCTGCCAGCGGGGACATATTCATGGCGAAATAATTTGTGCGCCGCGACCGTGCCGGTGATGGGATCTATGGCAATCCCGTGGCGGATGGCGGTCGAGGATTGCCTTACCCAGTAAGGAAGCGCCGGGGCGGTGGCGGGCGTGGTTCTCAGGAAGGCGTCGTAGAGGCGCACCCGTCCGGATTGGCTTTTGTCTCTATCCTCTTTATCGGCGAAGCCGAACAAGTCACGGGTGAGATCTTCATCATGCTTGGTTGCAATTGCGCGCAGGAAGCCGCGCAGGGTGCTCGCCGGCAGATAAGGCTGGCCCCTGGCATCCAAGCAGATGCTGTTGTAGCCGCCTTTGATCTTCTCCTTATCGTCGGGAAGCTTGTCTGGTTCGAACCGTTCTTCGAAAAGCTCCAAGTCGCCCGTGCCGATATGCAAGTCGCTCTTGCAAATCAGTTTGCCAACCAGCCTGATCCGCTCGTAGCGGTTATTCTCCATTGAGCTCGTCATCCCATTCTCCCTCTTTGGGTTCGTGGTCCCAATGGACCTTCAAATTGATCGCCACCCGGCCATAGCCGTTGGCGCGGATGTAAGGATTCGTCTCCCAGTCTTCTCCATAAGGATCAGACGAGAGCAGCGGCAGCCCATGGTCTAGCCAAGCTCGCAGCCTGCAGCGCGCCGTCTTTTCATCCCCTGCTAGTTTGAGCACGAAGACGCTTCCCGGAACGGTCAGAAGTTCCGGGTTATAGGACGGCGCGCCTTGATGAAAACGGCGCCACAGGTATTGGCCGCCGACCAGTTGCTGTTGGGCATAAAAACGCTGGAGGTCGAGTGTGTGATCAGACAGCTCATGCCATGCGGCTTTATACAGATCGAAAAGCTGTTTGCCTCCGTTGGTGGGAGGAATACCTCCAGAATAGGGCAGCAGGCGGGCGGCGCTTTGCAAAGTAACAATGGTGATACCATCCACCACAAGATCTCGTGATTCCGCGGTGGGGGTGGTCGGCTCTCCCATGAACTCGATTTGCGCCACAGCCTTGGTCTTGCCCAGCATGTCCAGGCCAATGGCCAGGAAATCCCGCAAGGCGGCGGTGACTGTTTCCCGCCGAGCCTCTGGTATCGCGCTCAGGTCCACATCGGCCAGCCAAACACGGTTCTCCGGGACTATCGCTTCCGTGGCGAAAAGCTTGCCCTCATAAGCGGTGCCAGTCTTTTTGTTGATTTCGGTACGTACCGCGATCACGCGGGAAAGACCCGGCCAACCAGAAATCACACAAGCTTTTCCCCAGTGCTTGCCTTTCCAATCGATCTGGAAGATCCCAGCTCGGCCATGGATGAGGCCGGGCTTGTCTTTCCTGGCCACATCGTAGATTTTGCCGTCCTGATCGGGATTGAAGACCAGGCTCAGGGGTAAAACCACTGGCCGTTTGCCATTTTCTCCGCTAGGGAAGGCATGGGTCACGCGAATGGCGTTGAAATTCTCGCGCAGAATTTGGTTGCCATGTGGGAATAACCGCCGCGCCATCGCACCCAGGATCGCGCCCCCGGGGATGAATGCCTCGGATTCATAACGATTGCTATCAGGCGTGTGGTGTTTCGCGAAGCAGAAGGGGCGGTCGAGCATCAACCGGATGCCGAATCTGGGTTTATCTGGTGGAACTGTTCCAACCAATAAGCTTGGCCGGGAGGCCCGTTCCACATTGACGCTAATAATCCGTCCGAACCCCGCCCCCTTGAAAGCGCCGAGAGCGGGGGTGAACTCCAACCCCTTGCGGATCCAGCGCTCAAGCTGATCTACTTCCGCTTCATCCTCGCAGCTCGCATCGATATACCCACGGTAAGCCACTTCCACCCCCGTCGCGAAGGGCGATTCTATGATCTGCAGATGGCGATTCTCGACTGTGCTTGTTTTCGGGTTCAGTGTGATCCGGTGCCGTGTGCCTTCGCTGCGCCCCGCCAATGCTTTCCAATAGGCGGCGAACTGTAACCGGGCGCGCCAGGGTTCATCATTCGAATCATCCTTCGACTCATGCCCCAACCAATTGCGGATCTTATCTTCGGAAGGAACAACTTTGCGCCCTGGGACAGATTTATCGAACCTCTCCCATGCATGGCGCAAGTTGCCTCGAATCAAGCTGCCGGGCAGCGCGGGGTGTTCCTCCACGCACAACGCCGCTGCGTCCACGCCGATCTTCCGCCCACCCGCCGCCTGGCTGATGATGGGCGCCCGTAGGACCAGCGTAACCGTGAACCGGTAGTCAGGCATGGGCCGGTTCCTCCAGATCCAGAGCAAGGTAGTCCCAGAGTTCCAGGAGATGGACCCAGGGCCAGACCTCACAGGCGGCGTTTGGGAACAGCCGCTTGACCACCTCTTCCAGTATTCTAAACCGGTCCTTGCGGATGACTTCCATGAAACGTTTGCGCTGCTCCTGAAACCCTGCGTCGGGATTCTTGACACCCTTGTTCGCCAGCTCATAAACCTGGCCCTTGGGGATATCCTTCAGCAGTTTTTCTAGTTCGGGCTTCACCTTATCCCAGTCGGGAATCGGTGGCAAAGGCTGACGGCAGCACGCCAACGCCCCAAAGCGCCTGTTCCAAAAGGTTCCGACCGGCTCGGTGGGGAAGTCGATGGATTCCAGCACCTCGTATTCAAAGAGGTTGCGCCGTTCCTTGCCCAACAAGTAATCTTTAACCTGATCCGCCAGATCCTTGGCCAGCTTCTTGGTGCGCACGATGGGCGTTTTGTAATGACAGAAGACCAAACCGCCCGCGTGAGTTAATGGGATACCGTTCCGGTCGTCTATTGGGTACGTCCAGTCCTTGCTCTGCTCGTAGAAATAGTTGAGCGTCCAGAAACCCTTCCACGCGGGCACGACCAAGGTGATCTCATCGCCGCCCCAAAGCAGGGTTTCCAACTGGAGCCGATTATCATCCGTTTTGAAATCTCGATCCTGGGAGATTTTTAGGAGAAAAGTTTTCAGGAAAGTACGGCGATAGCCTTGCACTGTCTCATCGAAACGAATCAGTGCCTTTGCATCCTTGCAATGTTCCCGCTGGATAGAGCCGAAGCCATTGCCGTCGAAGTAGACGACTGCAAGCTTGTTTTTCAGATTATCAAATCGGGTTGACGCGGCGATTTCGTTTAGTTCGTTTGAAAACCGAAGCGCTTTGATCTCGGGAGCGACCCCACCGTTTTCTGTGATCTCTTCCTCATAGAATTTCCACTTTCTGCGCCTACCGAAGTTGTGACGCTCTTGCACCGATCTCGAAACGGGCGGTCGTTCTATCCCGGTGGTTCGTCGTATCTTGATTCTGCCGTCGCCCGGCCTCAGGTCATCCACCTTGCATGGCTCTGATTGGCTCTGATTGCTCGGCGGCAAAGCCAAAGATAGCTGCTGTAGTTGGCGGAACCGGCTCCGAGCTGTGATCGCCTCTTGAGTCTTCCGGAAATCACCTTTCAATCCAGGCTGAATATCGACGACGAAGGTGAAGTGTTGGAACTTGGGGTCTAGGGTCAAATCCGTGGCGAGTTGATTACATAGGTCCTCAGGTTTATCCGAACAAATTCGGAACAACCCCATCGACGCCCCGGTGCTGATGGGTTCTAATTTTCCCTTCCACTTCTCCCCCCACTTTTTTGTAATGTCCTTTATTACATTGCGGAGCAGAAGGCTTCCGCCGCGCACCACACTCAACTGCGCGGTATCTTCCAACACCGAAGACAGGTTAACGCCCTCAACCCGTAGGTAATATTCCTTCATTTTGCGCCCCCTTTCGCCCAATTTTTGTTACGTGGAGCCTCCACACCGACAAAGGCCGTCTCAGCGCATACGAACACCCCGTTTCACGCTACCGGTCGATACAGCCTCACCGGAAAGATACTGGATCAGAAACGCCTCAACCTCATGACCTGTCCCCATCCGCCCCCAGAACCCGCGTTCCGGCAGCGCCCCACCATACCAGCCGCTGGGAAATTGCCTTATGAGCGTCGCGATAGTCTTGCCATCGCCGTAAAAGTTGATCTCTTCCGGTGAGTAAACCAAGAGATTCTGGAAACCCGGACCGCCCAAGGACGGGTCCAGGCGATCCGTGACAACGGCGGTGCGGTTGTGGGGCAAGCGCACGATGGTGAGCTTACCGCCAGCCATGGTCTCGGCCTGGGAGACCGCCTTTTCGCCGACCAGCTCGTCTTCCGGGGTAATACCTTGTGCCGCGCGATCAGCGGCGCGCACGTGGATAATATCTTCTCGGGTGGCTCCTATCTCAATCATCGCGGGGACATAGCCACGGTCGTTGGCGGCTACCAAGTCATACCACCGGCTCCAGCGCTGGGACGGCAGATCTAGAAGATCAAAAACCTGATGCAACGAGGTAGGTTTATCCCCTCCTGCCTTCGGCCCATGGTGGTCAACGACAATCAGACAGGGGGCGCCGAGACCGAGATCGTCTTCCAGTTCGACGAGAACCGGGGTCAATCCCCGCGCCAGCGCGCCCATGATTTCCTCGCGGTAAACAGAGGCCTTCGCCCCCCACCGCAAACCCTTGTCATGGACGTAACCGGGCACGGTCTCATCCAGCAGGGCACGGATGGTCACCATTTCCAGATCAGCGCCGCCGAGGAAAAAGATTAAATTAGTCCGTGCCTTTCGAAGTGTGTCCACAGAAGAATTTTTTCAGTTTGTCCAACCGTTGTTCGACAAAGTCTTTCAAGCAAGGAAGACAGCAATTTGACCCGCACATGTCCGACAGTTTCTTGCCGGTCATGTACGGTATCAACTTCAGATAGCCCACCATCACAATACCGATGAACAGCAATAACAAGAGAATCCATGACCACCACTCGTCTGCAGAAAATAGATTCATTCCCAACAAGCTGGAGGCTAAGACGATGGGCAGAACAATCGTAGCTACCTCCGTCAATTTCATGGTGGTCTTAGCCGTCAGATAATCGTTGGCGTTATGGATTTCCTCCTTGATCTCCCGATAGAGCTCCTCCACGTCCATCACTTTCCGCGCCAGCGAGTACATTTCGATCCCCTGCTGCTGGTTTGAAATCAAAGGGAACTGATACAGGTTGGTGAAGTGCATGAAGGCCCAGCGGAGCTGCTGGAACTGACCAAGCCACTCTCTGTTATCCCTGGCGTGGCCTGAGGGTTTCATGGCTGCAGAGGATATCTCGTTGAGCCTCGTGCTGAAGCGGAACAAAGTGACCCGCAGATAAAGGAGCAACAGCACCTGGTCGAAGTACATCTGCCCGAAATGCCGCCACAGCGGTGGCTCGTCCATTGGCGCAGCAAGCATCGCCCCGCCGTGATAGGCGAACCCGTAGAAGGTGCCCAATTCAGCCCAGCGGAGATAGGTGCGTTGTTTGGCCCAATCCTGTTCAAAACGGGAGCTATTGTGGGTTTCGTGTGTGGAGCTTTTGGGCTGGTCGACATTCAGCAACTTGATCCAGTGACCGAAATGCCAAGATTCTTCAAAACCCAGTTTCCCAAACGTTTTTTGCAGTTGATGGCCGCCCTTTTCCATCAGGGCGCAGGTCCAGACAAAGGCCCTCCCATCGGCATAGACCGCCCAACCTCGGGATTGGGGGTTTGTGTTTTCTGTCTCTGCGGATAACTGTTGATGCCGCATCACCCACGCCCAGGCATCTTCACCCCACTGAGGCGGAAACAGACGCCATGTCTCCTGGCCCATTTTAATGGGCAGTTCGAGGAACGAAGCCCAGCGTTCGAAATAAATCTTAGCCACCGGGCTGTCTTTGATGAGCGGGCTTCCGGAGTCGGCAAGCTTGAGCGGCACATCGGCCAGCAGGTGCTTGTACCCTTTTTCTCCGGCGTGTTTGGGGAACGGGCTCTGCCAATAGCGGAACAGTTCGTTTACCTCCAATAGGTCATCCAAGTTGGGGCGGCCGCCTTGGGCTTCGGGAAAGTAAAGCTCGACCAGCAGGAACCCTGTGCACAGCAGGTCTCCTGGGTTATCTTCCGGCCTGTCAGGGCATTCGAATAAGACCAGCCAAGGCTTGGCTATCCTTACAGCCAGCGCCTGGCCATCGCGGACTTTGACTGTGACATCCCAGTGCTCGACATCCCCCTGAAGCCGCATCCGTCGGGTGCGTTCAAAAAGGACATCGGCTGTTTCCTCGGTTAGATAGGTCTCCCGGACTAACTGGTCGTCCGGTGATTGGGTGTCAAAATAGAACGTAGCCGCGCTTGCGCTGGCGTCGCGTTCGGGTTTGTAGGCAAACGGCAGGACGAAGCGTGAATAGGAAGCGCCTTTGAAGTCTTTTTCTTTAGAATTTGGGTCGCCGCAGACGAGTTCTAGCATCTCTTCTTCTCTGTTAGTCACTATGGTGGCGTTTTCATTCTACGCGTCCGATGATGTGATCGAAAGGCAGCCTCGTAGCCGTGGTTGAGCGTTTTTTTGCGAAAGCCGGGATCACACAGACTATTTTCCCCGAAGGCGCAAGCTGCGCCCCTAATCCAGTCAATTACTAAGGACAGCAGCCCGTATGACATTCAGCGTAAGGCCCTTGTCGTCTGGATACCGGCAATCCAAGCCGGTATGACGGCTTAAGTCAACAGCATTTCCCCCGCCGACGGGCGGCCATTCCCCTAGCGCAAGGAAGGGCATCGAACGAGACATCCCGTTTCATCGACCCACGCCTTCGCCGCCCGTTCCTGCTCTTTCGTTGCCGGGAGTCTTGGCATAATGATCAGCTCCACCCAATTCGTCACTTAAAGGAATTCGCCCATCGTCAATCCCGCTTGCCGAATGATCGCCCGCAGTACACCGCGCTTGATGTCGCCACCAACGTGATAAGGTACGACGGTCCGCCGTCCGTCGGGATGTCGCATGATGTAATGGCTTCCGGTGATGTGGTCAAGCTAAACCCGGCGCTCTAGAGTTTACGTACGACTTCATGGGGTTTGAGCGCCGGCAGGCAATCATCCACTTCCTTAACGGAGGTACGAGAATAGCGGTAATGCGCCCTTTGATGCCAAACAGAATAGCGCCTACGTAAAAATCCATCGGTTTGCATTACAGCAGTTCCAGGAATTCATCGACGCTCAAACCGGCATTCCGGATTAAGGCTCGCAACGTGCCGACGGATAATTCCTTGTGCTGAGGTATCGATAGATTGACTCTAACGCGGGGCTTCGTCATTACTACGTGGCTTCCAACCTGCCCGATGATCTCCCAGCCGGCTTTCTCGAAAATCTTTACCGCATCTTTGCCCGAGATATTGCTAAGCTTCCCCATCTCTCAGAGGGCCACCACCACGGCCTTGCGCTCTGGTTGCTCCGGCAGGTGCGAGATGGCCTTCTGATCCTCGGCCCAGAGCCAGGCCGTGATGGCTTCCTTGATATTTACTAAGGCCTCCTGTTCATCTTTGCCTTGGGATACGCAACCAGGCAAGGCTGGGCACTCGGCAACTACCCATCCGTCTTCGGCCTGTTCAAGGGTGACGTGAAAAATCATTGCACTTTCTCCTCTGGCTCAACCCATTTGTTTCTGAGCGTAACTCTATCTAGGTGCACTTCTTAAAATCCCTCGCCCCCCGTAGGGCCGAGGGAGGGGTTGCAAAACGATGATTTTACTTCCCCTCGTCCTACCTCACATCTTCGGTGCGCATTAGCCTACGTGCCCGTCATCCTGTACCTCCCCAACCCAAAGCTGGTCTTCCCGCCCACATGCAACCATTCCCCTAGGGCCAGCCACGGCAGGAACGGCTTCAAATCGCCTTCGTAGGTCACGGAGCCGAGCAGTCCGCCGAACTGCATCCACTCCTTCTGCCGGCCTGAGTAGCGTGCCCAGTCATCCCAGACCAGGTCGTGCGAGCGAATGGTCACGTGCTGTGCTTGTTCGAGCAGCGCCTGTTTAGCACGGTGCTCAAGCATGGGGCCGCCGTGGTAGGCCCCGCTCAGGAGGTTGATCCGCGCTATCACGCGTTCGAGAAACGTCGCGAGCTCCGGGCAGGTACGGACCAGCCGATTGTCGTTCTTGAGCCGCAGGCGGGTATCGAAGGTCAACGTCACCTGGGCTATGTCCCTATCCTCCCACCCGCGGATGACTTCCTGTGAGGTGGTCGGCGGGCCTGGATGCATTACCGCGGTTCCGCCTTGCTCCAGCAGGAGGCGCGGTGGTGCGCCAGGAACCAGCCGCTCCACGCGCTGAGTCTCGAAGCGGCCCCGGCCGGCACCCAAGCCCTCCTGACCGAGATGCTCGAAGGCGCACAAGCATGCCGTCAGGCTGTAGCAGGCGGGCCCGATCAGCAAGAGATTACAGCTCAGAGGGCTGCCGGGCGGGTAATGACACTGCGTCTCCAACGGGGGCACGAGGACGAAGGGTTTGGGTAGGGCCACTCGCGTGGCATCACCGGCCGGCAGCAAGGTTGCGGCGGGCTCGTACAGTTGATCGTACAACGGCCTGTACAGGCGCCGCAGCGACCAGCCGAACGCCCCATGGAAGGTAGAGCCCTTATAGGCGCTCAATTGCAGGGACGTGATCGCGAGCAGATGAAATCGCAGCCAGATCCCGCTGAGACCGACGAGGGGAATCGGCTGTGCGTTTTCCGCGTATTCCGACGGGATTTCTATGCTGGTAGCCGTCATACGCATCGCATTCTAGTGTAGTGTCCCGTTAACCTCCATAAAAGCGCCTATAAAAATTCCCTCTCCCTCAGGAGCGTATAGACCGGTGAGGTTAACACCGTGATTTTGATCCCCTCATCCCAACCTTGCTCCCGGAGGGAGAAGGGGTAAATATAAGATGATACTAATGTCGTTCCCGCAACTCCATGGCTGGAAGCTAACGTCATGGTGGACTTCTCCAGCTCTCAGCGCTTGCAGTCGAGCGCTTGAATCCGCACACTGTACCGGAGCCGGTGGCCCATTCAAGTTGGTCATAACATGAAAGAAACCCAGCGCTCGATCGGTCTGACCCCGCTGGATAGTCTCCTGGTATTCGTCCCGATCGCCATCGCTCTGCGGTGGCTTCAAGCCGATCCCTTGTGGGTCTTTATCACCTCCTGTCTGGCCATTGTCCCGCTCGCGGGTTGGATGGGCAAGGCCACGGAACACTTGGCGGCGCGCCTGGGAGAAGGGATCGGCGGTCTTCTCAATGCGAGCTTTGGCAACGCCGCCGAGCTAATCATTGCCTTCTTCGCTCTTCGGGCCGGTCTCCATGACGTGGTCAAGGCTTCCATCACCGGCTCGATCATTGGCAACATCCTCCTGGTGTTGGGGCTAAGCATGGTCGCGGGCGGTGTGCGCTTCCCGATCCAAGCGTTCAACCGCACCGCGGCGTCGATGGGTGCGAGTCTCTTGCTTTTGAGCGCCGTCGGCCTCGTCATCCCGGCGATCTTTCACCTCGTCGCGGCCGAGGCCGGCACTGAAGTGGAACGCGGGCTGAGCTTGGAGATCGCGATCGTTTTGTTCGTCACCTACGGGCTGAGCCTGGTGTTCTCGCTCCACACCCACCGGCATCTTTATGTCGGCGCCGCGGGCGAAGAGACCAAACCGGGCGAGGCCGGCGGGCATTGGGGACAAGGCCGCGCGATCGCGGTGCTGGTCATCTCATCCGCGCTGGTCGCCGTCATGGCCGAGATCCTGGTCCATAGCGTCGAGCACGCCGCCCGGACCTTGGGCATGACGGAGGTGTTCGTGGGCGTTATCCTGGTGGCCATCATCGGTAACGCCGCCGAGCACAGCACGGCGGTCGTCGTGGCGATGAAGGGGAAGATGGACCTCGCCATCAACATCGCGGTGGGATCGAGCCTGCAGATTGCGCTTTTTGTGGCCCCGGTGCTGCTCTTCGTCAGTTATGCCTTCGGCGCCCCGATGGATCTGCTCTTCACGCCCTTCGAGGTCATCGCGATCGTGCTCGCCGTCTTGGTGGTCAGCCGTATCGCCGACGACGGCGAGTGCAATTGGATGGAGGGCGTACAGCTCTTAGCGGTTTATTTGATCCTCGGCATTGCCTTTTATTTCTTACCCCACTAGAAGGTCCGCGTGCGCCATCGATTGAAACGATTCATTTTGCGGCGCTCGCCGAAAACCGGGCTGCCCCCTGGCACCTTGGTGCACATCGGGGAGCGCACCAGGGAAATCACGCGCATCTCGATCCTCGACTTCGATGACGGCGCGCTGCGCGAACAGGAGGCACAGGGGTCCTCCGAGTGCCGCGCATACAAGGACTCGCCGAGCAACAGTTGGATCAACGTCGACAGCGTCCACGACGTCGAGCTGTTGCGGGAATTCGGCCAGGATTTTGGTCTCCATCCGCTGGTCCTCGAAGATATCGTCAACACCGACCAGCGTCCTAAGCTCGAAGATTACGGCGAGTACCTCTATATCGTGGTCAAGATGCTGTCATATAAGGGCGAGGCGCTTACCGTTGAACAGGTGAGTTTGGTATTAGGCGCCTCCTGGGTGCTCTCCTTTCAAGAACAAGGGAAGCCCGGCGATGTCTTCGATCCGATCCGTACGCGCATCAGAAGCGGGGCCGCAAAGATCCGGAAGCGCGGCGCCGATTTCCTGGCCTATAGCCTCATCGACGCCATCGTCGACAACTATTTCGTGATCTTGGAGCACGTCGGGGACCGGATCGAGGCCCTGGAAGACGAGCTTTTAGCGAATCCGAGCCAGGTAGCCCTCACCGCGATTCACCATCTGCGGCGGGAGATGATCTTCCTGCGCCGATCGGTGTGGCCGCTGCGCGAAATGTTGAGCGCCTTGCAACGCGGGGAATCCAAGCTGGTACAGCCGGACACCCAGGTGTATTTAAGAGACGTCTACGACCACACGATTCAGGTGATCGATACCATCGAGAACCTGAGAGACGTGCTGCAAGGCATGCTCGACCTCTATCTTTCGAGCGTGAGCCAACGCATGAACGAGGTCATGAAGGTGTTGACCATCATCGCTACGGTGTTTATTCCCTTGACCTTTATCGTCGGAATCTACGGAATGAATTTCGAATATTTCCCCGAGCTAAAATGGCGCTGGGGTTATCCCGCATTGTGGGGCATTATGATCGGCATCGTTGCCCTGATGCTGGCCTTCTTTAAACGCAAGAAATGGCTATAGAACCTGATGAATAACGATCCGCAAATCCCTCCGCTTCCGCTGCGGCTCGGTGCTGGCGGGCTGGTGCCGTTTATCGTCCTCGCGGGCAGTTTGTGGGCGGCGCCTCTCGACTACCGGCCGCTCTTGCTCGGTTGGCTCAGCACCTATGCCGCCGTGGTCTTGAGTTTTATCGGCGCGCTGCACTGGGGCATCGCGATGGTCCACCGCAATATGACTGCAAGCGATCGCGCGCTCTTCATGACCTGGAGCGTGGTGCCGGCGATCGCCGCTTGGGTGGCGCTATTGCTCCCGGAAACCACCCGCTTCATGGTACTCGCGGCAGCCTTCACGGCTAACTACGCGATGGATCGCGAGCTGGTCCGCCGCTATTCGATCACGCGCTGGTTTCTTAGGCTCCGCGGCGGGCTCACCGCGGTCGTCGTGCCGTGCTTGTTGTTGGCGGCATTGCGTGCGTTTCTCCCATGAGCGCTCAAGGCATCATCGGCAGCCGCTCGCAAGTCGCCTCGATCCAGTCCTCGACCAATCGATTGATCTCGGCCGCGCCTATCCCGTTGGACTCGATGATCGGACCGATAACGACGTCGATGACGCCCGGTTTTTTCTCGAGCCGGCCGCGCGGCCAAAACACTCCGGCGTTATGCGCGACCGGCACGACTGGAACCCCGGTCTTGGCGGCGAGATAGGCGCCGCCGATTTCATAGCTCACCCGTTGGCCTGGGGCCACGCGCGTACCTTCCGGGAAGATCGTGATCCATAAACCCTTCTGCAATCGATCGCGCCCTTGCTCGACCACTTGCCGCAGCGCGCGGCGGACCGCTTTTCGGTCGATGGCAATCGGCTTGAGTGTGGCGAGTCCCCAGCCGAAGAGCGGCAACCACAGGAGCTCGCGTTTTAGCACCCAAACATGCGGTGGAAAGAATTTTTGCAAGGCAAAGGTCTCCCAGGCGGATTGGTGCTTGCACATGATGATCGCCGGGCCGTCGGGAATGTTTTCCATGCCCGTCACCCGCCAGCTTAGACCGCAGCATGTGGCGAGCCACCAGACGTTGAGATGAGCCCACAGCGTCACGATGCGGTAACGCAGGTGGTACGGCAGGGGCCACACCACGAGCGAGATAGGCGCGAACACGATGAGTGAGACGAAAAGCCCGAGATAGAAAACGATCGATCGGGAGAGATTCATTGGCGGATTTTCTAGACCAGCACGACCAATATCAGGAACGCGACCCTAAGCTAATTATTGCGCACTTATGCTGTTCGGACCGTCAAATAGCTATCTTTCGCTGCACCTGCACTACCGGTGCCGGACCCATAGACCATCGCAGGTAACCGTTTTTACAGTCCTTTGCGGCCGGACTGATCCTAACTTCCGGGATTGGCGCGCGAATTGCCCATTTTAAGGCTGCTGCAAACGCGGTTTCTGAGCTATCAACTACATGACCCACTTACGCGATAACGGATTATTGCCTTATAGTTACGACCCCGGCCTCGTTGCGATCTCGGTGCCGATCGCGATCCTGGCCTCCTACGTCGCGCTCACCTTCGCCGTAAGGCTCACCACCACCCGCGGGCGGGAGCGGTTCGGGTTGCTGCTCGGCGGTGCGCTCGCGATGGGCACCGGGATCTGGTCCATGCACTTCGTCGGCATGCTGGCCTTCTCCCTCCCCATCCCCATGCTCTTCGACCTGCCGACTGTCGCGCTCTCCCACCTGGCGGCGGTGGTGGCCGCCGGGGTTGCCCTCCATGTCGTCAGCCGCGAGGCGAAGGGCCCCAAGAGTTGGCTCCTCGGCAGTGTTCTGATGGGGTCCGGGATCGGGGCGATGCATTACACGGGGATGCTCGCCATCCGGCTACCGGGGGTGATGCATCACGACCCCATGATGGTGGCCTTGTCGGTCATCATCGCCGTCGTGGTGGCCATGGTGGCCCTGCGCCTCCAGTTTGCGTCGAGGCAAAGTGAACGCGCTATAAAGCTCCGCAGCGCCCTGCTCATGGGCCTGGCGATCCCGGGACTGCACTATACAGCCATGGCCGGAGCTAGTTTTACCGGCGCGGGCGTACTGGGCGATACGAGCTATGCGACGAACGTCTCGCACCTGAGCATCGCAGTCCTGATCCTGGGGACCTTTACGATCCTGATCCTGGGCCTGGCTCTGCTCATCGCCTTGGGCAATAAGCGCCGCGAAGCCTTGTTGCGCCGTTATGATCTTATCCTAAATAACGGGCTCGATTGCATCATTACCTTGGATCACGAGGGCCGCGTCGTCGAGTTTAATCCCGCCGCCGAGAAGACCTTTGGCTACCCAAAGGCCGATGTCCTCGGCAAGAATCTGGCGGAGATCATCATCCCGCCCGCCATGCGTGAGGAGCACCGATGCTGCGGCATCACCCATTGTATGGCGACGGGCGAGGAGGGGGTGCTCGGTCGGCGCATTGAGATCACGGCGCTGCGTGCCGATGGGTCGGTGTTTCCGGTGGAGCTGGCCGTGACCCGCATCCTCCTCGATGGTCTCCCGCTCTTTTCCGCCCATCTGCGAGACATCACCGATCGGCGGGCCGCGGAGAATTCCTTACGTGCAGCGCGCGGCCGGCTGGACCACCTGTTGGCGTCCAGCCCCTCAATCATCTACAGTACCGGGGCGGCCGATCATCGGTGCACGTTCGTCAGCCGAAACCTCCTGAAGACTATGGGCTATGCGCCTGAAGAAATGATTGCCGATCCCGAGTTTTGGTTCGCGCATCTCCACCCCGAGCACCGCGCTCCGGTGCAGGCCCATTTCGCGCGGGAAGGGGTGCCCGAAAACGGTGCGATCGAGTACCGATTCCGGCATGCCGATGGCAGCTACCGCTGGTTCCATGATAGCTACCGCTTGGTGAGAGACGAGGCGGGGCACCCGGCCGAATTCGTCGGTTCCTGGACGGACATTACGGCGCGCAAGTCGGCCGAGGAAGCGTCGTCCTCGCGTGAGGAGAGGATCCACTACCTCGCCTACCACGACGCGTTGACAGATCTCCCCAACCGCTCACTGCTCCTGGACCGGCTGAGCCAGGCGCTCGCCCAGGCCGAGCGGGAAAACACCCAGGTCGCGGTGCTATTCACGGACCTCGACCGCTTCAAGATGGTCAACGACACGCTGGGCCACCCGGCCGGCGATGAGCTGCTGCGCCAGGTGGCCCTACGCTTGCGCTCGGTGCTGCGCGAGGGCGACACGCTTGCTCGACTGAGCGGGGATGAGTTCCTCATCCTCCTGCCGCGGATCTCCGGGGCGCGCGATGTCGCCCGGGTCGCGGCCAAGGCCTTGGGCATGGTGACCGCACCCTTCACAGTGTTGGGGCACGAGGTGCACGTATCGAGCACTATCGGCGTGAGCCTGTTTCCCAAGGACGGCGCTGATCCGGAGACCTTGATAAAGCACGCCGATACCGCCCTCTACCAGGCTAAGGATCGGGGTCGCAATCGGTACCAGTTCTTCGACGCGCGCATGAATGCGCACGCCCAGAAACGCCTGTTAGTAGAAAACGGGTTGCGACACGCGATCGAGCGGGGGGAATTCGTGCTGCACTATCAGCCACAGATTGACCTTCAAACGGACGCGGTTACCGGCGTTGAGGCCCTTATCCGCTGGCATCCCGAGCAGAGGATAGTGCTGCCGGGTGAGTTCATCCCGATTGCCGAGGAGACCGGGCTCATCACCGAGATCGGCGAATGGGTCCTGCACACCGCCTGCCGGCAAGCGAGGGAATGGGAGGCGGCGGCTCTGCCACCGGTGCGGATGACGGTAAACCTCTCGATCCACCAGCTCCGGCGGGGAGGGTTCCCGGCGCGGGTTCGGGCGATCCTGCGAGAGACCGCGTTGGCGCCGCAACGCCTCGAGATCGAGATCACCGAATCGAGCCTGATGGTCGACCCCGAGCAGATGATCAAGACATTGCACGCGCTGCGCGGTATGGGTGTTCAGCTCGCGATGGATGACTTCGGCACCGGATATTCGAGCCTCGCCTACCTCAAGCGCCTGCCGCTCGATCGGATCAAGATCGACCGATCCTTCGTGCGTGACATCCCCGAGGACCCCGACGACGTGGCGATCGTGCAGGCGATCCTAGCGATGGCGAAGCAGCTCAAAATCCGCGTGGTGGCAGAAGGCGTGGAGACGCCCGCGCAGGTCCGGTTCCTCTGCGATCACCGCTGCGAGGAGGCGCAAGGCTTCGCCTTCAGCCGGCCGCTCCCGGCCGAGGCCTGCGCCGACTTCCTAGCAAAGACGCCGCTGTACGCGGTAGCAAGCCGGTGAATGAGACGCACAAGCACGCCGCGCTTTTCAGTCTTCAAGTAGCTCAATAGGAACCTTATAAGGAACGCCCGGCTGTTCCCGAACGAAACGCGGGACCATATAGCCGGGGAGGCGGGCGCGCAGACCCGCCATGAGCGCAACGGCATGGGCGCGCGGCGTGTCGTAGTGCGCCGCCCCTTGCACGCGGTCGAGAAGGTGCAAGTAATAGGGCAGGATGCCGGCCGCCACGAGCCGCCCGCTGAGATCGACGAGGGCCGAGAGCGTGTCGTTGACGCCGCGTAGCAGCACGGACTGGTTGAGGAGGATGGCGCCAATCGCGCGCAGCCGCTGGATGGCTTCGCTGACCTCCTCATCGATCTCCGCACCGTGGTTGACGTGGACCACGATCACGGTGCGGAGACGCGTTGCGCCCAGCCATGCCAGAAGCCGATCGTCGATGCGCTCGGGTAGCACGATGGGCATGCGCGTATGGATGCGCAAGCGTTCGAGATGCGGGATACGATCAAGCTCGGCGACCAGCGCGGCTAAGCGCTGGTCCGTGATCGCCAAGGGATCGCCGCCGCTCAGTATGATTTCGGTGATCGATGAATCGTGCCGGAGATAGTCAAGGGCACCTTGCCAGCGATCCAAGCCGGCGTTGGCGCTGCTATACGGGAAGTGTTGCCGGAAGCAGTAGCGGCAATGGATAGCGCAGCCCCCCGTGACGATGAAAAGCGCACGGCCTTGGTACTTGTGCAGGACACCCGGACGGACCTGCGCGCCGAGATCCCCAACGGGATCGAGCGAAAAATCTTTGGTAGTGGTTGCCTGGGACGGGAACGGAAATACCTGGCGTAACAACGGGTCCTCGGGATCGCCCTTGCGCATGCGGGCGACGAAGCCACGCGTTACCCGCAGCGGGAAACCTGTTCGTGAAATTTCTGGCTGACCAAAGGCGTCGGGCGGTAGCTCTAAGCATCGAAGCAGTTCCTCCGGCCGCGAGATCGCGCGCGCCAGCTCGATCTGCCACCCCGCAAGCTGCTGCGAATGAAGCGTTTCGGTTATCATGAGCATCAATATCAGCACCGGGATTTAAACATTGAGATGACAACCTATAGTACCAACCAATTCAAGGCGGGGCTCAAAGTGATGCTCGACGCCAGTCCCTGTGCGATCGTCGAAAACGAATTCGTGAAACCCGGCAAGGGGCAAGCTTTCAACCGCGTGAAGATCCGTAATTTGAAGACTGGGCGGGTGATCGAACGGACGTTTAAATCGGGAGATACCCTCGAAGGCGCGGACGTTGTCGATCGAGAAATGCAGTATCTCTACTCCGACGGCGAATACTGGCATTTCATGGACGCCGCCACTTTCGAGCAATTATCCGCCGGCGAAACCATTATGGCCGATGCGCTTCAATGGCTAAAGGGTCAAGAGACCTGTGTGGTGACCCTGTGGAACGGCGAGCCCATGTCCGTGGCGCCGCCGAACTTCGTGATCCTCGAGATCACCGAGACCGATCCCGGGATCCGCGGGGACACGGCCACGGGCGGAACGAAACCCGCGACCCTGGAGACCGGCGCGGTAGTGAGAGTGCCGCTCTTCGTCGAGGTGCACGAGCTAATCAAAATCGATACGCGCACGGGCGCCTACGTGGCTCGAGCGAAGGAGTGATCTCGAGCGCCCGCCCCTCTCCCGAGACAGCCTGGAAACCGAGCGCCTCGTGGGAGGTGTTGAGGCTGCGGGCGGAGTTGCTGGCAAAAATCCGCGCATTCTTCACTGCTCGTTCCGTCCTGGAGGTCGAAACCCCAGTGCTAAGCCGCGCTGGGATCACCGATCCGCAGCTCCTGAGCTTGAGCACCCGCTTGCAGATGCCGGGCGCCGCGCTGTCTCAGGTGCTGTACCTGCAAACTTCGCCCGAATTTGCCATGAAGCGCCTGCTGGCCTCGGGGAGCGGGCCCATCTATCAGATCGCCCGAGTATTCCGCGACGGCGAGTCCGGCCGCTTGCACAACCCGGAGTTTACGCTCATCGAATGGTATCAACCCAATCACGATCACCACGCGCTCATGGATGAGGCCGAATCGCTTGTTGCGGATCTGATCGATCTCGGACCGTGTCAACGGATGAGCTATGCCGAGGCGTTCGTAACCTATGCGGACTTCGATCCGCACCGCGAGGAACCCCGTAAATTAGCGTTGCATGCGGAGCGCTTGGGTTTACGTCTAGGGGGCGACGGAATGCACGATCCGAGTATTTATCTCGACTTGATTCTCAGTCATGTGGTCGCGCCAAGACTCGGGAAGGAACAGCCATGTTTCATCTATGATTACCCGGTCAGGCAGGCGGCATTAGCGCGTATTCGAGACGATGATCCACCGGTCGCGGAACGCTTCGAGCTCTTCGTTCACGGGATCGAGCTGGCCAGTGGTTATCACGAGCTCGCGGATCCCATCGAACAGCGCAGGCGTTTCCAGGCGGATCTTGAACGGCGCCGGCGTCTAGGGGCGCCCGAGACACCGATCGACGAGCGGCTTTTGGACGCGCTGGCGCATGGACTCCCGCCGTGCGCGGGGTGTGCGTTGGGATTCGACCGACTGGTGATGCTTGCTGCGGGTGCTCGGGACATTCAGGATGTATTGGCGTTTCCCGTTACCGTGGCCTAAGCTTCCCAAGCTACCGAATCAACCCCTATCGTCATAAACCCGTAGCACTCAATACGCCTGAGATCTAATTATGGCCGGAACACCAGAGACCAAGAACATGGCATTGTTCTGCGATTTTGAAAACATTGCCCTGGGTGTGCGTGATGCCAAGTACGCACAATTCGATGTCACCAAAGTCCTTGAGCGCTTACTGCTGAAAGGCGGCATCGTCGTGAAGAAGGCCTATTGCGACTGGGAGCGTTATAAGGATTTCAAAGCCGCCATGCACCAGGCCTCCTTCGAGCTCATAGAAATTCCTCACGTGAGCCAGTCCGGGAAGAACAGCGCCGATATCCGTATGGTCGTCGACGCGCTTGACCTTTGCTATACAAAATCACATGTGGATACCTTTGTTATCATCAGTGGTGACTCGGACTTCTCACCGCTGGTGAGCAAGCTGCGTGAGAACAATAAGGTCGTGATCGGTGTAGGAGTCAAGAATTCCACCGCTGATCTGCTGATCGCAAATTGTGACGAATTTATTTATTACGACGACCTGGTCCGTGAACAAGAAAGCAAGAGGCGCCAGCACAAAAGAGCGACTGGCCGGTCCGCATCCGGCCTGACGGAAAAGGCCGCACCGAAAGAGGAAGATAAAAAACAACAGGCCTTGGACCTCATCATAGAAACAATCAAAGCGTTGTCTACAGAACGTGGGGACGAAGAGAAGATCTGGGGATCCATGATCAAACAGGCGCTAAAACGGCGCAATCCGGGCTTCAACGAAGCTTACTATGGATTCCGCTCCTTCGGTAAGTTGCTGGAAGAAGCACAAGGACGCCACTTGCTTGAACTGGAGCGCGATGAAAAGTCGGGAGGATACATTATTAAGAGTGTAACCCGAGAGGATTAATCAATATACTTCGCGGGCGGGGTACGAACCCCGCCCTTGACCAAAGGGGAGAGCTGCGCTTCTCCCCTTTGGAAACCCCATCGCTAAGGTACCCGCGGCAAGACCGCGGGGTATGCGTTTAATGAACTGCGAGGTTGTGAATAAATCGTCGCGAGCGGCGCCAGGAGCCGCGGAGCGAGCGACGAGACATATCAACTACTCGTCACCTGGCGCGTGAGCGGGATTGACATTGCTTCCCAGTCGCTGCGCCTCCTGCGGCTTTTCCGGTCCCTGGCTCTGAATAGGCACGAACGAGCGCACATCCACGGTGCGCTCCTGTAAAGGCGTTTCGATGTGGTGAGCGCGCAATTTATCGTGGATGGCGAGGCGTAGCTCGTGGTCGACCAATGCACGTTGCGCCAGCTCTTTGACGAATACCTGTACTTCGATATTGATAGCACCCTCCGCAAAGCCGACGATTACTACGGCCGGGTCCGGGTTCGGCATGACCAAGGGATGGGCCCGCACGGCATCGGAGATCACCCGGTGCGCGAGGGCGAGATCGGCCCGGTAAGCGATGCTCACGGGAATGACGACACGCGTGGTCGTATCGGACAGCGTCCAGTTTATGACCTCACCAGTGATGAGAGTCTTGTTGGGAACGATCAGCTCGCGCTTATCCGCATCGGTAATGGTCGTCGCCCGGATGCGGATGCGGGTGACGGTGCCCGTGATATCTTTGACCGTCACGACGTCACCGATGCGGACCGGTCTTTCGAACAACAGGATCAAACCCGATACGAAGTTGCCGAAGATCTCCTGCAGGCCAAAACCGAGCCCCACGCTGAGCGCCGCGACCAACCACTGGACCTGGGACCACTGGCCACCGATCGTATTAAACACCACGACCATGCCGACGATGGCGATCACGTAGCGGGCGATCTGGCTGATAGCATAACGGCTGCCGGGTTCGATAGACAGCCGCCGCAGCACGGCGACCTCGAGCACTCCGGGAACATTACGGACGGCGACCCCGACGATGATGGCAAGCACCACAGCCAGCGCCAGATCCGCTAAGGTGATCGGTTCCCATCGCTCTTGCCCGTCTGTGACTACCGCGTATTGCCAGACTGTAATCGTATCCAGTATGCGAAGTGCCGGGAGCACCTCGGCCCAGATAAGCCAGAGTCCCACGATCGCAGAGAGGGCGATCAGCGTCCGCAGCAAATGGCGGGTCTGCCGGTCGATGGTCGGAATGTCGATCTCAGGAATATCGAGGTGCTCCGGGACGCTCTCGCTGGTGGCGCCGGCCCCGGCCTTCGCTGCTTCGGCCGCCCGAGCGGCTGTACGTTGCTCTTGGGCCTTGATCAAGGCGTGCTTGCGGTTTTCGACCGTCAACCAGCGGATAGCGAGGTCGTGGGCAATAACCGCACCGGCGATGAGCCAGACGGTAGCGACCAGCTGGCTTTCGAGTTGCAGCGCAGTGTAGTAATAGCCGGCGGCGGCCAATCCCGCCAGCACGAGCGGCAAGCCGATGGCCATGGGATACCATAGGAAACGCAGCCGCGCGAGCCATCCATGCGGGTGTTCCTTCAGATGGGCTTCGAGCGCGCCTCCCTCGGGCCGCAACAGGCGCTGGAGGAACACGGCGAAGGCGAAAAGGCTGATGATGAACGCGACCCGGCCTAGACTATCCCGGTAGGTTTCCTCGGCCTCCCAGCCAGCCATTGACGTCACGAAGACGGCGGGCAGCACGATCAGCATCAACCACGGCAGGTGCCGGCGGAAAAGCCTGAGCGCCTGTTCCTTCCAGCCGAAGTGCAGCTCCGCAATCCCTTTGGGGCGGCACAAGAGATAAAACGTATGGAAGAAAAACAGCGACACCGCGAGCCGCTGGAATGCCGTGCCCAGCGCCCGCGTGAACTCCGAGCCCACGGCCATCCCATCTAGATTCCAGCCGAGGAAGTAGAGAAGCAGCGGCCAGGGGGCGGCCACCAGCAGGGTGAGTCCCAGCGCCTGCACGGTGAGGATGAAACGGTCCGAATAGGGCCTGCTCACTTTCTCGGCGACTATCCCGAGTGTGAGGAGCGCGCGCCGGCGGATCAAAAACACCGCGCCGAACAGGAACACTGCGAAGGCCACCCAGAAGGGCGTCCGCAGCGCCGGCGCGATCAGCCTCTCGCTGGACTCGGCCCAACTAAGCGGAGACAACATCCAACCGGTTGCGAGCGCGAGATCCCGGAGGGTGGCCAGGCCCACGGGACGCGCGCTCGGGATCCACACCAACCGTTCATCCAGGAACAGCGCGAATCGTTGCTCCTGATTGAGCAGCTGCTTCTGCAGAACGTCCAGATCGCCGAGGGCCCGCAGGTAACTCGTGTAGGCATCCGCAAGCCGACTCAGCAATTCTCGCTGATCTTTCACGAGCCCACGGAGATCCGCTCGGATCATCTTCTGCTCTTCGAGCGGCAGGCCGCCGGTGTTTCCTTCGCTCATAAGCCGATCGAGCGCCCGTTTAAGCACTCGCAAGGAGCGACGGCGCTCGTCGATTCGCAATTGAGCTAGGCCCACTTCCCCGATGATCTCCTGGCGTTCCTGGGTGTCCTCGCGGTACCAGCGAAGTTCCGGCAGTCTTCTGCGGCTCTCGCGCAGCACTTGGCCGAGCGCCTGGCTCAGCCCCGCGATATCGAGCTTCTGTTTGACGTTCTGGAAGTCTTGCTCAAGCTGATCGAGTTGCTTACTTGTGCGCTCGCGCTCGGCTGTGGTCGTGCTCAGGTCCTTGACGATCGAAGCCAGCTCGCGGCTGAATTCGGCGTTTTGTTCGGCGAGCTCGCGAATGATAGGATGTTTACTCGCAGCCTCCAGTTGCACTCGTTCCGCCGCGATTTGAGCTTCTTCGGCCTCGGTTTGCCGGCGCGATGCAATGAGTTGCTCGAGCTGGTGGACCTCCGCCTGCGCTCGCGCGACCTGTTCGGTTACCTGATCCCGCCGTGCCCTGAGCAGTTCGGTCCGGATATCGTGGCTCAGTAACTCCTGTTCGAGGGTGTGGATCTCGCTGCTGCGGGCTTGCTGACGGGCTTGCAGCGCCATTCGGCGGGCTTCGATCACCAGCGGAGACTCTTGCGGCCCGGGGCGTGCCTGGAAATCCTTTTCTAAGGATGCGAGATCTTCTTTCGCTGCTGCGATCTCATCCTGGATCTCCTCCGAGGTCCGGCCTTGGCTTTCCTGTATCTCTGTTTCCAGATCGCCTCGCACAAACTGGAGTCCTGCCAACTCAGCCCGGGCCATAAGCAGGCGGCGTTCGATCTCCGCTAGGGGCCTGTCCGTTGCGGGTGAGGCCGCGGTCCCCGCCTCTTGTTCCAATGCCCGGTGGAGTTTTTCGATCTCGGCGGGCGCAGATTGCACGGCTTTCTTGTAGGAGAGGGCGCTGGCCGCATGCCTCTCGGCAGCCTCAAGATGCGCTTGCGCCTGGCGGTAGATCTCAAGCAGCCGCTTCTTGAGCGGTTCCTCCAAACCCTCGCGCGCCTCGATGTCTTGGATCCTGGACCGCACCGTTCCCCGGGAGAGGCGGTCCGCGGCGGTGTCTTGAGTCGGCGGCGATTGGGCGGAAACCGCCGGTAGGCCGGTGCTGATCGCTAGCCACGCTATCAGGATCAAGCGCAATGTCATGCTGAAGTGCATTGTAGGCTGGCTACCCATCACGATCCCGCTTTTTCGTGGAGTTGCTCTGCGTGCCGAACCGCTTGGGGGACGTGGCGTTTGAACAAGCTCAACCGGGTTGAACCACACGATGTGGCCGAACGGCGCCGCCAGGATCTTATTCTGAAGGCGCTGAATACTGCGCAAATACCTCGGCCCCGGTCAGGTTTTTTGTGTGGTTTGCGAACGAATAGAAGGAAGGCTTCTCATCGATAAAAATCTGTTGATCAAAGACCCATTGTTCTCCGTCATCGAGCAGACCAACAGGGACCTCGTGGGACCCCTTCTTCTTTAGACGGTAGAACAGATGGCTTCCACACTTGCTACAGAAGCCACGCTCGGCCCAGTCCGAAGAACTGAAGACCGATATACCGTCATTGCCTTCAAAATGAACGTCGCTACCGCACTCAATCGCGAGCAAGGGGCCACCTCCCCATTTCCGGCACATACTGCAGTGGCAGGCACCTACACTCTTGCTCGTCGTCTTTATCGAAATGCGAACTGCGCCGCAAAGGCACCTTCCTCTTCGCTCGGTTTCGCCTGCCATGCGGGACGCAAGCAGCTGGGACGCAGCAAACGCTCGCTGCGCATGACGTACAGGATAAAGACGCGAGAGACCTCTTGACGATAAAAGACTCGGCATGGCGGCTCGACGATCTGCCTGTAGCGCCAACCTTTCAGTTCTTGCGGCTTTGAGCCGCTCTTTGGATGGTCTGCTAGCTGCTCCACATGCCGAAACATCTTCTGGACTAGAAGCTTGGCCGCTTCCGGATTGTCCAGTGCGATATAGTCAGCAATGGTATCCAGATCACTGAGTGCAGGCTCGGTCCAAATTACCTCAGCCATCGGGCCATGCGTTGTTTAGCCTGAGCATGAGACAGGGTCCGCCCCTCCTCAATTGCTCTCTCTCCACGCGCGATCCCTTCAAGCAGGCTCACGCGACGCTGAAGCGCCTCATACGTCTCAACGTCCAAAAGGTAAGCGGTAGGTACGCCGTGCTGTGTAATAAGGATAGGCTCCTTGTCCCGCTCCAACTCGGAAAGGATCTCGGTAGCATGACGCTTCAGTGTTGTAACAAGTTCGGTGCGCATGCTAGTGATACTAAAATATCACAAGACCCGCTGCAAGCACGAGAGATCCGAGGGGTCGTTCGACAACTCGCGGCCCGCTCGATCGGCCCAGCATGGAGACGCTGTTTTGGGGAGGATCAGACTCCCAGAAACCGTAACCAGCGTATCCGCCAGGCCCATCTCCAACAAGCCTATAATTCAGGCAACATCGCCCGCCATCAGTGTTTGCACTGCACGACGGTCAGCTAGATCGTAAATGAACGAGAGACCTGGTAGTTCAAGACCTGACCCGTGCCCGCCTTGCTAAATACCCCGTCCGGCTTGAGAGTCGGTTTGTTCGGCTTCTAGTTCAGCGGCAGCGGCTCGACCTGGCCTGCGAGCAGACGCAGGCCAAAAACCAACAGCCATACCCCACCCGCGCCATACAAGGCGAACATCAGCCAGAATCCGATCGGTTGTTCACTCCTCTTGAACTCCAGTCGCCCCTTGAATCCGTTTGGCCCGCAAGGCAACCATCCCGTAGTGAGCGAATTATAGTTCACGAGCAATAGCCCGCCTCCGAAGAAGAGAAACATCGCACCTTGAACGATCGCCATCAGACCTCTCCTCTGCGCAGGCGAACTTTGGCTGCCAGCCATGCGAGCGCCACGGCCGGCAATGAAAGAACGGTCAAGAGAATCAACCCCAATGGCAGCAGCCCGAAACCGGAGCCGGCAATGACCATGACCGCTGCCTGCATAAATATCACGACCACCGCCCAGCGCCACGGTCTTTGTGGGAATACATAGCCGAGAAAACCAGCAAGCACGATGGCGACCGGATAGGCGACTGTCCAGTAGATAGACGAATCCCAAGGCTCAGCCTTCCCGCCGATTGCCGACGCGGTAAGCCATAGAGCCGTGCCCGCGACAATCGCAATTCCATAGGCCAGTCTTGATGGGTTTTCTTTCATGGTTCGTTAATTCTCCGGGCCTTCATAGAGTCAGGGTGCTTTGCCATTTCTTGCCCAAAAAAAATAGATACGCAATTACTGCCAGACTAAATGCCAGCGGCGCTGGACACCGATACCATCGAGAGTGCAGCGCCGCTACCGGTCGTTATTCCAGTTCCAACTGCTGCGCTGTTTCCGCCGATCTCGTCGCCCGGAGCTGGTCCGCGATTGAGTTTGCTTCGTGCTGCTTGATTCGACCGTCTTGTACAAGCTGATCGAAGACGTCGCGCGCGGCGTCAATCTCCAAGTGGGTGGCAAGGCTCTGCGCCACTTCTTTCGGTTGCAGCTTTCTGTCCAGATATGCTTTCAGGACCGCGTCAACGAACCTCTTTAGCGCGGGACTGAGTGTGCTGATCATCATCGGCGCCATTCGCAATGCTGCAACTGGAATTCGACCTCGTTTGTATATAAAGAAACAGCTACTCTTATAAACTTGTTTAGATAAATAGCAATCTTAGCGCCAGCGCGTAACGAAAACCTAAACATTTCCGTAACCGAGTTCTCTAAAGCACCCAACTAAAAATCGACCCGCTTTCTTTATATTTTGTCGAAACAGTTCCTACGTTTTTAAGCTTGTTTATATATAGCAAGCTTAACGCGAACTCAGGTCAAAAGCTGCTTAAGTCCGCCAAGCCGAGTAATGAGTCCGACTGACCGCCCTACCTTGCCTCACCGCCACTCAGGCGCAGATCCCGAGGACAACGCGCGTCGGTACCATGAGCACTAAACCTTGAAGCGGAAACGCACGACATCGCCGTCACAAAGAACATAGTCCTTGCCTTCCAACCGCCACTTGCCGGCTTCCTTCGCTCCGTTCTCGCCGCGGTAGGCTAGGAAATCGTCGTAAGTGATGACCTCGGCGCGAATAAACCCGCGCTCGAAGTCCGTGTGAACGACCCCGGCGGCTTGGGACGCCGTCGCTCCCACCGGAATCGTCCAGGCGCGCGCTTCTTTTGGGCCGGTGGTAAAAAAGGTGTGCAAGCCCAGCAAGGCGTAGCCGGCGCGGATGAAACGATTGAGGCCCGGTTCCTCGAGGCCGAGCGCCGTCAAGTACTCGCGGCGTTCGGCCTCGCTCAAGCACACGAGCTCCGCCTCCAACGCGGCGCAAACGACGAGACTGGCCGCACCTTCACGCGCGGCGTAGTGAGTGAGACCCTCCGTCCAGCGATTCCCGCGAAGCTCCACCTCCTTGACGTTCGCGATATAAATCGTAGGCTTCATCGTTAACAGGTGCAGATCGCGCAAAAGCTCGCGCTCTTGAGAGGTGAAGTCCACCGACCGCAGCGCTAGACCCGAATCGAGGCAGTTGCGCGCGGTCTCGAAAATCACCTTCGCGGCCGCGGCGTCCTTGTCGCCGATCTTGGTGCGCTTGACGACGCGCTCCAAGGCGCGCTCGACCGTCTCGAGATCCGCGAGACAGAGCTCGGTATGGATGGTCTCGATGTCGGACAGGGGATCGACATGACCTGCCACATGCACGACATTATCGTCCTCGAAACAACGCACGACCTGGGCCATGGCGTGTGTTTCCCGGATATGAGCCAGGAACTGGTTGCCTAAGCCCTCGCCCTTGGAGGCCCCGGCCACCAGGCCCGCGATATCGACAAATTCCACTTGGGTCGGAACGATTTTTTGCGGTTTGACGATGTCCGCGAGCACCGTTAAGCGAGGGTCGGGTACGGCGACCAGACCGATGTTCGGGTCGATGGTGCAGAAAGGATAATTCTCGGCCGCGATCGAGGCTTTGGTGAGCGCATTAAAGAGTGTGGACTTACCGACATTCGGCAGGCCCACGATGCCGCATTTAAACCCCATCAGGCAGGCGAAGTTTTCTTATGCAGACGATTCATTGCCCCCGGAAGATCACCGCTGACGATCCGAGGCATCAGCTCGAGGGCCGTGTCGAGCGCCGATCCGATCGCCTCCCGATCGTCGCTCGAGGGGCGGCTCAAGAGGTACGGCGTGACCAGCTCGCGCGCTCCCGGGTGTCCAACGCCTACGCGCAGGCGAATGAAACCGGGATCGGGCAGGCAGGCCAAAATATCCCGCAGTCCGTTGTGCCCGCCGTGACCCCCGCCGCATTTCAAGCGCGCCGTTCCGGGGGGGAGATCCAACTCATCGTAGGCCACCAATGCCGATGCCGCCGGCATTCGAAAATAGTGCATGAACGCCGCGACGCTGCGCCCGCTATGGTTCATGAACGCCATGGGCTTCAGCAACCAACACTCACGGCCCGCGAGACGGACGCGGCTGATGTGACCAAAAAAATGCCTTTGTTCCTGAAATTCGGCGCGGCACGAGCGCGCTATCCGATCCAGCAGCCAGAAACCGATATTGTGGCGCGTCTCGGCGTACTCGGGGCCCGGGTTGCCAAGGCCGACGATGAGATCGATCCCTGCGCGGTCCGACACGTCCGAGCCGGATCAAGCGCTCGGTTTCGGTTCGGTTGCCGCCGCGGCGGCAGGCTCCTCCGCGGTCTCCGCTAGAGCCTCAGCCTCGCCTTCGGGCACGACCACCCGTGGGATATGCACCGAGACCACGGGCTGGGCCGGATCGCCGCCGTGCAGGAGTCCGGCGGCCTCGACACCGGCGGGCAGACTCAGGTCCGAGAGGTGCAATGTCGTACCAACGGTTATGTCCGCAAGATCGACAGCGATAAATTCCGGCAGGTCTTTCGGCAAGCACACGACTTCAACCTCCGTCATCAAGTGGCTGATGACGCCGCCGCCTGTTTTAACGCCGACACACTTGTCCGCGTTGACAAAGTGAATCGGCACCCGCATCGTGAGCGTCTCATGCTCGCTCACGCGCAGTAGATCGACATGCATGATGCGTGGCCTAAAGGGATGCCGTTGCAGATCCTTGAGCACTACCTTCTCCGTAGAGTCGTTCAGATTCACGCTCAGAATATGCGAATAGAACGCTTCCTGCGCCAGGTGTTTTTCCATCTCGTCGTGACTCAACTGCAGCATCACCGGGTCTTTACCGGCGCCATACATGATGGCCGGGATCTTGCCCGCGCGGCGCAGGCGGCGGCTCGCACCTTTCCCGGCGCTGGCACGGTCTTCAGCGCTGATTTCGAACTGGTTCACTTTGATTTCCCCTTTCGTTTGCGGTTCTTTGCGGCTGGTCATGCGCCCCTGCGACCGGGAACGTGGCCATCAATCCATAAACATCGAGCTCAAGGACTCTCCCGAGGCGATCCGGCGTATGCTCTCGCCGAGCAGCCCGGCGACACTGAGCTGGCGGATCCGCGGACATGCGGCCGCCACGGGTGCTAAGGGTATGGTGTCGGTCACCACCAGCTCATCCAATGCGGAAGACTGAATACGCTCGACGGCATTACCCGAAAGCACCGGATGCGTGCAGTAGGCTAAAACCCGTGTGGCGCCGTGGGCCTTAAGCGCTTGGGCGGCCTCGCACAGGGTTCCGGCGGTATCCACCAAGTCATCGATCATGACACAGGTCCGGCTCTCGACATCGCCGATAATATTCATGACCCGGGCTTCGTTGGGGTTGGGACGGCGCTTGTCGATGATCGCGAGATCCGCATCATCGAGCCGCTTGGCCAGCGCCCGCGCTCTGACGACGCCGCCCACATCGGGGGAGACCACCATCACGCTCGGGTATTCGTGTTTCCACACATCGCCAAGCAGCACCGGCGAGGCGTAGATGTTGTCGAGCGGGATATCGAAAAACCCTTGGATCTGCTCAGAGTGGAGATCGACCGTCATGACCCGATCGGTCCCCACGCTTGCAATCATATTGGCGATCATCTTCGCGGTGATCGGCACGCGCGCAAAACGCGGGCGCCGGTCCTGACGTGAATAGCCCATGTAGGGCATAACCGCGGTAATCCGATACGCCGAAGCGCGCCGGATGGCGTCGGCCATCACCAAGAGCTCGAGCAAGTGATCATTGGTCGGGGCGCAGGTAGGCTGTAGCACAAAGACATCGCGCCCGCGCACGTTCTCCGTGATCTCGACCATCACTTCGCCGTCGCTGAAACGGCCCACCGTCGCCTTCCCCAAGGGGATCTGCAGATGGTTGGCCACGGCCTGCGCCAAGGCAGGGTTGGCATTGCCTGTGAACAGCATTACCGAATCAAACGACATGCCTGCCCCCTTTGTCCTACTGTGTCACAACCCGCTGAAGGGCGCTCTGCTTCGTTGGAATTGGGCTCGAAATGCTCATTTACTGCCGTGTAAACTCCGCTTTCTCGCCCGATTCCTCCTCGCATGGCGTCCCTTGATCGATCTGTGACACAGTAGGATCCGTCGCCTAAACGTGGCTGGGGTGCCAGGATTCGAACCTGGGAATGCGGGGATCAAAACCCCGTGCCTTACCGCTTGGCTACACCCCAATAGCACCTTGATGCGAGCCCCGCGCGTGCTCTTCGGCGAGCCGATCCAACAACGGGGAGCGGTTCAACCCTCTGGCCACAATCCCTTGCCAATCATCAGGCAAGGCCCGGATTACATCGCGCGCCCGCGCTTGCGCGCTAAAGTGAACGAACACGCAGGCGCCGGTTCCTGTTAGCCGGGCGTCGCCCCATTGCTTGAGCCAGTCCAAGGCCCTTGCCACTTCCGGGTAACGCGCCCGCACCACGGGTTCGCAGTCGTTGCGGCCGCCCGAGTTGATGAAATCGGCGATTGTGATGGCAGTCGAATCCCGTGTCAAATGCGGATCGGCGAACACCTCCCGGGTCGATACCATGCAGGGGGGTTGGATGATCGAAAACCAGGGCTCATCGAGCGACAGCGTCGTCAGCTTCTCTCCGACTCCTTCCGCCCAAGCCGCCCGGCCATGGATAAAGATGGGAATATCGGCGCCGAGTTTTACCCCTAATTCGATCAGGCGCTCGGTGGGCAATCCAAGTCCCCATAATTGGTTTAAGGCGACGAGCGTGGTTGCGGCATCGGAGCTCCCTCCGCCGAGTCCGGCGCCGATCGGCAAACGCTTTCTTACCCTGAGATCGGCGCCCAAGCGGGTACCCGTGGCCGCCTGCAGAGACCGCGCGGACTTGACCACCAGGTCATCGTCGGCATGCACGCCGGACAACTCCGACAAGCGCCTGATCCTGCCGTCCTCGCGCGGATGGATTTCGATGCTATCGCCCCAATCCAGGAATTGAAAGACGGTTTGTAACTCGTGATAGCCGTCCCGGCGCCTCCCGGTAATGTGGAGAAATAGATTTATCTTTGCCGGTGCGGGCCAGGGTGTGGCGAGCACTTTTCAACCCATCTCCCAGCTTTGCACGACCATCCGCAGCTTGAGCTGATCGCTGTGCAAGGAGAGCTTGAGCGGGAGATCGACCGCCCCGCTGCGGCCATAACTTAGGACACTGATGCGCCACCCGGACTGCTCTAGATCGATCATGCGGCCCAAGGGATCCAACTGAAGCCAGGATACCGGCGCCTCGGGATCGGGGATCCCGCGCACCCAGTAATGCAGACCCCCGACCGGCAGGGTCCACCCGAGTTGCTCCGAGAGCAGGGTCTCGGCATCGCGGGCCGTTAAAAATTTATTGTCCGGCGTACGCAGGACGACGCCGCCCGCATCGCCATCCAGACCGTAGGTTCCTTGCCCCAGCGGGGCATGGATGCGCAGCGAGAAACCTTCAGCCGCCTGCCGCCACTGCAAACCCGCCTGCCAACCGTCTCGGGGTGTTTGCACCGCGACTCTCCCATGGAGCGACCAGCGCCGCAAGGCATCGATCTCGCCGCGGTGGCGTTGCCAAGCCTGGTCGATGGCCGCGTTCCCCCCCAAGTGGTAGACGGGGATCTGCGCGCACGCGGCGAGCATGAGCAGCCCAAGCGCGGCATGCCTGAAATTTATTCCCCGCGGTCTTGCCGCGGGAACCTTAGCCATGGGGTTTCCAAAGGGGAGAGGCGCAGCTCTCCCCTTTGGTCGCCCTGCGGGGTCCATACCCCGTGGTGGCGAAATCAAACTGATGTTCACTGGTTGAGCCGTCTCATCACTTTCAGTAGACTCGGGTCCCCCGGCGCTACCCGCAGCGCGCCGTCCCAAACCCGCCGTGCCTCGGCCCTGTCGCCCTTCACCCACAGGATCTCCCCGAGATGCGCCGCGACCTCGGGGTCATTGCGGATCTGGAGCGCTCGTCGAAGATAGCTTTCTGCCTCATCCAAGCGCCCTAAACGGTAAAGCACCCACCCCATGCTATCGAGGACAAAAAAATCATTCGGCGTCAACTCCAGCGCTCGTTTAATGAGCGCATAAGCCTCTTGGTAACGGGTGGTGCGATCGGCGAGAGAAAAACCGAGGGCGTTGAGGGCTTGGGCGTTCTTGGGTTCGCGCGCCAGAATGTGCTTCAGATCGCGCTCCAGCAGGTCGATTCGGCCGATCTTGTCCGCGAGCATTGCCCGGGTATAGAGCAGTTCCGAATCATAGCCCCCGGCCAGCGCTTGGTCATAAAGCTTCATGGCCTCCGTGTACCGGCCTTGGTGGCTAAGTATTTCGCCCGCGATCCGGATTGCCTTTATCCTCTGCTGCTCGTTCGAAGGATTGATCGTCGCCAGATGGCGCTCGGCGTCCTTCACCTTACCGTCTTTAACGAGCGCCAGCGCGATGCTCAGTTGCGCATCGAAATGGTTCGGTCCTTCCTCGACCGATGCGTACCAACGGAGCGCCGAGCCGTAATCCTTTTTCGCTTCGGCAATTTGTCCCAAGTAATAACGCGCATCCTGGGTGTACTGTCCGCTCCGCGCGATGCGCATAAAACTTTGCTCGGCTTTGGCCAGGTCTTGGCCTTGGAGGTAGAGTAGCCCTAGCGCAAAGCGGACATCGGGGTTGTCGGGTTGCTCCTTTGCAAGGATCTCGAATTGGTCGCGGGCCGCATCGAAATGCTTATTGTCGGCGAGCAACCGGCCGTAAGCCATGCGCAGATGAAAGTCCTCGGGATGTTCCTTCACGGCCTCCTCGATCCAGGTCAACGCGGTTTGCACGTCGCCCTGCTTTTGCAAGATCCCGAGATAGGCTACCGCCATGTTCGTGTCGAAGGGAGGAAGTCTGAGCGCCCGCTCCATGGTTTCCCGCGCTACCTGAACCTTGCCGGCGCGAAGCGCCAACCACGCATAAGCGAATAAGGCCTGCGGGTCATCTTGGCGTTTCGCCACCAGCCGCTCCATCACCTCGAGCGCCGCGGCTTGGTCCTTTCCGGTGCTGAGTAAATTGGCGATCAGGCGCAGGTTATGACTCGCCTGCTCATCGTCTGAGTCCGTCGCGATTTCGAGATGTTTCAAGGCTTCGTCAAGCCGGCCTTCGCGTATCAATAACGCCGCCAGCACCCGCCGCGCTTCCGGATCATCCCCGGCGCGCGCGACCCAGAGCTCGGCCGCTTCGAGCGCGTCGTGTTCGCGTTTGGCAAAAATCGCGATGCGGGTCGCACGCTCCGCGACGCGCGCATCGGCTACTGTACGTGCGATGTCTAAATAATTTTCTACCGCCATCTCGGGATGCCCCCGCTGCCCGGCGATTTCAGCGACCAGCAGCTTGTACAACATCTCTTCGGTGAGGTCGATCCTCGGCGTGGGGGCAACGGCGCTCGCGGAGGGCTGGATCACCGCTTGCGTCCCCGGCTGGGTCTGAACCTGGCTCGTAGCGCAACCGGCGAGCCACGCCGCGAGTAAGCACACAAGCCCAGAGCGCGGAGATTGGCGCCGCTTAAACGGCGCGAACGTCAAGGAATCACGCGAGGACAGCATGGTCGAATGTCTACATCCATGGTTTAGGGAAGCTCTGAAAAAGTTACTGCGCAGCCCATCTGCTTTGGCGCGTGCTCGCTCGTCGCTCGCCTATCTACCTGATATGTCTCGCGACTCGCTCCGCAGCTTCGCGCATCTGGGCTTGCTCGCGACACTTTTGCAGAGCTTCCTTCGCAGTGGACTTATGAACGCGTTGACCGCCCCCGGTAAGGTCTTGAAAACAGCGTCCGAAACCTCGGCAGGTCTTCAGAATGGCGACTTCGACCAACCTCGGGGATATGCTAATGTTGCTATTCTACTGCATTCGTATTAGTAATTACTAAGCTCGCCAATGAAGGAATCTTTGCGCATAAAACTCGAACGGCTGCGCGACAGGTTGTCAGAGCTAGATCACCTGCTTGCCGATCAACGGGTGATCAACGATCAAGCGGCTTTCAGAGCGCTTGGGCGGGAATATGCCGAGCTGAGCCCGGTCGTGTCGTGTTTCGGCGAGCATTTGCAAAACCGCAAGGCGATCGAGGCAGCCAAGGAGATACTTAACGATGGCGATCCCGAGCTGCGGGCTCTGGCCGCGGAAGAACTGAAGGAGGCCACGGCAAAGGACACCCGTCTCGAACGGGAACTTCATGCCTACTTGCTCCCGAGCGACCCCGCGGATAACAACAACATCTTCCTCGAGGTGCGGGCGGGGACCGGCGGCGGCGAGGCGGCGCTGTTCGCAGGCGATCTCTTCAGGATGTATACGCGCTACGCAGAACTGAGGTCATGGACCATCGAGATCCTCAGCGCCAGCCGCGCCGAGGGCGGGGGTTTCAAGGAAATTATCGCCCGCGTTGCCGGGCGCGGCGCATACTCGAGACTTAAATTCGAGTCCGGGGTGCACCGGGTTCAACGGGTGCCAGCAACCGAGGCGCAAGGCCGCATACACACCTCCGCGTGCACGGTCGCCGTGCTCCCGGAAGCCGATGAGGTCACGGACATCGAGATCTCGCCCTCCGATCTTCGCGTTGATACGTTCCGGGCATCGGGCGCCGGCGGACAGCATGTTAATAAAACCGATTCCGCGATCCGCATCACGCACCTACCGACGGGGCTGGTCGTCGAGTGCCAGGAAGAACGCTCCCAACATAAGAACCGCGCCCGCGCGCTGAGCCTGCTGCGGTCTAGGCTCCTGTCCGCCGAGCGCGAACGGCAGCGCGCGGAACAAGCGGAGAGCCGCCGAATCCTGGTCGGCAGCGGGGATCGGTCCGAACGCATCCGGACCTACAATTTTCCGCAAGGCCGGCTCACCGATCACCGCATCAATCTCACCCTGTATAAGCTTAACGATATTCTCGAAGGACAGATCGACCTCGTCATCGATCCGCTTATCAGCGAGCATCAGGCGGAGTTGATGGCGGCTACTGGTGCTTAATCAGAAGCGGCCGCGCTCACCAACCATTGGGTCCATCATCGCGGAGGCCGAGCGCAAGCTCGCGCGGTTGGGGTCGGCGCGCCTCGACGCCGAGTTGTTACTGGCTAAACTCCTCGGTGTCAGCCGCGCCCATCTCTACGCCTATCCCGATCGCCCCTTACCGGTGCGCGCGGCTATAAGGTATGGGCGGGTCATCGACGAGCGCGCCCGCGGAGTTCCGCTCGCCTATTTGACCGGATCGCACGAGTTCTGGTCGTTAGAGATCACGGTTAACCCAAACACCCTTATCCCGCGCCCGGAAACCGAGCACCTGGTGGAAACCGCCCTCGCCCTGATTCACTCCCACGGCCTGCGGACGGTGGCGGATCTCGGCACCGGCAGCGGCGCCGTGGCGCTCGCCCTTAAGCGCGAAGTTCCATCGCTCGAAGTGTTCGCCACAGATATTTCTCCGCAAGCCCTCGCGGTCGCGCAGCGCAACGTTAAGGTGCTGGGGCTGTCCGGCATTAAGTTACTCCGGGGAGACTGGTACCGAGCGTTGCCCGAGCGACGATTCGATCTGATTGTCTCGAACCCCCCTTACGTGGCCTCGGACGACCCGCGCCTTCGCATGGGCGAAATCCGCTTCGAGCCTTCGATCGCCCTTGACGGAGGCCGTGACGGACTGGAAGCGATCCGTAAGGTCATCGCGGGCGCCCGTGAGCGCTTGCAAGCGGGTGGCTGGCTCGCGATCGAGCACGGACCCGAGCAAAGAAAACCGATCGAGACCTTGTTCGGTGTGCACGGATTTCGTTCCGTCGGGTGCGTTCGTGATTATGCCGGCCATGAGCGCATCTGCCTTGGGCGCTTCGTCGTGGCGGATTGAACCGAGTATTTCGCAAGCGCCCCGTTCCGTGGAAACCTATTCTGGCTCGATGCAAGATCCACAACTGCTCCGCTACAGCCGCCAGATCTTGTTGCCTGAGATCGACATTGCCGGCCAAGAGCGGCTCCTGGGCGCGACCGTGATGATCTTAGGACTGGGCGGGCTCGGATCGGCCGCCGGCATGTATTTGGCGGCCGCCGGCATCGGTCACCTCATCTTGGTCGATTTTGATCGGGTCGATGTGGCGAATTTGCAGCGTCAAATCGCCCACAGCACCAAGGATATCGGCCGGCTTAAGGTCGCCTCCGCGGCGGAACGCCTGGATGCGCTCAATCCCGATTGTCGAATAACGACGATCGGCTGTCGATTGGACAGCGGCGAGTTGACCCGAACAATGGCCGGGGTCGACGCCGTGGTGGATGCCAGCGACAACTTCGCGACCCGTTTCGCGTTGAATCAGGCCTGCTACGAAACGAAAACATCGCTCGTTTCCGGCGCCGCCATGGGATTCGGAGGGCAGGTCGGTGTGTTTAAACCAGGCCAGGCAGACAGCCCTTGCTATGCCTGCCTTTATGACGACCACGATGCGGCCGTGGACACCTGTACGGAATCGGGCGTGATCGCGCCCTTGGTGGGGATCATCGGCAGCGTGCAGGCGCTCGAAGTCATCAAGCTGCTCACGGCCACGGGCGTACCCCTGCTCGGGCGGCTGCTCCGGCTCGAAGCTTTAACGATGACCTGGACCAGCGCGCGGATCCTTAAGGATCCGCGCTGTCGCGTCTGCGGCGGTGCTAGACCGGCCTCGGTCTAGCGCTTTTGGGCGTTGCTCGCTTCGCGATCTGCGTTCCGGCGGAGGATCACCGGGCTGCCATTGCGGCTCGTTAATCGTCCAACTCGTGTCCGATCACGCTACCTGCGATGGCGCCGGCGCCCGTGGCGAAGGGGTCGCCGTAACTCAATTCACGGCCTAAGAAACCGCCGACCACCCCGCCCAGGATGATCCCGAGCGGCGAGTGACCATCGTAGTGTCGGCGATATCCATAACCCCCGGCATGATAGTGATTACGCTGCTGATAATTGTAATTGTACCGGGGGCGGTATTCCGGATGATAACGCGGAGCGTGATGATAGTGGCGGTGATGGTGGTAATTGCGGCCATGATGCCCATGACCATGGTGGCCGCCCCCCGCAAATCCCGGCGAAGATAATAGTAAACTTACCGCCATTGCGCTGCGAAGCATAAAATTTTTCATCGTTAACCTCCTGTATAAACACCGGCCTCTGATCTATCCAACTAAAACGCCGCCAGGTTACAGATGGGAGGCTGAACGGAGGCTGAATATCGGACGAGGCTCGCGATGCCGTTCAATTACTCGACAAACGGTAGTTGTGCATGAATTGCCAACTGCGCGTAATGTGAAGGATATCGACCTCGCCGCTAATGTTGTCGGGGAAGGGTGCGAACGGTTGCGCTAATTTCACGATCCGGATCGCCGCGTCATCGAGGACTTTAAAACCCGACGGCCTTCGCACCGCGATTTCAAACACTGAGCCATCGGCTCGCAGCGCCACATCGAGGATCAGGTTGCCGGCGAGCTTATTACGGCGCGCTTCCTCGGGGTAATTGAGGTTTCCGACCCGTTCCACCTTGGTCCGCCATGCTTCCATATAGGCGGCGTAACGGTACTCCGTCGTGGTGGCGGAGATAAATTTACGCTTCGGCCGCTTAGCCCGTGCTTCCAAGCGTTGGGCCAGCTCGGCATTCAAGCTGGCCATCGCCAGGCTGTGGCTGATCAGCATCGTCGCGCTCGCCGGCGGCGCCGCTGTCGCACTCGGTTCCTGAACCGCTTGGCTCTCCTTTGCAGGCTCCGCGACCACGGCCTCATGGTTGGATTTCGCCTCGACGACCAATACCTTACGCTGTTGTTTTTGGCCGCTCGTATCGGCAACCTCGCGCTTGACCCTACGTTCCTTGGTCATCGCTTTGACCGCTTGCTCGAGCTGGCTCACGCTTCCGGGAGGGGGCGCCGCGGCGACGTCCGCGCGCCGTTCGGGGAAGGGCGCGGCGAGCAGTGTGGTCGGACGCAACTTGCGCTCGCTCGCTCCTCCGCCCACCAGGTCGGCTTGCGCCAAGAAATCGGCTTTATCGGGTCTCCGGGCGCTACGCTGCTGCACTAAAATCACATCCAGCGAATCGTAACGCGGCGCGGGTCGATCCGGGGGCACGAAGCTCACTCCCAAGATGACGATCGCGTGCACCACGAGGGCAAAACAGAGTGTAAGCGTCAACCGATCGGCGGGAGTAACCGTGGGATAGGCGACAGTCTCGCTCACTTGGCCAATAGTACCTGGGTCATGCTGCGGGCGATTATACCGTTCAAGAGTCCGAAGACGAGCGCCGCACTCATCAGCACCGGAAGCAGCTTGAACAGGCCGGTATGGGGTATAAATAAGCAATAAGCCACACCGATTTGCCCTCCCATATGCGCGAGGGCGGCAAGCAGACTGTAGCCCACTTCACTCAAGGCCTTGCGACTGACGGACACCGCAAGACCCAGCACCATGAGACTCGCCAGAGCGCCGGACAGGCTTAAGGCGAAGCCCGGCGACAAAAACGTACCGGCAAGCAGGCTCCCCGCGAGCACCCGGAGTAGCGCTATCCAGGCCGCGGTGGCCCATCCGAAACATACCAGCGCCGCCACGGTGACGATATTGGCCAAGCCCGGTTTGAAGCCGGGCAAGGGGCTGGGAAATGCCATTTCCAAAACGTACAGCCCTAACGCCAAGGCCGTTAGCCATGCGATGCGGATGTCCTCTCGTGTGACCTCGAATTCCACGCTCAAAAGTTTATTGCATCAAAACCCATACCTTTTCCTACGACCTGAACCGCAACGCCGTTCGGTAGGCAAGCCGCGAAATCACCGTCGCTTGCGAGCCATCCGCTGTGAATACATAGCTTAGCGAGGCAAGGCGCGCGACGAAATCGAATCCGGCCGTCCCGTATTTCGAGATCGGTGGGCCCCAGCACGCCCTCGATCACCACCGCGCGGTCAGCCCCGAGGGCAAGCCATAGGTCCGGTTTTCCGGCGCTCGACACCCGCGCGCTTTCCGCCATGGGCGCAGGCGCCCAAAAATGCGCATACAAGGCCGCGATCAGAGCCAGCGCCAGCACCAGAATGACTTTATCGGCGGTCGTCATGGGTCCGCGCGTGTAAAGATACTCCGGCGAGGATCGACATGAAAACGTATTCGCGCGCGCAGCTTTGAGGTCACATGAATGTTCCCCGTGGCGTCCACTAGCATGGCTTGATCTATTCCCATCGCATTCGCCAGCGCTTCCCAATGATCGGGACCTGCGATCAGTAGCGCGGTTGCCGTCGCATCGCCGACGGCCGCACTGCGGCGGATAACCGTCGCACAAACCGCATTCCGTACGGGATAACCGGTCCGTGGGTCGATCACATGATGATATCTTTTCCTATTATAAATGAAAAACCGTTCGTAATCTCCTGACGTTAGTATACTTTCATCAGTCTCTATCTCGATCGAAGCAAACACCCCCGGCGCCCGCGGATGGCGGATGCCGATACGCCAGGGCCGGGCCCCGCGGCGGCCGTAGGCGCGCAGATCGCCCCCGGCGTTGAGAATCGCGTTCTTTATCCCTAAGGCGCGTAAGGCTTCGACCCCGCGGTCAACAGCGTAACCCTTGGCGTATGCGCCAAAATCCAGGCGCAACGCCTTATTCGTGCTCTTGAGCGTTCGGCCCGCAAACACCAACGCCTGCATGCTCGGCTGCCCGGAGACCAGCCGCATGATATCTTTTCGTGGCGGCGGTTTTTGCGGCGGTTCGCCGCCGGTAAACCCCCACAACTCGATGAGCGCGCCGATCGCGGGGTTAAATAGGCCCTCGCTCAGCCGTGACAAGCGCGTGGCCTCGTCGATCATCGGTACAAGCATGGGGTCCACCGTAAAGGGCTGTCCTCGAGCGAGCAATCGATTGGTGCGCGCTAAAACGCCTTCCCGCCACGGGTACAGGTCTTCATCCAGCGTCTTGAAATCCTTTTCGATGCGGCGATACGCCCGTTGTGCCGAGCGGGATTCCGCGCCGGCGATCGTCAGCTCGATGAGCGTCCCGAATGCGAAGAATTGAAACTCGTGGACGGGGATCTCACGTTGTTCGCATGCGCATAGGAGAAAAGCTAAAACCATCCCAAGCCAACACCGATGCGTATGCATTTAAATTTATTCCCGCGGTCTTGTCGCGGGATCCTCCTTAGCCATGGGGTTCATATCCGTAGCGGCGAAATCAAATTTCTCCGCGAAGCAGGCTTAACCGGCGTTCTATCGCAGCCATTAGTTGAGCGGCGATATCAAGCCCATAGAGCGCATCGATCTCGCGGATGCAGGTCGGACTCGTCACGTTGATCTCGGTGAGATAATCACCGATGACATCAAGGCCGACAAACACAAGTCCCTTCTCGCACAACGCGGCCCGCACTTGACTGCATATCCAGTAATCGCGCTCGTTTAGCGCCACGCCTTTGCTCAGGCCACCGACGGCCAAGTTTCCGCGGGTCTCGCCGGGGGCCGGGGTGCGGGCCAAGGCAAAGGGTACAGGTTCGCCGTCGATCAGCAGGATGCGCTTATCCCCCGCTGCGATTTCCGGGATGAAGCGCTGCGCCATCGTGAACTGACTGCCGTGGCTGGTCAAGGTCTCGATGATGACGTTGGTGTTCGGGTCGTCCCCACGCACGCGAAAGATAGAGACGCCTCCCATGCCATCCAGGGGCTTCAAGATGATATCGCCGTGTACCTCCAGGAATGCTTTAATGCGTGTCTGGTTCCTGGTCACCAGACTCGGGGGACAGCATTGCGGAAACCAGGCGGTAAAGAGCTTTTCGTTCGCATCCCGCAGGCCACGGGGCGCGTTTACAACCAAGACGCCGGCGGCTTCGGCAAGCTCCAAGAGATAGGTCGCATAGATATATTCCATGTTATAGGGCGGATCTTTACGCATGAGCACCACATCCAGATCCGACACCGGCCGCGTGTGCTCATGGATAAATCGATGCCAATGATCGCGACGGTCCTCTACCGCCAGTTCTCGCATGCGAGCGAAGGCCCGGCCGTTGTCAAGAAACAGATCCGCCAACTCCATGTAATAGAGTGGCCAGCCGCGCGCTTGCGCCGCGAGCAGCATGGCGAAGCTACTGTCTTTTTTGATGTCGATCCCCGCAATCGGGTCCATCACGATGCCAAGCTTGATGCTCATATTGCCCACCACCGAAAGCTTAGAGCATGTGAAAGAATCTGCTGCGCTCGGGATCTCCCTTCGCTCGGGACGATTTTTTCACAAGCTCTCACAGGATCACGTTTCTACTACCATTCTGCATCATGCTCGATTCGTCATCACCGTTCCAGCGTGAAGATGTCCTTAGGAAACGGCCGGGTAGCCGTCGCGGAAGCCGCTTGATCACCTGAATCGGTGCCTGCTAACCTTTGACGACCGAACAAGGACAACAACGTGCTATGCACGGAGGTCGGCGAGGAAGGGAAGCGCGGGATCTAGCACGCGAATGACGGAGATCACGAACGGCAGGCACCGTGCGCCCGCACGCTGCCCCTGGGCGCTGTCGGATGCCTTGACCATCGGTTATCACGATACCGAGTGGGGCGTGCCTGTGCATGAGGACCGGAGATTATTCGAGTTTCTGGTGCTGGAAGGCGCTCAAGCGGGCCTGAGCTGGCTAACGGTTCTAAGAAAACGCGAGAATTACCGCGTCGCCTTCGATAATTTCGATCCCGCTACCGTGGCCAACTACGACGCACATAAGATAGCCCGGTTGCTTGAAAACTCCGGCATTATCCGCAACCGGCGTAAGATCGAAGGCGCAATCAATAACGCGCGGGCGTTTTTACGCGTTCAAAACGAGCTCGGGAGCTTCGATGCGTATATTTGGGGCTTCGTGGACGGCACGCCTAAGGACAACCACTGGCGCAGCATCGCCGAGCTTCCCGCCCGTACTGCTCAGTCCGACGCGCTCAGCAAGGATCTCGTCCAACGAGGGTTCAAGTTCGCGGGCTCGACCATCTGTTATGCGCACATGCAGGCAACGGGAATGGTCAACGATCATATCGTCGGCTGTTTCCGTCATGCGCAATTGCGGTCCGGCCGGGATTAGAGCCTAGTCAAGACTCGAAGCGGCGGTTTTGTAGAGGACTCGGACGCGGGCTGAGCTCGGATCAATTCGGCGCGCGGCGGCGTCGCACCCCCTCAGGCCGGTATGCGAAAGGCTCTCTTTAAGGACGGTCCTTAGCGGAGGTAGGTAGCGGCGAGACCCGCGGCGCCACAGGCGCCAATCACGGGAATGATGCCCCACTGAAAGCGCCACATGGCGAGAAAAGCGGCGGCACCGATAAGCGCGGCGACGCCCTCGAACGGCCTGGCGAAGCCTTCGGGCCAGAGAACGTGAACAGCAAAAAAAACCGCGAGATTTAGCACGACCCCGACGACCGCCGCGGTGATCGCGGTCAGGGGCGCCGTAAACTTTAAATCGCCGTGCGTGGCCTCCACCAGCGGACCGCCGATTAAGATGAACAAAAAGGAGAGTAAAAACGTAAAAAATGTCGCCACCCCCGCCCCAATGATCCCAGCCGTCGCCAGGGCTTCGGGGCCGAAAACTTGCTCGCCCCACGCGCCAACGAATCTGACGGTGACCGCAGGCTTGATCCCGTAAAGAACACTGGCGACGGCCGGCACATCGCCAAACGCCATGTAAGTCCAGGATAGCCCGACCAATATCACCAGAGACGGCAGAGTGAAAAGCGCACCGGCGACGATTCCGCCCCAGGTTCCATGCAGCAGCCAACCAATATAGTTGCGAGCTGTTGCGCCTCCGGCCCGGGCAACAGCATGCAGTAGCTCAACGCATGCACAAAGCGCCTCTCCGAAATCCACCGGCGCTTTTCGACCAACTCTGCGTGCATGATGGCGATTTGGCCCGCCGGCCCGCCAAAACTGATAAAACCAAGTCTCAGCCAGTACTTAAGGGCGTCCCGGAAGCTCACGGGCGCGGTCCCGTGGATGTCCGCCGGGCGTTTTTCTCGTAGCAGACACGTCCCTCGAGAGATCAGGTTTCATGCGCAGTGGAAGACGAGATGCACCCGGCGAGCGCCAGCCGTGCGACGAGAGTAGGTAGCAGAGGGTTGTCGCCAACCCTCTGCTTTTTGGTGCAATCTACTCTTTGCTGCTATCTCCTGCTTTATTTGTCACGATTAACGCGGCAAAGCAGACAACGGATAAAGCTAACAATACCCACATTCCAGCATCGCCATCCATAATCTCCTCCTTCGGGTTCGTTATAGTTTAGGTTAAACGACGACCAAAAGCGCTTTTTTTCGGTTTTGATCGGCTCGACTTCTTAAGGCAATTGGCATCTGGCAGCGAACAGATGGGGCATGCCCGCCTATAGTGTACAGAAATTATCTTGAATGCGGAATAGAGAACGTTCCGCGATACCCGCGTAAGCGGCGCAAACGCAGTTTTGTCTGCGCGTCAAGCCGCGAAGTCCCGGAGGCGCACGGGAAGGCGCCGCGCACCCCAACGCCCCGGCCGCGGCTCGAAGACACCCGGGCACGGCATACCGCAGGCGGCACAGCGCCCGTCGGTGCCAAGGTTCCAATCGCTGAGGGTGTACCAATCGCGCCCGATGAGCGTCGTCCCGCACCGGTGGCAATAGGTGCTGCCGCCGGCCTTATCGTGCACGTTGCCGGTATAGGCATAGCGGACGCCGTTGCGTAGCGCGATGTCGCGCGCCCGGGTGAGGGTGGCGGGGGAGGTGTGTGCCTTATTCATCATCTTCCAGTCGGGATGGAAAGCGGTGAAGTGCATCGGCACCTCGGGGCCGAGGTTCTCGAAGACCCAGCGGGTCATCGCGTCGATCTCTTGCTCGGAGTCGTTTTCGCCGGGGATCAAGAGCGTCGTGATCTCGAACCAAACCCGAGTCTCGTGCTTGAGGTATGTGAGCGTCTCGAGCACCGGTTGTAAGTGGCCGCCACAGATCTTCCAATAAAATCGTTCGCTGAAACCCTTGAGGTCCACGTTGGCGGCATCCATGTAGCGGTAGAGCTCCGCGCGCGGCGCCGGACAGATATATCCGGCGGTCACCGCGACCGATTTAATTCCGTATTCCCGGCACGCCTGCGCGACGTCGATGGCGTATTCCATGAAAATCACCGGATCATTGTACGTGTAGGCGACACTCGCGCACCCAAGGGCCTTGGCGGCGCGGGCGATCCGATCGGGGGCCGCCTGGTCGGCCAGCGTGTCCGTCTCCCGCGACTTGCTGATGTCCCAGTTCTGGCAGAACTTGCAGGCGAGATTACAGCCCGCGGTGCCGAAGGAGAGGATCGGGGTGCCCGGTAAAAAATGATTGAGCGGTTTCTTTTCGATCGGGTCCACGCAGTAACCGCTAGAACGCCCGTAGGTGGTTAACACCACCTCCCCGCCGCGGTTCGCGCGCACGAAGCACATCCCCTCCTGGCCTTCGTGCAGCTTGCACGCGCGCGGGCATACGTCGCATTGGACGCGCCCGTCGGCGAGCCGGTGCCAATAATGTGTGGCGTGAAACGATTCCGTTGACTGCATGTAGTAATTCTAGTCTTTCAACGTCCCATATCAAAGGTACAAAAATCCAGATAGAATATACCTATCAGAAAGGAGATAACCGTGAACAGGCAAAACCATAATCACAGGCAGTATCAGGTCAGCCGATTGGATACCCACCCCCCTTCCGAAGACTGGGAGTTACAGCGCGTGGTGGTGCGGGATGGAATTTCGTTCAACTTCTCCCCCCTGGTTTATACCACGGAGAGGGAGGCACTGGAGGCGGGCAAAAGATGGGTGTGGGCTGGAAATTAGAAGCGCCTGAGACGGTAAGACCAAAAACAGGCTTCCCCTATCCGAGGTCGCTATCCAAAAGGAGTCGATCAATGAGCATCAAGTATCTGTTATATACACGTGACCGCGTGGTGGGCTGGACTGACCAAGAGCGAGGTCTGACGGGGATACATGTTGAATATGGCCTAAGGGATGGCAAGGGTCTATTACATACCTCAGGTATCGCCCGGTTAGAGCTGGCGAGCCGCTACCCCAGAACGCGCGTTGAAGAGCTTAAGCATTGGGATTCGTAAAACGGCCAGCCCAGACGAGGCTACCCCTGGGTGCGAAGTCCCAACGTGCTACATTGCCAATGCCCAACGTGTTTTCTAGCTAGGGCATTTGGTGATTTCCCTCCCGAATGCAGCCCGCTTGCATGTACCGCTTCCTTCCTGAAGTTCTCGCCCCAGCGCTCCAACTGGAGCCAAACATGGATGGTAATCCCTCTGACTAGGCGATAGTCGGAGGAACTTTCGAGAATCCTGCGTCCGCTATTGAGGAGGGCATGGAGCTATAGCAATGTCCACGAATATCTATGTTGGAAATCTCTCTCCTCGGACCACCGAAAATGAGGTTCGTAACCTGTTTACACCGTATGGCGAAGTCGACTCAGTCAACCTCATCACGGACCGATACTCCGGTGATTCCCGCGGAGTCGTGCGGTTGAACGGCTTCGTCGATTCCAGGCAGGCTGCCACCAGAGCCGTGGAATTAGCGAGATCTGTCAAGGGAGTCAATCTGTTAAGGACAGCCTAGTCGTGAAATAAACTGGCTAAAAGCCAATGTGCGTTGTAACGTACTTTAGTTTAGCCCCTTTTTTTACCTTTCTTTAACGGGAGCACGAACATGTCACTTGGTACAATCTTACTCATAATCCTGATCCTGATCCTTTTGGGAGTATTGCCAACCTGGCCACATAGCCGGGCGTGGGGTTATGGACCCAGCGGCGGACTCGGGCTAGTCGTGGTCATCTTACTGATCCTGATCTTACTAGGCAAAATCTAATGAGACTGTCGCAGAGAGTTATGGTGGTTGTTTTTTCGTTAGGTGTTGTTCTGACATTTACTGGGTGCGAACAGTAAGGGCCAGCGGATCGATAATTACTTTTCCGAGCGCGATAAACGTCTAACCCATCTTCGACAGTTGAGAGGCTGGGGTAGGTAAAAACTTCAATAAATTCAGTGGCTGTTTTTAAGATGGCACTGAAACATGGTGCCACGTAGCGTCTTTATAACGGTTGATATCATCGTA
>Ga0187892_10000860_pt1 | contig 75795 bp, 85 predicted proteins | sample MA1701073metaG_FD_139345 | JGI IMG/M metagenome (GOLD analysis project Ga0187892, IMG submission 139345) | Bio-ooze microbial communities from a basaltic lava cave in the Kipuka Kanohina Cave System on the Island of Hawaii, USA - MA170107-3 metaG ...
AGCTGGTCCCAGCCGTAGCCGACCCGCTTGTCGAAGAACGGCGCCATCGCGCCGAGGTGGTGGGTGATGATGCGCAGCTTCGGCAGCTTGTCGAACATGCCGGAGAACACCATGCGCGCCATGAAGGCGCTCGTCTCGTACGGCCAGCCGAACGCCCACCAGATCTCGTACTTCGACTTGCTCTCGGTCGGATAGTCGGCGAACTTCGCGGTGCGCGTGGGATGCACCCAGATGGGCAGATCGTGCGCGATCGCCATGCGCTCGAAGAGCGGGTGGAACTCGGGCTCGTCGAGCGGCCGGCCGTTCACGTTGGTGAAGATCTGCACGCCCTTTGCGCCGAGCCGGCCGATCGCGCGATCCATCTCCTCCAGCGCCGCCGAGACGTTGTTCATCGGCAGCGAGGCGACGAACGCCGGGAAGAGATCCGGATGCTTGGCGCAGATCTCGGCCATGCCGTTGTTCGCGAGCCGCGCGAGGTCGGGCGAGGCCTCCGGTCCGGCGAGGAACTCGATCGCCGGCAGCGACAGGGTGAGCACCTGCTGGTAGCCCGGGAAGCGCCTCATCATCCGGATCCGCGCGTCGAGGTCCCACAGCACGGGGATGTTCAGCCAGCGCTTGATCTGGCCGGCGAGCGGCACGTTCTCCTGCGCGATCGCCTTCATCCGCTCGAAGTACGGCAGCGGAAAGATGTGCGGGAAGATGTCGAGCTTGCGCTCCGCTGGTCCGGGCATGGAATCCTCCTCGTCGCTGGCGGCCCGAATTGTGCCCGACGCCGGTGCGCCGCGCGCGCCGTTCGGGCGCGTGTGCGTTATTTCTCGCCGCGCGGCGCGCGCGGCGCCGCGGACAACCGCGGACAATGCGCCGGGCGGGTCGGTCTGGTATAACCGCGCGAGTTTTTTCGCGCCGGTCGCTCGATCCGGCTCGGAGGTGATCGTTGCTGTACGCGCTGCACGAGATGCGCCACGCGTGGCTTGCGCCGTGGAATACGATGGCCGCGGCGCACCGCGACCTGCTGACGAACCCGTTCAGCCCGCTCGCCTATCTGCCCGCCAGCCGCCGGATGGCGGCCACGTTCGAGCTCTTCTGCCGCGTGACGCAGCGCTACGAGAAGCCCGAGTTCGGGCTGACGGCGACGTGGATCGACGGGCGCGAGGTTGCGGTCGAGGAGCGGGCGGTCGTCGAGAAGCCGTTCTGTCGCCTGCTGCATTTCCGGCGCCTCACCCCCCGCAGCGACCCGACCGTGCTCGTGGTCGCGCCGCTCTCCGGCCACTTCGCGACGCTGCTGCGCGACACGGTGCGCGCGCTGCTGCCGGCCCACGAGGTGTATCTGACCGACTGGGTCGACGCGAAGCTGGTGCCGCTCGCGCGCGGGGCCTTTCATCTCGACGACTACGTCGACTACGTCCGCGAGTTCATCCGGCTCCTCGGGCGCGAGGTCCACGTGATCTCGGTGTGCCAGCCGACCGTGCCGGTGCTCGCAGCGGTCTCGCTCATGGCGGCCGACGGCGAGGCCGCGCCGCGGACCATGGTCATGATGGGCGGGCCGATCGACCCGCGCCGCAGCCCGACGGCGGTGAACAACCTCGCGACGCGCAAGCCGCTCAGCTGGTTCGACCGCACGCTGATCCATCCGGTGCCGGTGAAGTATCCCGGCGCGATGCGGCGCGTCTACCCCGGGTTCCTGCAGCACCTCGGGTTCGTCGCGATGAACCCGACCCGGCACGCCGACGCGCACTGGAACTACTACCATCATCTCGTCCGGGGCGACGGCGAGAGCGCCGAGGCGCATCGCCGGTTCTATGACGAGTACAACGCCGTCCTCGACATGCCGGCCGAGTACTATCTCGACACGATCCGCCGGGTGTTCCAGGAGCACAGCCTGCCGAAGGGCCGGTTCTTCGTCCGCGGCGAGCTCGTCCGACCCCGGGCGGTCCGCGAGACGGCGCTGCTGACGATCGAAGGCGAGCTCGACGACATTTCGGGCAACGGCCAGACCGAGGCGGCGCACGCGCTCTGCACCGGAGTCCCCGCGAAGCGGCGCGAGCACTACCTCGTGCCCGGCGTCGGCCACTACGGGATCTTCAGCGGGCGGCGCTGGCGCGAGACGATCTACCCGCGCATCCGCGACTTCATCCGGCGGCACGGCTAGCGCCGAGCCGGCCCGCGCCGCTAGATCAGCTTCCGCGCCGCCAGCGCCGCGATGAGCGTCGCGGCGAAATCGGCGCTGTCGTGCTTGACGTCGGTGGGCGCGAAGACCTCGGACTCCGCCGCCCAGACGAGCGCGCCGCCGTGCGCGTCGAAGAGCCTGGTTTCGACCTTCACCTGGTCGTACTGGACCGCAGCCGGGGTCGCCGCGTACCCGGCGTACGCGCCGCCGATCCCGATCCCGTAATAACCGTAGACGTTGCGATGCGCCACCGGCGGCGGCGCGCTCGGGACGACCTGGGTCTTGCGCTCGACCCGGATCACGCGCGTCGCGATCACCCGTCGGCGCCGGAGCGCGCGACCGCCGCCGCCAGCCGGTCCTTGCTCACCGCGCCGTCCTCGGGAACGTAGGCATGGCTCGCCACGGCGTCGGTGCCGCGACCGCGCAGCTGCCGGACGAACTCGTCCTCGAAGATGCGCCGCGTCGCCGCCTGTTGCGTGACGCCGACGACGAGGATGCGCTTGAACGGGCCGGCGGCGTGGTCCGGGCTCTGCCACTGCTCGACGACCGTGGTCGAGGCGCATGCGGCGGCGAGGGCGAGCGCGGCGGCGGCGAGCGGTCCGGAGATCGGTGTCATGCGGGAAGCTGACGCACCCTCACCCCTAGCCCCTCTCCCGCCCGCGGCGCGGCGGGAGAGGGGAACGGCGTGTCGGCTTCGACCTTACGGCCGAAGACGACGCTATAGATAGGCGATCAGACGTCCACAGGTGATCACCCCGAACCAGATCGCGAGCGAGAGCAGCGCGGAGGCCTTCGCGGCGGCGGGCGTCGGCGCGTGCTGGTCCCAGGCCGCGACCGAGCGGAAGGCGCCGTTGTGGAAGACGAGCGCGTTGATGCCGGCGGAGACGAGCAGCACGAGCTTCACGCGGAACGCCGGGTTCTGGGCGAACTCGGTCGCGTGCGCGCTGAACATCGCCACCCCGCTCGGCACGATCAGGAGCAGCGCTGCCCAGGCCCAGGGGAGGAGGCTGCGCTCGAGGGCGCGCACCGAGGTGGAGCGCGCGAACCCGAGCAGGCGCAGGTCGAACATCGCGACCGCGCCGACGAGCAGGACGAAGCCGGAGATGTGCAGGATCTCGACGATCGGGTAGAGCCACAGCGAGTGGCGCATCTGCGCCGCGAGCCCGGAGTGCTCGAGCGCTCCGAGCAGTTCGTCGAGGTCCATGCCAGAGGTGGTCGTGGAATGCGCCGCGCCCGAGGCCCGCCCGGCGCCGTGGGTCTCGCGCGCCTAGCGCAGCTCGATCGTCTTGCCCTGCACGGTGATCCGCTCGGCGCGCATCTCCTCGCGCTTGCTGCGGTTGGGGTAGCCGGCCACCGTCGCGCTGTTGCCCGGCTTCAGCGCGTCCCTCGGCAGCCCGCGGTTCTCCATCCGCGTCGGCGGCGCGAGCACGACGAACCAGGTCTTGCCCGGCGTCGCGAGGCGGACGTGGCCGTGCGGATGCTCGTATCCCGCTTCGACGATCTTGCCGGTGAGCGTCAACGGCTGGGACGAGTCGTACTCGCTCCAGCCGTGGTGGGCGAGCGCGGAGGAAGCGAGCGTCAGGATGGCGGCGGCGAGGACAATGCGGGTCATGGGGATCGGGACGACGGGACCCACCCGACTATGCCCGTCATGATGGGAAAATTCAACCGCCGGTCCAGGATCGACTGCCGGATGCGCCTGCTGCTCGCCGCCGCGCTCGCCGCTGCATCCGCGTGGGCGGGCGCGCAACCCGCGCCGCCGCTGCGGATCGCCGACACCTGGCCGCTCGCCGAGCCGGAGCTGCCGTACGCCGGCGCGGCGGCGGCGACGCATCGGCTGCGGCTCGAGCTGTTCGCGTTCCGCGACACAACGTGGCGGCCGGAGGCCATCCTCGAAGCGGTGCGCGCCGCCGCGCCGATCCTCGCGCAGTGCGGCGTGTGGCTCGCGCGCGCCGAGCTCAAGCGCCTCGAAGGCGGCGAGCCGGGGCTGCGCTATCTGGCGACGCCCGTCTCGCGCGCGCTCGTCCGTCGCGTGCAGCCGGCGAAGCCGGCGGTGTTCTTCGTGCGCGACACCCGCCACCAGCCGGTGTTCGATGCGGAGGCGTTCGGGCACGGCAACACGGCGACGCGCCCCGAGCTCGCCGGCACGGTGTGGGTGACCGCGTACATCCGCGACCTGCCGGTCGCGCTCGCCCACGAGCTCGCGCACGTGCTGATGGACTCGGGAGCGCACTCGGTCGAGCCCGGGAACCTGATGCGCGAAGCCACGGCGCCCGACGCGACGCACCTCGCGCCCGCGCAATGCGAGCGGCTCGTGACCAGGGGAACCGAGAACGGCTGGCTCGAGCCGGTGCGCGGGCGGGAATGACCGCGCGCCGGCCGATCAGGCCGCGGCGCGCAGCTCGTCGGCGTGCGCCGCGAGGTAGTCGGCGAGCGAGTGCGGCGGCCGGCCGAGGAGCTGCGCGGCCGTCTCGCAGCAGGCGGGCCGAACGACGCCGCTCACCAGGTAGTCCCAGTACTCGGTGAGGGCGCGGATCTGGACCGCCGAGAAGCCGGACGACTCGAGCAGGCCCTGGGCTTCGGGCAGGCAGACGTCCACGTAGCGCACGCGCTCGCCAGCGGCCTCGCCGAGCAGGCGCGCGACCGCCTCGAAGTCCAGGCTTTCGGGCCCGGAGAGCTGGCAGACGAGGCTCTCGCCCGCCTCCGCGCCGATCCGGCGCGCGAGCAGGACGCCGACGTCGGCGGCATCGAGCCAGGGGAAAGCGACGTCGCGGAACGGGCCGACGACCGCGAGCCCGGAGGCGTCGCGCCGGGCGAACAGCGCGAGATTCTGCATGAAGGGCGCGCAGCGAAGGACGGTGTGCGGCAGCCCGCTCGCGAGCACTTCTCGCTCGATCAGGCCCACCCAGCGCAGCAGGCACACGGGCGACCGGAAGTCGGCCCCGATGAGCGAGCCGAGATGGATGCGTCGCACGCCGGCCTGCGCGGCGTTGCGGACCACGGCCGCCTGCCCGTCGACCGCGCGCGGGTCGAAGGTCGGCAGGACGACGAGCTCGCGCGTCCCGTCGAGCGCGCGCTGGCGCGCGCCCGGGTCGGCGACGCCGCCGGCCGCGACCTTGAACCCGGGCAGATCGCCGCGGGCCGATCCGGCGGCGAGGAAGCGCTTCGGCCCGGGCAGGGCCGCGAGCTCGCGCGCGATCGCTTGGACGACGCGTCCGGTTCCGGCGCTCAGGGTCAGCATCGCGCGTGCCCAATCATCGGTCTGAAATCTTAGCCCCGGGTCCGCGCGGGGTCGATCACGCGGCAGCCGGGCTCAGCCGGCCCCCCGGGAGGGGGTGGCCCGGCCGGCGTCGAGCGGTCGTTGCCGCTGGGCGGCGACGCCCGGGGTCAGCTCGACGCGCTCGAGCACGAACGGCGGCAGCTCGTGCGCGCCGACGAACTTGGCGCTCTGGTCCGCCATCGCGCCGAACGAGCCGGCGACGAGGGCGAGGACGGTGAGGACGTAAACGATGAGGCGGGGTTCCATTGGGAGCCTCCTGGTCGGGTCGGAGGCCGGCCGCGCGAGGGAGGAGGGACCCCGGCGGCCGGCTTCACGCCCTTACGGGTTGTAGCCGTCGACTTGCTCGTACTTGCGCGACTGGGTGGCTTCCTGCGCGCCTTCCGCGGCCACGACGGAGGTGATCTCGCGGTTGAAGAACGGCTCGAGCGTGATGTCGTTCCAGTTGGCGACAGCGGCGTTCGCGCCGAGGGTGAGGCCGGTGAAGGCCAGGGCGATCAGAGTGCGCTTCATTTCAGTACTCCTTGTTGCAGTGGTTGAGGGATCTTTCTTCGAGACCGCTTTGGGGTTGATGCCGTGGCGCTCTCGATGGGGCGAATTCTGGGTGTTCGACGTCGCCGAAAAAACTGGGTAGCATTGAAATCATTGTTTGCTACTGCTAAACAATCGACGGACCCATGGACCGACTGCAGAGCATGGAGATCTTCCGGTGGGTGGTGGACCTCGGGAGCTTTTCTCGGGCCGCGGACCGGCTGGACATGTCGCGCGCCGCGGTCACCGCGCACGTCGCAGCGCTCGAGAACCGGCTCGGGGTCCGCCTCCTGAACCGCACGACCCGAAAGTTAGCGCTTACTGACGACGGTGCGGCGTATCTCGATCACGTGCGCCGCGTCCTGGCGGACGTGGAGGAGACCGAGGGGGTCCTGACCGCCGGCAGGAGCACGCCGCGGGGGCTCCTGCGGGTGGATCTCCCCGTCTCGATCGGGCGGCAGTTCGTGGTCCCCGCCCTGCCGCGGTTCGCGGCCCAGTACCCCGAGCTCCGAGTCGTGGCGATCCTCGAGGATCGGCGGGCCGACCTGATCGAGGCGGGGATCGACGTCGCCATCCGCCTGGGCCCGCTCGAAGACTCCTCGCTCGTCGCCCGGCGGGTCTACGAGGCGGATTTCGTGGCCTGCGCCTCGCCCGACTACCTCGCCCTCCACGGCACGCCGCGGACGCCGGCGGACCTCCAGCGCCACAATTGCCTCGGCCTCTACGCCGTGGCGCGCGGGCAGGTCCTCGACTGGGGCTTCGAGAAGAACGGCGAGCGGGTGAGCTTCACCCCGGGAGGCAATCTCAGCATCAGCAACGGCGAGGCGCTCCTCGACGCCGCGGTGGCCGGCGCCGGCATCGTCATGATGCTCGACATGTTGGCGAGCCGGTGGCTCGCGTCGGGAGCGCTCGTCCTCGTCCTGGAGGACTGGCAGCGGCGCGACCCGTATCCCATCTCGGTCGTCTATCCGCAGAACCGGCACCTCTCGGCGAAGGTCCGGGTGTTCGCGGATTTCGTCGCCGGCCTGTTCCCGCGGCGGCCGCCCCGCGCGGGGAGCCCCGGGGCCGCGCCGGAGGCTACGCCGCGCGCGCCGCGGTGACGCGGGCGCGGGCGAACTCGAGGATGCGCTCGGCCGGCACCGGGCGGCTCGCCAGATAGCCCTGGTACTCGTCGCAGCCGAGGCGGGTGAGGAGATCGAGCTGCGGCGCGGTCTCGACGCCCTCGGCGGTCACCGCGATGCCGAGCGAGTGCGCCATCGCGATGATCGCGGTGACCAGGGCGACGTCGTTCGCGTCGTTCGGGAGGTCGCGGACGAACGACCGGTCGATCTTGAGGGAGTCGGGCGCGAAGCGCTTGAGGTAGCCGAGCGACGAGTAGCCGGTGCCGAAGTCGTCGATCGCGAGATGCACGCCGCGCTGCTTGAGCCGGTCGAACGCGGCGGCGGCCCGCTCCGGGTCGTGCATCACCGCGGTCTCGGTGAGCTCGAGCACCAGCGCATCGGGCGCGATCCCGGCGGCCGCGAGGACCCGCTCGACCGCGTCGCCGAAGTCGCCGCGCGTGAGCTGGCGCGCCGAAACGTTCACGCCCACGCGCAGTTGCCCGGCGCCCTGCAGGTGCCAGGCGGCGGCCTGTCGGCACGCCTCCGCGAGCACCCACTCGCCGACCGGGATGATCAGGCCGGTGTCCTCGAGCGTCGGGACGAACTCGGCCGGCGGCACGAGCGTGCCGTCCTTCTGCCAGCGCAGCAGCGCCTCGACGCCGACCACCCGGCCGCTCGCGATCTCGATCCGCGGCTGGTAGTGCAGCAGGAACTCCCCGCGCTCGAGCGCGTGCCGCAGCTCGGCTTCGAGCTTGAGCAGCCGCCCGGCGCGCGCGTTCATCTCGCGCGCGTAGAACTGGAAGCCGTTGCGACCCTGCTCCTTCGCCTGGTACATCGCGACGTCGGCGTTGCGGATCAGGACGTCGGCATCCTCGCCGTCGCCCGGGGCGACCGCGATGCCGATGCTCGGCGTGACGTGCAGCTCGTGGCCGTCGACCCCGAACGGCACCCGGAAAGCGCGCACGATCTTCTCCGCCACCTGCCCGGCCGCGTGCGCGCCGTGGAGGTCGGGGAGGACCACCGCGAACTCGTCGCCGCCGAGGCGCGCGACGGTGTCGGTCTGCCGCACGACCGCCGCGAGGCGCCGCGCCGCGACGCGCAGCAGCGCGTCGCCCGCGTCGTGGCCGAGCGTGTCGTTCACCTTCTTGAACCGGTCGAGATCGACGAACAGCAGACCGATCGGCGTGCGGCGGCGTCCGATCTGCGCGAGCGCGGTCGCGAGCCGGTCGCGGAACAGCGCGCGGTTCGGCAGCCCGGTGAGGCTGTCGAAATGCGCGAGCTGCTTGAGCCGGGTCTCGGCGAGCTTGCGCTCGGTGATGTCCTGGGCCACCCAGACGACGCCCTTCGTGAGGTCCTGGGGGTCGATGGCCGTGACGCGTGCGTGTGCCCAGAAGAGACTGCCGTCCTTGCGCCGCAGCTGCATGTCCTCCGCGAATCGCTCGCCGCGTCTCAGCAGCTCGTACATTCCGGCGCGTGCGTCGAACTGCTCCGCGGACACGTGCAGGCGCTCGATCGAAAGGCCGGCGATCTCGTCGGGCTCGTACCCGAACATCGTGGCGAACTGCCGGTTGCAGCGGACCAGGTAGCGGTCGCGGACGAAGGCGAGCCCGACGAACGACGCCTCGAGGATCGCGCGCTGCTCGGCGACCAGCTGCTCGGCGCGCGTCTCGGCCGCCTTGCGCGCGGTCACGTCCTGCGCCGACCCGGAGAAGCGCACGATCTCGCCGGCCTCGTCGCGCATGGCCTCGCCGGCCGCGTGCACCCAGATCACCGATCCGTCGCGGCGCGCGACCCGGAACTCGAGGTCGAACGGCGCGCGGTCGCGGAAGTGGCGCTCGACCGCCGCCAGCGCACGGTCGCGGTCGGCCGGATGGACGTGGGCAGCGAGGGCCGCGCGCGCCGTCGGCGCCTCGTCCTCCCGGTAGCCGAGCATCTCCTTGAGCCGGGGCGAGGCGTAATAGCGGCTCTTTACGCGGTCCCAGTCCCACAGCCCCGCCTGCGAGCCGCTCACCGCGCGCCGGTAGCGCTCCTCCCGCGCGCGCAGGGTCGCCGCGGTGCGCTGCTCGCGCCGGATCGTCACCCCGAGGGCCGCGCAGAGCCACACCGCCACCATGCTCAGCGCGCCCGCGGCGCCGACGTAGCTGCCGTGCTGCTTGCTGTACGTCGCGACCGCGTCGTCGCGCGCGGTGCCCGCGAGCACCATGAGCGACGGAAACTTTTCGACCGGGCGGAGCGACCACAGGCGCAGGATGCCGTCCGCGCCGACGCTCTCGAAGTGCCCGCGGCCGTGCGACGCGAGCGCGGCGAGCAGGTCGGCGCCGAGGAGCCCGTCCAGCGTGTCGCGCCCCGGCGTCGCGCCGCGGCGCGCGCGCGGCGCGCCGTCGCGACCCATGAGCAGCAGCGCCGCCCGCTCGCCCAGGACGAGGTCGCTGTACGGCGAGGCGAGAAGCGCGGGATCGACCGACACCACTGCGACGCCGGCGAACGCGCCGTCGGGCTTGTTGATGCGGCGGCTGACCTGGATCGACCACTTGCCGCTCACGCGCCCGAGCACCGGCTTGCTCACGAACGGCTCGCCTCTGTCCGCCGCCACGTGGGCGCGAAAGTGCTCCCGGTCCGAAAGGTCGATGCGCTTGAAGCCGGGCAGGCTCGACCAGGCGAGCTGTCCGCCCTCGTCGATCACGCTGAACTGCAGCAGCGCGCTGCCGTCGAGCGCCGCATGCACGTCCGAGAACCGGCCGAGGTTGCCGGACGGGTAGCTGCGCTTCAGCTCGAGCGCGAGCTGATCGGTCTGCCGCAGCGTGCGGGCGACGTGCGCCTCGAAGGCGGCCGCCAGGGTGTCGAGCTCCCGGCGCGCCTCGGCGAGCGCCGCCTCGCGCTCGTGGTCGAGCGCGCGGAACACCGCGAGCCACAGGCCGACGAGGATGACCAGGCAGAGCACGACGACCGAGATCAGCGGCCGCCGCGCGCGCAACCAGGACCAGCCGTCCCGACGTCGCCGCGCGGCGGCGCCCGAGTGCAGGGTCTCGTCCGCGAGGCTTGGCGGGCTCAGGGTCCTCATTCCGGTGGTCGAGCGGCGCGTCGTGCGCGGCGCGTTTCGGCGGCGAGATCTGCGAAATGGCGACGGTAGCACGCGCGCGTGCCGCGCCCGAACGAGCGCGCGCGATGCGCGAGACTTGTGTCACGCCCGCTGCGGCATCGCCGCGGCGCGGCGGGCAGAATGCGCAGCGCTCGAACCGCTCGCGTGCGAAACGGCGCGAGCGGTTGCGGCGAGGAACGGCCCGATCAGGCGGGCTTCGGCTCCGGTTTGAGCTGGACGGCTTTGAACTCCAGGAACTCCTCGAGGCCGTAGCGTCCGAGCTCGCGCCCGTGGCCCGACTGCTTGTAGCCGCCGAAGGGCGCGAGCATGTTGAACGGCCCGCCGTTGATGTCGACCTGGCCGGTGCGCAGCCGCCGCGCGACGCGCATCGCGTGGCCCTCGTCCTTCGACCAGACGCCGCCCGCCAGCCCGTAGGCGGTGTCGTTCGCGATCCGCACCGCGTCGTCGTCGTCCTTATAGGTGATGATGGCGAGCACCGGGCCGAAGATCTCCTCCTGCGCGATCGTCGACTTGGGATCGACCTTTCCGAAGACGGTCGGCCGCACGTAGTAGCCCTTCGCGAGGCCCGCCGGCGCGTCCGGCCCGCCGGCGAGCAGCTCGGCGCCTTCCGCGAGCCCCTTGCGGATGTAGCCTTGCACCCGCTCGCGTTGCGCCGCGGACACGAGTGGCCCGAGCTTCGTCTGCTCCGCGAACGGATCGCCGACGGGGTACTTCTGCGCCTCTTCCGCGGCGAGCTTCGCGGCCTCGGCGTACCGCGACTCCGGCACTAGCATGCGCGTATGCGCGCTGCACGTCTGGCCGGAGTTGAGGAAGCAGGCGCTGACCGTGCCCTTCACCGCCGCGGCGAGGTCGGCGTCGTCGAGCACGATCGATGCGCTCTTGCCGCCGAGCTCGAGCGCGACGCGCTTGACCGTCTGCGCGGCGAGCTCGGAGACGCGCTTGCCGGCGCGGGTGGATCCGGTGAACGACACCATGTCGACGCCGGGATGCTTCGCCAGCGCCTCGCCGACCACCGGGCCGTAGCCGGTGACCAGGTTGAACACGCCTTTGGGCAGGCCGACCGAGTCGACGATCTCGGCGAGGATGAACGCGTTGAGCGGCGCGACCTCGGAGGGCTTCAGCACCACCGTACAGCCGGCGGCGAGGGCGGGGGCGACCTTGGCCGCGATCTGATGCAGCGGATAGTTCCACGGCGTGATGCACGCCACCACGCCGACCGGCTCGCGCAGCACGACCGAGTTGCCGACCCGTTCCTCCCACTTGAAGTCGCCGAGGAGCTTGGCGTACATGCCGAAGGTGAAGGTGGGCGAGCCGGCCTGGATCCGCGTCGCGAGCTTGACCGGCATCCCGACTTCCTGCGCGATCGTGCGCCCGATCTCCTCGGCGCGCGACTTCATCGCTTCCTGGACCTTCGCCAGCGCCGCGGCGCGCTCGGCGGGCGGGGTGGCCGCCCAGCGCTCGAACGCGGCGCGCGCCGCCGCGACCGCGGCGTTCGCGTCCTCGGCGTCGCCTTCGGGGATGTGGGCGATCACCTCTTCGGTGGCTGCGGCGTGGACGTCGATCGTGCCTGCGCCGTGCGGCGCGGCCCACGCGCCGTTGATGTAGAGCTTGTCGCGGATTTGCATGGCTGGAGCCTCTTCGGTCGACCGGGCGGGAAGAGCTTGTATTATAGATTTGGTCGCAGCCGCTCCCCGCATCGCTCGCGTGCCTTCCCGCCTGTTCGTCGTCGTGCTCGTCTGCGCATTCGCGGCTGCGCGGGCGGCCGATCCGCTGCCCGCCTACGGCGCCGACGCGACCGCGCTTACCGTCTCGGGCGTCTCCTCCGGCGGCTTCATGGCCGTCCAGTTCCACGTCGCGCACTCCGCCAGCGTCAAAGGCGCCGGCGTGATCGCGGGCGGACCCTATTACTGCGCACAAGGCAGCGTGTGGATGGCCTACTACAACTGCCTGACGCCGTCGGTCTCGACGCCGCTGCCGGGCTTGGGTCTGCTGAAGACCGGGACCGACATGCTCGCGCGTTCGCGGTCGATCGATCCGACCGAGGGTCTCGCCGCGGCGCGGGTGTGGCTGTTCTCGGGCACGCGTGACCGCACCGTCGACCCGGCCGTGGTGGACGCGGCACGCCGCTTCTATGCGCTCTTCGGGCCCCCGGCCGCGAATCTGGTCCTCGTCGCCGACCGTCCGGCCGGCCACGCGATGGTCACTGCGGACGCCGGCAACGCGTGCGCGGCGACCGCGCCGCCCTACATCAACGACTGCGACTACGACGCGGCGGGGGAGCTGCTCAAGCACCTGCTCGGAGCGCTGGCGCCGCCCGCCGCGAAGGAGAGCGGGCAGATCGTCCGCTTCGACCAGCGGCCGTTCGCGGACGGCGATGCCTACGGGATCAGCCTCGCCGACTCGGGCTACGCGTTCGTCCCGCGCGCCTGCGAGACCGAGCGCTGCCGCGTCCACGTCGCGTTCCACGGCTGCCGCCAGAGCGTCGCGGCGATCGGCGAGCGGTTCGTCCGCGAGGCCGGCTACAACCGGTGGGCGGATGCGAATCGGCTGATCGTGCTCTACCCTCAGACGATCGCCCGCACCGGGCCCGGCTTCCGCGGGTGGCGGTGGAGCTTCGTCTTCAATCCGCGCGGCTGCTGGGACTGGTGGGGCTACACGGGCGTGCAATACCCCACCAAGGCCGCACCGCAGATCCGTGCCGTGAAGGCCATGGTCGAGCGACTCGCCGCCGCGCGCAGGTGATTCCTCGGGGCCGAAAACGCGAAGCGGCCCGGGTCTGCCGGGCCGCTTCGTCTTGGCGTCGAGCGGTCGGGCTCGACGCAACCCTGCGCGAGCGCTCGCGCTACCCGCGCTTGTACAGGATCTTCTTCGTGCCGCCGTCGCAGCTGCCGACGACCTGCTTCTCCTTCTCCTTCTCCGCCTCCTCGTTCGTCACGATCTCGAGCGTGTAGGCGGGCACGCCGTTCGCCTTGATCTTGGCGTCGATCTCGGCCTTGAGCTCTTCGCAGTCCTTGCGCTGCGCTAGGGCAGGCGAGGCGATCAGCAACAGCGACAGCACCGCAATCAGACCCTTCATTTGAAGCCTCCCATCGTTGAACAATACGTTTCCAGCAAGCCTCTGCAACCGGTCATCGCCCCGCATCCCGCCGCGGCTCGCCCGTCTTGGCCGCCGCGCCGTCCTCGGCGCTCACCCGCTCGAACGCGAGGATCGCGTCCTTCAGCGCGTCGGGCCAGGGCGCGGACTTGCGCGTCTTCAGGTCGGCGTTGACGTAGACGAGCTCGCCGCTCGTGAGCTGCTCCGCGCCGCGCCAGATGCCGAACAGGAACGTCATCGACGAGCGGCCGATGCGGCTCACGCGGCAGCAGACGTCGAGCTCGTCCTCGTAGGTCGCCGAGCCGTGGAACTCGGCGGTGGCCTTGATCGCGAAGACGTCCATGCCCAGCTTGACGAGGTCGGCGGGGTAGTTGAACCGGATCGCGCGCCAATACTCGGCGATGGCGACGTCGAAGTACAGGAAGTAGTTGCCGTTGAAAACCACGTCCTGGCGGTCGACCTCCGCCCAGCGCACCCGCAGGCGGTGGCAAAAGGCGAACTCCTCGCGCCGCACCGGCGCACCCCTATCCGTGGTCGACCTTCAGCGCCTCGAGGACGCGCGAGACGAGGTTGTAGCCGCCGATAGTGGCGGTGAGCTCGACCAGCTCGCGGTCGTCGAGATGCTTGCGGACCGCCGCGAACACGGGATCGGGGACCCGCACCGTGCGCGTCATCGCCTCGGCGTAGGCGAGCGCCGCCTCGTCGGCGTCGGTCAGGCCCTCGGGCGGGTGTCCCGCCGCGAGGGCGTCGAGCTGCGACTGGGACAGCCCCTCCTGCAAGGCGAAGGGCACGTGCGCGTGGAACTCGTAGCTCGCGCCGTTCAGCACCGCGATCCGCAGGATGACGAGCTCCCGGAGGCGGCCCGAGAGCTTGCCCCGCTGGCGCAGCGCGGTGAACAGCGCGAGCCAGCCGGCGGCGACCGGCGGGCTGTGCAGCAGCATGCGGTAGAGGTTGAGCAGGCGACCGCCGCGCTCGGCCTTGATGCGCTCGACGAGCGGGCCGAGGTCCGGACGGTCGGTGTTCGGATAGGGGACGCGGGCCATGCGGGCGGCGAGAGGGCGAGGAGGCCGCGAGTATAGCCGCCGCCGGGTCGGCCGACCCGAACCGGCGGGTGCGGTCGTTGCCTCAGCGGCTGCCGCCGCGGCCCGCCGCGCGCTGCGGCCCCGGGCCCGCCGCAGCCGCGGTCGGATGGCCGTCGCGCTTCCACCAGTCGAGGCCGCCGATCAACTCCTTGGTGCGGAAGCCGAGCTGGAGCATCCGCAGCGCGCCCTTCGTCGAGGCGTTGCAGCCGATGCCGTCGCAGTACGTGACGACCAGCGTGCGCGCCTTGTCGATGTGCGCGGTGGTCTCGGCCGTCATCTCCCGGTGGGGAATGCTGATCGCGCCCGGGATGTGCTCCCGCGCATAGGCCGCGCGCGAGCGCGCGTCGATCACGGTGACGTGCTCGCCGGCTTCCCGCGCGACCTTCAGGTCCCACGCGTCGATCTCGTAGTCGAGCTTGCGCTGATAGTGCAGGAGCTGGTCGCTCATCGCCGGGTCATCTCGTCGCGCCCGCAAGCCTGCGGCGCGCGGGCCGGCCGGTCTTGGAGGAAATTGCGCCGTCCCCGCTCGCGCCGCGCACGAGCTGGCGGCGGAACCGGCCGGGCGTGACGCCGTGCACGCGCAGGAACCAGCGGTTCAGGTGACTCTGATCGGCATAGCCGCATTCGACGGCGACCGCCGCGAGCGGCATCCCGGCGGCGATCAGCCGGCGCGCGATCGCCGCGCGGCACGACTGCTGATAGCGGTGCGGCGAGAGCCCGAACGCCCGCTCGAACGAGCGCAGGAGCGCGCTCGGCGACAGCGCGGCCTCGCCGCAGAGGTCGCGCAGGCGCAGCGGCCGGCAGCACTCCTGCGCGACCCGCTCGCGCACCCGCTCGAGCCGCGGCGCGCGGGTGGTGCTCGGACGCTCGCCGGCGCGCAAGTCGAACAGGGTCTCGAGCGCGAGGCGCAGCGACGCTTCGATGCCGAGCGGGCTGCCGCAGTCGATCGCATCGAACACCGCGCGCACGCGACGCCGCGCCGGCTCGTCGCCGCGCGCGTGCCGTGCGAACACCGGTTCGGCGCCGCCCGGGTCCGCGAGCAGGTCCGCCACCAGCCCGGGTTCGAGGTACAGCATCCGGTACGACCAGCCGTCCGCGGTCGCCGGACCGCCGTCGTGCACGTCGCCGGGATTGAAGAGCGGCACGCTTCCCGGCCCGAAGAAGTTCAGGTGCGCACCGGTCCGGCAGCGCTCGACGCCGGCGAGGACGAGCCCGAACGCGTAGGTGTCGTGGAAATGCCGGTCGAACGTCAGCCGCAGCCGGCGCGCCGCGAGCGCCTCGGCGCCCGCGACGCCGCGCACCGCGCCGTAGCTGATCTGGTCGTTGGACTCGTGTCGCATCCCGCCGGGCCTCGTCGCGAAGAAGTATAGTCGCCGGCTGCGGTGCCTATAATTGATTCATGTCGTCCGACCTGTTCTGCGACCTCGATCAGCTCGCGGCGGCGCTCCCCGACGCGGCGAGCATCGCCGTTCCGGCCGATTCTTATGGCGTCGCCATGGCGGCGACGCGCGCGCTCGTGCGGCGCGGGGTGCGCGGGCTCCGGCTCGTCTGCGTGCCGACGAGCGGGATCCAGGCCGATGTCCTGATCGGCGCGGGCTGCGCGGCGGCGATCGAGACCTCGGCGGTGGCGCTCGGCGAGTACGGCGCGGCGCCGCGCTTCGCCGCGGCCGTGCGCGACGGGAGCTTGCGCATCCTCGATGCGACCTGCTCCGCGATCCACGCCGGGCTGCAGGCGGGCCAGAAAGGGCTGCCCTTCATGCCGGCGCGCGGGATCCTCGGGTCGGACCTCCTCGCGCACCGCACCGACTGGAAAGTGATCGACAACCCCTTCGCCCCCGGCGAGCCGGTCGTCGCTGTCGGGGCGATCACGCCCGATTTCGCGCTGTTCCACGCGCCGTGCGCCGACCGGCGCGGCAACGTCCTCGTCGGGCGGAGCCGCGACCTGCTCACGATGGCGCAGGCGTCGCGCGCGAGCCTCATCACCGTCGAGGAACTGGTCGAGGGCGATCTCCTCGCCGACCGCGAACGCTCGCCCGGGGTGATCCCCGCGCTGTACGTCACCCGGATCGCCGTCGCGCCGCGCGGCGCGTGGCCGCTCGGCCTCGCGGGGCGCTACGAGGCCGACCTCGCGGCGCTCGAGCGCTATGCCCGGGCGGCGAGAACGGCCGAAGGGTTCCGCGCGTGGCTCGACGAGTGGCTCGCGCGCGAGCCGGCGGCAGTGTGAACGCGTGAGCGCGACCTCCGCCGAGCTGCTCATCGCCGTGATCGCGCGGCTTCTCGAGGGCTGCCGCAACGTCGTGATCGGCAACGCCTCGCCGATCCCCGGGTCGGGCGCGCTCCTCGCGCGCGAGCTCTCGGGCGGCGCGATGCGGGTGACGATCCTGGGATCGCGCGAGTACAGCGATCTCACCAACGGCGGGGTCGAGCTGTTCGACCGCGCCGCGCAGGGTCGCGTCGACGCCTTCTTCCTCGGCGGCGGGCAGATCGACGGCGAGGCGAACATCAACCTCGTGGGCGCCGGCGCGTACCCGCGGACCGACGTGCGCTGGCCCGGCTCTTACGGGTCGGCGCACCTGTACTTCCTCGTGCCGCGGGTGATCCTGTTCCGCGAGGAGCACACGCGGCGCGTGCTGGTGCCGAAGGTCGACTTCGTGAGCGCCCCGGGCACGAGCCCACCGGGCGTCCACCGGCCGGGCGGGCCCTGGAAGCTGCTCACCGGTCTGGGGCTGTTCGCGTTCGACCGGTCGCGCAAGCGCTTCGCCCTCGAAAGCGTGCATCCCGGGCACACGGTCGAGGAGATCGTCGCCGCCACCGGCTTCGACTTCGACCGGCCGCGCGAGCTGCCGACGACCCCGGCGCCCGAGCCGCGGCTCGCGGCGCTGATCCGCGACCGGATCCGTCGCGAGATCGCCGAGACTTATCCGCGGTTCGCGGCGAGCCTCGGGCGATAGCTCGGGCGGCGTCACGCACCCCACACCCTCGCCGCCGTTTCCACCACGAGCCGGAGCTTCGCCTCCTGGTCCGCGAACCCGAGCGCGGTCCCGAGGTCGCGGCTCGCAAAGCCGCACTGGGGGCTGAGGCACAGGCGCTCGAGCGGCACGTAGCGGGCGGCCTCGTCGATCCGGCGCGCGAGGTCGTCCGCGGACTCGAGCGCGGGCGTCTTCGTGCTGACCAGGCCGAGCACCACGACCTTGTCGGCCGGCACGAAACGCAACGGCGCGAAGTCCCCGGCACGGGCGGTGTCGTACTCGAGGAAGAGCGCGTCCACCTCCAGCGCGCCGAACGCCCGCTCCGCGATCGGCTCGTAGCCGCCCGCGGCCATCCACCGGCCGAGCGCGTTGCCGCGGCACATGTGCACGCCGATCGTCAGCCCCGCGGGCCGGCGACGCACGATGCGGTTGATCAGGTCGATGTAGAGCCCGAGCAGCGCCTCCGGATCGTCGCCGCGCCGGCGCAGCGCGGCGCGGATGCCCGCGTCACAGAGCAGCGTCTGGGCGACCTCGTCGATCTGCAGGTAACGGCCGCCCGCCGCGCGCAGCGCCTCGAGCTCGGCGACGTACACGTCGGCGACGTCGGCGTAGAACTCCTCGATGTCCGGATAGACGGCGGGATCCACGCAGGCGTTGCCGCGCGGGTAGTGGAGGTAGGAGGGTGCGGGGATCGTCGCCTTGACGGTGGCGGTCGCGTGCTGCAGCGCGAACGCCGCTTCGTCCGCCACGATCGGGCCGGTGCGGCGGATCTTGGCGACGGCATAGGGCGCGGCACCGATCTTCGCGGCGTTTCCCGCGTCGTCGCGCTGCAGATCGACCTCGCCGACGGCGTCCGCGCGGGCGAATCCCGCGACCTTCGACACGAATCCCAGGCGCCAGGACTCGCGGCGGAATTCGCCGTCGGTGACCGACCGGAGGCCGATCGCCTCCTGCCAGCGGATGACCGCCGCGACGTGCTCGTCCTCGAGAGCGCGCAGCCGCGCCGGGTCGGTCGCCGGGCCCGTCGCATAGCGCGCGTCGAGCAGCGCCCGGGGCCGGAGCAGGCTGCCGATGTGCTCGGCGCGGAACGGCGGCACCGATCGCTCGCTCATCGCTCGTCCGCGCTTCTGGCCGGTGCTCAGCCGAGCGCGAGCCCGGCGATCCCGAGCACGATCGCCGCGGCGGCGAGGAGCCGCCGCGCGGGATCCTGCTCCTTGAGGAAGTGCGTGCCGAGCAGCGCCGCGAAGAGGATGCTCACTTCGCGCGCCGGCGCGACGTAGCTCACCGGCGTGAAGACCATCGCCGTGAGCACCAGGATGTAGGCGAGCGGCGAGAGGATCGCGACCAGGACGATCGCCCGGCGATCCAGGCGCCACGACTCGCCGAGGCTCACCGGCGACTCGCGGACCGCGATCGGCCAGAGCATGAACAGGCGCGCGGTGAGGCAGCACCAGTCGAAGACGATCGGCGGGATCAGGTAGTGGCTGACCGCGATCTTGTCGACCACGGTGTAGAGCGCGATCGTGCAGCCGGTGAGGAGCGCGAAGCCCGCGCCGCGCGGCCGATCGCGCGAGAAGAGCCGCAGCGGGTTCCCGGTCAGCAGGTATGCGCCGACCACGACGAGCGCCGCGCCGACGAGCGCGATCGGGCCGGGCCGCTCGCCGAGGACGGCGATCGCGACGGCGATCGTGAGGATCGGCCCGGTCGCCCGCGCGAGCGGATAGACGACCGACAGGTCGCCGTGCCGGTAGCCGCGGTCGAGCGCCACGAAGTAGCCGGTGTGGATCGCCGCGCTCGCGAGGATCGGGACGAGGTGCACCGGCTGGAACACGTAGCCCTGGAGAATCCACTGGCCGGCGGCGAGCGGCGCCCAGAGCACGGAGGCCACCATCGCGACGAGGGTCATGAAGCCCGGGCCGCCGCGCGCAGTCTTCAGCACGTAGTTCCAGGCCGCGTGCGCCGCCGCGGCGGCGAGCACCAGCGCGAGCGCGGTCGCGGTCAACGCGGACGGCCGCGGCGCGGCGGCGACGGTCGGAGCATGGGCGGCGGGCTGTAATATCCGTGCAACATTGTAGCGAGCGCGCCGTGCCCTCCCATGAAAGGGGGGTGGCGTGCAGCGCCGGGAGGGTTACGCTTCGCCACCATGGACGAGATCGTCATCCGCGCGATGCAGAAGTGGCCGAACGTGCCGAACGTGTTCGGCTGGCTGAAGCTCGACCGGCGCGGGAACTGGCTGGTGAAGTCGCGCGCCGAAGGCGCGGGCGAGCCGGCGTTCGAGCGGATCTCGAACCCGGCGGTGGTCGACTTCATCGGCCGCAACTACCAGCCGGACCCCGCGGGCCGGTGGTTCTTCCAGAACGGCCCGCAGCGCGTGTTCGTGACCCTCGAGTACACGCCGCTCGTCTACCGCCTGCGCGGCGATCGCGCGTCGATCGAGGCGCATACCGGCGCCGCGCCCGCGTCGATCAAGCGCGCCTGGATCGACGACGGGGGCATGGTCGTGTTCGAGACCGAGCTCGGTCCGGGGGTGGCGCTCGACCGCGACCTGCCGGCGCTGCTCGAGAAGATCGTCGTCGTCGACGGCAAGCCCGCCGACGACGACTCGATCGAGTCGCTCGCCGCGGGGAAGGGCCCGGCGCTCGCGGTCGCGCTGGGCAAGCGCCGCGTGCCGCTCGGCTCGATCGGCGCCGCCGAGGTGCCGCAACGGTTCGGGTTCGAGCCCGCGCCGCGGCCCGCGCCCGGCGAGCCGGAGTGCTGATACGCTAGCGGGGCAACCCGCGACCGGAGCCCGATCGATGCGAATCCTCGTCCTGCACGGCCCGAACCTGAACCTCTTCGGGCGCCGCGAGCCGCACATCTACGGCACGACGACGCTCGCCGAGATCAACGAGCGGCTCGAGGCGCTCGCGAAGGAGCTCAAGGTGGAGCTCGTCGTGGTCCAGTCCAACCACGAGGGCGTGCTCGTCGACACCTTCCACAAGCACATCGACGACGCCGACGGCGCGATCATCAACCCGGCCGGCCTGACGCAGTACGGCGTCGCCGTGCACGACGCGATCAAGGCGATGCCGTTCCCGGTGGTCGAGGTGCACATGTCGAACATCGCGGCCCGCGAGCAGTGGCGGCACCACTCCATCATCTCGTCGGCGGTGAAGGGGACCGTCCAGGGGCTCGGCTGGCGGTCCTACACCGCCGCGCTCCGGGCGCTCGTCGAGACGGTGCGCGAGACGAAGAAGGGCTGAGCCCTAGCGCCGAGCGGCGCGCCGGATCGGCAGGCTGCGGCGCGACACCCGATCGGTGATCCACTTCACCGACTGCCGTGCGCGCCGCGCCACCACGGCGAGCGGCAGCTGGACGTAGTCGTCGTTGAACACCTCGAAGCTGTAGTCGCCGCGGTAGCCCATCTCGTCCAGCCGGCGCACCAGCGCCGCGACCTCCGCGCCGTGCACCCCCTCGCCGGGGAACACCCGGAAATGCCGCGCGGTGTTGATTCGCTCCTCGGGAGAACGGATCTCCTGCCACATGAAGTCCGCGAGCTGCACGAGAAACACCTTCGCGGGATCGAGCTCCTCGAGGCCGTCGAGCGCGGTGCCGGTGGCGAGCGCGTGGAACGAGTCGAGCGCGAGCCCCAGATTGGCGCGATCGGCGCGCTCGACGATGTCCCACGCGTGCGGATACTCGTTGACGTACTTCCCCCAGGAGAGCGCCTCGTAGGCGATGCGGATGCCGAGCGGCACCGCCAGCATCGCGAGCTTGCGCAGATCGCGGACGAGCGCCTCGGCGTCGCCGACGGCGTCGGTCAAGGCGGACGAGCACACGAGCAGCAGCCGCGCGTCGAGGTCGCGGCACATCCCGAGCATGGCCTTGGCGACGTCGATCTTGTAGGCGTGCAGGTGACCCGAGAGGCCCTCGAAGTCCCGCAGCACTTGGAATCCGGTGACCCGCAGCCCGCTCTCGCGGACCGCCGCGACCGCGGCGGCCTCGCCGCCCGGGTGGCCGACGATGTCGCGGGCCGACAGCATGACCTGGGTGAAACCCGCGTCGCGCACCGCGCGGAGCTTCCCCTCCAGCGTGCCCGCCAGAGTGATGGTGTCCATCCCGAAGTGATCGAGGTTCACGGCTGCAGGTGGCTCACGACGAGTTCGAAGGTCACCCCGCCGAGGTAGACCTGGGTGAGCGCGCCTTTCTCGCTCGGCTGCACGGGACCGCGGTCGACGAAGACGACGCCGCGCTCCCGGAGCGCGCGCGTGGCCGCGACCACGTCCGGTGCGCCGAGGCCGACCCGCAGCAGGCCCTCCGACCACTCGATGTCCTCGGCGCCCGGCGGGGGCTCGAGGAGCTGCAGGTAGAACTTGTGGCACGGGCTCTCGAGCAGCGTGCCTTTCGGGAGGATCCCGAAGTACTGGCCGGTCGGCAGCACGGAGAAGTCGAGCAGGGTCCGGTAGAAGTCGACCCAGTCCGCCGTCCGGTCCGGGCCGATCGTCTGGACCACGCCGAACCAGTGCAAGCCCGCGACCGCCGGTGGATGGCGGTCGACGCCGGGCAGCGGCACGAAGTCGACGTCGTAGATCGAGAAGTCCTGGTAGCGGTCGACGAAGTAAATCAGGGTGTCGGCCGCCCCGTGGATGCCCGGGATGTGCAGCTCCATCGCCGAGGCGCGCGTGGGCATCTCCCACGCGCCGAGCTCCTGCGCGCGGCGCCAGGCGTAGCCGGCGTCGCGCACCCGCAGCGCGATCGCCTTCAGCTCCGGCGTGGCCGTCGGGCCGGCGAGCCCGGGAAGCGCGTCGGGGTGGGCGTTGACGATCAGGTTCATCGAGCCCTGCCGGTACAGCATCACCTCGCGCGAGCGGTGCCGCGCGACCGGCATGAAGCCCATGGTCTGAAGGACGGTCCCGAGCGCCTGCGGCTGCGAGGTGGCGTACTCGATGAACTCGATGCCGTCGAGACCGAGGGGGTTGGTCGGCTCGGGCAGCGTTTCCTTGGCGGTCATGGGCGGCACTGTAGTCCTTTCGTCCCGGGCGGCGACCGCGGGCGAGCGGCGCATTGCCAGGAACTGGCAATGCTGTTAAATTTAACTTGCAATGTCGTTAATTCCAAGCTCCGCCGCGCTGCGCCGCACCGCCGCGATGCGCAAGCCCAAGGCGCCGGAGGCGAGCCGCGCCGGCATCGTCGCGGCGGCGATCGACGAGTTCGCCGCGCGCGGGTTCAAGGGCGCCAGCATGGACGGCATCGCCGCGCGCACCAGCACCACCCGGGCGCTGATCAACTATTACTTCGGCAGCAAGGAGAAGCTGTACATCGCGGTGCTGGAGCGCGTGTACGGGGAGATCCGCGAGGCCGAGGGCAAGCTCGACCTCGATCACCTGCCGCCGGTCGAGGCAATGCGGCGCATCGTGGAGTTCACGTACAACTACTACCTGGCGCACGAGGGCTTCGTGCGCCTCGTGGTGGCCGAGAACCAGGCCCGCGGACGCCACCTCCGCAAGTCCAGGATGATGCGCACGCTGAACCGGCCGATCATCGATCGCCTCGCACGCGTCATCGAGCGCGGCCAGGCGGAAGGCCGCTTCCGGCCGGGCGTCGACCCGGTCGAGATCCACAAGTCGATCGCCGCGCTCGGCATGTTCAACGTGACCAACCGCTATACCTTCGGCGCGATCTTCCAGCGCGACATGGGCTCGAAGGGCGACGTGGCCCGCCGCCGCGAGATCGTCGCCGACATGATCGTCAGCTATCTGACGAACTTCCAAACGCACACTTCCTAGGAGGGGCAAGCATGGACTTCGACCGCAACCGCCGTTCGGCGCTCAAGGCAGGCGCCGCCCTCGCAGCCGCGACCGTCCTGCCCGCATGGGCGCAGGCCAAGCCGACGCTGCGCTTCGCCGCGGTGTTCTCGGACAAAGACATCCGCGCGAACATGATGCAGATCTTCGCGAAGGAGGTAGAGGGCGAATTCAAGGTCGACCTCTTCCTCAACGCCTCGCTCTTCAAGCAGGGCACCGAGCTCGTCGCCCTGCAGCGCGACAACCTCGAGATGGGCAACATCGCGCCGCAGGACATCTCGAAGCAGATCCCGGCTTGGTCGATCCTCACCTCGGCGTACCTCTTCCGCGACGCCAACCACCTCGGCGCGTTCTGGTCGGGCGACCTCGGTGCGCAGTACAAGAAGCAGGCCGAGGAGCAGGTGAAGATCAAGATCCTGGGGCCGACCTTCTTCGGCACGCGCCAGGTGGGGCTGAAGCCGAACAAGAAGATCAATACGCCGGCCGACCTGGCGGGCATCAAGCTCAGGATGCCCCCGGGCGACGCCTGGCAGCTGCTCGGCCGCTCGCTCGGCGCGAACCCGACGCCGATGGCCTACGCCGAGGTCTACACCGGCCTGCAGACCGGCGCGATCGACGGCCAGGACAACCCGCTGCCGAACGTGCAGAACATGAAGTTCTACGAGGTCATGTCGCAGATCGTGCTGACCTCGCATCTGGTGGGCTATGACCTGCTCGCCGTGAACCTCAAGACCTGGAACGGCATGCCGCCCGCGAAGCAGAAGGCCTTCCAGGCGGCCGCGGACAAGGCGCTCGCGTGGAGCACCGCGGAGCACCTGAAGCGCGAGGAGGAGCTGGCGGACGGCTTCAGGAAGCAGGGGCTGCAGGTCTACGTCCCCGACCACAACGCGTTCCGCGCGCACGCGCAGAAGGTCTACCTCGCCTCCGACGAGGCGAAGGCGTGGCCGAAGGGGATGCTGGAGAAGATCAACGCGCTGAAGTGATGGGTGCCGCCGCGGCCTGGCTGCGCCGGCGGGCGGAGAACGTCGCCGCGGGGATGCTCGCGGTGATGTTCGCCGCCTTCGTCATCCAGATCGTCTTCCGCTACTTCCTCAACTTCCCCGTCGGCTGGGCCTCCGAGCTGACGGTGGTCCTGTGGCTCTGGCTGGTGCTCTGGGGCGCCGCCTTCGTGCTGAAGGAAAGCGAGGAGATCCGCTTCGACCTCCTTTCGGCGGCGGTCGGCCGGCGCGCGCGCATCGCCATGGGCATCGTCGTCGCCCTCGCGCTCGTCGTGCTGTACGGCGCCTCGCTCATGCCGTCGTTCGACTACGTCGCCTTCATGAAGGTGGAGAGCTCGTCCTACCTCAAGATCCGCATGGACTGGCTCTACTCCATCTACGTGGTGTTCCTCGTCGCCGTGCTCGTGCGGTACGTCTGGCGGCTTTGGCACCTCGTGCGTGGCCGGGAGCCCGGGGCGCCGGACATCACCAAGGCGAGCTCCGGCCTGTGAGTCCGCCGGGCCGCCCCAGGGAGGGAAGACAGGGCCCCTCCCCCGTCTTGGGCGAACGCCCGAGCGCACTTCGCGCGCGGGCAATCCAATGAGCGCCCCGTTCGCCCTCGCGCTGGTGGCGATCGTGGCGTTGAGCCTCCTCGGCCTGCCGGTGGGGCACGCGATGATCGCCGGGTCGATCCTCTACCTGTACGCCAAGGGGCTCGACATGGGGACCGCCGCCGAGCAGCTGCTGAACGGCATGTACACGAGCTACCTGCTGCTGGCGATCCCGCTGTTCATCCTCGCCGCCGAGTTCATGAACAGCGGCAGCATCATGGACCGGCTGCTGCGCTTCTGCAACGCGCTGGTCGGCCGCTTCCGCGGCGGCCTCGCGCAGGTGAACGTGCTGCAGAGCATCGTCTTCGCCAGCATGTCGGGCTCGGCGCTCGCCGACGCCGCGGGCAGCGGCAAGATCATGCAGACGCTGATGACCCGGGACGGCAAGTACCCGGCGAGCTTCGCCGCCGCGCTCACCGCAGCGTCCTCGGTGATCGGGCCGATCATCCCGCCGTCGATCCCGCTCGTGATCTACGCGCTGGTCTCGGACACCTCGATCGGCTACCTGTTCCTGGCCGGGCTCGTCCCGGGGATCTTCGTCGGGCTCGTGCAGATGGGCCTCATCACCGTCACGGCGCGGCGGCGCGGCTTTCCGGTCGAGGCGCGCGTGCCGCTGCGCGAGCTGCCGCGCATCACCTGGGAGGCCTTCCCCGCGCTGATGATGCCGGTGATCCTCCTCGGCTGCCTCTACAGCGGCGTGACCACGCCGACCGAGGCGGCGGCGACGGCCGCCGCGTATGCGCTGCTCGTGTCGGCCTTCCTCTACCGCAGCATCTCCTGGGGCGACGTCTACCAGTCGCTCGCGAGGGGCGCGCGCATCACCATCTCGATCGGGATGCTGATCGCCGGGGCGCTGGTGTTCAACTATGTCGTCACCGCCGAGAACGTCCCGCGGACGCTCGCCGCACTGCTGAAGGGCTACGAGCTGTCGCCGCTCGCCTTTCTGCTCGCGGTGAACGTTCTCCTGCTCGCGCTCGGCTGCTTCCTGGAGGGGACGACCATCCTGCTGGTGATCGTTCCGGTGCTCCTGCCGACCGCGCAGGCGCTCGGCATCGACCCGGTGCACTTCGGGGTCGTGGCGGTGCTGAACATCATGATCGGCCTGATCACGCCGCCTTACGGCCTGCTGCTCTTCATGATGGTCAAGATCGCCGAGGTGCGGCTCGCGGCGCTGGTGCGCGAGGTCCTGCCGTTCCTCGCCGTGACGATCGCGGCGTTGGCGCTGATCACGCTCGTTCCGGACCTGGTGCTGTTCCTGCCGAGGCTGCTCGGCTACAAGGGCTGAAGCGGATGCTGGGCCGCGCCGCCGTCGCCCTCTGGTTCGACGTTCCGCCGGACGCCAGGGCCGAATGGGAGGACTGGCACTCGCACGAGCACATGCCCGAGCGCCTCGGCATTCCGGGCTTCCTGCGCGGCACGCGTTGGATCGCGGCTTCCGGGGAGCCTTCCTATTTCGTCCTCTACGAGACGGCGCGGCTCGCGACCCTCACGAGCGGGCCGTACCTCGAGCGCCTGAACGACCCCACGCCCTGGTCGCGGAGGATGATGCCGCACCATGGGAACATGGTCCGCAGCCTGTGCCGCGTCCGCGCGAGCTTCGGCGGCGGGACGGGCTCCGCGCTGGCGACGATTCGCTTTCCGCCTGCGCTGCGCGGCGGCAGGGCGCTCGAGAAGCGGCTCGCCTCCGATGTGCTACCGGGCCTGCCCGGACGCAGGGGTCTCAGCGCAGCCTACCTGCTCCAGAGCCTGCCGGCGGCCGCGACGCCGCATACGACCGAGGAGAGGATCCGGGGCGGCGATGCACGCGCAGAGTGGGCGCTGCTGGTCTGCGGGTACGATGCCGATGCCGTAAGGGCCGTCGCCCGCGACGAGCTCGCGCTGCCCGGCGCGGTCGAGGGGCTCTATCGCCTCTCGTACTCGATGACATCCAAGGACCGGCCGGGATGACTCCGCTCTGCTGCGTCGCGCTGGCGGTCGAGGAGCTCAACGCTGCCGACGGCGTGGTCGGGCGCAAGGTCGTCATCGGATGCTGCCGCTGAAGGGGAGGTAGCCAAGCCATGGGACGTCCAGTCAGGCGCGTCGTCACCGGGCACCGGCCGGACGGCCGGTCGGCGGTCCTCTTCGACGGGCCGGCGCCGAACGTCATCGAGCGCGAGGCGGGCAACGCGTCGACCCTGCTGTGGGTGACCGACGAGGGGCCGGCGGACGTGTCGCGGTCCGAGGATCGCGCCGCGCGCGTGATCGGCGTGCCGCCGCCGCGCGGCGGGACGATCTTCCGCATCGCCGAGTTCCCGCCGGACACCGGCCGGGTGCTCGATCACGCGACCGTGCTGCGCGACTTCGGCATCGGCGACGACGTGGCGCCCGGGCACCCGCCGCGCCACCCGCACATCCACCGTACGCGGACGATCGACTACGTCGTCGTGCTCGAGGGCGAGGTCCACCTGATGCTCGACGAGTCGGAGGTCCGCCTGCGGGCGGGCGACGTCGTCATCCAGCAGGGGACGAACCACGCGTGGTTCAACCGCGGCGGCGTACCGTGCCGGCTCGCGATGGTTTTCGTCGATGCGCAGGAGCCCGCCGCCCTGCAGCGCAACCGCAGCGAGGAAGGGTGAAGCGGTGACGCGAGCGCGGTCCCCGGCGAGGGCGAGACGATGATCGACGGCAACACCCTGATCTTCGCGACCCCGGGCGACCCGGTCGCGCAGGTGCGCCTCCCGGAGGTCATGGAGGCGGTGTTCGCGGCGCTGGGCGTGAACGCCGTCTGGGTGCCGATGCACGTCGGGCCGGAAGGCCTCGCCGCCGTCCTCCAGGGGCTGCGCACGGTCCGCAACTTCCGCGGCATCACCGTGGCGATCCCCTACAAGCCGACCGTCGGGGCGATGCTGGATCGACTGACTCCGCGTGCGCAGGCTTCGGGCAGCGTCAATCTGGTCCGCCGCGAGCCGGACGGAACCCTGCTCGGCGACATCGTCGACGGCGCGGGCTTCGTGCGCGGGCTCGAGCTTCGCGGCCAGGCGGTCAGCGGCGCCACGGCTTGGCTCGTGGGCGTCGGCGGCGGCGGCTCGGCGATCGCCTCCGCGCTGGCCGAGGCCGGCGTGGCGCGCCTCTACCTGACGGAGCTCAACGGGGAGCGCGCCGCGGCGATCCACGCGCGGCTCGTCCGTCACTATCCGCACGTCCCGATCGAGCTCGTGGAGCGGCCGCCCGAGGCGGTCGACCTCGCGATCAACGCGACGCCGTGCGGCCTCCGGCAGGACGATCCGTTGCCGTTCGACCCGACGGCGCTCGCCGCGACGACGGTCGTCTGCGACATCATCATGAAGCCGCGGGAAACGCGGCTGCTGCAGACAGCGCAGGCGCGCGGCATGCGCGTGCACCACGGCCATCACATGCTGGACGCGCAGATCCCTATGTATCTCGAATTCCTGGGGATCCCCTTTCCCGACGCGCGGGCGGTGATGGAGATCTCGAGCCGGGCGTAGCGCGGCTCGACGATTCTCGCCCCGCGCCCTACGCCGTCGCCGCTGCGTCGCGCTCCGTCACCGCGCCCCGGTCGATGACGTAGACGCGATCGAGCAGCCCTTTCGCGTGGGTCAGGCTCGACTCGGAGAGCATCACCGACCGGCCCTCGCGCCGCAGGCCCGCGATCACCTCGGCGAGACGCCGCGCAAGCACCGGCGCCACGCCCTCGAACGGCTCGTCGAGCAGCAGCAGTTTCGTCCCCGGGACGAGCGCGCGCGCGAGCGCGACGAGCTTCTGCTGGCCGCCCGAGAGCGCGAGCGCCTTGCGGTCGCGGAATGCGCGCACCTCCGGAATCGCATCGTAGACGCGCGCGAGCCGATGCGCCGCGTTGGCGAGCCCCGCCGACCAGGCCGGCAGCAGCACGTTCTCCTCCACGGTCAGGCCGGGGACGAGACGACGATCCTCGGGCATATAGCCGATGCCGAGCGACACGCGGCGGTGGCTCGGCACCCGCTCGAGCGACGCGCCGTCGAACTCGATCGCACCCTCGCGGTAGGTGAGCAGTCCCATGATCGTGCGCATGAGCGTGGTCTTGCCGGCGCCGTTGCGGCCGATCAGTCCGGCGAACTCGCCGCTCGCGACCTCGAGGCTCACGCCGCGCAGGATCCCGACCGAGCCGATGGAGACGCTGAGGTCCCGGACGCTAAGCATGGGCCTCCCCGATCACGAACCGGCGCACCTCGGCGTCGGCGAGCACCGCCGCCGGCGCCCCGTCGGCGATGATCCGGCCGTCGGCGAAGGCGAGCACGCGCTGCGCGTAGCGCGCGACGATGTCCATGTCGTGCTCGACGAAGAGCACGGTCACGCCGCGCACCGCGCCCATGACGAGGTCCATGATCGCGAACTTCTCGTCGGCCGAGACCCCGCTCGTCGGCTCGTCGAGCAGCAGGATCCGCGGCCTGACGACGAGCGCCATCGCGACGTCGAGGAGCTTGCGCACGCCCTCGGGCAAGAGCCCCGCTTCGCGGTCGCGATAGGCCGCGAGGTCGAAGCGCTCGAGGACCTCGTCGCTCGCCTCGCCCGCGCGGGCGGGCGTGAGATCGGAATGCGCCCAGCGGTGGGCGGCGGCGGCCACGATGCCCACGGCGACCAGCAGGTTCTCCCGCGCGCTCAAGGAGTTGAAGAGCTGCGGGATCTGGAACGAGCGCGAGACGCCGAGCTGGGTGATCCGCCGCGGGGGCAGAGCCGTGAGCTCGCGGCCGTCGAAGCGGATCGTCCCCGACGACGGCTTGAGATAGCCGGTCACCATGTTGATGAACGTGGTCTTGCCCGCGCCGTTGGCGCCGATCAGCCCGACCATCGCGTCGCGGTCGACCGCGACGTTGACGTCGGCGGCAGCCGTCACGGCGCCGAAGCTCTTGTTCACGCCCTTCGCCACGAGGATCGCGCTCACCGGGCCACGCTCCGCAGCCGCGCGACGAGCGACCAGAGGCCCGCCGGAAGGAACAGGATGAGGGCGAGCATCACGATGCCGAGCGTCATCTGCCACACGTTCGGCGCGTACTGGTTGGCGACCGTGCGTACCGCCTCGAAGATCGCCGCGCCGAGGAACGGCGCGAGCACGTTGCCGGTCCCGCCGAGGATCGCCACGAACACGAACTCGCCGGAGGTCGTCCAGTAAGCCGTCTCCGGATCGACGTGCCCGACGGCGAGCGCCGCGAACGCCCCGCCCAGGCCGCCGAGCGCGCCGGCGATGACGTAGTTCGCGAACACCACGCGGAACACCGAGCTGCCGAGATACTCCACCCGCAGCTCGTTGTCGCGGATCGCGGTCGCAAGCCGGCCGTAGTGCGAGCTGAGGTAGCGATGCACCGCCCACGCGGCGCCGAGGACGGCGACGACGGCGACGGCGTAGAACACGCGCCGCTCCGCGCCGGCGGGCAGGGTGATCCCGGCGAAGCTCTTCGCGTGCAGGTTGAAGCCGTCGGTCGAGCCGAGCGCCGAGCTCTTCACGAGGAGGCCGTACAGGATCATCGAGAACGCGAGCGAGAGCATCGCGAAGAAGATGTCGCGGTAGCGCGCGAGCAGCAGCCCGAGCACCGCGGCGAGCCCCGCCGACCCCGCGACCGCGGCGGCGAGCATGACCGCCGCATCCAGCACTTCGGCAGCCGCGCCCACCAGCGCCGCGGCGTAGGCGCCGAGCCCGAAGTACAGGCCCTGCCCGAACGAGACGAGTCCGGTGCGCATCAGCACGACCAGCCCGAGGACGACGAGCCCCTTCGCGAGCGCGAGCGTGAGCAGGAACACGAGCCACTGCGGCAGGAACGGCGCCGCGGCGAGGAGCAGCACCGCGGCGACGGCGAGCGTCGTCGTCGTGCGGTCGAGCGTCATATCTTCCGCGCCTCCGGCGCGGCGAACAGGCCCTTCGGGCGCGCGATCAGCACCAGCGCCATGACGAGGTACACCGAGAACAGCTCCCCCTCGGGCCAGTAGCGCACCATCGCCGAGCGGACGATGCCGACGATCAATGCGCCGAGCGCGGCGCCGCCGAGGCTGCCCAGCCCGCCGATGACGACGACCGCGAACGAGAGCACGATCACTTCGACGCCGATGCCCGGCGAGACCGCGATCGCCGGCGCGGTGAGCGCGCCGCCGGCGGCCGCGAGCGCGGCGCCGATGGTGAAGGTGAAGACGTAGACCCGCGCGACGTTGATCCCCATCGCCGCGCTCATCTCGCGGTCGTGGATCACGGCGAGCAGGAGTTTTCCCTGGCGGGTGCGGTAGAGGCCCCAGGCCACGACGAGGCCGATGACGATCGCCGCGCCGATGAGGATCAGGTTGTAGACCGGGTAGGCGAGCTTGCCGATGCGGAAGTTGCCCGGCAGCGCGTACGGCTCCGCGACGACGAGCGACTCGACGCCCCAGGCGAGCTTGATCACGTCCTCGAGGATCAGGAACAGCGCGTAGGTGACGAGCAGCAGCACCACCTCGTCGCGGCCGTACATGAGCCGCAGCAGCCCGCGCTCGATCAGCGGGCCCATCACCAGCCCGACGAGGAGCGCGGCCGCGAGCAGCAACGCGTAGCTCGCGGCCGGCGGATGGCCGCCGGCGAGCCACGCGCCGACGAGCGAGGCGCCGGCGTACGCCCCGAGCGCGTAGAGGCTGCCGTGCGCGATGTTCAGGATCCGCATCACGCCGTAGATCAGCGTGAGCCCCGCGGCCATCATGAACAGCCACGAGGAGTAGACGACGCCGTCGAAGAGGACGGCAGCGAGATCGAACATCGCGCGGCTCGCGCGAGCGCTAGTGGCGAGCAGGAAGCGCGGCGCGGGCCTCGGCCCGCGCCGCTTACGGGGTTACTTCGCCTTCATCCCCGACCGGATCCAGGCCTCGCTCTTCACGCCGTCGGGCGGGTTGACCTCGCCGGCGGGATAGCGCTTGACGTCGACGATGCGGAGCTCGCCGTCGACCGTCTTCGCGGTGCCGACGGCGACGTCCATCACCGCCTGGTGGCCCTTGCCGAGCGTCATCTTCACCGTCCCGCCGACGCCCTCGTAAGTCAGGTTCTCGAACGCGGTGATGATCTGGTCCTGGTTGGGGCTCGCCGCGCCCGCCTTCTGCGCCTTCTCGTACGCGGCCTTGAGCCCGAGCATCGCGTTCGTCATCTTGTACGAGGCGTAGTTCGGCGGAACGCCGTAGCGCTCCTGGAACACGTTGCGGAACCAGCGGTTGAACTCGGTGTCGGGCGCGAACGGGCCGAACGGGCCGCGCGCGCCGATGATCGTGCCGTCGGGAATCTTGGTGCCGAGACGGTTGATCGCCGGCTCGCCGGCCGAGAGCACCACGAGGTGGCTCTTGAAGAGTCCGCGCGGCGCACCCTGCAGCACCAGGCCTTCGAGGTCGCCGCCCCAGAAGCTCGAGTGGATCACGTCGGCGCCGCTCGAGAGCAGCGTGGAGATCTCGGCCCCGAACTGGCCGGCGAAGAGCTTGGTCATCTGCGAGGTCTTGATCTCGATCCCCGGCTTGAGGGCCTTCATCGCCGCCTCGAAGTCGGTCCACGAGTCCTGGCCCCAGGCATAGTTCTGGTTGATGCCGGCGATCGAGCGGATGTTGGGCCTGCGCTCCAGGACGTAGCGCGCCGCCGACACGTTGTCCATGGTGGCGTGCGGCCCGGTGCGGAAGACGTATTTGTAGGACGCGTCCTCGAAGATGCGCGGGGTCCCGCAGTCGAACAGGATGGTGAGCTTCTTGAGCTCCTCGGCGACCGGCGCGATGGCGAGGCAGTCGCCGCTCGAGATGTAGCCGATCACGAGGTCGACGCGCTGGGCGAGGTTGCGGAACTCGGCCACCTGCTTCTGCGGCCCGCCGGCCTCGTCGATGATCACGAGCTCCATGGGCGCTCCGCCGAGGCCCTTCGTCGCGTACGGCGCCGGCACCCGGCCGGCGTTGATCGACTCCGCGATGATCTCGGCGGCGTTGCGCGCCGGCACGCCGAACGGGCCTGCGGCCGGCCCCGACAGGAAGGTCACGATGCCGACCTTGACCGGCTGCTGAGCGCCGGCAGCGGCGGCCAAGAGCGCCGCGAACGCGGCGGCGACGAACTGGCAGAGCGCGCGTTTCATGGGATCCTCCTTGTGGTCGCGCTAGAACGTTGGGTGCGGGCGCCATCGTACCCTTGCCGCGGCCGCCTGCGCCACCGGCGGCGGCGAACGCTCCGGGGCTTGCGCCCGCCGGGCGCCGGGCGGTTGGCGCGCGCGCCTGCGCTCGGAGAGAATACCGGCAGCTCACGCCCGACGGAGCGCACCGCATGCCCAGACCGAGTCCGATCCGTGCCGCCGCGGCCGCGGCGCTCGCCGCGTGCCTCGCCGGCTGCGCGGGCGGCGGCGACCGACCGCGCTGGCCGGCGGACGCGACCATCTACAAGTGCGACGCCGACAAGGAGCTCGTCGTGCAGTACCTCGAGGGCGGGAAATCGGCGATGGTGATGTACCCCGAGCGGGACTTCCGCCTCGACCAGGTCTCGGCGGCCTCGGGCGTCCGTTACTCGAACGGCCGGACCACCCTGCACACGAAGGGGCCGGAGGCGTTCCTGGAAGAGGGTGGCCAGACGCTCTTCGCGAACTGCAAGACCGCGAGCCGCTAACTCGCCGCGGTCGCGGCGCGGTCACGCGGTGATTTCGCTGAACTCCGGCAGGTAGCGGACCGTGCCCGAGACCCCGGCGAGCGCGCCGGGGGCGAGCTCGAGCGCGAGGAAGGCCTCCGGGGGCACGTCGAACTCGGAGGCGAGACCGACCGTCGCCGCAGGCCGGAACCCGAAGCGCCGGTAATAGGCCGGGTCGCCGACCAGGCACACGAAGCCGTAGCCCGCGAGCAAGGCGCGCTCGAGCGCCGCGCGCACGAGCATTGCCCCGATGCCGCGGCGCTGGAAAGTCGGTCGCACGGCGAGCGGCGCGAGCCCGGCGCCGCGCGGGACGAGCCCGTTGCCCGCCACCATGACGTCGGTCAGGAGGACGTGCCCGACCACGGCGCCGCCCTGCACGGCGACGAGCGACAGGACGAACCGTCCGTTTGCGCGGAGTTTGTCGACGAGATCGGCCTCGGTGCGGCTCTTGAACGCCGCCGCGACGACGCGGTGGATCGCCGCGGCATCGCCGGGTTGCTCGTCGCGGATCGAGATCGGGCGCGCGGCGTCCATGGCGGAATTATCCGCGAAGCCTCAGGCGGCGGCCGGGGACAATGCCGCAGTCTCCTCCAACCGCTCGAGCGCGTCGAGCAGGAGGGCCGGATCGTTGCCGGCGAGCCCCTGGGCGTCGGAGAGCATGCGTCGCCACGCGCGCGCCCCGGGCCGACCCTGAAAGAGGCCCAGCATGTGCCGGGCGATCGCGCGGAGCGGCGTCCCGCGGGGGACCTGCTCCACCGCGTACCGGTGCATCCGTCGGACGACCTCCGCCGGGGAGGGCGGTGCGCCGCCGAAGAGCCGCGCATCGGCCTCGGCGAGCAGTCCGGGATCGTGGTACGCCGCGCGGCCGAGCATCACGCCGTCGACGTGCGCGAGCGCGGTTTCGATCTGCGCCAATACCGTGATTCCACCGTTCACGACGATCTCGAGCTCGGGGAGCTCGCGCTTCAGTCGATGCACCTCGGCGTAACGGAGCGGCGGCACCTCGCGGTTGTCCTTGGGGGACAGGCCCTTGAGGACCGCGTTGCGGGCGTGGACGAGGAAGGTTCGGACGCCTGCGCGCGCGAGCGCCTCGACGAAGCGGCGGACGAAGCCGTAGTCCTCGACGTGGTCGATCCCCAGGCGGTGCTTCACCGTGACCGGGATCGAGACCGCATCGCGCATCGCGCTCACGCAGTCGGCGACGAGCTCCGGCTCGGCCATGAGGCAGGCGCCGAACGCGCCGCGCTGCACCCGCTCCGACGGGCAGCCGCAGTTGAGGTTGATCTCGTCGTAGCCCCAGCGCGCGCCGAGCCGCGCACACGCCGCGAGCTCGGCCGGGTCGCTGCCGCCGAGCTGCAGCGCCACGGGATGCTCGGCCGGGTCGAAGTCCAGGTGGCGCGGCACGTTGCCGTGGAGCAGCGCGCCGGTGGTGATCATCTCGGAGTACACGACCGCGTGCGGCGCGAGCGTGCGGAAGAAAAACCGGCAGTGGCGGTCCGACCAGTCCATCATCGGCGCGGTGCACAGGCGGTGGGCGCGCGGCATGGCGTCATTTTCCCCGACCTTGACGCGCTTCGCGCGGGGGGACTATGGTCCGCGGCGCGATGCCCGACGACACGCCCTCCCGCGCCCGGGTCCTCGCCGTCATCGCGGGCGGGGTGCTCGTCGTCTCCACGGCCTCGATCCTCATCCGCTGGCTCCAGGCGGCCGGCGTCCCGTCGCTGTCGATCGCGGCCTGGCGGCTCGCTGCGGCGGCGCTCGTCCTCGCGCCGCTCGTCCTCGCCGGGCGCCGCGACGAGCTCGCCGCGCTCGCGTGGCGGGATTGGGGGCTCGCGGCGGCCGCGGGCGCGTTCCTCGCCGCGCACTTCGCGACCTGGATCCTCTCGCTCGAGTACACCTCGGTCGCCTCGAGCGTCGCGCTCGTGACCACCAACCCGATCTGGATCGGCATCGCGTCGTGGTTCCTCTTCCGCGAGCGGCTCGGCGCGGTGATGATCGTCGCGATCGCGCTCGCGATCGCCGGCGCCGCGGTGATCTTCCTCACCGACGCCAGCGATGACGCCGGCCCGGCGCGCTCGCCGGCGCTCGGCAACGGGCTTGCGCTCCTCGGCTCGCTCGCCGTCTGCGGCTACCTCCTCATCGGCCGCCGGCTGCGCCGCACGATGTCGCTGCTCGCGTACATCGGCGTCGTGTACGCGACGGCGGCGGCGTGCCTCGTGCTCGTCGCGGCGGCGGCCGGCGCGCCGCTCGGCGGGTTCGCGGCGGCGTCGTGGCTGATGCTCGCCGCGCTCGCGCTCGGGCCGCAGCTCCTCGGCCACTCGAGCCTGAACTGGGGGCTCAAGTACCTCTCGGCCACGTTCGTCGCCCTCGCCATTCTCGGCGAGCCGGTCGGCTCGACGGCGCTCGCCTGGTTGCTCCTCGACGAGCCGGTCGCAGCGGTGAAGCTCGCGGGTCTGGCGCTGCTGCTCGGCGGGATCTTCCTTGCGGCGCGGCGCGGCGGCAGCCCGCGGGATCCGCTCGCCGCCGGCGCGGGGCAGGGCCTTCCGCGCTCCCCGCGCGCGTGACGAAATTCTGGCGCCCGCTCGGGGAGCGGACAGCAGGCCCCGCGCCGGCGGCGTGGCGCGTGACGGCGGCCTGAGGGAGATCGACCGATGAGTCGCGCATCAACCGTCGTCGGGGTGGTGCTGGCAGTGGTGGTGGCGGGGCGCGCGGCTGCGCTCGAGCCGGACAAGCTGTTCGAGAAGCTCTCGCCGAGCGTGTTCATCGTGCTGGCGCAGGATGCGCAGCGCGCGCCGCTCGGTCAGGGACGCGCGGGAGTACCGATTCGGCAACCAGATCGCCGGAGTGATCCGCGGCGGCGTGCTCGAGGTATGGCCGTTCGCGCCGGCGTTCCGCCGCCCCGCGCCGGGCGAGCGCTTCGGCGCGTTTCGCATTCAGGGGATCGAAGCCGTCACATCGCCTCGGGGCGAGCCCGGGTACACGTTCGTGGGGGGTGAGGTGCTCGGGAACGAACGGGTCACGGTGCCGGCCGGCACCTTCGATGCCGTCAAAGTGCGATTCCACGGCAGGGTGTCGAACGCTTACCTTCACAACAACGTTCTGTTCGCGGGCTCCCAGGACTTCACTCAGACGGTCTGGTATGCAGCGGCCGCCAAGCGGGCGGTCAAGAGCGTGGTGGACGGCCGGACGTTTGGCGAGGCCTACGAGCTCGAGTCGTACAAGCTCCGCTGACCGCGTGCACGATCCGGAAGGTTGATCGTCCCGCCGCCGCGGGGCTACCATGGGTTCCCCGGCGGACCCGCAAGCGATGGACCTCGCCTACACCTCCGAAGAGCAGGCGTTCCGCGACGAGGTGCGCGCGTTCGTTCGCGGCAACCTACCGCGCGAGATCGCCGAGAAAGTCCTGCACCATCGGCAGCTCGTCAAGGACGACTGGCTCCGCTGGCAGGACATCCTCGCGCGCAAGGGTTGGCTCGCCGGCCACTGGCCGAAGGAGCACGGCGGTCGCGGCTGGACGCCCGTCGAGCACCACATCTTCGACGAGGAGTGCGCCGCGGCCGGCACACCGCGCCTGATCCCGTTCGGGCTGAACATGGTGGCGCCGGTCATCATGCAGTTCGGCAGCCCGTGGCAGCAGGAGCACTACCTCGCGCGGATCCGCGAGAACCGGGACTGGTGGTGCCAGGGCTACTCCGAGCCCGGCTCGGGCTCCGACCTCGCCTCGCTCAAGACCCGCGCCGAGCGCCGGGGCGACCGCTACATCGTGAACGGGCAGAAGACCTGGACGACGCTCGCGCAGTACGCCGACATGATCTTCTGCCTCGTGCGCACCGACGCCACGGTCAAGAAGCAGGAGGGAATCAGCTTCCTGCTGGTCGACATGCACTCGCCGGGCGTCAGCGTGCGGCCGCTGATCCTCTACGACGAGGAGCACGAGGTGAACGAGGTGTTCTTCGACGACGTCGAGGTGCCGGCCGAGAACCTCGTCGGCGAGGAGGGCCGGGGCTGGACGTACGCGAAGTTCCTGCTCGGCTACGAGCGCACCGGGATCACCGGGGTCGGCGCGTCAAAGCGCGAGCTCGAGCTGCTCAAGGAGATCGCCGCGCGCGAGCTGCGGGGCGGCCGGCCGCTCGCCGAGGATCCGCTCTTCCGCGCGAAGCTCGCGCAGGTCGAGATCGACCTCATGGCGCTCGAGACGACGCTGCTGCGCGTGCTCTCGGCGCGCGACAAGCCGGGACCCGAGGCGTCGATCCTCAAGATCGCGGGGACCGAGGTCCAGCAGGCGCTCACCGAGCTGATGCTAGAGGCGATCGGACCGGCGGCCGCGCCGTTCTCGCGCCGGGCGATCGAGGAGGGCGGCGCCGCGGCGCCGTTCGCGCCCGCGTACGCCGCCCCGCTCGCCGCGCGCTACTTCAGCTGGCGAAAGGTCTCGATCTACGGCGGCTCGAACGAGATCCAGCGCAACATCATCGCGCAGCACGTGCTGGGGCTCTGAGGGCCGTGGACTTCAGCCTGACCGAAGAGCAGCAGCTCCTGCGCGACAGCCTCGCGCGCTTCGTGGCGAACGAATACGCGTTCGAGGCGCGCAGCCGCATCGTCGCCTCGGACAAGGGATGGAGCGAGCGGGTCTGGGCGCAGCTCGCGGAGCTCGGCCTGCTCGGCGTGGCGTTCCCGGAGGCGCACGGCGGTTTCGGCGGCACTGCGGTCGACGTCATGGTCGTGATGCAGGAGCTGGGGCGCGGGTTGGTCGTCGAGCCCTACCTCGCGACGGTCGTCCTCGGCGGCGGGCTCGTCAACCTCGCCGGCGCAGCGTCGCAGAAGCAGGACATCCTGCCGCGCGTCGCCGGCGGCAAGTGGCTGCTCGCGCTCGCCCACGGCGAGCCGCAATCGCGCTACGAGCTGCACGACGTCGCGACCACGGCGCGGCGCGAGGGCGGCGGCTACGTGCTGAGCGGCCGCAAGGCGGTGGCGCTCCACGGCGCGACCGCCGACACGCTGATCGTCGCCGCGCGCACCGCGGGCGGCCAGCGCGACCGGCAGGGGATCACGCTGTTTCTCGTCGACGCCAAGACGCGGGGCGTGGGCGCCACGGGCTATCGGACGATCGACGGCCTGCGCGCGGCGGACGTCGCCCTCGAGAACGTCCATGTCGGTGCGGGAGCGGTCCTCGGTCCGGTGGACGCCGGCTTGCCGCTTCTCGAGCGGGCGGTGGATCTCGGCGCGGCGGCGCTCTGCGCCGAAGCGGTCGGCGTGATCGAGGCGCTCAATGCGGCGACGCTCGAGTACCTGAAGACCCGCCAGCAGTTCGGGCAGCCGATCGGGCGCTTCCAGGCGCTGCAGCACCGCGCGGTCGACATGCTGATCCACGCCGAGCGGTGCAAGTCGATGGCCTGCCTCGCGGCGGTCAAGGTGCAGTCCGACGACGCCGCGGAGCGGCGCCGCGCGGTGTCGGCGGCGAAATCGCTCATCGGCCGCGCCGGCCGCGCCGTCGCGAAGGAGGCGATCCAGCTGCACGGCGGCATGGGTGTCACCAACGAGCTGCCGGCCGCGCACCTCGCCAAGCGGCTGACGATGATCGATTTCTGGCTCGGCGACGCCGACTACCACACCGCGCGGTTCACCGGCGGCTGAGGGCTCCCGTCGGACCCCCGTCGGCGGCCCCCGGCCGGCCTGAGCACTCGGTCACGCTCGTGACGGGCCGCCGACGATCGCGGCGCGCGGGGGGGAGCACTCGGTCACGGTCATGACGGGGACATAATGCTAGGCTGCGACCCGGGATCCATGGGAGGGTTTGTCATGCTTCGCAATCGAGTTCCGCAATACGTCGCGCTGTGCGCGATCGCCGCCGTCGCCGGCTGCGCGACGGTCGAGTCACCGCCGCCCGCCGCGCCGCCGCCTGCGGCACCCCCGGTCCAGGCCGTCGCGCCGGTCGCGCCGCCGAAGGCCGCGCCCGCGCCCGCCCCGACGCCCGCGCCGGTCGTGCGCGGACCGGCGTCGACCGCGGCCACGATGGACGCGTACAAGAAGCAGGTCGCCGAGCACATCCAGGCCAAGAATTCGCGCGAGCGCGCCGACACGCTGCCGCCGATCCTGAAGTCGGTGGTCGTGCTCAACATCACCATCGATCGCGACGGCAAGCCCGTCCACGTCTCGGTGATGCGCTCCAACGGGCACAAGGACGTGGAACAGATCGCGATGCAGAGCATCCATCGCGCCGGCCCGCTGCCGGCGCCGTCGCCCGCGCTGCTCGGCAGCGGCGAGACCGTGAGCTTCGTCGAGACGTGGCTCTTCCGCCCCGACGGGCGCTACCAGGTCCGCAGCGTGGCCGAGAACCAGCGCTTGACCGTCCCGTCGTCGAGCGTCGCGTCGCGGAAGAAGAACTCCGAGTAGCGCTCGCGCGCGGCGGCCTGAAAGCGCGCCGCCGCGAACCCTTCTAGGCTGCGCCGATCGCGGATTGTCCGCGATCGGCGCAGTTCATTTGGGGCGCGCCCGCGACGCGCGTGCGCTCGCGCCTGCTACACTGCGCGCCGATCCGCTTCGCCACGCGTGTCTGTGTCCGCCAACCGCCAGATCCCGCTCGTCAGCCGGCCCGAGGGCCGGGACGGGCGAGCGCGCCGCGGGCGTTCGTCGGGGACCTCGGCAAGCGCCTCGCGAAGTTGCGGTGACGATTCACGCCGCGGGGGACGCCGAGGCGCGTCCGCTCCGGCTTCGTCGAAAGGAGTGAAATGATCGACCTCTACACCTGGCCCACGCCCAACGGCCACAAGATCCACATCATGCTCGAGGAGACCGGGCTCGCCTACACCGTCCACCCGATCGACATCCAGGCCGGCGACCAGTTCAAGCCGGAGTTCCTCAAGATCAGCCCGAACAACAAGATGCCGGCGATCGTCGATCGCGAGGGGCCGGGCGGGCAGCCGATGGTGCTCGCCGAGTCCGGCGCGATCCTCTTCTATCTCGCGTCCAAGACCGGCAGGTTCCTGCCCGCGGACCTCCGCGAACGCTGGGCGGTGATGCAGTGGGTCATGTTCCAGATGGGGCACATCGGGCCGATGCTCGGCCAGGCGCACCACTTCCTCGGCTATTCCGTCGAGCAGATTCCCTACGCGATCAACCGCTACAAGAACGAGGCGAACCGCCTCTACGGCGTGCTCGACCGGCGCCTCCGCGAGAGCCCGTACGTCGCGTGCCGCGAATACACGATCGCCGACATCGCGATCATGCCTTGGCTCCGCTCCGCGGAGCGGCAGGGCGTGAACATCGACGAGTACCCGAACGTGAAGCGCTGGTTCGACAAGCTCAACGAGCGCCCGGCGGTCAAGCGCGGGCTCCAGGTCCTCGCCGACCGGCGGCGCACGGGGCCGCTCACCCCCGAACAGCGCGAGGTGATGTTCGGGGCGGTGCAGTACGCGCGGCGCTGAATCGCGCCCGCCGGCGCCCGCTCAATCCTGTCCGAGCATTTCCTCGGGCGCGCGGATCGCTTCGGCCAGGTCGTTCAGGAAGACGGCGGCCTGAGCGCCGTCGATCACCCGATGGTCGGCCGAGAGCGTCAGTGTCATCATCGGGCGCACCGCGGGTTGGTGGTTCACCGCCGTCACCCGCTCCGCGATGCGGCCGACCGCGAGGCTCGCGGCCTGCGGCGGCGCGATGATGGCGTTGAAGGCGTCGACGTCGTACATCCCCAGGTTGGTGACGGTGAACGTGCCGGCGGCCACGTCCGCCGGCCGCAGCCGGCCGCTGCGCGCGCGCTCGGTGAGGTCGCGCCGCTGCAGCGCGATGTCGGCGAGCGGCGCGGTGTCGGCGTCGGGAATCACGGCGCCGACGACCCCGTCGGTGACCGCCATTGCCACGCTCACGTTCACACGTGGATTCAGCTGGATCGAGTTGCCGGTCCAGGTCGCGTTCAACTTCGGGTGTTTCTTCAGCACGCGCGCGGTAAGCGCGACGAGCAGGTCGGTGTGCGTGAGCTTCACTCCGCGGCCGTGCTCGACGGCAGGTCCCAGCCGCTCCCGGGCCTGCAGCAGGGCACCGGCATCGAGCTCGCGCACGAGGAAGAAGTGCGGCACCTGCGTCCAGCTCTGGGTCATGCGCTCGGCCATCAGCCGGGCGACGGTGCCGAGCGCCGCGGGCGCCTGGGCCGGAGCGGCCTGCGCCGCACCGGCCGCCGCTGCCGCCAGCACGTCGTCGCTGGTGATCGCGCCGTCGGGACCCGTACCCCGGATCCGGCTGATATCCACGCCGCGCTCCTTGGCGAGGCGGCGGGCCTTGGGTGAGATCCTGGCGCCGCTGTCGGCGGTCGCATCCGCTTCCGCCCGCGCCGAGCTCGGCGCCGCGGCGCGCGACGGCTCGGTGACCTTCCGCGCGGTCGGGGCGGCGGCGGGAGTTTCGGTGGGCGGCTGCTCGCCGGGCGCGACGATCCAGGCGATCGTCACGCCCACGGGCACCACGTCGCCTTCCTGTGACTTGACGCCGGCGAGCACCCCGTCCGCGGTCGCCTCGATCTCGACGATGGCCTTGTCGGTCTCGATCTCCAGGAGCGGCTCGCCTTTGCTGACGGCGTCGCCTTCTTTTTTCAGCCAGGCGACGATCTTTCCGCTCTCCTGCGCCATCTCCAGGGCCGGCATCACAACGCTCGCAGCCATGGCGTCGGTCCGGGTGGCGCTAGGGCGCTAGGCGCAGAGCGCCTTCGCCGCCTCGAACACCGTCTGCTCGGTGGGGACGGTCGCGTCCTCCAGGGGCGGGGAGAACGGGATCGGGACGTGCATCGCCCCCATCCGCTTCACCGGCGCGTCGAGATTGAAGAACGCGCCTTCCGCGATGACCGACGCGATCTCCGCAGTCACGCCATAGCGTCCGTAGCCTTCGTCGACGACGATGGCGCGGGAAGTTTTCTTCACCGATTCGACGAGCGTCTGCTCGTCGAGCGGCCAGACGGTGCGCGGATCGATGACCTCGGCGCTGATGTCGGCCTGCTCGAGCAGCTTCGCGGCGCCGAGCGCGACCTGCACCATGCTGCTCGTCGCGACGATCGTGATGTCGGTGCCGGAGCGCTTGATCTCCGCCACGCCGAACGGGATGGTGTAGTCGTCCGCCGGCACCGGGCCCTTCAGCTTGTACATCATCTTGTCTTCGAAGAAGACCACCGGGTTGTCGTCCCGGATCGCCGTCTTCATGAGCCCCTTGGCGTCGTACGGCGTCGAAGGCAGCACCACTTTCAGTCCGGGGATGTGGCAGAACCAGGCGTGCAGCGACTGCGAGTGTTGCGCGGCCGAGCGGCGCGTCGCGCCCAGCGTGGCGCGCATGACCATCGGCACCTTCCACTTCCCGCCCGACATGTAGTGGATCTTGGCGGCCTGGTTGACCATCTGGTCCATCACCAGGGTGGAAAAATCGCCGAACATGATGTCGACGACCGGCCGCATCCCGGTCATCGCCGCGCCGACGGCGATCCCGGTGAAACCCGCCTCCGAGATCGGCGTATCGAGCACCCGCTCGGTGCCGAACTCCTCGACCAGGCCGCTCAGCACCTTGAACACCGTCCCGGCCTCGGCGATGTCCTCGCCGCAGATGAAGACGCGCGGATCGCGCCGCATTTCCTCCGCGAGCGCTTCGCGGACCGCCTCCCCCATGGTCAGTTCGCGGGCCTCAGGCATAGACGTCCCGATCCACCTCGTCGGCGCTCGGATACGGCGCCGCCACCGCGAACTCGACCGCCTTCTCGACCTCCGACTTGACCTCGTCCAGCATCCGCTCCAGCGCGGCGCGATCGGCGAGCTGCTCCTTCGCCAGCCAGTCGGCCATCAGCTTGAGCGGGTCGCGCTCGGTCTTCCACAGCTGCTCCTCCTGCTTGGAGCGGTAGTACTCGCGGCTCACGTCGCCGACGTGATGCCCCATGAAGCGGTAGGTATTGCAGAGGAGGAAGGCCGGACCGGCCCCGCGCCGGACGCGATCGACGATCTCTTTCGCGCTCGCGTAGACCTTCCGGACGTCCTGCCCGTCGACGGTGTGGCCGGGGAGGCCGAACCCGGCCGCCCGCGTCAGCACGTCGCCGGCGAGCGTCTCCGAGTTGTGCGTGTACTCGTTGTAGAGGTTGTTCTCGCAGACGTAGAGCACCGGGAGCTTCCAGAGCGCCGCCATGTTCATGGCCTCGTAAAGCAGCCCCTGTCCCATCGCGCCGTCGCCGAAGAAGCACACCGCGACCCGGTCGGTTTTCAGGCGTTTGGCGGACAGCGCCGCGCCGGTGGCGATGCCCGCGCTGCCGCCGACGATGGCGTTCGCGCCGAGGTTGCCGGTGTCCGGATCGGCGATGTGCATCGAGCCGCCCTTGCCCTTGCAGTAGCCGGCCTGCTTGCCGAGCAGCTCGGCAAACATCCGGTCGAGCCGGGCCCCTTTGGCGAGGCAATGCCCGTGGCCGCGGTGAGTGCTCGTGATGTAGTCGTCGGGCCGCAGCGCCTCGCAGACGCCGACGGCCACCGCCTCCTCGCCGATGTACAGATGGGCGAGGCCGGGCATTAGCGCCCGGGTGTACAGCTCGTTCACCTTTTCTTCGAACAAACGGATCATCAGCATCCGCCGGTACATGCGGAGCGGCTGATCGACGTCGATTCCGGAAGCGGTCCGCGAGGGGGCTGTGACGGTTGTCATCTCGCAACTCCAGAGGTTCGTGCAGGCGACCGTGCGCGCGCGAGCGGTCAGCGACTCCCAACTCGTTTTGTACCACATTTGCACCGCGTCCGGCCCGAGTCGAGCGCATCGCGCGGCCCCGAGCCTCGGCGTGGCGCGCCGGAACCCGGCGCGCTCCGAGTCGGGCGCGTCCGCCCGCGTGCTACGATCGACCGACCGGATCGGAGGAGGAGCATGGGAACGCTGAGCGGCAAGATCGCATGGCTGACCGGTGCCGGCAGCGGCATCGGTCAGGCGGGCGCGCTGGAGCTCGCCAAAGCGGGCGCCACGGTGGTGATCTCGGGGCGCCGCGCCGAGGCGCTCGAGGACACGCGCAAGCTCGTCGCCGGGGCGGGCGGGGCGGTCGAGAAGCTGCCGCTCGACGTCGCCGACCGGGAGGACGTGGCGCGCGCGGCGAAGGCGCTGCTCGAGCGCCACGGCCGCTGCGACATTCTCGTGAACAGCGCCGGGCTGAACATCCCCAAGCGCCTCTACAAGGACCTCGTCCCCGCGGACTGGGACAAGGTGATCGACGTCAACCTGAACGGCGCGCTGTACTGCATCACCGCGGTGCTCCCGGCGATGCGGGCGCAGCGGGACGGGCTCGTCATCAACATCTCGTCGTGGCTCGGCCGCTGGGTCGGCTATCTCGGCGGATCGGCCTACGGCGCGAGCAAGCACGCGCTGGCGACGCTCACCCACCATCTCAACCTGGAGGAGGGCATGAACGGCGTCCGCGGGTGCGTGATCTATCCCGGCGAGGTCGCGACGCCGATCCTCAAGAGCCGGCCGGTGCCGCCGGCGCAGGAAGACATCGACCGGATGCTGAAGCCCGAAGACCTCGGCCGGACGATCCGCTTCGTCGCCGAGCAGCCGCGGCACGTGTGCCTGAACGAGATCGTGATCACGCCCAGCTGGAACCGCATGTACCTCGGCGGCAAGGAGATCCCGCTCGGGCCGCGGGTCGATTAGTCCGCCGGGAGCCGGCGCCGAAGCGCCGCGCGCCGGCGGCGCCGTCAGCCGCGCGTCACTTCTTGTCGCTGAGCAGCTTGAATGTGCCGATCGCCTTGGCGAGCAGCTTGCCGGCGGCGTCGCGCGCCTCCGACTCGCAGAACGCCGTCGACTGACCGGCGTGGAGCACGCGGGCCTCGGCGAGGATGCGGTCCGAGAACCCGGCGTTCATGAACCCGACCGACATGTCGACGGTCAGCACGCCGCCGTCGATGCCATAGTGACCGCGCACCGCGGCGCTCATCACGTAGTCGAGCATCGTCATCAGCACGCCGCCGTGCGCCGCGCCCCAGCTGTTGAGGAGCTCCGGGCGCTTGTCGAGCATGACCGCGGCGCGCTCCTTCGATTGCTCGGTGAGCTTGATCCCGAGGTGCTCGACGAACGGGATCCGGAGTCTTGAGAGCGGCGCGTTCACGTGCCGGATGATCGCATTACAGGCGCGCCGCCTTCAAGTGCGGCGCCGCCGATCTCCGGCATGCACGATCCGTGCCGGCGCGGCCGCCGCGCGCGCCGCCGTCAGTCGCCGGTCGGTGCGATGCGGAACTCGACGACCGAGTGCGTCGACTCGAGCGCCTGGACGAGCTTCGCCGCCTGCTCCTGGCGGCTCGAGCGGATCACCATGCGGTACTCGAAATAGCGCCCGCCGTCCTCCAGCCGATAGCTGAGGTTGGCGATGCTGAAGCCGAAGCGCTGGACGAGCTCGCGCACCTCCCGCTCCGGCATCACCATGTCGCGCGGGAAGCGCACCTGGAAGTGCGCATAGAACTGCGACGGCATCGACGCCTCGATCCAGCGGAAGGCGGTCAGCACGCCGAGCACGAGCGCGGTCGCGACCGCGACCGGGAAGTAGAACCCGATCCCGGCGAGGATCCCGATCGCCGCGGTGACCCAGATGGAGGCCGCGGTCGTCAGGCCGCGCACCGACAGCCCCTCGCGCAGGATGACCCCGGCGCCGAGGAACCCGATACCGGTCATGATCCCCTGCGCCATACGCGTGGGGTCGATCTGCACTTTCTCGAGCGTCCCGACCGGAAACCAGCGCCCCGAGTAGATGGTGACCAGCATGAGCAGGCTCGAGGCGACGCAGACGAGCGTGTGCGTGCGGAATCCCGCCGGGCGGCCGTGATAGCTCCGCTCAAGCCCGATCAGCCCGCCCGCGAGCGTCGCGACGAGCAGGTGGGTTACGAGCTCGAGCTCGTCGCCGCGCATCCGTCCGGTTCTCCTGTCATCGGACGGCAAGTCTAGACGGCCGTCGCCCCGCCGTCGACGGCGATGATCTGCCCGGTGATGTGCTGCGCGGCGTCCGAGGCGAGCAGGCAGGCGACGCCCTTGAGGTCCTCGTCGCCGCCGAGGCGCCCGAGCGGCGTGGTGGCGATGACGTCGTCGCTGATCGTCTGGAGCACGCCCTGGCTCATCTTCGAGGGGAAGAAGCCGGGCGCGATCGCGTTCACGGTGATGCCGTACTGCCCCCACTCGCCGGCGAGAGCGCGGGTGAAGTTCACGAGCCCGCCCTTGGTCGTGTTGTAGCCGATCGTGCGGATGCGGTCGGGGAGGTTGCCGCGCAGGCCGGCGATCGACGCCACGTTGATGATCCGTCCGTACCGGCGCGGGATCATCGACCGCCGGCCGACCGACTGCGAGACGAGGAAAGTGCCGGTGAGGTTGAGGTTGACGATCTTGAGCCACGCCTCGAGCGGATGGTCCTCGGCCGGCGCGCCCCAGGTCGCGCCGGCGTTGTTGACGAGGATGTCGATCTGCCCGTAGTGCTCCAGCACGGCCTCCACCATCGGGTCGATCGCCTCCGGCCGCGAAAGATCGCACACGAGCGGCTGGGCGGCCACGCGCTCGCGCTCGAGCTGGGCCCGCGCCGCCTCCAACTCGTCGCTCTTCCGCGCAGTGAGCGCGACCCGAGCCCCCATTTCGCCGAGCCCCGAGGCGATCTGCAGCCCGAGGCCCCGCGAGCCGCCGGTGATCAGCGCGACTTTGCCGGTAAGATCCAAGAGCTTCTTCACGCTCATGACGCGGAGATCCTCCGATGAAACTCGCGCCGCCGCAACCCGTCCTCGAGGCGATCTTCCGCGCGCAGGTCGCCGTCGCCCCGCCGCGCCTCCTCGGCCGCACGCCCGCCGGCGAGCGGCGCATCGTCGACATCACCGGCGGCGAGATCTCCGGCCGGCGGCTCGCCGGGCGCATCCTGCCCGGAGGCGCGGACTGGCAGATCGTACGCGATGACGGCGTCGCCGTGCTCGAGGCGCGGTACACGATCGAGGCCGCGGACGGCGCGCTCGTGTACGTGCGCAACTTCGGCTATCGCCACGGGCCGGCGGAGGTCCTGGCGCGCGTCATGGCCGGGGAGGAGGTCGATCCGGCGCTGTACTACTTCCGCGCGACGCCGGTGTTCGAGACCGCGGCGCCCCGGCACGCCTGGCTCAACCGCACGGTGGCGGTGTGCTCGGGGGTGCGGACGCCGGAACGGGTGATTCTCGACTTCTACGCGGTCGAGTGAGCGCCGGCGAGCGGCTCGGTCGTCGCGGCGGCGATCGCGCGGTTCAGCCAGCGGGCGGTCTCCACGAACCCGCCGAAGCTGAAGAAGTGGGTCCCGACGACGTTGCACGCTTCGTGACCTTCGCAGTAATGCGCGACCGCCAGCAGCTGCTCGCCCGGGTCGGTATGGCTCACGATCCGGACCACGCCCACGCCCAGGTCGCGCAGCGCCCGCAGCGACGCGCTGACGCCGCAGCGCTGGGCATAGCGGAGCAGCGCGGCGGGATCGGTGGGCCCCGCGATGCCGACGTAGACCGCGACTGCGGGCGCGGTCCGCGCGAGCGCCGCGCAGTACTCGACGACGCGCGCCGGCACGAACGAGAACTGGGTCACGACGTACGCGCCGAGCCCCTGCGCCGCGATCTCGGCGAGCTTCGCGTCGAACGCGGCGCTCAACACCGCCGGCGGGATGCGGGGATGCCCTTCCGGGTAGCCCGCGATCCCGATCTCGCGGATGCCGGCCTCAGTGAGGACGCCGTCGCGGAGCAGCGTCAGCGCGTCCGGGTACGGGCCGCGCGGCTCGCGCTCGTCGCCCCCGATCAACAACACCCGCCGCACGCCGTGCGCCTGCACGGCCTCCCCGAGAAACCCCGCGAGCTCCGCCCGCGAGGCGATGCGCCGCGCCGCGACGTGGGGCACCGGATCGAGCCCGGCGGCGCGGATCGCGCGCACGCCCTCCAGCGTCGCCTCGATCGGATGCTTCGGCAGCGCCGTGAGATAGACGCGCGCCCCCGCGGGCAGCAGGCCGGCCGCCTCCGCGACCCGCCCCCGGTCCCGCGGCGCGAGTTCGATCGAGGCGTTGGCCGCGAGCTCGGCGAGCCGGGACGAGACCGCCCCGGCGATCTCGCGCCGATCGCCGCCGCGGTCAGTCCCGCTTCCGGGAGACGACATAGGACTCGTCCAGGAACCACAGGCCACCGTGCTTCTGCAGGACCTCGCGGGTGGCGTCGAGATAGCGCCGCTCGCCGAGCGCGGCGGTGAGCCGCTCCTCCTCGATCTGCGCGACGTACACCGCGGCGTTCCACGCCGCGAACAGCGTCGAGGTGCCGATGCTCGCGGAGATCTCCGTCGGCAGCGTGTGCATGTCGTAGCGGAAGACCGCCCGCGCGTCGGAGTAGGCGTTGAAGTTGAACCGTTTCGCGTCCTTGCCGAGGTCGGCGCGCACCGCGCGCAGCAGGTCGTGGCGGCTGGTGGTGAACGGGTTCTCGCCGGGCCACACGCGCTCGATGATCTCGAGGCCGGGATCGCGGCCGTGCGAGTGGATGCCGAGCACGCGGCCGCCGCGCCGCAGCGAGCGGGCGAGCGGCGCGATCACCTTCTGCGCCTTGAACTCGAGCGGCGCGCGCGCCCGATAGGGCTGGGAGGCGATCACGAGGTCGTATTCGGCGCGGGCGGCGCCCTGCCGCGGGATCACGTCGTCGAGGAGGAACCGGTAGTCGTCGCGGTAGAGCACCAGCGCGACCGGACGCTCGTAGACGGGGTTGCCGGTGCGCGGGTTGTGGCGAGCCTGCCAGTGCGTGGCGAGGAACCGCTCGAGGCCGGCGATCTGCTCGCCGAATTCGTGCGCGGTCGCGCCGGTGAGCGGCACCTCGTGCCACACCAGCGAGGTGGCAGCCGCGATCGCCTTGGGCGAGAGCCACGGCGCCTCGGTGTAGTACATGTTCGTGACGACGAGCACCGTCGCCGGATGCTCGAACAGCCGGTCCGCCATCTTGGCGAGCGAGAGCCGCGCGTCCTCGAGGCTGATCTCCTTGCCGACGACGTAGCACGGGATGGTCGGAAAGCGGCGGTGCAGCTCGCGCATCACGCGGGTGAGCACGGTGCCGTCGCCCATCCCGGCGTCGAACACGCGGATCGCCGGCGGCTTCGGATGGATGTGCGCGAGCTCGAGGCCGACGCGCTTCGCGACGACCTCCTTCTCGCTGCAGGTGTTGACGAACAGCAGGTACTTCTGGCGGTTGTCGAAGAACCGGAAGTCGCGCGCGTCCGGAGCCGCATCCGCGGCGGTTGACCTGGGTGCGTCCGGGGTGGTGCGCAGGAGGTGCACCAGCTCCGCGCTGGCCTCGCGGGGCGGCGCAACGCCCTGCTTCGCCATGAAGTTGAACACCCGCTCCAGCGTCTCCGGGGTGACGCGCGCGCCGTCGCGGAGGCGCGCGACGAACTTGCCGTCGTTCACCGCCCGCCGGCCGAAGGTCGATTCGGCCATGCCGCGCTGCCGGCAGAACGCGGCGATGCTGTCGAGCAGGGTCGTTGCGCGCCCCAGGAGCTCTTCCATTGGGATCCCTCCTCCGCGGCCATTCTTGGCACGAGAAAGGTGGGAAGACAACCACGCGCCTTGAGTGCACCGTAGTGGGATTTATCCCACCACTGAAGAATCAAACGCTTATCACCGTGGCGGTGGGTCGCGATACTCAGAGACGAGGCGCGGCTCCCCGCTTGCGCGGGGAACGGGGCCGGGGTTTCGCTGCGACGTGCCTGCGCACGTCTCGCGCCGGCGAACGCCCGTACCGCGGCTGCGGCGCTCGCAAGTTCGACTCGCCGCCGCGGTCGCGGCGGCGGCGTCAAACCACCTCGAACAGGCCGGCCGCGCCCATCCCGCCGCCCACGCACATCGTGACGACGACGTGCTTCGCGCCGCGGCGCTTGCCCTCGATCAGCGCGTGGCCGGTGAGCCGCGAACCGCTCATCCCGTACGGGTGGCCGAGGGCGATCGCGCCGCCGTTCACGTTGAGGCGCTCGTCGGGGATGCCGAGCTTGTCGCGGCAGTAGAGCACCTGCACGGCGAACGCCTCGTTCAGCTCCCACAGCCCGATCTCGTCCATCCGCTTCCCGGTCTGCTTCAGGAGCTTGGGCACAGCGAACACCGGTCCGATCCCCATCTCGTCGGGCTCGCAGCCGGCGACGGCGAACCCGCGGAAGACGCCGAGCGGCTTGAGGCCGCGCTGCGCCGCGGCCTTGTCGCTCATGACGACGCACGCCGAAGCGCCGTCCGAGAACTGGCTTGCGTTGCCGGCCGCGATCACGCCGCCCTCGATCGCCGGCTTGATCTGCGAGACGCCCTCGAAGGTCGTTTCCGGGCGGATGCCCTCGTCCCGGGCCGAGGTGGTGTCCTTGACGGTCTCGACGCCGGTGTCCTTGTCGACGACCTTCATCTTGACCGGGATCGGGACGATCTCGTCGTCGAACTTCCCCGCCTCGCGCGCTGCGGCGGCGCGCAGCTGGCTCTGGACGCCGTAGCGGTCCTGTGCCGCGCGCGCGATCTTGTAGCGCTTCGCGACGTTCTCCGCGGTCTGCAGCATCGGCCAGTAGATCTCCGGCTTGTGCTGCATCAGCCAGTCCTCGGTGAACATGTGCTGGTTCATCTCGTTCTGCACGCACGAGATCGACTCGACGCCGCCCGCGACGTAGAGCTCGCCCTCGCCCGCCATGATCCGCTGCGCGGCCATCGCGATCGTCTGCAGGCCGGAAGAGCAGAAGCGGTTCACGGTGATGCCCGCGGTGCTCACCGGGCAGCCGGCACGGATCGCGATCTGGCGCGCGATGTTCCAGCCGGTCGCGCCCTCGGGATTCGCGCAGCCCATGAGCACGTCCTCGACCTCGGCCGGGTCGAGCTTGGCGCGCGCGATGGCGTGCTTCACGGCGTGGCCGCCCAGCGTCGCGCCGTGGGTCATGTTGAACGCGCCGCGCCAGGACTTGCAGAGCGGGGTGCGCGCAGTCGAGACGATCACTGCTTCGGTCATCGCTTGCTCCTGCAAAAGGACTCAACGCAAAGACGCAAAGGAACGCGAAGGACGCGAAGCAAAAGACCAATCATTTTCCTTTGCGACCTCTGCGCTCCTTTGCGTCTTTGCGTTGAAAGCGCTAGTTGAATGTTTTGCCCTCCGCCGCCAGCCGGGCGAGGAGCGCCGCGGGCTGCCAGTACTGGCCGTTGCGCCCCTGGGCGTACTTCAGCATCGCGGCGAGGACGTCCTTCAGTCCGAGGGTGTCGGCGTAGAACATCGGCCCGCCCCGGTACGCCGGGAAGCCGTAGCCGGTCAGGTACACGGTGTCGATGTCGCTCGCGCGGAGCGCGATGCCCTCCTCGAGGATCTTCGCGCCCTCGTTCACGAGCGCGTAGATGCAGCGCTCGACGATCTCCGGCTCGTCGATCGACCGCCGCGTGACGCCGATCTCCTTCGAGTACCCGACGATGAGCTGCTCGATCTCGGGATCGGGGACCGGCGCGCGCGAGCCGGGGTCGTACCGGTACACGCCCTTGCCGGTCTTCTGACCGAACCGGCCCTGCTCGCAGATCCGGTCGATCCACGCCGGATAGATCTGGCGCTCGGGATCCTCGGCGCGGCGCCGCTTGCGGACGTGCCAGCCGATGTCCTGGCCGGCCATGTCCATCATCGCGAACGGGCCCATCGCGAGGCCCCAGGCCTCCAGCGCCTTGTCGACCTGTTGCGGGAGCGCGCCCTCCTCGACCAGGAAGTAGGCCTGCCGCAGATACTCCTCGAGCATCCGGTTGCCGATGAAGCCGTCGCACACGCCCGAGACCACCGCGACCTTCCGGATGGTCTTCGCGACCTTCATCACGGTGGCGAGCGTCTCCTTCGAGGTCCTCGCGCCGCGCACCACCTCGAGCAGCCGCATCACGTTCGCCGGGCTGAAGAAGTGCATCCCGACGACGTCCTGCGGCCGGCGGGTGAACGCGGCGATGCGGTTCACGTCGAGCGTCGAGGTGTTGGTGGCGAGGATGCCGCCGGGCTTCAGCGCCTCGTCGAGACGCCGGAACACCGATTCCTTCGCGCCCATCTCCTCGAATACCGCCTCGATCACGAGGTCGGCGTCGCGAAGCGCGTCGTAGGCGAGGGTGGTCGAGATCCGCGCCAGTCGTCGCGCCATCTCCTCCTCGGCGAGGCGGCCTTTCGCGACGGTCGCCGCGTAGTTCCTGCGGATCGTCTCCAGACCCCGCTCGAGCGCCGCTTGCTCGCGCTCGAGGAGCGTCACCGGGATCCCGGCGTTCGCGAACGCCATGGCGATGCCCCCGCCCATCGTTCCGGCCCCGACGATCGCGACCTTCGCGATCGCCTTCGTCGGGGTCGTGTCCGGCACGTCGGGGATCTTCGCCGCGGCGCGCTCGGCGAAGAACGCGTGCCGCATCGCCTTCGATTCGGTCGAGGCGAGGAGGCTCTCGTAGCGCTCGCGCTCGAACTTCGCGCCCGCGTCGAACGGCAGCGCGAGCGCGGCCTCGACGCAATCGACGATCTTCGGCGGCGCGGGGAAGCCGCGCGATCCCTTGGCGACCCGCTGCCGGGCCTCGGCGAAAAGCGCTCGCGCGTCGCCTGCCACCTTTACCGGCTCGTCGCGGAGCTTCCGCAGGGGACGCTTGTCGGCGGCCAGCCGCCGAGCGAACGCGAGGGCGTTCTCCAGCAGGTCTCCCTGAACGATCTCGTCCACCAGCCCCTCGGGCGCCTTGTCCGACGGGACCGGGTCGCCGCTCAGCATCAGGTCGAGCGCCTTGCGGGCATCGATCGCGCGCGGCAACCGCTGCGTCCCGCCCGCGCCCGGCAGGATGCCGAGCTTCACCTCCGGCAGCGCGAGCTGCGCCCCGGGCGCGGCGATGCGGTAGTGGCAGCCGAGCGCGAGCTCGAGCCCGCCGCCCATCGCGACCCGGTGGATCGCCGCCACGATCGGCTTCGGGGCGCGTTCGACCGCCGCGATCACCTGGCGCAGATGGGGCTCGGCGCTTGCGGCGGGGGTGTTGAACTCGCGAATGTCGGCACCGCCGGAGAAAGCGTTGCCGGCGCCGATCAGGACGATTGCCTTGACGCTCGGGTCGGCAACCGCGCGCTCGACGCCCGCCACGATGCCCTCGCGGAGGGCATGCCCGAGCCCGTTGACGGGCGGGTTGTTCAGCGTCACCACGGCGACATCGCCGTGGGCGGCATATTCGGCGGCGTTCATGCGGGTTCTAGCTCGAGAGGCGTTCGACGACGATTAGGAGAATCCGCTCCAAGGGGGGTCCAGCGGCTCGATTGTCACATTCCTTGGGCCGGCCTGATCGTCGGCCGGCTTTACGCACCGCGGCGAGGCGGCCCGCGCCCAGCTCCGCCGCGACAACCAAACCATTGACAAATCAGCGTCCAGCAAAGCTGTCGTTTCCTGGCACGCAACGTGCGTTCCCTTGAATCTGGACTGCGCGGGCGCGATTCCCGCCGGCGAAACAGCATAGGAGACCGGAAGATGTCGCTCACCGCCACGACCCGCCGCCTCGCAAGGGCCCTCGCGGCGGCGATCGCCTTGATCGGCGCCTCAGGCACCGCCTCGGCCGGCTCGATCTTCCTCACCGGGCACGACCCCGATTTCCACGCGCTTTCCAATCCGCCCGAGAACCCGGCGGGGGCGCAGAAGATCAACCAGGTCGCGATCAGCTTCATCACCGACCCGCTGTTCAACGCCTTCGTCGCCACCGCGCCGAAGTTCCTGCTCGTCGAGTCGAAAGGGTCGATCCCCGGGGGCCACCGGCAGGGCAAGCTCGGGATCGGCGCGAGCGGCTACACCGAGGGGGTCCACTTCGACCACCACGACTTCACGACGCTGAACGCGGCGCTCGACCTGCTCGGGGATCTTGGCGGCTACAGCGCGGTCGTTATCGCCTCGGACTTCGGCGGGATCCTGCGGCAGGCCGAGCTCGACATCCTCAACGCCCGATCCCTGGACATCATCGCGTTCCTCAACGCCGGCGGCGGGCTGTACGCGATGGCGGAGAGCAACAACGGCGCGGGACTGACGCCGACCGGGGGGCACTTCGACTTCCTGCCGTTCGTCGTGAGTAGCACCGCGTTCAATCAGACCGAGACCGGATTCACAGTCACCGCGTTCGGCGCGTCGCTCGGCCTGACGAATTCCGACGTCAACGGCAATTTCTCGCACAACATCTTCACCTCGGTTCCCGCCGGCTTGCTGCCGGTCGACCTCGACGCGGCCGGCAACGTCATGAGCGTCGCCGGCCGGACCCAGCTCTCCGCCCCCGAGCCGAACGCGCTCGCGCTGCTCGCGCCAGCGATGCTCGCCGCGACGCTGATCCTCAGGCGCCGGCGGCGGCACGCCTGACGCGTCCGCGCAGCCACGCGACCGCCGCAACCTCCGCGGAGCGGCCGGCGCGACCGCGGCGCTTCCGCCGCGCCGCGCCGGGCCGCGATTTGACACCCCGTGCGACGGCAGGGAAACTTTCCTTCGCTTGGCGAAGGAGGAGACCATGCTGCGCGGCCTGATGATGGATGTGCCCCTGCTCATCTCGTCGTTCATCGTCCACGCCGACAAGTTCCACGGCGACACCGAGATCGTCTCGAGAACGGTCGAGGGGCCCCTCAAGGACGGCACCGGCGCCGTGCACCGTTACACCTATCGCGACGCCCACAAGCGCGCCCGCCAGCTCGCGCAAGCGCTCGGACGGCTCGGCGTCCGGCAGGGCGATCGCGTCGGCACGCTCGCGTGGAACGGCTACCGGCACTTCGAGCTGTACTACGGCATCTCGGGAATGGGCGCGGTGATGCACACGATCAATCCGCGGCTGTTTCCGGAGCAGCTCGTCTACATCATCAATCACGCCGAGGATCGGTACGTCTTCTTCGACCTGACCTTCGCGCCGCTCGTGGAGAAGCTCGCGCCCCGGTGCCCGGGGGTGAAGGGCTGGATCGCGATGACCGACCGCGCGCACCTCCCGCAGAACGCGATCCCGGATCTCGCCTGCTACGAAGAGCTCATCGCGCCCGAGAGCGGCGAGTACGAATGGCCGGTGTTCGACGAATGGTCGGCGGCGTGCCTGTGCTACAGCTCGGGCACGACCGGCAATCCGAAGGGGGTGCTCTACGCGCACCGGTCGACCGTCATCCATGCCTACGCGGCGTCGCTGCCCGACGTGTTCGGCTGCTCCGCGCGCGACGTCATCCTCCCGGTCGTGCCGATGTTCCACGTCAACTCGTGGGCCATCGCCTATCTCGCGCCGCTGAACGGCACGAAGCTCGTGCTGCCCGGCGGGGGGCTCGACGGCAAGAGCCTGTACGAGCTGTTCGAGACGGAGCGGGTCACGATCACCGCCGGCGTCCCGACCGTCTGGCTGGGGCTCCTCGGCTACATGAAGACGAACGGCCTCAAGTTCTCCACGCTCAAGCGCGCGGTGGTCGGCGGCTCGGCCGCGCCGCCGGCGATGATCCGGCAGTTCCGCGAGGAGTTCGGCGTGGATTGCCAGCACGCGTGGGGAATGACCGAAATGAGCCCGCTCGGGACGTTCTGCACCCTCAAGGGCAAGCACCTCGACCTGTCGCCCGCCGAGCGGTTCGAGATCGAGTGCAAGCAGGGCCGCGCCATCTACGGCGTCGACATGGAGATCGTGGACGGCGAGGGCAGGCCCCTGCCGCACGACGGCAAGGCCTTCGGCGACCTGATGGTGCGCGGGCCGTGGATCACCACCAGCTACTTCAAGGAGCGCGCGAGCGCGTTGCGCGACGGCTGGTTCCCGACCGGCGACGTCGCCACGATCGACGCGGACGGCTACATGCACATCACCGACCGCTCGAAGGACGTGATCAAGTCGGGCGGCGAGTGGATCAGCTCGATCGAGCTGGAGAACATCGCGGTCGCGCATCCCGCGATCGCCGAGGCCGCGGTCATCGGCGTGCGCCACCCGAAGTGGGACGAGCGGCCGATCGTGATCGCGGTCAAGAAGCAGGGCGCGGAGGTGAGCCGCGAGGAGCTGCTCGGCTTCTACGAGGGGAAGGTCGCGAAGTGGACGATCCCCGACGACGTCGTCTTCGTCACCGATCTCCCGCACACGGCGACCGGGAAGCTGCTGAAGGTCGAGCTCCGCCAGAAGTTCAAGGACTACAAGCTGCCGACCGCCTGATTCCCTCTCCCCCCTTGGGGGAGAGGGTAGGTGCGGGCGCGGCCTGCGGCGCGGTGCGACTAGGCCTTCACCGCCTGCCGCTTCTCGCGCTGCCACCTGTCGAGCTTCGCGCGCGCCTGATTCTTCTTCGGGTCCATCGCTTCGGCGTGGTTCGGCAGCCGCGCGGTGAGCTCGATCACGTAGCCGTTCGGATCGCGGAAGTAGATCGAGTGGATGAACTCGTGATCCGAGATCCCGCGCGTCTCGATCCCCGCCGCTTTGCCCTTCGCCATCATCGGCTCGAGCACCGCGCGCTCGACCTCCAGCGCGATGTGCAGGTCGTAGTCGTGCTGGACCTTGAACTCGAAGGGCATGTCCGGGGCCTCGAAGAACGCGAGATACGACCCGTCGTCGAGCTGGTAGAAGGTGTGCAGCGTCCCGGTCTGGCGCCCGCTCTTGGTCTCGGTGATCCACAGCGTGCCGGCGAGCGGCAGCCCGAGGAAGTCCTCGTAGAACCGGCGCGTCTCCTCCGAGTCGCGGCAGCGGTAGGCGTTGTGGTGCAGTCCCTTGATCATGGCGCGGGCCTCAGAGCGCCACGAACTTCTGGTCCTTGAGCGAGCCCGCGAACCCGTAGAAGACCTCGTTCACCTTCGGCCAGCTCTTGAGCGCCTTCATCTTGCCCATCCAGCGCGTGATGTTCGGGTAAGCCGACAAGTTGCAGCGGATGAGCTCACCGCAGTCCAGCATCTCGGCGCCCTGATAGTCGGCGATCGTGAGCTTGTCGCCGCACAGGTAGTTCTTCTTCGGCCCGATGAGGCTCTCGTCGAGGATCTTCAGCCACGCCTGGGCCTTCTCCTTGCCCCAGGCGAGGGTCGAAGCCTGCGCCTCGTCGCTGCGCCGCTTGTGCGTGGGGAAGGTCTGCGGGTAGACCAGCCCGTACCCGATGTCCTTGTAGATGTTGCTGTTGAACCAGTCCATCATCTCGTTCACCCGCGCCCGCTCGCGCAGGTCCTTCGGGTAGGAAGGCGAGTTTTTCTTGTCGGCGAGGTACTTCAGGATCGCCGAGCTCTCGGTCAGGCGAAAGTCCCCGTCCTCGAGCACCGGCACCAGATGGTTGGGGTTGATCTTGCCGTACTCGGGCTTCATGTGCTCGCCGGTGAAGAGATCCACGACCTGGAGCTCGACCTCCGGCGCCTCCTCCGCGCAGAACAGCATCACGATGCGGCTGGTCGTCGAGGCCGGGTGGCAATAAAGCTTCATGAGTGTCCTCCTCGTGAGTGGTCGGGCGCGCTGGACAACTGCGGGGCCGCGCGGCCCCGGGGTCGTGATAACCATCAAGACTACACCGGCCCACCGGTCCCCGTCACGTCCGGCGGGCCGAGCGCGAGGCGCACGGGCTATGATCGCCGCCATCCCGTCGCCGAGGAGCCCTGCATGGCCGAGCTCGTCACCACCCGCGAGGGCCCGGTTCAGCGCGTCCAGCTGAATCGCCCCGACAAGAAGAACGCGATCACCACCGCGATGTACGCCGCCCTCGCCGATGCGCTCGCGGCAGCGGACGCCGACCGGTCGGTGGGCGTCGTGCTGCTGCACGGCGCCGGCGACTGCTTCACCGCCGGCAACGACCTGCACGACTTCCTCGCGAACCCGCCGCGGAGCGAGGACCGGCCGGCGTTCCGCTTCCTCCACGCGATCAGCCATGCCGCCAAGCCGATCGTCGCCGCGGTCCACGGCGTCGCGATCGGCATCGGCACCACGCTGCTCGCGCACTGCGACCTCGTCTACGCGGCCGAAGGCACGCGCTTCCACCTGCCGTTCGTGAACCTGGGGCTCTGCCCCGAAGGCGCTTCCAGCCTGCTGCTGCCGTTCACGGCGGGCTACCAGCGGGCCGCGGAGCTGCTGCTGCTCGGCGAGCCGTTCGATGCCGCCAAGGCGCGCGAGGTCGGGCTCGTGACCGAGGTCGTCCCCGGCCCGCAGCTCCTCGCCGCTGCGGCGGCGGCCGCGCAGCGGCTCGCGGCGAAGCCGCCCGAGTCGCTGCGGCTCACCAAGCAGCTCCTCAAGCGCGCGCTCCTGCCGCAGATCGAGGCGGCGCTCGCCGCGGAGCTGGAGATGTTCGTCGCGCGGCTCGGCTCCCCGGAGGCGAAGGAGGCGTTCACCGCGTTCCTCGAGAAGCGGCCGCCGGACTTCGCGCGGCGCGACGGCTGACGATGCGCGCGGCGGCGACGGTCGGTCGAGCGCTCGCGGCCGCGGCGGTCGCGCGCGCCGCGCTCGCGGCGCGCGCGGAGGAGCCGCTCGCCTACTACTCCGATTACTACTCGTTCGTCGGCGCGGACGCGCGCGGCAGGGTCGCATTCGCGCTCGACACGAACCGCGGGCAGGACGGCCGGGCCTTCCAGGCCGAGCACTTCGTGGTGCTGCACGACGAGCGCCGGGGCTGGATCGACGTCCGCGGGAACGGCGCCTACCCCAACCCGAACGGCGCGCTCGACACGATCCCCGACTCGCCCGATTTCGCGTTCAGCGGCAGCCCCGAAAACGGCGTCACGATCACCGGCCCGACGAACGGCATCGCGCTCGAGGTCGCGCCGCTCCCGCGGATCCTCGAACGGCGGCAGCCGGGTGGTCGCTACTGGCTGGGCGCGGCGTCGGCGACGCTGCGCTGGGACGGACGCGCGATCCGCGGCCGCGTCATCTTCGAATACCTGCACCGCGACGGCTGGAACCGGCTGACGCGGAAGTACCCCGGCCAGTGGCGCGACTTCCACGGCCTCTACCTCGCGGTCGAGGGCGGCGGGGATTTCTACTTTCACCGGCAGGATCCGGCCGACACCGAGCCGCTCACCGGAACGGTCGTCGCCTTCGCGCTGGTCGACGGCGCGACGCAGGTGCTCTCCGAAGTCGCGATCGAGGTGCCGCGCCGGGCGCAGGGGCCCGGCTTCTATCGCTGGCCCGAGGCGTGGCGCGGCAGCTTCCGCGCGGGCGCGGGACGCGGCGACTTCGCGCTCGAGCTGAGCGAGCGGAAGGTCATCGCCAACTGGGTGATCGGCGGCTTCGCGATGGGCATCGTCAAGGGCGAGGTCAGGATCGGCGGCGTGCGGCGCGCGGTCTACGGCCTGGGCGAGCTCATCCTGTGACCGGCGAGCGGACCGCCCGCGGCTCGATCGATTCGGCGCGGCCCCGGCGTTGAGCTCGCCGTTCGCCTCGGACGCGCCGCGCGAGCGGTTCCTCGCGGGCACCCACGCCATGACGCCGGCGCTCATCGGCGTCGTCCCGTTCGGGGTGGTCACCGGCGTCGTGAGCATCGCCGGCGGGCTCACGCCGCTCGAGGCGATCGTCATGTCGATCGTCACCTTCAGCGGCATCGTCCAGCTCGTCGCCGTCCAGCTGCACGCGGCCGGGGCGCCGCTCGCCGTGATCCTGGCGACGGTCGCGATCCTGAGCCTGAGGCTGGTCATGTACAGCGTCGGCCTCGCGCCCTGGCTCGGGCATCTGCCGCTGCGCTGGAAGAGCGCCGTCGCGTATCGGCTCACCGATCACGCGTACGCGCTGTCGGTCGTGGAGTTCACGCATCATCCGCAGCGCGCCAACCGCCACTGGTACCTGCTCGGGACCGGCGTGGTCGCGTGGGTGGTGTGGCAGGCCTCGGTCGCGGCCGGCGTGTTCGTGGGCGCGCGCGTGCCGGCGCACTGGTCGCTCGACTTCGCGTTCGCGCTTACCTTCCTCGCGCTGCTGCGGCAGGTCGTGGTCGACCGGCCGACGCTCGCCGCGGCGCTGGTGGGCGGCGGCGCGACGCTCCTCACCTACGTCATGCCGTTCCAGCTCGGCCTCGTCACGGCCGGGCTGATCGGCATCGCCGCGGGGGTCGGCTGGCACGCGCTGGAGGGCCGATGGTCTGGGCGTTGATCTTCGGCGCGGCGGCGATCACGTTCCTGCTGCGATTCTCGTTCCTCGGCACGCTGAAGGCGGACGCCATCCCGGCGCGCGTGCGCGCGGTGCTGCGGTTCGTCCCGCCGGCGGTGCTCGCGGCGATCGTGGTGCCGGCGCTCGCCATCCGCGACGGCGCGATCGCCCTCGCGGCGAGCAACCCGCGGCCGGCCGCCGCGCTCGTCGCCCTGGTCGTCGCCTGGCTCACGCGCAGCGTCATCTGGACAATCGTGGTCGGGATGGTCGCCTTGTGGCTCGCGCAGTGGTGGGTCGCATAGAATCCCGCTCGTGCCCCCAGGAGCGGATCCGCCATGAGTCTCAAGGACAAGACCCTGTTCATCAGCGGCGCCTCGCGCGGCATCGGACTGGCGATCGCCAAGCGCGCGGCGCGGGACGGCGCCAAGGTCGCGATCGTGGCCAAGACCGAGCAGCCGCATGCGAAGCTGCCCGGGACGATCTACACGGCGGCCGAGGAGATCGTCGCCGCCGGCGGACAGGCGCTGCCGATCCCGGCCGACATCCGCGACGAGGCGCGGGTCCACGAGGCGGCGAAGCGATGCGCCGACCACTTCGGCGGCATCGACATCCTCGTGAACAACGCCAGCGCGATCTCCCTCGCCGGCACGCTCGAGACGCCGATGAAGCGCTTCGACCTCATGTTCGGGGTCAACGTCCGCGGCACCTATTGCTGCTCGCAGGCGTGCGCGCCGTACCTCAAGGCCGCGGCCAAGCGGGGCGCAATCCCCACATCCTCAATCTCTCGCCGCCGCTCAACTTGAACCCGCGGTGGTTCAAGGACCACGTGGCGTACACGATGGCGAAGTACGGGATGAGCATGTGCGTGCTCGGCATGGCGGAGGAGTTCCGCGCCGACGGCATCGCGGTGAACGCGCTGTGGCCGCGCACCGTCATCAACACCGCCGCGCTGGCGATGATCCCCGGCGTCGACCCGAAGCGCTGCCGCACGCCCGAGATCCTGGCCGACGCCGCGCACGCGATCCTGCGGCGCGACGCGCGCCGGCACACCGGGAACTTCTACATCGACGAGGAAGTTCTCGCCGCCGAGGGCGTCACCGACCTCGACCGCTACGCGGTCGTCCCGGGCACCCAGCGGTTCCTGCCCGATCTGTTCCTCGACTGAGCGCCCCGCCGGGGGCGTTCACCCGCGCAGCCCGAACGCGCTCGCCACGAGCTCGTACGAGCGCCGCCGGCTGGCGTAATCCCCGGTGATCGTCAGGATCATCACCTCGTCGGCGGCGTGCTGCTCGGCGAGCGCGAGTAGCCGCCGGCGCACTTCGTCGGGGTCGCCGAGGATGACGCGCTCGCGCTGGGACTGGACGTAGGCGCGCTCGCGCTCGCCGTAGCGGTAGGTCGCGGCCTCCGCGTCGGTCGGGACCGGCGCGTCGATCCCGAGCGCCATGTGCAGCCGGCGCAGATCGATCGGCGCCGCGAGCCGCTCCGCCTCGGCGCTCGTCTCGGCGCAGATCACGAACGCGCAGACGAGCGAGCGGGGCGCGCTCTCGCGCGCCGACGGCTTGAACGCGGCCTTGTACGCGCGCATGACGGCGTCGCCGCCGCGCGCGCTGATGAAGTGCGCGAACGCGAAGCGCAACCCGAGCTCGGCGGCGAGCGCGCCGCTGTAGTCCGACGAGCCGAGCAGCCACACCTCGGGCGAAGCGTCGCCTGCCGGCATCGCCTTCACGCGCGCGAACGGATGCTCGCGCGGCAGGTTGCGGTCGAGGAACCCGACGAGGTCGCGCACCTGCTCGGGGAAGTCGTCGGCGAACGCGTAGGGGCCGCGCGCGACCGCCTGCGCGGTGAGCCGGTCGCCGCCCGGCGCGCGCCCGAGGCCGAGGTCGATGCGCCCCGGGTACAACGCCTCGAGCATGCGGAACTGCTCGGCGACCTTGAGCGCGCCGTAGTAGGGCAGCAGCACCCCGCCGGTGCCGACGCGGATGCGCGCGGTGGTCGCGGCGACGCGCGCGGCCAGGATCTCCGGGCAGGGGTCGCCGAGCGCCTCGATCCCGTGGTGCTCCGCGAGCCAGTAGCGCGCATAGCCGAGCCGGTCGGCGGCCTCGGCGAGGCCGACGGTCTGGGCGACCGCCGCGCGCGGCGCGTGCCCCGAGATGACGGGCGACTGGTCGAGCACCCCGAGCGGGAGCGTCATGCCCGGGTCGCGGTCAGCCGGCCATGTAGATGAGCGCGGCGACGAGCGCCGCCATCGCGATCGAGATCCAGAAGATCCCGAGCATCCGCTGCCGGTCGGTCCAGGTGATGCCCTCCTTCTTCTTCTTCGCCATGTGGTACTCGAGCAGGATGATGAGCATCCCGATGCCGAACACGATCCCGGCCCACTTGAGCATTGCGTCGTCTCCCGGTGCGGTTTGCGACCGGCGCCGATTCTAGCCGGACCGACCGCCGCCTAGCGCGGTCTTCCGCCGCGGAACGCCCACGCCTGCATCGGCGGCAGCGCGGCGGCCCAGGCGAGCGCGATCGCGCCCATCGCGTAGAACGCGGCTTCGATGCCGAGGGAGTCCTTCAACGCGCCCATGATGAGCGGGGTCGTCAGGTGCGAAAGGCCCCAGCCGAGCCCGCCGAGCGCGAGCGCCGACCCGCGCGTCTCCGCGGCCGAGAGCTCGCTGATGAGGAGCTGGAAGTAGAGCGTCATCACGCCGGAGCCGAATCCGACCAGGAACAGCAGCGCGCCGATCGGGACGGCGCGGTCGGACGCGGCGACGAGCAGCACCGACAGCGCCACGACGAGCGCGGTGGCGAACGGCACCGCACGTCCCGAGACCTTGCGCACGTACCGCGCCGCGGTCGCCCCGGCGAACACCGAGCCGACCGCGCGCACCGCGAGCATCCAGCCCGCCCCGTCGCTCGCGAAGCCCTGACTCACGAGGAGCAGCGGGTAGAACGAGAAGCTGAGCGAGAACGGCAGCGCCGAGACGTAGGCGCACATGATGGCAAACCAGATCGACGGCCGGCGCGCGAGCGCGGCGTAGGCGGCGAAGATCGGCGGCGGCGTCGCGGTCGCGCGAGGCGCGGGCGCGGCGAACGCGCCGAGCAGCGCGAAGGACAGCGCGCCGCCGAACACCGCGACCAGCCAGAAGCCGGTGGCGAACCCGAAGTGGGCGAGCGCGAGGCCGGCGACGATCGTACCGATGATCTGACCGGCGTTGGTCGTCGAGTTGAGGCGGCCCAGCTGCGCGCCGCGGTCCCCCGGCAGCTGCGAGCCGAGCGACCAGGTCGCCGGCCAGAACATGGCGCGCGACACGATCACGCACAGCTGCGCGAGGAGCAGCGCCGCGAAGGTCGAGGCGAACACGAACACCACGCCGGCGACGCCGAACGCGACCGCGGACGCGAGCGCGAGCCGCTTCCCGCCCACGCGGTCGGTCCACGCGCCGCCGAGCAGGTTGAACGCGATCTGCACCAGGACCGGGAGCGCGACGAGGCTGCCGATCGCGACGCCCGAGTAGCCGAGGTAGTCGGCGTAGAGCGGAATCAGGATGTGGGTCATCCCGAGCCCCATGTTCCAGGAGAACGCGCCCGCGAAGAACGCGCGGATTCCGGCGTGGGCGGGGCTCGGAGTCATCGGCGGGGCCGCCATCATCCGGGAAGGGCCGCCGGGGCGTCAAACGCTGGCCGTGCTGGCAATCTCCGGCCGAGCGTGCGAAGCTGGTCGCTCTCGGACGTCGCTGGAGTGACGGCATGCCCGCTACGACCACCCTGATCCTCGGCGGCGGATTCGGTGGGATCGCCGCCGCGAACGCGCTGCGTCGCCTCCTGCCGCCCGAGCACGCGATCGTCGTGGTCGACCGCGCGGCGGATTTCCACGTCGGCGCGGGCAAGACCTGGATCGCGCTCGGGGAGCGGAAGTACGCGGAGATCGCGCGGCCGCGCGCCGGGCTGCTCGCTCCGGGCGTCGATTGCGCGCAGGCGGCGGTCACGGCGCTCGAGCTCGCGGCGCGGCGCGTCGTGACCGGGCAGGGGCCCCTGCGCTTCGATCACCTCGTGATCGCCCTCGGCGCCGATCTCAACCTCGCCGCCGTGCCCGGGCTCGCGGAGGCGGCGCACACGTTCTACACGGTGGACGGCGCCGAGCGGCTGCGGCCCGCGCTCGAGCGATTCGCCGGCGGCGACCTCGTCTTGCTCATCCCGAGAGTCCCGTTCAAGTGCCCGCCCGCGCCCTACGAGGCCGCGATGCTGCTGCACGCCGCGTTCGCGGCCCGCGGGCTCGCGGGGAAGGCGCGCATCGCGATCTGGACCGTCGAGCCGGCGCCGATGGCGACCGCGGGGCCCGAGATGGGGCAGTACATCCGGGGCGAGCTCGCGGAGCGCGGGATCGACTACCGGACGCAGCAGAGGACGGTGCGGGTGGACGCGGCGGCCCGCCGCGTCGTGTTCGAGGACGGCGCCGAGGCGCGCTACGATTTGCTCGTCGCCGTGCCGCCGCACGAGGCGCCGCAGGTGGTGCGCGACGCGCAGCTCGCCGGCCCGTCGGGATGGATCTCCGTCGATCCGCAGACGCTGCGGGTCAAGGGGGCCGAGGGCGAGGTCTACGCCGTCGGCGACGTCACGGCCGTGCCGCTGCCGGGGCGCTACAAGCCCGACGTCGCGCTCGCGCTGCCGAAGGCCGGGGTGTTCGCGGAGGCGCAGGGGCGGGTCGTCGCCCATCAGATCGCCGCCAAGCTCCTCGGCGCGGCGCCGCGGGAGACCTTCGACGGCGTCGGCTACTGCTACCTCGAGACCGGCGGCGGGCGGGCGGTCAAGGCCGACGGCTCGTTCTTCGAGCTGCCCCATCCGGTGATGCGGAAGCAGCCCCCGGACGAGGCGCAGCTGCGCGACAAGCTCGACTGGGTCGCCGCGCACCTCGGCCCGGCGCGCTGACCGCTGCATCCGCAGGCGGCCTTCGAACGTAGATAGCGCGTTCGCGCTGCGAGGAGCTCGTCATGACCCACCGCTGGCTTGCCGCGTTCGCGGTTCTCTCGCTGGTTCCGGCGGCGCAGGCCGCGCTCGCCGAATGCACCGCCAAGAGCGGTCCCGGCACGGCCGCGCTCGTCGAGCTCTACACCTCCGAAGGCTGCAACAGCTGCCCGCCGGCCGACGAGTGGCTGCGGACGCTGCCGGGCGGCCTCGGGCTGGAGCGCGTCGTGCCGATCGCGCTGCACGTCGACTACTGGGACTACATCGGCTGGAAGGACCCGTTCGCGAAGGCGCTCTTCTCGAAGCGGCAGCGCGAGTTCGCTCCGATCAATCACCGCGCCTTCGTCTATACGCCGCAGGTCCTGCTGAGCGGGCGCGACTACCGGCAGTGGTCCGAGGGCTCGCAGTTCGTGCGCGACGTGCGCGCTCTGAACGGCCGACCGGCGCGCGCCGAGCTGGAGCTCGCGATCCGGTCGGGCGAAGCGGGCGCGCTCGAGCTCGCGGCCGGCGCCCGAGTGCCGGCCGCCAAGGATCGCGCCGGCGCCGCGCTCTTCGTCGCGGTCTACGAGAGCGGGCTCGTGAGCCGGGTCAGCGCCGGCGAGAACCGCGGGGTGACCCTGCGCCACGATTACGTCGCGCGCGAGTGGCTCGGCCCGATCGCGCTCGACGCCGAGGGACGCGCCGAGCTGAAGCGCGCGATCGCGCTTCCCGCCGGGGCCCGCGCGAGCGGCGCGGTTGCGTTCGTGCAGAACGGCCGCAACGGCGACGTGCTGCAGGCTCTCGCGCTGCCGGCCTGCAAGGGTTGAGGGCGGCCGGCGGCGACGGCAGCGCCGTCGCCGAGCCGCCTCACGCGCGCCGCAGGAGCTCGATCACTTTGCGCGCCGGATCGACGCGCACCCAGTCGCCCGTCCGGATGACCTCGGCGGGATGCCGATCCCAGCCTTCGGTGATCGCGATGTTCGCGAACACCGCGCCCTGCACCATGACCGGATTCGTCACCCCGAAGACGAGCGCGAGCGGCGCGATGCCCTTGTGCTTGATGTCCTGGAAGGCCCAGCCCGCCGCGATCCCGCCCTTCGCGGTCGGGAAGAAGCAGACCTTGTCGCGGATGCTCGTGCCCTCGAGCTTGTGGCCCGGCTTGGTGATGAGGCCGGTCCAGCGGTCGAGGTCGTAGCGCGGCGAGAAGCCCTCCGCCGAGACCAGCGCCGCGCCCTCGACGGCCGGGCCGAAGGCGCGCGTCACGCGGATGACCGCGAGCGGCTCGCTCACGGGAGTTTCCCGCTGCATGCGATCTCGACGCAGTCCGCGGTGCGCCGGAGGATCGTGTTGAACTTGTGCGCGCCGATGATGTTGACGATCTTCGCCGAATTCGAGATCAGGTTCGTCCAGCCGTTCGCGACGCGCATCCGCGACAGGTTCTGGAGGATGTAGAAGCACACGCCCTCCAGCACGGTGACCCCGGCCGCCTCGAGCGCCTGAAGCTGGCCGAGGCTGTGCGCCGCGCTCTTCACGCCGTTCGACGTGGTGACGAACACCTGCGTCCCGGGATGCACGCTGCGCCCCGCGAAGCGCTCCGCGAGCGCTTTGATCTCGAAGAGCGAGAGCTGCGGGCCGGAGAACACGACCAGATTGCAGGCCCGGTCCCGCAGGTCGTAGCCGGCGTAGACGCGCTCGATCGCGGCGTCGTCGATCACGAGCTCGTCGACCGGTCGGTTGCCGCCGAGCGCGGCCGCGGCCGACGGCGCCTCGGGGGTCACCCCGACCATGTGGAACATCGCCATCGACCCGTAGCTCGCGAGCGCGCAGCCGAGGTGCTTGAGCTCGTCGGCGAACGGCGGGCGGTCGACGCCGTCGAACACCGGCACCGCGTAGTAGCTCTGGTGCTTCTCGCCGACGATCTTGCCGACCGCCCCCCAGTCGGCGAGGTCGTCGAGGCGGGCCGCGAGCCGCACGACGAGCGTCGCCTTGCGGTGCCGGTCGAGGTGAAACCCGTACTCGGGCGTGCGGCCGGTCAGCGCCGCCGCGAGCGCCGCCGGCCCGGACTCGAAGTTCGACCGCGCGCCGAAGACCGAGTTGGCGTAGATCACCGTGCCGGTGTCGCCCCAGGCGACATGCTCGCCGAGATGCGGCTGGTAAAGCGTCTGGTAGTTGATACAGGTATCGGTGGTGAGCACGTTCAGCTCGCGCAGCCGCTCGATCAGCCGCCGTTCCTTGTCGACCTCGAGCGGGTCCTGGCCGAGCCGCGCGGCGAGCGCGAAGTCCACGCAGCGCGCGTTGGTCGTGGTCGGCACGCTGCAGCGGGCGCGCTTGGCGCAGGTGGCGGCGAGGTAGTCGAAGCCGCCGTCGCCCATCACCTCGATGTCGCCCATCATGTGGGCGTTGGTGATCGGGACGAACCGCTCGGCGCCGAAGAACTCGCCGACCTGCAGCTGGTAGGCGAGCGCGTCGCGGACCGCCTCGCCGCGCGCGCCGCGGAGGATGGCTTCTTCTTCGGGCGTGAGCCGCATGGCGCGTATTCTAGGCGAGCGCCGGTGCGGCTTCCGTCACGCGGAGCGCCGATAGGCTTGAGGTATGATGCCGCGCGATCTTCCCCCCGGGGTCGCCGCACTGGGAGGGGCCCGTGGATAGCGCTCTCGCCTGGCTCGTCGCCGGCATCGTGCTCATCGTCGCCGAGCTCGTCACCGGCACGTTCTATCTGCTCGTCCTCGGCGTCGCCGCGCTGGTCGCGGCCGCCGTTGCTTACGCCGGTGCCGCCTTCCTCATTCAGGTCATCGTCGCTGGCGTGATCGCCGTCGCCGGCGTCTTCTGGATCCGGGGCCGGAGGCGCGCGCTGGCGACGCCCGCGATGCCCGGCCTCGACGTCGGTCAACCGGTCACGCTCGACTCGTGGATCAATCGCGACGACCGCCTCGCCCGCGTGAAGTACCGCGACGCCCTCTGGGACGCGGTCGTCGAGGGCGAGTTCCGCGGCGAGGCGGGCGAAGTCTTCTACATCCGGGCGGTCGCCGGCAACACGCTGCGCGTCGCCAAGCAGCGACCCGCCTGAGCCCCGGCGCATGGCCCAGGATCCGCGCAAGCCGCCCGGCCCGGAAGCGTTGCTGCGGACGCTCCTCAACCTCGCCCAGGGCGAGCGGCCGAGCGCCGGCGAGGTGCGCAAGAAGGTCCAAGCCCTCCGCCAGCGCCGCGCCGCCCGGGCGCAGGCGCGGCCCGGCCCCGAATACCCCGCCTCGAAGGAGACCAGCATGTTCTGGAAGCTGATCATCGCGCTCATCGTGTCGATCGCCGCGTTCACGTGGCAGGGCCTGACCCCGTTCGCGATCGGCATCGCGATCGTCGCCTTCGTCATCGCGTTCGTGATCGAGGGCGTCCGGGTCGTGCCGCAGCAGCACGCCTGGGTGGTCGAGCGCCTCGGGCGGTTCCACGAAGTCCTGGAGCCGGGGCTGAACATCATCATCCCGTTCTTCGATCGCATCGCTTATAGGCACTCGCTGAAGGAGGTGCCGTTCGACGTGCCCGAGCAGGTGTGCATTACGAAGGACAACACCCAGCTCGCGGTCGACGGCATCGTGTACTACCAGGTCACCGACCCGCAGCGCGCCTCCTACGGCACCTCCGACTACCTCACCGCCATCACGCAGCTCGCGCAGACGACGCTGCGCTCCGAGGTCGGCAAGATGGAGCTCGACCAGTCGCTCCAGAGCCGCGACGAGATCAACCGTCAGATCGTCTCGGTCCTCGACGAGGCGGGGCGCGCGTGGGGCATCAAGGTGCTGCGCTACGAGGTGAAGAGCCTCACGCCCCCGGAGTCGATCCTGCGGGCGATGCAGCAGCAGATCACCGCCGAGCGCGAGAAGCGGGCGTTGATCGCGAAGTCCGAGGGGGAGCGGCAGCAGGAGATCAACATCGCCGAGGGCGAGAAGCAGGCGGCGGTGCTGAAGTCGGAGGGCGAGAAGACCGCCGCGATCAACAAGGCCCAGGGCGAGGCGACCGCGCTCCGCGTCGTGGCCGAGGCGACCGCCGCCGCGGTGCGCGCCGTGGCGGAGGCGATCGGCGCGCCCGGCGGCCAGACCGCGGCGAACCTGAAAGTCGCCGAGCTCTACATCCAGGCGTTCGGCAACCTGGCGAAGACGGGCAACACCCTCATCGTGCCCTCGAACCTGTCGGACGTCGCGAGCATCGTCTCGTCGGCCATGACGGTGCTCGATCGGGCGCGGCCGGGCGCGGCCTGACCCACGGGGCGGCGGCGCGCGCCAGCCGCTCGCGGCTATGAGCCCGGTCGGCGATCCCGCGGGCGACCTGCAGCGCCTCGCGGCGGCCGCCGACCCGCGGAACGCCGACGCCCAACTCGGGCTCGGCAACGCCTACATGCAGGCGGGGCGCTACGCCGACGCGGCCGCCGCGTACGCGCGGTCGATCGCGGCGGCGCCCGGAAACGCCCGCGCGCACAACAATCTCGCCGTAGCGTTCGCCGAACAGCGGCTCTTCGACCGGGCCATCCCGAGCTACCGTCAGGCCGTGCGGCTCGACCCGGGCCATGCCGAGGCGCACTACAACCTGGGAAACGCGCTGCGCGAGCTTGCGCGCTATGGCGAGGCCCTCGCGTGCTACGACCGCGCGCTCGCGCTGCGGCCCGACTGGCCGGGGGCGCACTGCAACCGCGGGCTCGCGCTCGCGGCGCAGGGGCAGCAGGCGCCGGCCGAAGCGGCGTACCGGGCGGCGCTCGCGCTGGAGCCCGATCACGCCGAGGCGCTGAACAACCTCGGGCTCGCCCTCCAGATCCAGGGCCGCCTCGACGAGGCCCGGGCGCGCTTCGACCGGGCGCTCGAGCTCGCCCCCGAGTTCCCGAGCGCCCATGCCAACCGCGCGCAGCTCGCGCTGCTCCGCGGCGACTTCGAGCGCGGCTGGCCCGAGTACGAGTGGCGCTGGCGGCTGCCGGGGATGTTCCTGCCCCGCGTGGAGGTCCCGGCGTGGGACGGCTCGCCGGTGGCGGGGCGCGCGGTCCTGCTGCGGGCGGAGCAGGGCTTCGGCGACACGATCCAGTTCGTGCGCTTCGCGGCGCTCCTGAGCCGGGCCGGCGCGACGACCGTTCTCGAGTGCCAGCCGGCGCTCGCGGCGCTGCTCGCGAAGGCGCGCGGCGTGCACGCCGTGATCCCGCGCGGCGCGACGCCGCCGCGCTGCGATTTCCAGATCCCGCTCGCGAGCCTGCCGGGTGCGCTCGGCGTGCGGAACCTCGCCGGTATCCCGGCGGAGGTGCCGTACCTCGCGCCCGACGACGCGCGGCGCGAGGGATGGCGCGCCCGGCTCGCGCAGTACGACGGCGGCAAGGTCGGGATCGCGTGGCGCGGCAACCCGCAGCACCCGCAGGATTGCCACCGGTCGATCCCCCCGGAGCGCTTCGCGGCGCTGGCCGCCGCGCCCGCCGTGACGCTCGTCAGCCTTCAGGCCGGGGAGCGCGCGCGGGGCATCCCCGGCATCGTCGAGCCCGCGCCCGATCCGGAGCGCTCCCCGCTGCCGTTCGAGGACTGGGCCGCGCTCATCGCGGAGCTCGACCTCGTCGTCACCTGCGACAGCGTCATGGCGCATCTCGCCGGCGCGCTCGGCGTCCCGGTGTGGGTCGCGCTTCCGCTGGTGCCGGACTGGCGCTGGCTGCTCGGGCGCGACGACTCGCCGTGGTATCCGACCGCGCGGCTCTTCCGTCAGGTCCGCCTCGACGACTGGGAGGACGTGTTCGCCAGGATCGCCGCGGCGCTGCGGTAGGCCGAGGGCACGCGACGGTCCAGGCGAGCGGCGGCTGGGCGCGGAGCGACGAGGGTGCCGCAGGCAAGCGAGGCGCGCTTGCGGCCGTCCGCTCGAACGTGCGGTCGGGCGCCTCTCGGTAACTGCAGCTGCTGAAGTGATCCGCAGTCGCCCTGAGCTCAGCGGACGACCGCGTTTTGCATGGCCCACAACGCGGCGGCGGCGCGGGTCGATACCCCGATCTTGGTGTAGACGTGCTGGATGTGGTGGTCGGCGGTCTTCGGCGAGATGTAGAGCCGCTCGGCGATCTGTCGCGTCGTGAGCCCCTTCGCCGCGAGGTGCAGCACCTCGAGCTCGCGACCGGAGAGCCCGCCGGGGTGCTGCGTCCGGCGGGAGGCGGAGGCAGGCGGCTCGCCGTGGCCGGCGGCCGTGAGCACGGCAGTGGCGGCGCGGTGCTCGAGCACGCCTTGCGACGAGAGCCGACGAAGCTCGGTTGCGGCGTCCTGGTCGGATAACGGAGGACGGTCGGCGCGCTCGGTGGTGAGCCCCACGTAGATGTCGGCCGCGGCAAGCACGGCCCCGCCGGGCTCGGCGCCAGCGGTGCGCACCCGCTTGTGGTAGCCGGATCCGTCTGCCTTCTCGTGGTGCGCACACGCGACCGGGTTCAGCGTGGCCAGTGCCGGCGAGCGGCGTAGCATCTGCTCGGTGAGCATCGAGTGCGGCTCGACTCGATCGAACTCCGCACGAGTGAGCGCGCCGGGCTTGTCCCAGATCGAGTTCGGCACTCCGGTCGTGCCGAAGTCGTGCACCAGCGCGGCCCTGCGAAGCGTGGTAACGGCTTCCTCGGTGAAGCCGAGCAGCCGGCCGGCGTCGGCGGCGAGCTGCGCGCATCGACGGCTGTGGCCGGCCATGTACGGCGATTTCAGGTCGATGAAGTCCGCCGCCACCGCGAGGGCGTTGTCGAGATCGGCGCCTTGCAGGGTCCGGCGTGGTTCGGGTTCGAGGGCGAGCGTGGCATCCCACGGATCCACTCGGGCGAGCCGCTCGAACCAGCCGCGTCCGTGCGCGGAGAAGAGGTCGGCGAGCGCCGGGTCGTAGGTGCGGTCGCGGCGCTCACGCGAGGCGTCGAGCGCCTTGGCCGGCGAGAAGAGGCGGCCGATCGCCTCCATGTCGTGGCTGAGGTGCACGACGCGCATCGCCAGCGGAATCGCCTCACCCTTCGCATGGGCGGGATAGCCGTTGCCGTTCCAGCGCTCGAACGTGAAACCCAGCGCTTCACGAACGCGGGGGCCGAAGTCGAGCCGCTGCACCAGCCTGTCGGCCACTTCGCACCCGGACGAGAACTTGTACACCGCCCACTCGCGGGCGGTCTGCTGGATCATCCGGATGATCTCGTCGCGCTCGGCCGGGGGGCGACCGGCCGTCGCGAAAGCCACCACGTCGCGCATGACCTCCGCGGGATTCGCGGCGTCGTGAACCAGGGTCTGGGCGCGAATCGCGATCTCGTCGCCGAACACGGTGGCGACCTCGTGGGCGTGACCGATGCAGCCGATGTAGCGGAGCAGCGCCACCCAATAGGCGGTCTCGCGCACCTTTTCGTCGAATCCTGCGGCCTCGCACAGCCAGGTCGCGAGCAGGCACGACCGCAGTTGCGACTCGAGCGGCTGGCCGAACGCGTTGTCCTGGGCCAGGGCGAGCGTCGCGACGAACTCACCCAGACGGAGGGGAGGCGGAGCAGAAATAGGGAGCTCTCCCGATGCGCGAGCCCGCGGGCAAGCGGAGCATCGATCTTACACGATCACCTTTCACCGCTAATCGATCGTGAACGAGGAGATGCCCGTCACAGAAAACGCGGGCATCGTGCGACACATCAACCATTGAAAGTGGAGGTGCACCAAATGCGGAGTCTTGTGCAAGGTTCGCAGTCCGTATCAACGAGCCGGTGGCGGCAGCTGTCGCCCGCGCTCGCGATGGTCGCGCTGGGTTTTCTCGGGATGGGCGCGAGCCCGGCGATCGCCGCGGATCTTCCCGTCGTGGTGTCGATCTCGGGCGCTGTCGCTCCGGGGACGCAACCGGGGACCTTCATGCTCACGGCATCAGGTTTCTCGAGTGCACTGGGGAACATCACTTACACGGGGTCCGTTCAAATCACGAGCGTCATTCCTGACGCCTCCATGCCCCCTGACACCCTTGCGCTCGCGGATACTTTGATGGAGACGCTGACCCTGGCGAATGGCGACACCCTCACGCTCTTGTGTCTCCAGTCCGCCGTTCGGATCAGCCCGGACGTCAGCGGCTACGGCCTGCCGAACGTCGTGTACCGCGGCTCGGATCGGTGGAGCGTGAGCAACGGAACCGGTCAGTTCAAGAACGCCGCCGGCGCCGGCACCGGCGACACCTACGTCGACCTCACCAACGGCAGGTTCATCAAAGTGCTGTCTGGCACCATCACCAAGAAGTAGGACCGCCTGCGCGCTGTTCGTGGCCCCCGGGCGCAACTCGCCCCGGGGCCACGCGACGTCATGGGATGCGAACTGCAGGGCGCGCCGACGACCCCGGCGCGCTGGGCGTCCCGGGGTGGATCGCGCTTCCGCTGGTGCCGGACTGGCGCTGGCTGCTCGAGCGCGACGACTCGCCGTGGTATCCGACCGCGCGGCTCTTCCGTCAGGTCCGCCTCGACGACTGGGAGGACGTGTTCGCCAGGATCGCCGCGGCGCTGCGGTGAGCGGGCAGCGAGTACGTCCGACCCCTCGGGTGCGGCGCTTCGTGGACTCGGCTCGGGAAGAGAGGCTGTCGAGGTCTTGCTACTGGAGATTGAGGCAGGTCGTCGTCCCGTGAACAAGCAGTCGACCGTCGTACCCCGTCAACCAACCCTCGGCAAAGCCGGCGCGTTGTCCCACCATCAGCACCTTGCCTTCGGCGCGCAGCAGACCTGATTCAACGGTAATTGGGCGCAGGAAGGACATCTTGAATTCCAGCGTCGTAGAACCCACCCCTCGTGGCAGCAGGGTACGCACAGCCAGGCCCATGCAAGAGTCGAGCAGAGTAGCTGCGACGCCCCCATGAATGGTCCCATTGGGGTTCATGTGGTCGCTGCTTGGCATTGCCGCGATCACGACCCGCCCTTCCTCGGCTTCCACGATGTCGTATCCCAGCGTCTTGGCCATCGTGTTGAGCGGAAGAGCGCCGCTGACGAGGCCACGCACGAATTCGAGGCCGCTCATCTCACGCTGCTCCGCCGAGCCGACCACTCCATAGGACTTGTTCTCGGACATCGTTGTCCTCCAATGGCTGACGGTCCACATCGCACGTTGCGCAGCGGCCTGCGTCAAGCCTAAAGCGATGCCCGGGCGATCGTCCATCCGATTCTTGCGCTTGAATCCCGCTTGGATTCCGTCTGTCTGCTTCGGCCCGAAGGGATCGTTCGGCCTGGCGCGGCCGGAACAGCCGGGTTACCCCCCTTTCTGCGCAGTCCCGGGCGCGACCCGGCTGCGCCGCTCGTACCGGGTCATCGCGACCCCGCACGCGAAGCCGCACGCGGCAGCCGCGAGCATCACGTAGATGGCGTCGCCCCAGCGGCCGGTCGCCGCCACGACCGCGGCGACGGCGGGCGGGCCGATCAGCTGGCCGAGATTGGACACCTGCATGATCAGGCCCTGAAGGCTCGCCACCTGCGATGGCGAGCGGGCGTAGGTGTGGGTTGAAGTGAACGTCGCGGGCGGGGTCACGCCGCCCAGGTACGAGAAGGCGAAGCACGCCCCGAGGCGCAACCAGTCGGGCGCCGCGTCGGCGAAGATCCCGATGCCGCTCGCCGCCATCGCGACCGCGGCTGCGCAGATCAGCGGTCCGCGCGGCACGTGGCGCTGGAGCAGCCAGGTCCCGGTGAGGGTTCCCGGCACGTTCACCGCGACGACCGCGGCGGTCACGAGCGCGGCGGCGGGGACGGAGGCGCCGCGCGTCTGCACTAGGAACGTCGGGAGCCAGACCATGACCGCGGTCCACTGTGCGGTGTAGCAGCCCATCGCGGCGGCGGCCCACCAGGGACCCGGCCGCCGCAGCGCTTCGACGATCGCCCGGAGGGTGCGCCCCGACGCCGGCGGCTGCGGATAGCGCCTGGCCTGCGCGAAGAGCGCGCCGGTGCAGACGAGCATCGCCGCGACGACCGCGAGCCAGAGGCCACGCCAGCCGATCCACGCGAGCGCGAGCGGGGCGGCGACCATCGTGATCGCCATGCCGAACGGCATGTAGGCGCTCCAGAGTCCGAGCGTCAGTCGCCGATCGGCCGGCGCCGTCGCCGCGAAGATCAGCGCGGGCGCCGCTACGGCCAGCGCGAGGAAGCCGGCGCCCTCCAGCACGCGCGACGCGAGGAGCCACTCGGTCGATGGCGCGAGCGCTCCGCCGACCCCGCCCGCCGCGAGCAGGACCACCGCTCCGGCGGCGAACCGGAGCGCGCCGACCCGGTCGGCGCCGACGCCGAACGCCACCGCCGCGACGACGGCGACGGTGTTGAAGGTCGACACCACCCATCCCGCCGCGACGAGCGAAAGCCCGAGCTCGTCCCGGAGCGCCGGCAGGGCGGGCGGGAGCTTGCCGACGAAGCCGGCGGCGACGACGCCCGCCGCGAGCGCCGCGCCGACCGCGGGCCAGCTCGTGCGAGATTGCATCGGCGGCGGGCGCCGCGCGCTAGCAGCCTGATGCAAAAGCTACGGAAATGACGTCCTTCGCTTTCGGTGAATCGCCTCGAAGGAGCGCCCGACCGCTGTTGCGGTCTGGATTTGCTGCTGTTGCTGCGGGTTCGTGATG
>Ga0187892_10000862_pt1 | contig 75757 bp, 63 predicted proteins | sample MA1701073metaG_FD_139345 | JGI IMG/M metagenome (GOLD analysis project Ga0187892, IMG submission 139345) | Bio-ooze microbial communities from a basaltic lava cave in the Kipuka Kanohina Cave System on the Island of Hawaii, USA - MA170107-3 metaG ...
GCGAGATCCCGAGCTCGCGGCAGGCCGCACTGACGTTGCCCAGCTCCTCGGCGCGAGAGAACACATGCAGGCGAAAGGCGTGTACCCTGTCCTCGAGGGTCATCGAGGCATCCCCCTTGTTCTCGTTTGGCAACAAGAACGTAGGGGAAAAGCCTCTTTGGCCCTCTCCTCTTTCCGCTCAAAGGTGTCTACACCTTTGAGACACAGCGCACTCTAGGTCCGCCAGAAGATGCGCCGGCGGGTCAGCTGCTGGACCAGGACCGCCACGAGGGCGACGCTGAGGAGGCTGCGGAGCAGGAGCTCGGCGGGGGAGCCGGTGAGCAGCGCGCCGAGCGGCGGGATCAGGTCCAGCGCCGGGTTCAAGAGCAGCGTGAAGGTCACGTAGCACAGCATCGGGTTCTGGCCCACGTCGATCAGCAGCCTGGCCCAGCGCGGCGGCTTCGCTCGCAGGTCGAGCCCGGCGATCAGGGCCACGAGGAGCATTCCGGTGTTGCCGCTCAGGGCGAAGTAGTAGCTGAGGGTTCCCGGGACCTTCTTGATCCCGCCCTCGAAGGGCTCGAGCGTCAGCCCGAGCACGAGCCAGAACGCGCTCCAGAGGTAGAGGCCCCGCGCCGCTCGTTCGGCGGCGCTCGCGGGCCGCCGGACGAGTGCGAGTCCGCCGGCGCACAGGCCCATCGCGAGCAGCGTCGTCTCGACGACCCGGCGCTGGGTGAGCCCCACCACCAGGAGGGGCGTGAACGCGATCCCCAGGCAGGCCAGGAGCCGCAGGCGTGCCCCGCTCCAGCGCGCCTCCGGGGGAGGGGCCTCCTCCGGCGCCTTCCTCCACGCCACCAGGAGGTCGCCGGCGATGGTGCCCGGGATCACGACCGCAAGGAGCTTGAGCGAGCTCACCTCGAAGAGCCAGGGCGCGGGAGAGCCCCACCAGAGCGTCTGGACCCAGCCCTCCGCGAGGGCCGCCAGCGAGAGCGCGACCACGCCCGCGAGGACGGCCAGCCGGGCCAGCAGATCGCGGCGCGTGGCGTACCAGAGGAGCGAGCCCGCCACGGAGGCGAAGGCCAGCTGCGCGATGATGTCGTCGCGCCGGGCGAGGGAGAAGGTCCTGCCGTAGAGGCCCGGCGTGAATGCCAGGAAGGCGGCAGCCGCGACCCAGCCCAGCCGCTGGAGTCCGGCGAAGAGGCGCGGGTCCCAGTCCCCGCGGCGGCGCGTGAAGAGCGGGAACATGAGCGCGAAGCCCAGCAGGCTCAGAAGCTGCGAAGTCTGCGTGTACTCGCCGATCCAGTAGCCGCTCGAGTGGCCGATCAGGAGTGCGAAGAAGAAGAGCAGGAGGCCCCGCTCGAGCGCGCCGAGCAGAAGGCCCCGGGCACGGGCTCCCCGCTCGATCCGCAGCCCGAGCGTGAGCGGCAGCGCCGCGGCCATGGTGAAGAGAAAGGCCGGATAGGCCAGGTCGCGCCAGGTGAGCCCCGCGATCTCGAGCAGCTCGTGGGTCGGCGGCGGGAACTGGCGGTGGTACATCCAGGCCGGGAAGGTCTTCTCCCAGATGGTGAAGCCGAGCGTCATCTCCAGCAGGAAGAATCCGCGCAGGGCGTCCAGGCTGAGGGCGCGCCGGCCCGTTCCCGCTGCGCGGACCACGGGCGGGGCCGGGGCCGGCGCGGCATCGACCAGCGCGACCGGAGCCAGCTCCGGCGCGACCGGTGCCACCCCCACCGAGCGGTAGCTCTCCATCTCCTCCGCGATCCCCTGCGCGCCGGACGGCCGGCTGCGCGGACCCATGCCCGATGCCTGGTAACGGCCGCCGCGAGCCCCGGCTTGAACGCCGCGAACCCCTCGCCGCGCAGATCCCGGCCCGCCGACTTGCCGCGTCACCCGGGCGGGGTCATGATCGGGGCTGCTCGTGACGCAGCCCGGAGACGCCCCGATCCAGCGGCCTCGCCCGAGGCTCCCGCGCGGAGCGGCGCCGCCCTGCGCCCTCCTCCTGGCCGCCGCGCTCCTCCTCGGGGGTGGCCCGGCCCGCGCAGAGCTCCCGCTGCTCCCGCCGAAGGCCGCCGAGGACGCGGCCCGCGAGCCGGCGCCGGATCCCGCGGCTGCTCTCGCGAGGGAGCGCGAGGAGCTCGCCCGGGAGGTCGAAAGAGCGCGCGCCGCGCCGCCCGCCGCGCCGGCGGCCCGGCGCGACCTCGAGCAGCTCGAGCAGCTGGATCGGATCCTCGCCCGGCACCAGGAGACCCTGGCGCGCGCCGTGGAGATCGAGCGGGCCTGGCGCGATGCCGCGGAACGCGCGGCGCGCCCGCCCGCCGAGGCGCTGGGCCGGGAGCCGCCCTACCCGGTTCCCTTCCACGACGAGCGCTTCGACGCGTGGCGGGCGGCGGTGGACCGGGTGGCGCGCCTGGAGGCCGAGCTCGAGGAGGCGCAGCACGCGCTGGTCTCGGCCCGTCGGCTCCACGGCGAGCGGGAGAGCGGGCGCCGGCTCGCCCGGGAGAAGCTCGAGGCCGAGCGCGATCCCGCCGAGAAGGCCCGGCTCGAGGCGGCCCTGCACCGCCGCGAGCTCGAGAGCCGCATCGCGAGCGCCGACCTCGCTCTGCGCGAAGCCCGGGCCGAGAACGCGTCGCGGGCCCTGGAGGTCGAGCAGCGGGAGGAGCGCCGGGCGCGCGCCTCGCTCGAGTGGGTCCAGGAACGCCTCGAGGCCCGGGCCGCCGACCTCGACGCGGCGCTCGCCGCACTCGACAAGCGCGAGTACGACCTGGGCCGCGCCAGCGAGGAGCGCAAGCTCGACCTGGCGGCGGCGGAGCGACGGCTCGCCGAGGTGCAGGTGCGCGCGGGGCAGGCCGCGGAGCTCGACCCGGCCCTGCGCGACGAGCTCGCCGCGCGCCGCGCGGAGTACGCCGCGCGGCAGCGCGCGCTCGAGGTGCTGGGGGAGCGGCAGCAGCGCGTCGCCACCGCGCGCCAGGTCTGGCGCGCCCGCTACCAGCTCCTCTCGGATGCGCCGGGCCGCGCCACGCTGCGCGAGTGGCTGGCGGAGGCGGAGCGGCGGCGCGAGGAGGTGGCCCGCCAGGAGCGGATCCGCAGCGCGCGCCGCGACGAGCTGCGCAGCGAGCTGGCCGGGCTGCCGGAGCGGCTCGCGGCGGGGGAGGCCGGGGGGGCGAGCGGGCGCGAGGAGCGCTGGATCCGGGTGCGCGCCAGGGCGCTCGCGGAGCTCGTCAAGACCTACGACGAGGACCTCGTCAGCCTGCGCGACGCCGGCCGCATGGACGAGCGCCTGCTGGCCGACCTGCGGCGCGCCGACCGCAGCGTCTCCCTGGCGGACCGGCTCCGCGAGGGGCGGGACGCCGCCGGGCGGATCTGGCGCTACGAGATCACCGCCTCCGAGGACCGGCCGATCACGGTGGGGAAGCTCACGAGTGCGCTGCTGGCCTTCCTGCTCGGCTACCTGCTGGCGCGGGCCGCGGCCCGCGCGGTGGGCTCCCGGGTCCTCCCCCGGATGGGCGTCGACCCGGGCGCCGCCCACGCGATCGAATCCCTCTCCTTCTACGTGCTGCTCGTGGGGGCGTTCCTCGTCGCGCTGCGCGTCGTGAACATCCCGCTCACGGCCTTCGCGGTCCTCGGGGGCGCGTTGGCCATCGGCGTGGGCTTCGGCAGCCAGAACGTCGTCAACAACTTCATGAGCGGCCTGATCCTGCTGGCCGAGCGCCCGATCAAGCGCGGCGACCTGATCGAGGTGGGCGGGATCTACGGCACCGTGGAGCGCATCGGCCTGCGCAGCACCAGCGTGCGCACCGGGGACAACATCCACATCATCGTGCCCAACGCCTCCTTCCTCGAGAACAACGTCATCAACTGGACGCACAACGACGAGACGGTGCGCTTGACCCTGCCGCTGGGCGTGGTCTACGGCTCGCCGACCCGCGAGGTGGCGCGGCTCGTCGAGAAGGCGCTGGCGGAGCACTCCCAGGTGCTGCGACAGCCCGCGCCCATCATCCTCTTCACCGGGTTCGGGGACAACTCGCTCGACTTCCAGGCGCGCTTCTGGATCCGCATGCGCACGGTGATGGACCGGCTCCGGGTGGAGAGCGACCTGCGCTATCGGATCGACGACCTCTTCCGCGAGGCGGGCATCGTGATCGCCTTCCCCCAGCGCGACGTGCACCTGGACACGGCCTCCCCGCTGGAGGTGCGGGTCCTGGACGGGCGGGGCTGAGGGCCGCGGTGTTCGAGAAGAGGAATCCCCCGATCGGCTCGCGGCCGGGTACGCTCGCCATCCCCGAGGGCTCGCCTCCGCCCCGGATCCACCTCTTCGACTACGACCCCGCCGGCGTCCGCGAGCAGGAGATCGACGACCCGGAGCAGCTGCGCGCCTACCTGGAGAGCCCTTCGGTGACCTGGATCGACGTGAAGGGGCTCGGCGACGAGAGGGTCTTGCGCCGCATCGGGGAGCTCTGCGGGCTGCACCCGCTGGCCCTCGAGGACGCGGTCAACGCACCGCAGCGCGCCAAGTCGGAGCTCTACGACGACCACCAGCTCGTGATCGCGCGGCTGCCCGTCTTCGACGAGGAGGGGGTGATGAGCGTGCCCCAGGTCTGCCTGCTGATCGGGCGGCGCCACCTCCTCACCTTCCAGGAGCGCGACTTCGGGTTCTTCGCTCCCGTGCGGGAGCGCTGCCGCGCCGGGCTCGGGCCCATGCGGAGGCTCGGCCCCGACTACCTGGCCTACGCCCTCCTCGATACGCTGGTCGACCGCTACTACCCGATCGCCGAGCGCCTCGCCCACGAGCTCGAGGAGATCGAGGAGGAGGTCCTGGAGGAGCCGAATCCCGACTGCCTGACGCGCATCCACCAGGTGCGGAGGCAGCTCGTGGTGCTGCGGCGGATCGGCTGGCCGCAGCACGAGATGATCGCGACCATGACCCGGGATCCCACTCCCTTCGTGAGCGACGAAGTCCGCACCTACCTGCGCGACGTGGACGACCACATCTCCCAGATCATGGAGCTCGTCGACTCGTCGCGGGAGATGGCGGTGGGGCTCACGGAGATCTACCTCTCGAACCTGGGCCACCGCACCAACGAGATCATGAAGGTGCTGACGCTCATGGCCAGCATCTTCATCCCGCTCACCTTCATCGCCGGGATCTACGGCATGAACTTCGAGTTCATGCCCGAGCTGCACCGCCCGCGGGCCTACCCCATCGTGCTGGCCGTGATGGGGATCCTGGCCGTCGCGATGGTGGGCTACTTCCGCCACCGGGGCTGGATCGGGGCGGGGCGCAGGAGGTCGCGGCCGCGGGACCCCCGGTGACCCGGGAGGCAGGCGGCCGGCGCGGGGGTTCCCCGGCGAGGATTCGAACCTCGATTCGCAGATTCAAAGTCTGCTGTCCTGCCGTTGGACGACCGGGGAGCCGCGCAGAACATACCGCCGGGGCCCCGGCGCTACGACCGCGCCCCGCGCTGACCGATTCCGCGCGTTCGGTCGGGCGGTTCGCTGGCGCGGTGCGGGCCCTGCGGGGATGATCCCGCGCGCGGGGGGCTCCCTTCCGCGCACCGCAGAGGCGCGCCGCTGCATGGCCGTTCCCATCTCCCAGATGCTCCGCGTGGCGCGACACGTGCTGCGCCACAAGCTGCGCGGGGACGCGCGCTACCCCCTCGTGCTGATGCTCGAGCCGCTCTACCGCTGCAACCTGGCCTGCGCGGGCTGCGGCAAGATCCAGTACCCCAAGAACATCCTGCGCCACCAGCTCTCGGTGGCGGAGTGCCTCGCGGCCGCGGACGAGTGCGACACGCCCATGGTGGCCCTCCCGGGCGGCGAGCCGCTGCTCCACCCGCAGATCGACGCGATCGTGGCGGGTCTGGTGGCGCGGCGGAAGTACGTCTACCTGTGCACCAACGCGCTGCTCCTCGAGGAGAAGCTCGGCCTCTTCCAGCCCACGAAGTACCTGAGCTTCAGCGTGCACCTGGACGGCCTCGAGGAGGAGCACGACCGCGCGGTCTGCCGCGAGGGCACCTACCAGAAGGCGGTGGCCGCGATCCGCGCGGCGCTGGCGCGCGGCTTCCGCGTCACCACCAACACGACCCTCTTCGACGGAGTCGATGCGGAGCGCACCCGCGACTTCTTCGACGAGGCGATGCGGCTCGGGGTCGAGGGCATGATGCTCTCCCCGGGCTACCAGTACGAGAAGGCGCCGGACCAGGAGCATTTCCTGGGCCGCGAGGCCACCGTGGAGCTCTTCCGGAGCGTCTTCGATTCAAAACGCCGGCGCCGCTGGCGGTTCAACCAGTCGCCGCTCTTCCTCGAGTTCCTGCTGGGGACGCGCGATTACGAGTGCACGCCCTGGGGCATGCCCTGCTACGGCGTCTTCGGCTGGCAGCGGCCCTGCTACCTGCTCCAGGAGGGCTACGCCGCGAGCTACCGCGAGCTGCTCGAGACGACCCCCTGGGAGCGCTACGGCCACGCCAGCGGAAACCCCCGCTGCCGCGACTGCATGATGCACAGCGGCTTCGAGGCGAGCTCGGTGGACGAGGCCTTCTCGTCCCTGCGCGGACTGCTCCGGATGGCACGGGCGAGCCTGCTGGGCCCGCGCACGCTGCCGCCGTCGGCCACCCCCTGCGCGCGCCGGGCGGCGCCCCCCGCGGCCCCGGGGGCGCGGCGCGCGGGCTCGCCCCGGGGCCGCGTGGCGGCGGCCACGCCCGAGGTGCTGCGCGAGGCCTTCGACTACCGCGGCGACGTGACGCTCGTCCTCGCGGATGGCGAGAAGGTGGAGGGCTACGTCGCCAACCTCGAGGAGCGCGACCTCGTGGTCTGGCTGCGGCGCACGACCGACCAGCGCCGCATCCCCGCCGACGCGGTCGCCGAGGTCCACTTCAGCGGCCGCGACCCGGCGGCAGCAGGGACGTTGGTTGCGTAGTCGACCAACGCGGGTGGCAGCCCGCCCGGGCCCTCCCCCCCGCGTTGGTCAACACCTCAACCAGCGTCCCTGCTACTCTTCGAGGCATGGGCGGGCTGCGGGAGCGGTGGAAGCCGCGCATCCAGGACTTCGCGATGCGCTTCCTGGACGAGCTCCGGCCGGAGACGGTGGAGCGCGCCGAGGGCGAGGTCCTCGAGGTGGGCTTCGGAACCGGGCGGAACCTTCGCTGGTACGCGCCGCAGGTCAAGCGGCTCGCAGCCCTGGATCCGCTGCCGACCGGCTCGATCGCCCGGCGCGTCTCGGAGCGCATCGCCGCCGTGCGCTTCCCGGTCGAGCGCTTCGGGCTCCGGGCCGACGAGAGCCTCCCCTTCGACGACCGGCGCTTCGACTGCGTCGTCACCACCTGGACGCTCTGCACGATCCCGAGGCCCGAGGCCGCCCTGGCGGAGATGCGCCGGGTGCTGCGGCCCGGCGGCCGCTACGTCTTCATCGAGCACGGCCGCAGCGAGGTCCCGCGCACCGCCGCCTGGCAGGACCGCCTGAACCCGCTCTGGCGCCGCATCGCCGACGGCTGCAACCTGAACCGCGCCATCGACCGTCTGGTGGCCGATGCCGGCTTCGCCCTGGGCGAGCTCGAGCGCTTCCGGTACAAGGGTCCGGCGATCCTCTCGAACATGTACCGCGGCATCGCGACGCGGGTGGAGTAGCGCTCCTCTCGATGCCCCGGCTGCCGGCGCTCCTCCTCCCGCTGCTCCTCGCCGCGTCCTGCGCGCCCCCGCCGCCGCCGAACGTCCTCCTCCTCGTCTCGGATACGCTGCGCGCCGATGCCCTCTCCTGCACCGGCGGTCCCGCCCGCGCTCCCCACCTCTGCCGCCTCGCCGAGAGCGGTGTGCTCTTCGAGAACGCCTACAGCAACGGCTCCTGGACCCTCCCGGCCTCGGTGGCGCTCCTCACGGGGAAGTACGCCTCGGTCTTCGCGCGGGTGGGCGAGGAGCTCGCCGACAAGAACGACTTCCTCTTCGTGCCGGGGGAGGAGGAGCTGCTGGCCGAGCGGCTGGCGGAGCGGGGCTATCAGGCGGTGGCCTTCGTCGAGAACGAGCTCGCGCTCAAGCCCCGGAGCTTCCAGGGCTTCCGGGTCCACGACCTCCAGGACCTGGGGCAGCTGCGGCGCGCCTACGGCGGCTTCGCCCTCGCCCACGGGATCGACGTCAGCGACTACCGCTACCTGCAGCTGCTCCCCTCCCTGCGCTACCTGCTCGAGGAGGCCCGCGAGAGCTTCTTCGCCGTCTCCTGGATCATGGATCCCCACGCCGTCTACCACCCGCCGCCGCGCTTCGCGGCGACGCTCGAGGTCGACCCCGCGCGGCTTCCCCATCCGCCCGACTTCTACACGAGGCTGGCGGCGCGGGCGAACGAGGCACGCGGCTGGCTCGACCTGAACCAGCTCGCGCCGGGCATGTCCGAGGTCGAGCTCGACTGGCTGCGCGCGCTCTACCACAAGGAGGTCGAGAGCGTGGACGAACGCGCGGGGCTCCTCCTCGACGCCCTGGAGCAGCGGGGGCTCCGCGAGCGCACCTACGTGATCTTCACCTCCGACCACGGCGAGGGCTTCCGCGAGCACGGCAAGGTCTTCCACGCCGATCCGTGGTTCTACCAGGAGTTCGTACGCGTGCCCCTGATCGTGGCCGGTCCGGGCATCCCCGCCGGCCGGCGCGTCGCCCGCGCCGTGTCCCACGTGGACCTCGTGCCCACGCTGCGCGACCTGCTCGGCGTCGCCGGGCTCGAGGGGCTCCAGGGGGCGAGCCTGCGCGGGCTGCTGCTGGAGGGCGTGGACCTCGTCCCGGAGCGCATCCAGTACGCCGTCGGGAACGGGACTGCGCGGGGCACCGGCCACGGCGCGCTGGTCGATGGCCGCTACAAGCTCGTGCTGCGGCCCGAGGGAAACGAGCTCTACGACCTCGAGGCCGACCCGGGCGAGCGGCGCGACCTGGCCGCCCGGGAGCCCGAGCGGCTGCGCGCCCTCGAGGAGCGCGCCGCGGCGCTGCACGCCGAGAACGAGGCGCGCCGCCAGGCCCTGGGTCCCCTCGGCGACGCCGAGGAGCTCGAGCGCGCCGGCGCCGAGACCCGGGAGGAGCTGCGCGCGCTGGGCTACGTGGAGTGAGCGCAAGCCCGGCTCGAGATCCGGGGCCTGGCTCAGCGGTAGTCGTGGGAGGCGGGGAGGCCCTCCTGGGCGACGAGGGCGCGCAGCTCGCCCACGCGCACGTGGATCACGCCGTCGACGCTCTGGAGCGGGCCCTCGATCTCGAGGATCGCGGCGCCGTGGAGCGGGGCGCGGAAGCGCCGGAAGATCTTCGGGGTGAGGATCGCGTTCGAGAGCCCCGTCTCGTCCTCGAGGGTGAGGAAGCAGAAGCCCCGGGCGGAGCCCGGGCGCTGGCGCACGATGGCGTGGCCCGCCGTGCGCACGCGCTGCCCGTCGGGGACGCGCCGCAGCTCCTCGGCCGTGAGCACTCCGCGCGCGCGCAGGGCCGGGCGCAGGTGCGCCATCAGGTGGGGGCCCGGCGAGAGACCGCTCCCGCGGTAGTCGGCCAGCGTCTCCTCGAGGGGCGTCATCTCGGCCAGCGGCGAGGGTCCGGCCCGCGGAGCGGCCCCCGCGAGCAGCGAGCCCGGATCGCGCTCGAGGGCGGCCACCTGCCAGAGCGCGCTGCGGCGGGTCGGCGCAGCCGGGTCGATGCCGGAGAGCGCACCGAGCTCGGCCAGGGTGTCGAGCTCGGCGCGGCGCAGGGCCACGCGCCGGACGAGGTCGGCGAGGCCCGCGAAGGGCGCGCGCCGGCGCTCGGCGGCGATGGCGAGGGCTGCCTCCTCGCGCAGGCCGGCGGCGTAAAGCAATCCGAGTCTTACGGAGCTTCGCTCGGCTGCGCCTCGCTGCGCGGGCGCTGCGCGCCCTTGCTCGTCGGATCTTCGCTCGCCGGGGGCTCGCTGCGCGGGCGCTGCGCGCCCTTGCTCGTCGGATCTTCGCTCGGCTGCGCCTCGCTGCGCGGGCGCTGCGCGCCCTTGCTCCAGCGTGCAGCGCCAGTCCGAGTGGGCCACGTCGAGGGGGCGCACCTCGACGCCGTGGCGCTGCGCGTCCTTTACCAGGGTGGCGGGGCCGTAGAAGCCCATGGGCTGGGCGTTGAGCAGCCCCGCCAGGAAGGCCGCCGGGTGGTGCGCCTTGAGCCAGGCCGAGGCCCAGGCGATGAGCGCGAAGGAGGCCGAGTGGGACTCGGGGAAGCCGTAGAGCGCGAAGGAGGTGATGCCGCGCAGGATCTCCTCGCGGGCCTCGCCGGGGATGCCGCGCGCCGCCATCCCCTCGCGCAGGCGCCCCTCGAGCCGCGCCATGCGCTCCGCCGAGCGCTTGAAGCCCATGGCGCGCCGCAGCTCCTCGGCCTCGCCGCCGCTCAGCCCCGCCGCCGTCATGGCGATCCGCAGCAGCTGCTCCTGGAAGATCGGGACGCCGAGCGTGCGCGCCAGGATCGGCTCGAGGCAGGGGTGGGCGTAGCGCACGGGCTCGCGCCCGGCGCGCCGGCGCAGGTACGGGTGCACCATCTGCCCGGTGATGGGGCCGGGGCGGATCAGCGCGATCTCCACCACGAGGTCGTAGAAGCGCTCGGGCCGGAGCCGCGGGAGCGTCGCCATCTGGGCGCGGCTCTCGATCTGGAAGACGCCCACCGTGTCGGCCCGCTGGATCATGGCCCAGGTGGCGGGATCGTCGGGCGGGAGCCGGGCCAGGTCGATGGCGACGCCCTCGGCCTCGCGCGCCAGCTCGATCGCCTCCTCCAGCGCCGCCAGCATGCCGAGGCCCAGGAGGTCGATCTTGATGATGCCGAGGTCGGCGCAGTCCTCCTTGTCCCACTGCACCACGCGGCGGTTCTCCATGGCAGCGGGCTGGATGGGGACCACCTCGTCCAGGGGCCCGGCGGCGATGACGATGCCGCCGCTGTGCTGGCCCAGGTGGCGGGGGAGGCCGCGCACGCTCTCCACGAGCAGGAGGAGCTCCGCGATGCGCGGTGCCCCGGGATCGACCCCCGCCTGCCGCAGCGCGGCCGCGCGCTCCTCGGCGTCGCTCGGGTGCTCGAGGCTCGCGAGGAGCTTCGCCAGGCGGTCCAGGGCCTCGGGGGGGAGGTCCAGCACCTTGCCCATCTCGCGCACGGCCAGGCGCGTGCGGTAGGTGATGACCACCGCCGTCATGGCGGCACCGCGCGCCCCGTACTTCCCGAACACGTACTGGATCACCCGCTCGCGCTGCTCGCCGGAGGGGAGGTCGATGTCGATGTCCGGCCACTCCCCGCGCTCTTCCGAGAGGAAGCGCTCGAAGAGGAGCTCCATGGCGATGGGATCCACGGCGGTGATGCCGAGCGCGTAGCAGACGGCGCTGTTGGCGGCGGAGCCGCGCCCCTGGGCCAGCATCCCCGCCTCGGCGGCGAAGCGCGCGATGTCGTGGACGATCAGGAAGTAGCCGGGGAGGCCCAGCTTCTCGATCAGCGCGAGCTCGCGCTCGAGCTGGGCGCGAGCGCGGGCGGGGAGCGGGTGGCCGTAGCGGGCGCGCGCGCCGCGGAGGGCGAGCTTCCGCAGCCAGGAGGCCTGGCTCTCGTCCGGCGGGACCGGGAACTCGGGGAAGCGGTAGCCCAGGTCCCGGAGGGTGAAGGCGCAGCGCTCGGCCACCGCCCGCGTGGCGCGGATCCACCCGGGGTGGTCGGCGAAGCGCAGGGCCACCTCGCGCCGGGGGAGCAGATGGCGCTCGGCGTTGGCGCAAAGGAGGCGCCCGGCGCGCTCGAGGGAGGTCTTGTGGCGCAGGCAGGTGAGGGCGTCGAGGAGGCGCCGCCCCTCGGGCCGGGCGTGGCGCACGTCGCCCGTGGCCACGACCGGCACGCGGGTCGCGCTGGCCAGCGCCGCGGCGCGGCGCGCGGCGCGCTCGGCGGCGCGGTCCAGGGGGCGCGAGACGTCGACCCAGAGCCGCCCGGGGCCGAAGAGGCCGCGGGCGCGGTCGAGGAGCGCGGGCGACAGGCGGGCGTCGCCGCGCGCCAGGGCGGTGAGGCCGCCCGCGTGCTCCTCGAGCTCTTCCCAGCTTATGGATATGGAGCTTCGCTCGGCTGCGCCGTGGGCGAGGGTCAGCAGGCGCGAGAGGTGGCGGTAGCCCTGCGGCGTCTCCACCAGCAGCAGGAGCGAGCCCCCGGGCTCGAGCGCGAGCTCGGCCCCGACCAGGCCCCGCAGGCCCGCGGCCCGGGCGGCCTGGTGGAATCTCGGGGCGCCGTAGAGGCCCCCCCGATCGCCGAGGGCCAGGGCGGGGTAGCCGAGCTCGGCCGCCCGCTCCACGAGGTCCTCGGGGTTGGAGGCCCCCTCGAGGAAGGAGAAGGCGCTGCGGCAGCGCAGCTCCCGGTAGTCCGCCGCCAGCGCAGCCAGCTTCGAGGGGCCCCCGTCTCCCGCCATGCCCGCGACAGCTCCCCCCACCGGCGGATTTTCGCTTTTTATTCGCCTCCCGTCAAGCCGGGCCCCGTCCGCCCCAGCTCGATGGCGCTGCGCAGGAAGCGCGCGTGCCGGTCGATCCGGAGATCCGCCAGCACGGCGTCGCGGATCACGCCCCCGGCGCCGACCAGGAAGGTGGCGCGGCGCACGCCCCATCCCAGCGGCCCGTCGACCCCGAAGGCGCGGATCACCCGCTTCTCCACGTCGGCGAGCAGCGGAAAGGGCAGGCGATGGCGCTCCCGGAAGCGCGCGTGGCTGGCGCTGTCCTGCGGGCTCACCCCCACCACGCGCAGCCCCGCCCGCAGGAGCTCTCCGTGGAGGTCGCGGATGCCGCACGCCTCGCGCGTGCAGCCCGGCGTGAAGTCCGCGGGGTAGAAGTAGAGGACGAGGGGACCCTGCGCGAGGAGCTCCGCGAGCGAGACCTCCCGGCCGTCCTGATCGGGAAGGCGGAAGTCGGGCGCGCGATCACCGGCCTTCAGCATGGGGACCCAGTATCCTCCGCGCGTGACCCGGCCCGCAACCGGCCTGCGCGTCCTCGTGGCCGACGACGATCCCCAGCTGCGGCGCCTGATCGGGCGACTCCTGGAGCGCCGCGGCTACGCCGTGGCCAGCGCCGCCGACGGCGAGGAGGCGCTGCGCCGCTTCCGCGAGGACCCGCAGGCGATCGGCGTGGTCGTGCTCGACGCCGCCCTGGCCCCGGGCGGAGCGGCGGAGGTCCTCGCCGAGATGGCGAAGGTCCGACCCGACCTCGGCGTCGTCTTCACCAGCGGCGATGCGCTGCCCCCCGCGCAGCGCGCGTGCCTCGTCGCCCACGACGGCGTCTTCCTGCGCAAGCCCTTCGACCCGGAGGCGCTGCTGCGCGCGGTGGAGGACTCGCGGGTGCGGGAGCAGGTCTAGATGGCCTCGGTCGTGGTGGTGGGGGGCGGGCTCGCGGGCCTCGCCTGCGCCTTTCGCCTCACCCGCGCCGGCCACGAGGTGGAGCTGCTCGAGCGCGAGGCGGAGGCCGGGGGGAGCTGCCGAGCCGACGCCCGCGGGCGCTTCGTGCTCGACGCCGGCTCGGTCTTCGATCTCGAGGGCGCTCCGACCCTGCGCGGGCTGGCCCGCGCGCTCGGGATCTCGGATCGGCTGCGCCCGCTCGCCCGGGCGAGCTGCGCGGTGCTGCGCGACTTCGCGCTGCACCCGGTGGATCCGCGCCGCCCGCTCGCCCTCGCCGCGTCGCGCCTGCTCTCGCTGCCCGCCCGCGCGCGCCTCGCGCGCCTCGGCCTCGAGCTCGCGCGCCGCTGGCCGCACCTCGATCCGCTGCGGCCCGAGGCGCTGGCCGCGCCCGACCGCGTGGACGCGGCGGCGGTGCTGCGCCGCACCGTCGGCGCCGAGGCGCTCGAGTACCTGCTGGCGCCTCTCCTCGCCACCAGATCCCCGGGCGGGCTCGCCCGGACCTCCTGGGCCGCGGCGCTCCTGGCCCTGCGCGACGAGCTCGGCCTGCGCCGGCCCGGAAGCCTCTCCCACGGCGACGGGACCCTCACCCGGGCCCTCGCCCGCCGCGTGAACCTGCGCCCGGGCTGCCAGGTGCTCTCGGTCGAGACCGAGAGCGGCGGCGCCCGGGTGACCTATCGCGCGCGCGGGCACACGAGCCGCGTGCTCGCCGACGCCGCCGTGGTGGCCCTCCCGGCCCGGGCCGCGGCGGCGCTCTGCCCCAAGCTCACGCCGGCCGAGCGCGGCTTCCTGGAGCAGGCGCGCGGCGCGCGCGCGATCGAGGTCCTGCTGCTGCTCGACACGCCGCCCGCCACGCTGCGCCACCACCGCATCCTCTTCCCGCGCCCGGAGGGGCTCGCGCTCGCCGCCCTCGCCCTCGACCACGATCGCCCCGGCGTGGCGCCGCCGGGCGCGGGGCTCCTGCGCGCGCGCCTCACCCCGGAGGCCAGCGAGCGCCTGTGGGCCGCGCCCGACGAGGCGCTCCGCGACCACGTGCAGGAGCAGCTGGGGCGCACTCCGATCGGCCGGCTGCGCGCCCGGGAGTTCGCCGTGCGCCGGGAGGCCGAGAGCCCGCTCTGCGAGCCGGGCGCGCTCTCGCGCCTGGCGCGCTTCCAGGCCCGCCTCGACCGCTCGCCGCGTCTGGCCTTCGCCGGCGATCCCCTGCCCGGCCCCGGCCTCGAGGCGGCCGTGGCGAGCGGCGCCCGGGCCGCCACCGAGATCGCGCGGGACCTCTGAGCGCACAGCCAGGCGCAGGGCCGGGGCTCAAGGGCTCGCGGGGCCGGGCCGATGCAGGCAGATGGAGCCGCAGCTCGACCCGGCAGGGGTCGCCGCCACCGGAGGAATCTCCCATGGGGACCGCATCGGGCTGGACGCATCGGGAGCTCGGCCCCCGGCGCTCCGCGCCGACCCCCCCCGGCCCCGCCGCGAGCGCCCCCGCCGCCGACGGCGACGGCTTCGCGATGGTCATCGTCCCGGGCTGTCAGCTCGAGGGCACCCTCGAGGTCGCGGGCTCGATCCGCGTCGAGGGCGAGTTCCGCGGCGCTCTCGTGAGCGATGGGACGATTCTCGTCTGCGAGGCGGCCGCCGTCGAGGCGCAGATCCGGGCGCGGACGGTGGTGATCCTGGGGGCGGTGGTAGGCGACGTGCACGCCGCCCGCGAGCTCGTGCTCCACGCCAGCGGAAGGCTCCAGGGCGCCGTCGAGACGCCGTGCCTCGTGATCGAGCGCGGCGCCGTCTTCAACGGCGAGACGCGCATGTTCCGCCCGGAGCTGATCGCGCGGGAGGGCCTTTCGGCGGGCGCGGACCGGGCCGGCTAGCCCGCCAGCGCCTCCGCCTCGGCCACCAGCGCCTCGAGGAGCGCGAGCCCGCCGTCCCAGAAGCGCGGGTCGGCGACGTCCAGGTCCAGCCGGGCCAGGAGCGCCGCCGGGGCCTCCGAGCCGCCGGCGCGCAAGAGCTCCAGGTAGCGCGGCACGAAGGCCGGGCCCTGCGCGTCGTACTGGCGCAGCAGGGCGAGCACCAGGAGCTCGCCGAATGCGTAGGCGTAGCAGTAGAAGGGCGAGTGCACGAAGTGGGGGATGGTGAGCCACCACCAGCCGTAGTCGTCCGAGAGCCGCACCGAGTCCTCGAACATGGCCCGGTTGGCGGCCAGCCAGAGCTCGTTCACGCGCTCCACCGGGAGCTCCCCCTCGGCGCGGCGCGCGGCGTGGAGCGACTGCTCGAAGCGCGTGAGCGCCACCTGCCGGAAGACCGTCGCGAAGGAGTCCTCGATCTTTCCGCACAGGAGCGCGAGCCGCAGCCCCGGGTCCCGCGTCTCCCGCATCAGGCGGCGGAAGACCAGCATCTCGCCGAAGACGCTGGCGGTCTCGGCGGTGGTGAGGGGCGCGTCCTGCTCGAAGAGGCCCTGCTCGCGCGCCAGCCACTGGTGCACGCCGTGGCCGAGCTCGTGGGCCACGGTCATGACATCGCGCAGGGTCCCGGTGTAGTTGAGGAGCACGAAGGGGTGGAGGGAGGGCAGGGTGGAGGCGCAGAAGGCGCCCGCGCGCTTGCCCGGGCGGAGCTCGGCGTCGATCCAGCGCTCGTCGAAGAAGCGCCGCAGGAGATCCGCGAGCGGCGGCGCGAAGTCGCCCCAGGCCTCCAGCACGACCCGGCGGGCCTCGCCGAAGGAGCGCCGCCCGGCGGCGGCCGGGAGGGGCGCGTAGCGGTCGAAGTCCTCGAGCTGGGGCAGGTCCAGGAGGCGGGCCTTGAGCCGGTAGTAGCGCGCCACCAGCGGGGTGCGGGCCGCGCAGGCCTCGAGCAGGGCCTCCACGCTCTCCGGCGCGATCTCGTTGGCGAGGTGGCGCGCACCCATCGGCGTGGCGTAGCTCCGCAGGCGGTCGTCGACGGCCTTGTGCTGGACCAGGGTGTTGAAGACGAAGGCCAGCGGCCGGTGGCTCGCGCGCAGGCCCGCCGTGAGCGCCCGGGCCGCCTCGCGGCGCACCTCGCGCTCGGGCTCGTAGAGGAGTGCCAGCACCTCCTCCTCGCCGAGCTCGCGGGTCGCGCCCCCCTGGAGCACCGGGAAGCGCAGGCCCGCCACGAGCTCGTCGAAGAGGCGCGCGAAGGCGTTGCGGCCGGTGTTGGCGAGCTCGGCCAGGATGCGCTCCTCGGGCTCGGAGAGCAGGTGCTCGCGGTAGCGGCGCAGCGAGCCGAGCAGGTGCCGGCGGTGGGCCAGGGCGGGCTCGGCCAGCAGCGCCGCGGCGGCGGCCTCCGGGCACTCCACCCACTCGAGCTCGAAGAAGAGGAGCTCGGTCCGGACCGCGGTCGCGCGCTCCTGCGCGAGCTGGAGGAGCGCCCCGTGGCGCGGCTGGCTCGTGTCGGCGGCGAAGAGGAGCCCCGCGTAGGCCCCCGCCCGGGCCACGGGCTCCTGGAGCGCCTCGAGCTCGTCGACCGCGGCGGCGAGCGCCGCCGCGTCGAGCTCCGCCACCCGGCCCCGGTGGCGCGCGGCGAAGGCGCGGGCGGCGACGAGGGCGCCCTCGAGATCCGCCTCGAGGCGCGGGTCGTCGGGGCCCGCGTAGAGCGCCGAGAGGTCCCAGCGCACGCCCTCCGCGCCCGTGGCGGTGGACTCCGCCCGGGCCTCCCCCTGCGCCACGCCCGCCGCCATGCTCCTCCTCCCGGGGTCTCGCGCCGCGCCCCGTCGGCCTCCCGCGCGGAGGGCCGAGCATACCGCGGTAGACTGAGCCGGTGCGATGAGGCGCGTGATCCTGCACGCGGACATGGACGCCTTCTACGCGTCCGTGGAGCAGCGCGATCGCCCGGCGCTGCGCGGCCGGCCCGTGATCGTGGGCGGCACCAGCGACCGCGGCGTCGTGTCGGCGGCGAGCTACGAGGCGCGCCGCTTCGGCGTTCACTCGGCGATGCCGACCGCCGCGGCCCGGCGCCTGTGCCCGCAGGGCGTCTTCCTGCCCGGCGACTCGCGCCGCTACGCGCGCGAATCGAAGCGCATCTTCGAGATCTTCGGCCGCTTCACGCCCCTCGTGCAGGGGCTCTCCCTCGACGAGGCCTTCCTCGACCTCACGGGGAGCGAGCGGCTCCTGGGCCCGCCGCTTGGGGTCGGCGCCCGGCTGCGCGCCGCCGTGCGCGCCGAGGCCGGGCTCGCCGTCTCGGTGGGGATCGCGCCCGCCAAGCTCGTGGCCAAGCTCGCGAGCCGGGCCGCCAAGCCCGACGGGCTCCTGGAGGTGCCCCCCGAGCGGGTGCGCGAGTTCCTGGCGCCGCTCCCGGTGGGGCGGCTCTTCGGCGTGGGTCCCGTGGGCCAGGCGCGCCTCCTGGCCGCGGGCTTCTCCCGCGTGGGCGACGTGGCCGCCGCGGACCCGGCGCGGCTCGAGGCGGCGCTCGGCGCCTTCGGCCAGGCCCTCGCGCGCCTGGCCCGCGGCGAGGACCTCTCCGAGGTCGATCCCTGGCGCGAGCCCGTCTCCTACAGCGAGGAGAACACCTTCGCCGACGACGTGGACGACCGCCGGCTCCTCGAACAGACGATCCTGGTGCACGCCGAGTCCGTGGCGCGACGGCTGCGGCGGGATGGCCTCCGCGCGCGCACGGTGGTGCTGAAGCTCAAGCTCGCGGGCCGCACGCGCCGCGGGCCGCGCGGCTTCCCGCTGCTCACGCGCCGCGCGACGCTGCCGGCGGCGAGCGACGACGGCGAGGCGATCGCCCGCGCGGCCCTGGCCCTCCTGGCCCGGGCGCAGCCCCTGGGAAAGCTGCGGCTCGTGGGCGTGGGCGCCACGGGCCTCGTGCCGGCCCGCGCCGGCGAGCAGCTCCCGCTCTTCGGCGAGCCGGCCGAAGCGGCGCGCCGCGCGCGCCTCAACCGCGCCCTCGACCAGATCCACGACCGCTTCGGAGCCGGGGCGCTCCTGCGCGGTGGCCTCGGCGAGGCCCCCCGCGCGGGCCTCTCGCAGCAGATCAAGCGCGGCGAGGACTGAGTGGAGGCGGGAGGCGGGGACGTTCCTTGCGTTCTTTCGTTTCGGGAGCGGAGGCCTACGAGCTCGAACTGGAGTTCGCCCCCCGAAACGCAAGAACGCAAGGAACGTCCCCGCTAGAGGGGCTTCTGCCAGCGGTAGACCCGCATGGGCGGGACGTTCAGGAGCTCGGTCTGCACCGTGGCGCGGCCGAAGACCGCCCGGGCCAGGATCTCCACGCGGTCGCGCACCTGGTAGGCGACGAAGAGGCCGCCGGGGGACAGGGCCCGGTGCACGGAGCGCAGGATCGCGCTGCCGAGGTCGCGCGGCATGGTCGAGAAGGGGATGCCCGAGAGGATCACGTCCGGGGCGGGGAGCTCGTGCTTCTCGAGGATCTGCGGGATCTCGCTGGCGCTGCCCTCGTGGACCAGGAGCCGCGGGTCGCGCCAGCGGCGCAGGAGCGCGGCGAAGCGCGGGTTGATCTCGATGCCCAGGAGCCTGGCATCGCCGCGCATGGCGCGCAGCAGGGCGCGGGTCGTGCCGCCGGTTCCGGGCCCGAGCTCCACCACGAGGCCGGCGCGCTCCACCTCGGCGCAGCGCACGACGCGGCGCTCGAGGAAGCGCGAGCTCGGGATGATGGAGCCCACCTGCTTGGGTCGGGCCAGGAAGCCCTGGAAGAAGGCGAGGCGGTGGTCGGGCTGCGGTCGCAGGGTCGACAGCTCGGGCATCGGCGGGATCCCCCGGTGCAGGCATTTAGCCATGGCGCGGGTTGCGGTCAAGATCGCGCGAGCGGATTCGGGCGCAACCGGGGGAAAGAGCCCCCGCTAGTCGTAGATGGCATCGATCTCCCAACGCCCGGCCCGATGGTCGAAGCGCAGGCGCGCGAGCGTGCCGTCGCTCGTCTGGACGTCGAAGCTGTCGTAGGCGAAGCGGCTCTCGCGCGACCACCAGCCCCCGCTGGTGCGCCAGGGGCCGGCGGCGGCGAGCACGCGGCCGTTGGCGACGGCGCTCCGCACCCGGGCCGGGAGGCCGCCGCGCAGCTGCACCGCTGCGGGCACGGGAGGGCGCAGCGCGCGCAGCGCCAGGCTCGCGGCCGGCCCCGCCCTCCCGGGCGGAGGGGAGGGCTCTCCGGCGCCGGGCCGGAAGGGGACGAGGGCGAAGGCCTCGGGGCGGTGGTCGTCGGCCACCCGGGGCGCGCCCACCCGCCCGCTGCCGCAGAGCGCCTCGAGCTCGTTCAGGGTGCGCCCGAGGGCAGCGGGGGAGGGGCCGGCGGGCCGGAAGAGATCGAGCTGGTTGCGCTCGAGCGGGATCCCCTCGGTCTCGAGGGAGGCGCCCGTGACCGGGGCCGCGGGGGGGCTCGCCTCGAGGCAGCGAACCACGAGCCGCAGGAGGACGCGCCGATCGAGGGTCGGGGCAGCCACCCCGATGCGCCGCGCCGCGCGCCCGCCGCCCTCGAGGGCGAGCTCCAGCCGCAGCTCGCCGCAGGCCAGGTGGCGGGCCTCGAGCCGCTCGAGCAGGCGCGAGAGCAGGCCCTGGAGCGCGAAGCCCAGGGGCTCGAGGAGGTCCAGGGGGAACTCGAGGTCGAGGGCCTCGGCCAGGGCCGCCGGCTCGGGGACGGGCAGGGGCGTCTCGACCTCCTCGCCCCGGGCCCGGGCCGCGAGGGCCTGGGCCTCGCGGCCCAGGCGCAGGCCGAGCTCGCGGCGCGGCAGCGCCAGGAGCTCCCCCACGCGGCGCAGGCCGAAGCGCGTGAAGGCCTGCGCCAGGGCGTCGGAGGGATCCAGCAGGTCGAGGGGCAGCGGGGCCAGGAACTCCGCCTCGCTGCCCGGGGCCAGGACCAGCACCTCGCCGCTGCCGCCCGCCCGGCCCGGGAGCGGGGCGGGCCCGGGGGCCGAGGCGCGGCGCGCGGCGAGCTGAGGCGCGCAGCGAGGCGAAGCCGAGCGGAGACCGAGCTGGCGGGCGGCCAGCAGGGCCGCGTTCCGGGAGGAGGCGACTGCCGCGTCGGCCGGGAGCCCCAGCCGCTCGGCCCGCGCGACGAGGGCGGCGGCAAAGCCCGGCTCGGAGCGGAAGAGGGGGCCCACGCCCGAGGCGTCGGCGAAGACGGCGGCCTCGCCGGCCCAGGCGCCCGCGCGGCGGGGGGCCAGGGCGGCGCGCGGAGAGCAGGCGAGCGCCGCGTCGAGGAGCGCGGCGCGCGCGCCGACCTCCAGGGCCGGAGAGGCGATCCGCACCTGGAGCTCCGGGCAGACCGCCCGGGCGTGGGCGACGGAGCCGCCGCGGCGCACGCCCCGCTGCACGGCCTCCCGGGAGAGCGCCACGAGCTCGGCGCGCGGGCCCGGCCCCGCCGCGATCGCGAGGGGCAGGCCCATCCGCTCCGGGTGGGCCCGCAGCTCCGCGGCCAGGGGCAGGTCGGAGACGCGGAGGCAGGCGACCCGCACGGGACCCGCGACCTGGCCGCCCTGCGGGCTATGCGGCCCGCGTCCGCAGGAGGGCGGAGGGGGCGCCGTGGGGGGCCTGGGAGCGCCCGCGCACCAGGAAGGCCTCGGCCTCGAGGCCTTCCAGCAGGACCGGGCTGCCGATGAAGTGCGCCCGGGCCGGGCGCAGCTCCAGGGCGAGCTCGGCGGCGCTGCCCGCGAGCCGCCCGCCCGAGAGCGCGAGCAGCGCCGTGCCGCCCGCCGCCGCCGCGCGCGCCAGGCGCGGCCAGGCGGCCGGGGCGATCCGCGGCGGCGGGGCGGCGGCCAGGTCCAGCAGCACCAGCGCGAAGCCCCGCGCCTCGAGCAGGCGCTCGGCGCAGCGCAGCGCCGGGGTCCCGGCCGGCGGGCGGGGGCGCACCCAGAGCACCCGCTCGAGGGCGACGCCGGCGCTCTCGGCGGAGGCGGGGTCGAAGGCATCGGCGGCGTCCACCACGGCCAGCACCTCGCCGCGGCGGGTCACCTCCGCCAGCAGCGCCAGGGCCAGCGAGGTGCGCCCCGAGGAGGGGGGGCCGGCGACCTCGCTCAGCCGCCCGCGCGGGAAGCCGCCGCCCAGCAGCGCGTCGATCGGCGGGCGCCCCGTCGCGAGCCGGGGCGGCACCTCGTCGCCGGCGCCGCCCCGGCGCAGCTGCGGGCCGAGGTCGCGCAGCAGGGCCTCGAGGGCCTGGGGGGCGCGGGGCACCTCCCGACTTTCGCTCTATTTTCGCCATCCGTCAAGGCGGGGACGTGGACTTGTTGACTGGCGGGACCCGAGACCCGCGGACCGTGGGCGATTCGCTCGCCCGCCAGTCAACAGGTCAACCGACGTCCCCGGCCGGCTTGATGCGCACGCGGCGGCCGTCGAGGACGAGGCGGCCGGCGGCGAAGAGCTGGATGGCCTCGGGGACCAGGCGGCGCTCCAGCGCCTGCACGCGGGCGGCCAGGCTCTCGGGCGTGTCGTCCTCCCGGACCGCCAAGGCCTCCTGCAGGATGATCGGCCCCGTGTCGTAGCCGGCGTCCACGAAGTGCACGGTCGCGCCCGTCACCTTGACCCCGGCCTCGAGGACGGCCTCGTGGACGCGCGGCCCGTAGAAGCCCTTGCCGCAGAAGGCGGGCACCAGGGCCGGGTGGACGTTGATGGCGCGGCCCGCGTAGCGGCCGCGCGTCTCGAAGGGCGAGAGGAAGCCCAGCAGCGCCACCAGGTCCGGCTCGTGGCGATCCAGGTGCGCGTGGATCGCGTCGTTGAACTCGCGCAGGTCCGGATGGCGGCGGCGCGGCACCGCGAAGGCCGGGACGCCGCGGCGCCGCGCGCGCTCGAGGCCCCCCGCCTCCTCCCGGGAGGCGATCACGAGGACCACCCGGGCGGCGAGCTCGCCCGCCTCGATGCGCTCGAAGAGGTTCTCGAGGCTGGTGCCGCTGCCCGAGAGCAGCACGGCCAGGCGCAGCGGCTGGGAGAGCGCGGACCCGCTCATCGCTCGCGCAGGCGCTCGAACACGAGTCGTGTGGCCGGGCTCTTGTTCAGGGTGTAGAAGTGGATGCCCGGGACGCCGCGCGCCAGGAGCTCGCGGCACTGGCGCGTCGCCCAGGCCACCCCCACCTCCCGGGTGCGCGCGTCGTCGTCCTCGACCCGGGCGAGCTCGGCCTCGAGGGCCTCGGGGATCCTCGCCCCGGAGAGCGCCGCCATGCGCCGGATGTTGCGGACGCTCACGATCGGCATGATGCCGGGCACGATCGGCACCGCGATGCCCAGGGCCCGCGCGCGCGCCACGAAGGAGAAGAAGTCGGCGTTGTCGAAGAAGAGCTGCGTGATGAGGAAGCTGGCGCCGGCCTCGACCTTGCGCCGCAGGTTCTCGAGGTCGACCTGCGGGGAGGGCGCGCGCGGGTGCGTCTCCGGGTAGCAGGCGCCCCCCAGACAGAAGCTCCAGCGCGCCCGGATGAAGCTCGCCAGCTCGCTCGCGTAGGTGAAGGCGCCGGGCGGCGGCGCGTAGCCCTCGGGGCGGTCGCCGCCCAGGGCCAGTACGTTCGCGATGCCGCCGGCCTGGAGCCCGTCCAGGGTCTCCGCCAGCTGCTCCGGGGTGGACCCGATGCAGGAGAGGTGCGCCATGGCGCAGATCCCGATCTCGTTCTGGATCTGGATCACGAGCTCCGCCGTCTTGCGCCGGGTGGAGCCCCCCGCCCCCCAGGTCACCGAGACGAATCCGGGGCCGAGGAGCTTGAGCTCCTCGATGGTGCGGGTGAGCGACGCGAAGCCGGGCTCGGTCCTGGGCGGGAAGAACTCGAAGGAGAAGACCGGCTCGTCGCGGCCGTAGAGCGCGTCGATGCGCATGCGCGGATTCTACCGGGATTGACGCTGGCGGGCCCGCCCGCGAGACTGCGCCGCCGGAGGTCCCCATGGCGATCCTGGTGTCGGGCTCCGTGGCCCTCGACCACATCATGGTCTTTCCGGACCGCTTCCGGAACCACATCCTCCCCGAGAAGCTCCACCTCCTGAACGTCTCCTTCAACATCGACAGCCTGCGGACGCACTTCGGCGGCGTGGCGGGGAACATCGCCTACGCGCTGCGGCGGCTGGGCGAGGACCCCTACCTGCTCGCCACCGCCGGGAGCGATTTCGGGCCCTACGCCGCCTGGCTCGATCGGCACGGCATCCGGCGCGACGGCATCCGCGTGCTCGAGGACGTGCGAACGGCCCAGGGCTTCGTCACCACCGACCTCGACGACAACCAGATCTGGGCCTTCTACGAGGGCGCCATGGCGCGCGCCCACGAGGCCCGCGTGGAGGACGTGTCGGGGGAGATCGAGCTCGCGATCGTCTCGTCCAACGGCAGGCGAGCCATGCTCGAGCACGCCCGCGCCCTCAAGGGGCGCGGCATCCCCACCCTCGTGGACCCGAGCCATGGCCTGCCGATCCTGGGCCGCGAGGACCTCCTCGAGCTGATCGAGGGGGCGGCCGCCTACGTGGTGAACGACTACGAGTGGTCGGTGACCCTCTCCCAGACCGGCGAGAGCGAGGAGTCCCTGGCGCGGCGCTGCGAGGCGATCGTCATCACGCTGGGCGAGCGGGGCTCGCAGATCCGGGTCGGCGGGCGCGCGCTCGCGATCCCGCCGGTCGCGGCGGAGCGGGTGGTGGACCCGACCGGCTGCGGGGACGCCTACCGGGCCGGGCTCCTGCTCGGTCGCGCGCGGGGGCTCCCCTGGGAGGTGGCCGGCCGGATCGGGAGCGTGCTCGGCGCCGCGCAGGTGGCGGTGGAGGGCCCCCAGGCGCTGCCCCTCGATCTCGAAGGCGTGCGCGAGCGCTACCGGAGCGCCTTCGGCGCCGGCTTCTGAGCCGGGGGAGCCCGGAGGGCGCGCAGCGAGGCGGAGCCGAGCGGAGCTCGGTCGGTAGGGCGAGCGGAGCTTCGAGGGGTGGGGTTGCGCGACGTCGACGTCGTGGTCGTGGGGGGCGGCGTGGTGGGCCTCGCCGTGGCCGCCGCCCTGGCCCGCGCCGGGCGCTCGCTCCTCCTCCTCGAGCGCCGCGAGGACTTCGCCCGCGAGACCACCGCCCGGAGCAGCGAGGTGGTGCACGCCGGCCTCTACTACCCGATCGGCTCCCTCAAGGCGCAGCTGTGCGTGGCCGGCCGCGAGGCCCTCTACGAGCGCTGCGAGCGGCTCGGGATCCCCCACCGCCGCCTGGGGAAGCTCGTGGTCGCGAGCGATCCCGCGGAGCGCGCCCTCCTGGAGGAGCTCGCCCGGCGCGGCACGCGCAACGGCGCGCCGGGCCTGGAGCTCCTGGACGCCGCCGCGGTGCGGAGGCTCGAGCCGGCGCTGCGGGCGGAGGCGGCGCTCCTCTCGCCGGCGACCGGGATCGTGGACGCCCGGGCCCTGGCCCTCTCCTACGCGGCCGAGGCCGAGGCTTGCGGCGCGATCCTGCTCCTGCGCCGCGAGGTCCTGGCGATCGAGGCCCGCGCGGGGGGCTTCCGGGTCGAGAGCGCGGGCCCGGAGGGCGAGACCGACGCCGTCGCCTGCGGCGCCCTGGTGAACGCGGCGGGTCTGGCCGGCGACGCGGTGGCCCGGCGCGCGGGCTTCGACGTCGACGCCCGGGGCTACCGCCTCCACCTGTGCAAGGGCGATTACTTCGCGCTGGCGCCGGGGGCGCCGCTGCGCCTCTCGCGCCTCGTCTACCCGGTGCCGGCGGGCCCCGGGCTCGGGATCCACGCGACCCTCGACCTCGCCGGGCGGATCCGCTTCGGCCCCGACGCGGAGTACGTGGAGCGGGCGCGCTACGACGTCGATCCGGGCAAGGCCGAGACCTTCGCGCGCGCCGCCGGCCGCTATCTCCCGGGGCTCGAGGCGCGTTGGCTCTCGCCGGACTACGCCGGCCTGCGCCCCAAGCTCGCCGGCCCCGGGGAGCCCTTCCGCGACTTCGTGGTGGCCGAGGAGAGCCGGGCCGGCTTTCCCGGCTTCGTGAATCTCCTCGGCATCGAGTCGCCGGGCCTCACCGCCGCCCCCGCCATCGCCGACCGCGTCGCAGCCCTCCTCCGCTCCCTCTGAGCGGGGACCTTGGTCAACAACTCAACCAACGTCCCCGAGCCAGGCGGTGGCGGTGGCGACGTTGTCGCCGGAGCGCTGGCGGCGCTGGGCGGCCACCGCCTGCTCCGCCACGCCCCGGGCGGCTTCCAGGGCCCGCAGCGGCGGCCCCGCGCTCGCCGCCGCTGCCACGCACTCCGCGACCACCGCCTCGGGGTGGTCGACGCCGATGCCGCGCTCCGAGAATCCGTCGGTGGCCAGCACCAGGGCCCGCGTCCCGCGCAGCGACTCGCATGCGTACACGCTCCGCTCGCGCAGGGACTCGCGCGTCTCCGCGGGGAAGCCCAGGAAGAAGCCCTGCCGCTTGGCGTCGAAGGCCAGGTCGACGACCTCGATGGCCCCGGCGTGGAAGAGGTGGCTGTCGCCCATGGAGGCGAAGGCCAGCAGATCGTCCCGCGGCCGCAGCAGCGCGAAGATGAGGGTGGTGCGAGAGGTCTCGGATCCGCCGCGGCTCACGCAGTCGAGGATGGCGGCATTGCACTCCTGCAGCACCTCGCTCGCCTCCTCCTGCCAGCGCTCGCGCAGACCGGGGGCCTCGCGCGTCGTCCAGCGCTCCGCGGCGCTCGAGAGGAGCTGCACGCTGGCGACCTCGGCGGCCTGGTGCCCGCCGTGGCCATCCGCCACCGCCACCAGCATCCCCCCCTCGCCCTCGGCGAAGGCGGCCGCGTCCTCGTTGGGGTCCGTGTGGTCGTAGAGCTTCTTCGCGCCGCCGAGCGAGAGCGCGATGGCGCAGCTCCCCTCGGCGATGGCGGCCACGCCGCCCAGGGTCAGGTACTCGCGGCCCAGGAGGAGGCCGGTCCTCATCGCGTTCCTCCGCTCTGCCCGCTCGAGGGCCCCCAGGCTAGCATGCGGGCATGGCGCGAGAGCGGCGCGCGCGGCGCGATCCCCGGGAGCTGGTCTTCGCCCTCTGCCACGAGGTGGGGAACCTGCTCACCGCCGCCCGCCTGCACGCCCACCTCCTGGCGCCCCAGGTTCCCGAGCCCCTTCTGCGCGAGGCGAGCCGCGGCGTCGCGCGCGCCGCCGCGCGCGCGGGCGCGCTCCTCGCGCAGGTGCGACCGCTCCTCGCGCCGGACACGCTGGCGCCCCTCGATCTGGAGCCCGTGGCGGTGCTCCTCCCCCTGCGCCAGGCGCTCGATGCGGAGTCCGCGGAGCGCCTCGCGATCGACCTGGGCTCCGCCGCGGCGCTGCCCCGGGTGCGCGTCGCGCCGGAGGTGCTGCAGCAGCTGCTCTTGAGCGCGATCTTCCTGGGCCTCGACGCGGGCGGGGAGCAGGCCCGCGTGAGCGTCTCGGCCCGCGCGCGCGGCGAAAGCGTGGCCTTCCGCGTGGGCTACCCGGCGCCCCGCGCGCTGCCGCGGGGGCCGCTCTGCGGGAGCGCCCTGGTCGTGGCCTGCGCCGAGGTCGTCCTGGGCGCGCAGGGCGGTGGGGCCCGGGCCTCGCGGGCGGATGCCTGCGAGCGGCTCGATTACCTGGTGCCGGTGGCGTCGCCGACCGCCGCCGCGGTGCGCCGCAGGACCGGGGCCGGGGGCTCGCGCAGGTCCCAGACCAGGCCCAGGGCCGCGAGGGCGCGCAGGGCGTAGTAGGTGAGGTCCACCTCCCACCACAGGAAGCCCTGGCGGGCCGACGCGCTGTAGTGGTGGTGGTTGTTGTGCCAGCCCTCGCCCCAGGTGAGGAGCGCCAGAAGCCAGTTGTTGCGGCTGTCGTCGCCGGTGGCGTAGCGCCGCGTACCCAGGCGGTGGGCCAGTGAGTTGATCGAGTAGGTGGCGTGCCAGAGCGCCACCGTCGGGATCGCGAAGCCCCAGAGCAGCCCGCGCGGGCCGCCCAGGGCCAGGCAGGCGAGGGCCAGCGCCAGGGGCCCCACCACGTGCCAGCGGTTCAGCCACAGGAGCTCCGGGAAGCGCGCGAAGTCGCGGATCCGGTCCAGGGGAGAGGCGTCGGTGCGCCCGTTGAAGATCCAGCCCTGGTGCGAGTGATAGAAGCCGTCGCGGGGCGAATGCACGTCGCGGCCGCGTTGGTCCGAGTAGCGGTGGTGGTCGCGGTGGTGACTCGCCCACCAGAGCGGGCCCTTCTGCACCGAGCTCGTCCCGAGCAGCGCCAGGGCGAACTGGAAAGCGCGGCTGGTCCGGTAGGAGCGGTGCGAGAAGTAGCGGTGGTAGCCGCCCGTGATGGCGAACAGCCGCACCCAGAAGCTCGCCCCGCAGAGCAGGAGGTCGCCGCGCGTGACGCCCGTCACGAGGGCCAGCAGGCACGACGCGTGGATCCCCCAGTAGAGGACCTCCGAGAGACTCCCCTGCCGCGCCCACCAGCCCTCCGCCTCCGAGAGCGGCGGGGCCTCTGCGTCTGCCTGCGTGCAACCGACCGTCGCCTGCGCCACGGGAACTCCTCGCGCTGCTTCGAGGGGGAGGCCGAACCCTAGGACGCGCTTCGTCGGGCGGCGAGGTCGCGCCTGTGAAACTTCCGTAAAAGGCGGCGGCGCGCCCGGGGTTGCGCCGCGCCGGGCCCGCCGGGACACTCCGCCACCCGGTCCCCCGGGGAGGAGGGCGCCGATGCCCAGATCGTCGGGCTTCGGGCTCGAACCGTACGAGCGCAGGGCCTGGGCCGAGGACGGATTCTTCGTGCGCCTCGAGGCCTTCGGCCCGGCGGAGCTCGCGGCGCTGCGCGCGGCCGCCGAACGGGCGGCGGCCCGCGCCGCCGCGTCCTGCGGGCCCGCCTCCGCCGGCTATGAGATCGACGGCAACCGCTACTGCGAGGCGGCGGGCGCCACGCTCCAGTTCGAGCACCGGCCCGGCTCGCGGACGCTGCGGGTGCTCGAGCCCTTCCACCACCTGGACGGGTGCTTCGAGGCCCTGATCGACGATCCGCGCCTGGTCGAGCCCGCCTGCGACCTCGTGGGCAGCGAGCGGGTGGCGCTCTTCACCGACAAGCTCAACCTGAAGCGCCCGCGCGAGGGCTCGGGCTTTCGCTGGCACCAGGACTCGCCCTACTGGAGCCACGCCACGCCCCACGTGGAGCGGCTCCCCAATGCGATGCTGGCCCTCGACGATGCCCACCTGGGAAACGGCTGCCTGCGCCTGGTGCGCGGCAGTCACCGGCGCGGCTGCCTGCCGGGGCTCGCGGGCCAGGGCGTGCTGGGCCCGCTCTTCACCGACCCGCGCTGCTTCGACGCCGGCGCGCAGGTGCCCGCCGAGATGCCCGCCGGGAGCCTGCTCTTCTTCCACCCCCACGCGGTGCACGGCTCCGAACCGAACCTCTCCGACGAGCCGCGGCGGGCGCTCCTCCTCACCTACCAGCCGGCGGGCCACCGCATGTTCAAGGTCGACGCCGAGCGCCTGGCAGGTGGTTACTTGGCGAGGGAGCGGATGAAGGCGATCACGTCGCGGATCTGATCGTCGCGGAGCACGCCGCCCCAGGGCGCCATGAGCGGCGACTTCCCGACGGCGGGGCCGCCTTCCTTGATCACGCGGAAGAGGTGCTCGTCGCTGAGCGCGTTCATGTACTGGCCGTCGCTGTGCTTCGCGGGGTGCGGGGAGAGGGCCTCGGCCAGCGGCCCGTCGCCGTCGCCGCGCGGGCCATGGCAGGAGGCGCACAGGCTCGCGTACTGGAGCTCGCCCTTCGCCGGGTCGCCCTGGGCCGCGGCCGGTGCGCCGGCGGCGGGCGCCGGCGTGGCCGCCGCCGGGATGGGCGGTTCCCCGGCGGCCGCAGGGGGCGCCGCCTCGGAGGGCCGCGCGGCGGCCGGTGCCGTCCGGGCGCCGTCCGCGTCTCCGCAGGCCAGCAGCCACGCGGCGACCGCCGCGCCGCAGACCCCACCCGTCCCGCGCCTCATGGGATCCCCCTCTCGGCGGCGAGGAATGCCTCCCGCAGCTCGTCGTAGCTCCGCGCCACCGGAAAGCCCGGGAACTCGCGCACCACGTTCTCCGGGGGTCGAAACAGGATGCCGGCGTCGGCGGCGGCCAGCATCGCCGTGTCGTTGTAGGAGTCGCCCGCCGCGATGGTGCGGAAGTTCAGCGCGCGAAAGGCCTCCACGGCCCGGCGCTTCTGGTCGCGCAGCCGCAGGCGGTAGCCCACCACGCGACCGCCGGCGTCCACCTCGAGGTCGTGGCACAAGAGCAGCGGGTGGTCGAGCCGGCGCATCAGCGGCGCGGCGAACTGGTAGAAGGTGTCGGAGAGGATCACGACCTGGAAGCGCTCGCGCAGCCAGGCGAGCAGGCCCGGAGCGCCCGGGAGGGGTTCCATGCCGGCGATCACCGCCTGCAGGTCGGGGAGCCCGAGCCCGTGCTCGGCGAGGATCTCGAGGCGCTGCTTCATCAGCCGGTCGTAGTCGGGCTCGTCGCGCGTGGTGCGGCGGAGCTGGGCGATGCCGGTGCGCTCGGCGACGCTGATCCAGATCTCCGGGACGAGAACGCCCTCGAGGTCGAGGCAGGCGATCTTCACGCCGTTCGGATAGCATTCTCGCGTGCGTCTTCAAAGCCGCTTCGCCAACGGGCGCTCCCGGCGCGGCGCCGCCCTGGCCCTGCTGGTCGCCCCGGTGCTGGTCGCGGGCTGCGAGCGGGGCGGGGGGCAGGTCTCCGACGGCGAGCCGCCGCCCAGCGTCGTCGAGCTCCACCGCGTCGAGGCCGAGACGTTGCGCGACGTGGCGGTCTTCGGCGGCCAGCTCGAGGCCGAGCACTCCGTCCTCGTGAAGTCCGAGACCGATGGGGTGCTGGCCGAGGTCCACTTCGAGGAGGGGCAGCAGGTCCTGGCGGGCCACGTCCTGTTCCGGCTCCGGCGCGAGGAGGAGGCGGCGCGGCTGCGGGAGGCCCTGGCCCAGCGCCGGCTGGCCGAGGAGGTCTTCCGCCGCACCCGCGAGCTCCTCCAGCGGGACGCGACCTCCATCGCCCGCCACGACGAGGCGGCGGCGCAGCTCGCCGTGGCCGGGTCCCGCGTCGAGCTCGCGCGCGTGGCGCTCGAGCGCACCGAGATCCGCGCGCCCTTCGACGGGGTGGTCGGCCGGCGGCTCGTGTCGCCGGGGGATCGCGTGACCGACGCGGACCCGCTGGTGCAGATCGACGCCATCGACCGGCTGGAGGCCGTCTTCAGCATGACCGATGCGGGCATCGTGGTCGCGCGCCCGGGACTTGCCGTGGACATCCGGGTCGCTCCCTACCCCGGGGAGCGCTTCCGCGGGGAGGTCTTCTTCGTCTCGCCCACCCTCGATCCGGCCACCCGGCGCCTGATCCTCAAGGCCTGGGTGGGGAACGCCGACCGGCGGCTGCGCGCCGGGCTCTACGCCAACGTCGAGCTCGAGGTCGCGCGCCGCGAGAACGCGATCCTGGTGCCCGAGTCCGCCGTCGTGACCGACCGCAGCGGCACCTACGTCTGGCGCGTCGGAGCCGAGCAGCGCGCCCTGCGCGTGCCGATCCAGACGGGCCTGCGCAAGGACGGGCGGGTCGAGGTGACCCTGGGCCTCGAGCCGGGGGACCTGGTGGTGGCCGCAGGGACCCACAAGGTCTTCGAAGGCGTGCGCGCCGTCGACGCAGCCCGGTCGCCCGCCGGCCAGGCGAGCCGCGCTCGGGAGGGGCCCGGGGCCGGCACTTGAGGATCTCGCAGGTCTGCATCGACCGGCCGGTTCTCGCGACGGTCCTCTCGCTCGTGATCGCGCTGGTCGGAGCCGTGGGTCTCGCGCGCCTCCAGAACCGCTTCCTCCCCGCCATCGATCCCCCGGTCGTCTCCGTCGTCACGGTGCTTCCCGGAGCCGCCGCCCAGGTGGTGGAGACCTCGGTCACGAATCCCCTCGAGGACGAGGTGATCGGGATCGAGGGGGTGAAGCACGTGACCTCCGCCAGCCGCGAAGGGGTCTCCGCCATCAGCGTGGAGTTCGAGCTGGGCCGGGACCTGGAGGCGGCCGCCAGCGACGTGCGCGACCGGGTGGCGCGCGTGCGCAGCCAGCTCCCCGACGAGGCCGAGGAGTCCATCGTCGCCAAGGTGGACAACGACGCGCACCCGGACCTGTGGATCGCGCTGACCGGCGAGCGCTACGACCAGGTCGCGCTCACGACGCTCGCCGAGAAGTACCTGATCGACCGCCTCGCCAAGCTCCCCGGCGTGGCGCGCATCGTCGTGGGCGGCGAGCGGCGCTACTCGATCCGGGTCTGGATCGACAACCGGCGCCTGGCCTCCCACGGCCTCACCATCGCCGACGTGGCCGCCGCGCTCCGGCGCGAGAACGTCGACATCCCCTCCGGTCGCCTGGAGTCCGCCGACGCGGAGATCACCGTGCGGAGCCTCGGGCAGCTGCGCACGCCCGAGAGCTTCGGAAGGCTGATCGTGGCCAACGTGAAGGGGCAGGCCGTGCGCCTGGGCGACGTGGCCGAGGTGGAGGCGGGGCCCGAGGACACGCGCAAGATCGTGCGCGTGAACGGCGTGAACGCCGTGGGCCTGGGCGTGGTGCGGCAATCGAAGGCCAACACCCTCGACGTGTCGGACGCCGTGAAGGCCCTGCTCCCGGAGCTGCGCGCGGACCTCCCGCCCGGGGTGGAGCTCTCGGTGCCCTACGACGCCTCGGGCTTCATCCGCCAGTCGATCCGCGACGTCACGCGCACGATCTTCGAGGCCTCCCTGCTGGTGGTCCTCGTGATCTACGTCTTCCTGCGCAGCTTCCGCGCCACGCTGGTGCCGGCGGTGGCGATCCCGGTCTCGGTGCTGGGCTCCTTCGCGGTCCTGCACGCCCTGGGCTTCACGCTCAACACCCTCACCCTGATGGGCGTCACGCTGGCGATCGGCCTCGTGGTGGACGACGCGATCGTGGTGCTCGAGAACATCTCGCGTTGGGTCGAGGCCGGAACGCCGCGCCTCGAGGCCGCGCGCCGCGGCATGCAGGAGATCTCCTTCGCCGTCGTCGCTGCCACGGTCTCCGCGGTGGCCGTCTTCGCGCCGCTCACCTTCCTCACCGACGAGACCGGGCGCCTGTTCCGGGAGTTCGCGGTCACGGTCGCGGCGGCGCTCAGCGTCTCCGGCGTGGTCGCGCTCACGCTCTCGCCGGCGCTCTGCGCGCGCCTCTTGCGGCAGGGCGAGGCCCAGGGCCGGACCAAGCGCGCCCTCGGGCGCTGGCTCGAGGGCCTGGCCCGCGCCTACGCGGCATGCCTGGTTCCGGTGCTGCGCCGGCCGCTGCCCGCCGTGGGCCTCGGGGCGGCCTGGCTCCTGCTGGGCGCGCTCCTGCTCTTCGCGATCGACGAGGAGCTCATGGCCGAGAGCGACAGCTCGGTGCTCGCGGTCTCGGCGCGGGCCCCGGAGGGCAGCTCCGTCGAGTACATGGACCGCTACCAGCGCGAGGCCGAGCACGCGGTGCTGGCGCAGCCGGAGGTGGCCGCCGCCTTCTCGGTGGTGGCGACGGGCTTCGAGGGGCCCGGCATCGCCAACGAGGGCATCATCTTCGTGAGCCTCTCCGACCCCGGCCTGCGCGCGCGCAGCTCCGCCGAGGTCCGCGACGCGCTCCAGCCCCTGCTCGGCGCCATCCCCGGAATCACCGCCTTCGCCTACACCTTCTCGGCGCTCTTCCTCTCGGGCGGGGATGCGACGGTTCCCTTCGTGCTGGTCGGCGACGATCTCTTCGAGCTCGAGCGGGTGGCCCTGGAGATGAAGCAGCGCATGACGTCGCAGCCGGGCTTCGAGAACGTCAACGTGGGTCTCTACCTCACCAAGCCCCAGCTCGAGGTGCGGATCGACCGCGAGCGGGCCAGCGACCTCGGCATCTCCGTGCGCGACGTGGCCACCACGCTCCAGATCCTGCTGGGCGGCGGGAAGCTCTCGACCTTCGACCTGGAGGGCGAGACCTACGACGTGGTGGCCCAGCTCGGGCGCCCGGAGCGCGACGACCCGCGGGACCTGACCGAGCTCTCCGTGCGCGGCCGCGGCGGCGACCTGATCTCGCTCTCGGCCATCGTAGACACCCGCGAGACGGCCTCTCCCCGCGAGATCCCCCACTACGACCGGCTGCGCTCGGTGCGGGTCTCGGCCTCCCACGCCGCGGGCCTCTCCCAGGGCGAGGGCATCGCCAGGATCCGCGCCCTGGCCGGCGAGCTGCTCCCGGAGGGCGTGTCCTTCCGCTTCGTGGGCGAGGCCGAGAAGCTCCTCGAGTCGGGCGACGCCCTGGTCTTCGCCTATGGCCTGGCGCTTCTCGTGGTCTATCTGGTGCTGGCGGCCCAGTTCGAGAGCTTCGTCCACCCCCTCACCATCCTGGCGGCGGTGGCCTTCTCCTTCACCGGGGCCCTGATCGCCCTGGGGCTCACCGGCGCCACGCTGAACCTGTTCAGCAAGATCGGCCTCGTGATGCTGATCGGCCTCGTCACGAAGAACTCGATCCTGATCGTCGAGTTCGCGAACCAGCTGCGCGCGCGGGGGCTGCCGCTCCTGGAGGCGACCTCGGAGGCGGCGCGCACGCGCTTCCGCCCCATCCTGATGACCGCCCTGGCCACCATGATCGGGATCCTGCCCATCGCGCTCGGGCGCGGGGCGGGAGGCGAAGGCCGCGCGCCGCTCGGGATCGCCGTCGTCGGCGGGGTCTTCTTCTCCGCGCTGCTGACCTTCCTGCTGGTGCCGGCGACCTATCTCGTGATCGAGCGCGCGCGGGCCCGCCTGGGCGCCCGGGAGACCGGAGGAAGCGGCGCGCCGGCGGCGCCGGCCTCGCTCCGCCCCTGAGCCGGGCCCCCGGGCAAGCGCGGAGCGCGCGCAGCGAGGCGCCGCCGAGCGGAGGGGGTGGCCGGGGCTTCGCCCCGGCCGGGCCCCCTGGGCTACGGCTCGAGGATCGGGTGCAGGCTCTGGGCCGGCGCGGTCTCCCGCAGCTTCTTGAGCGCCCGGGCCTCGAGCTGTCGCACGCGCTCCCGGGAGAGCCCGAGAGACTGGCCGATCTGCTCGAGCGTGTGCTCCTCCTCGCCGCCCAGCCCGTAGCGCAGGCGCAGGATCAGCTGCTCGCGGGAGGTGAGCACCCCGATCAGATTCCCCACGCCGGAGCGCATGCGCTCGCCGTCCAGCCCGTTGTCCGGCGCCGAGGCGGCGGGATCCGACACGAAGTCCTCGAGGCGCTTCTCGGTGCCGGCCACCGAGGACTCGAGGGAGATGGCCTCCCGCGACAGCAGGTCCAGCGCCTCCAGGGATCCCGCGTCGGTGCCGAGCTCCGGGGCCAGCTCCGCCGGAGACGGCTCGCGCCCGAGCTTCCCGGTGAGCTCCGCGCGCACGCGCTGGCTGCGCTGGAGCCGGTCGTGGACGTGGGACGGGAGGCGGATCGTGCGCGAGTGGTTCTGGATCGCGCGCACCAGCGCCTGGCGGATCCACCAGACCGCGTAGGTCGAGAACTTGAAGCCGCGCCGGTGGTCGAACTTCTCCACCGCGCGGATCAGCCCCAGGTTCCCCTCCTGGATCAGGTCCGGGAAGGAGAGGCCGAGGTTGCGGTAGTCCTTCGCGATCGCCACCACGAGCTTGAGGTTGTGCTCGATGAAGCGATTCTTCTCCCGCGTCATGCGGTCGTGGGCGCGCTCCACGCGCTCCACCAGGTCGAACAGGCCCACCCGCGGCATCTCGGCCTCGGCCTCGAGCGCCCCGTACTTCTTGGTGCCGCGCCGCGTCCTCTTGAGCTCGCCGGCGAGCTGCACCACCCGCTGGCGCAGCTCCGCCAGCACCGCCAGCGAGAGATGCGCCGCCTTCATCTCCTTGGAGATGCGCGCGTCCACGCGGGCGACCCCCTTCTCGCTGCGCTGGGCCGACTCGCGGTCGCGCTGCGCGAGGAGCGTGCGGAGCCGCTTGACGCAGTGCTCGACGCGCGCGGCGATCTCCCCGGTCTCCTCGTCGCCGACGGACTCCGAGAGCTTCGCGCCGGTGTGGGAGAGGGCGCGCAGGGCGTCCCAGCGGTGGATCACGTGCCGGGCGGAGCAGGGGATCGAGTAGAGCGCGTCGCGCAGGTCGGCGGTGGCCGCCTCGAGCTCCTTGGCGAGGAGCACCTCCTCCTCGCGGCGCAGCGTGCGCGTCCCCCCGATCTCCTGGAAGTACGACTCGAGCGGCCGGCGCTCCCGGCCGGGGTCGAGATCCTCCGCCGCCACGGCGCGGGCGGCGCCGGTGGCAGCCGCGGCGGTTGCGAGCGTCGTGGCCTTTTGTTTCTCTTGCGTGCTCACGTTCGTGCCTTCGAGCCCCCGGTGCGATTCCGCAACGGGATACCGCCCGGGTCGCTGTGCCGGCCGGCCAGGTTTCGAGCCGCTCGGCCGCGGTGTCGAATCACACCCCCGTGGTCCTGCACGCGCAGGAGCACACGCGCGAATCGGGTCACCGCGACTCGCGCGCGGTGTGAGGAACTCCGATCCTTCTACGGCCGGCCGCTGGTTGTACGGGGGGCAACCAAACGACCTTGAATATTGGGGCTTCCGGGCGGGAAATGCCAGTGTTTTTCTGCCTCTCGGACCGTCGGGGGTCGAACTGGGGAGGCCCCTCCGGGGTCCAGTCGACCCCCCTCATCGGGAAGGGCTTGATTCCCCACGGTGATCGGGGTCCCAGGGGCTGGAGAAAGCGCGCAGCGGGCTGGGGACTCCCCCTGGGGATCCTCCAGGCCGCAAGCCGTGGCGTCCGGCTCCCGGGCCCGGGGACCGGCGCACTCGACGCCAGCGGGGCGAACATCCGCCACACTCTGCGCGCCATGACCGCCGACCCCCTGGCCCGGCTGCCCCTCGCCCCCTTCTCGGAGAAGAGCTTCTACCTGGGCGAGTTCCGCGGCCGGACCCTCGCCGTGGCGGTCGCGGGGCGCGAGCTCCGTGCGCCGGCGCCGCTCGAGGCGGTGCTCCGGGAGCTCGAGGCCAACCGCACGCGCGTGGTCCTGCTCTCGCCCCAGGCGCAGGCCTTGCGGGGGCTGCTCGGCACCCGGGTCGTGCCGATGACCGCCGAGCGCCTCCCGGGCGCGGTCTGGCGCGCGCTCCAGGAGGCACCTCGCGTGGGGATCGCGGTCGCCCCGGCCGCCGACCTGGCGCGGGCCTGCCGCGAGATCGCGCTGAGCCTGGGCGTGCCGAAGCTCGTCTGGATCGACCGCGCGGGCGGCCTGCTGCGCTCCGACGGCGCCCGCCTCTCCTTCGTGGACCTGGCGGAGCTGCGCGAGCTCCTGGGCAGCGGGGCCCCGCGCCTCTCGGAGCCGCGCGTCGCGCTGCTGCGCGAGATCGAGCGGGCCCTCGAGGCGGGGCTCCCGGCCGTGAACCTCTGCACCCTCGAGGGCCTGGCCGACGAGCTCTTCACCTACGCCGGCTCCGGAACCCTCTTCACGCGCGAGCGCTACGTGGAGGTGCGGCGCCTCTCGATCGACGATTTCGACGCGGCCTCGGACCTGATCGCGCGCGGGGTCGAGGAGGGCTACCTGGCGCCCCGCGCGCCCCACGAGGTCGAGGCGATCCTGGGCAACGGCTTCGGCGCCTTCGTGGAGGGGCGCCACCTGGCCGGGATCGGCGCGCTCCTGGTCCACGCCTCGGCCGGGGCCGCCGAGATCGCCTCGCTCTACACGCTGACCCGCTTCCTCGGGGAGGGCGTGGGCGCCTACCTGGTGCGCTTCGCCCTGGAGCGGGCGCGCCGCCTGGGCCTGCGCTCGGCCTTCGCCTGCACCACCTCGGAGCGCGTGGCCGCGTTCTTCGAGCGGCAGGGCTTCGCGCGCATCGCGCCCGAGGCGCTCCCGCCCGAGAAGTGGCGGGACTACGATCCCGAGCGCCGCCTGCGCGTGCGCTGTCTGCGCCGCGAGCTCGGGGAGGGCTGAGCGAGGGGCGGGGCGGCCCGGGGCCGCCCCGCCCGCGCTCCAGGTGCCGGGAGCGCCGGGGGCGTGGCTCGCGCTTCCTCCCCCGGGTTCGCGGGCGGGGCCCGCGAAGCGGACTGTAAGCCGGGTTCTGTCCCGGCTCGGGGTTGCCCCCGGGCCAGCGAGGATCATTCGTCTAGGCGCCGCATTGCTGCGGCGCTCGAGCACTCTCACCCGGGCGCTGGCGCCTTGCGGCGCATCGGGCGGGCCGCCCTCGACAGCGCCCCTATTCGAGCTTGCTCCGGGAGGGGCTTGCCCCGCCGCCGGTCACCCGGCAGTCGCGCGTGGGCTCTTACCCCACGATTTCACCCTTGCCTGAGCCTCCCCCCCGGTCGCCTTTCGGCGGCCGGGGGATCGCGGGCCATCGGCGGTGTGGTTTCTGTTGCGCTTTCCCTCGGGTCACCCCGGGTCGCCGTTAGCGACCTCCCCGCCCTGTGGAGCCCGGACTTTCCTCCCGCGGACGGTGCTTGTCCGCCGGCGATCCTCCATCCGCCTCCGGCGCCCCAAGCCTATCGGGTCCCCAGGGGGAGTCCAATCCGGCGCCGGGAGCCTCCCAGGTTTCTCATCGCCATAGAAGAGATATCTGTTTACTCAGTCAGAGATATCCGATATATACTAATCAGATGATGCAAAGAATAGCCCCCAGCCCCGCCCGCGTGCCGCGGCCCCGCGGCATCTTCGATCCCGTGGCGCGCGGCCTCGACGTGATCGGGGACCGCTGGACGCTGGTGCTGGTGCGCCACCTGCTGGGGGCGCCGCGCGGCTTCCAGGAGCTGCGCCTGCGGACGGGGATCGCGCCGCGCGTGCTCTCCAGCCGGCTGCGCGAGCTCGTCGCCGCCGGGTTCGTCGCCCCGGAGGCCCAGGGCGCTCGCTCGCTCTACGCCCTCACCGAGCAGGGGCGCTCCCTCGAGCCCGTGGTGGCCTCGATCGCGCGCTGGTGGATCCGCCACGGCATGCGCGACCTCGACATCGACCCCTCGCGCTTCACCGAGACCTCGGCCCGGTCGGTGCTGGAGGCGCTCCCGTTCATGCTGCGCGAGGACCGCGCCCGCGGCGTGGACCTCACCTTCGAGATCCGCCTCAGCGGGACCGGCGGGGGCGTCTGGACGCTGCGCATCCACGACGGGAGCTGCTCGGTCCAGCCGGGCTTCGCCGAGGGGGCGGACGTCCGCTACACCGCCGACGCGTCGGCCTGGTGCGGGGTCGCCCTGGGACTGCTCGACGCGCGCGACCTCTACAAGCGGGGCCTCATGACCAAGGAGGGGGGCCGCGAGGCCCTCGACCACTACTTCCACCAGATCTCGGGACAGGAGCGCAGCGAGGAGCCGGCGGCCGGCCTCCCCCGGGGCTCCCGCTCCGCGACCCCGCGAAGGAGAACGCCGTGATCTCATTTGGACTCAGCGAGGAGCAGGAGCTGGTCCGCGCCACGCTTCGGGAGTTCGCGCGCGACGCGATGCGACCGATCGCCCGCGAATGCGACGAGGAATCGAAGATCCCCGAGGAGTTCCTCGCGCAGGCCTGGCAGCTCGGGCTGGTCTCGACCCAGATCCCGGAAGCCTGGGGCGGCGGCGGGGAGCCGCGCTCCCCCGTCACCCACGCTCTCCTGCTCGAGGAGCTGGCCTTCGGCGATGCGGCGCTGGCGCTGGCCGCGCTCGCCCCGGCGGGCTTCGCCCACGCGATCCTGGACCAGGGCAGCGAGGAGCAGCGCCGTCGCCTGCTGCCCGCGTTCTGCGAGTCGAGCCCCCACAGCGCGGCGCTCGCCGTGAACGAGCCCGGGCCCGGCTTCGACCCGAGGCGCCCGCGCACGCAGGCCCGGCGCCGCGGGGACCGCTATTGCCTCACGGGCCGCAAGTGCCTGGTGCCGCTGGCGGAGCGCGCCAGCCATTTCCTGGTGCTCGCGAGCTGCGAGGGGGCCCTCGAGGCCTTCGTGGTGGCGCGCGACGCCGCCGGGCTCGCGCTCTCGCCTCCCGAGAAGAGCCTGGGCCTGCGCGGTCTTCCGACCCGGAGCCTCGAGCTCACGGAGATCGAGCTCGCAGTCGAGGACCGGCTCGGGGGCGCGGCGGGCGCCGACGTGCAGCGCCTGCTCGACCGCTCGCGCGCTGCCCTCGCGGCGGTGATGGTGGGCCTGTCGCGGGCGGTGCTCGAGTACGCGGCTCCCTACGCGAAGGAGCGGCGCGCCTTCGGCGAAGCCATCGCCCAGAAGCAGGCCATCGCCTTCGGGCTCGCCGACATGCACATCGAGACGGAGGCCAGCCGCTGGCTCGCCTGGAAGGCGGCCAGCCAGCTCGAGGCCGGCGCCAAGGCCACGCGCGCCGCGCACCTGGCCCACCGCTACGCCGCCGGGCAGTGCATGCGGATCGCCGACCAGGGCCTCCAGGTGCTGGGCGGACACGGCTTCATCCGCGAGCACCCGGTCGAGATGTGGTACCGGGGCGCGCGCACGCTCGGCGTCCTGGAGGGGATGGTTTCGGTCTAGGGCGCAAGCCGGAGCGCGCGCCGCGGCGCGCAGCCGAGCGAAGGCCAGCACGCAGGGAGGAGTTCCTCGATGATCGACTTCGAGCTCAGCGAGCACGACCGCCAGGTCCTGGGCCAGATCCGGGCCGAGGCCCTCGTCTGCCGCCGCTACGCGCGCCACTACGACGAGAACGAGCACGAGTTCCCGCCCGATGAGCTCGAGGAGGCCGGGGACTTCCCCACCCTGCTCGAGACCCTGCGGGGCCGCAGCGAGTCGGACACGCCCATGGCGGTGATGAGCGCGCTGATCGCGGCGGGGCAGAGCTGGGGCGACTACGCCGTCCGCATGCGGCGCGGCCGCGGCGCGCTCGGCAACGCGGCGCTGCGCGCCGCCGGCACTCCGGAGCAGCAGGAGCGCTGGGGTCACCTGACGCTCGCCATGGCCATCACCGAGCCCGGCTGCGGGTCGGATCCCTCCCAGCTGAAGACCAGCGCGGTCCTCGACGGCGACGAGTGGGTGATCAACGGCGAGAAGATCTTCGTCACCACCGGCTGCCGAGCCGAGGGCGTGGTGCTGTGGGCCACGATCGACCGCTCCGCGGGACGGGCGGGCATCAAGTCGTTCCTGGTGGAGAAGGGGACGCCGGGCTTCGCAGTGGCCTACAAGGAGAAGAAGCTCGGGATCCGCGCCGACGACACGGCCGCCTACGTGTTCCAGGACTGCCGCGTGCCGCGCGGCAATCTGCTCGGGGGCGACGAGTCGGTGCCGCGCGAGAGCTCGGGTGGCTTCCGCGGCGTCATGAAGACCTTCAACATGACGAGGCCCCTCGTGGCGGCGATCGGGCTCGGGATGGCCGAGGCGGCCCTCGACCTGACCCGCGAGGCCCTCGAGCAGGCGGGGGTGGAGATCGCCTACGGCGGGGGCACCCACGGCCAGTCGGCGGCGGCGGAGCGCTTCGTCCGCCTCGAGGCCCTCTACGAGGCGGCGCTCCTCACCGTCCTGCGCGCCGCCTGGCTGGCGGGAGAGGGAGAGCCCAACAACCTCGAGTCCTCGGTGTGCAAGGCCAAGGCCGGAGCGGCGGTGCGCGAGATCACCCAGGGCTGCATCGAGCTCCTGGGACCCATGGCCGTCTCCCGGGACCACCTGCTCGAGAAGTGGTTCCGCGACGTGCGGATCACCGACATCTACGAGGGCACCGGCGAGATCCAGCGCCTGATCATCGCCCGCAGCCTCCTCGATTACACCCGCGACGAGCTCCGCTAGCGGGGACGTTCCTTGCGTTCTTGCGAAACGCCGGGAGAGGCCTTCGCTCCCGAGCCTCGCCGCGCGTTTCGCAAGAACGCAAGGAACGTCCCCGCCCTATACTGCCCGCGTGCGGGCGATCCTGATCGAGAAGCCGGGGGACGAGACGGTGATGCGCCTGGGCGAGGCGCCGCCGCCGCCGCTTCTCCCCGGGTCCGTGCGCATCCGCGTGGCGGCGACGGCGGTGAACCGCGCCGACCTGCTCCAGCGCCAGGGGCTCTATCCGCCCCCGCCCGGCGCGTCGGAGATCCTGGGTCTCGAGTGCGCGGGACTCGTGGCCGAGGTGGCGCCGGGGGTCCCGGGCCTCGCCGCCGGCGACCGCGTGATGGCGCTGCTCTCCGGCGGCGGCTACGCCGAGGAGGTGGTGGCCCACGCGGGCTCGCTGCTCCCGGTCCCGGCGCGGCTCTCCCTGGAGGAGGCGGCCGCCGTGCCCGAGGTCTTCCTCACCGCCTTCCTGAACCTCTTCCAGCTGGGCGCGCTGCCCGAGGGCGGCGCCGCCCTCGTCCACGGCGGCGGGAGTGGCGTCGGCACCGCGGCGATCCAGCTCCTGAAGGTCTCGGGCTCCCGCTGCCTCGTGACCGCCGGCTCCGACGAGAAGTGCCGGCGCTGCCGCGAGCTCGGCGCCGACGCCGCCGTGAACTACCGCAGCGGGGACTTCGTCGCGGCCGCCCGCGAGCTCACGGGGGGCCGCGGGGTGGACGTGGTGCTCGACCACGTGGGCGCGCCCTACCTGGAGCGCAACCTCCAGGCGCTGGCCGTGGGGGGGCGCCTCCTCGTGATCGGCGTCCTGGGGGGCGCCCGGTCGGAGCTCAACCTCGCCGCGCTCCTCACCCGGCGGCTCCAGGTGATCGGCTCGACCCTGCGCGCGCGCCCGCCGGCGGAGAAGGCGGCCCTGGTGGCCGCCTTCCGGGAGCGTTTCGGCGCCGCCCTCGAGGCGGGCGAGATCCGCCCCATCGTGGACCGGGTGCTCCCGCTGGAGAGGGCCCCCGAGGCCCATCGGGTGCTCCAGGAGAGCGCCCACTTCGGAAAGGTCGTGCTCTCCGTCGGGGTTCCGGATGCGCGCCCGCTCTGAGGGAGAAACCCCTCGCCCCGGCGGCGCGATTTTGCTGCGCGCCAGCCGCCTCGCGTGGTATGACAACTCCTCGAGGTCCGCGCTGCGGCGGGAGGCGAAGGGTTCCCGCCGGCGCGGAAGAGGACCGCTCGGCTCACCGAGCGGTGGAGGCAAGGTCGAACATGTCGCGCGCCCTGGCTCTCTTCCGGTCGTTGGCGGTTCTCGGCTCCCTCGCTGCCCTGGCGTGTGGCGGCCAGGAATCCGGGCAGACCTCTAGCCCGGTGGGCTCCGCGGGGAGCGCCGCCCCCGCGGCCGACGCGCCCAGGGCTCCCTCCGCCGCCATGCCCTCGGCGGAGGCTGCGCCCGCCGCGCAGGCGCCGGAGCAGGCCGGTTCGATCCATCCCAGCATCGCGGCCTGCCTCGACCTGGTCCGGGCCGGTCGCTACGCCGAGGCCGTCCCGCCCTGCACGCAGGCCGCGCAGAACGCCCCGAACAACGCAGAGGTGCAGACGGCCCTCGAGGAGGCGCGCTCCCAGGCAGCGGGCGCCGCCATGGGAGCGGCGCAAGAGGCCGCTGGCGAGGCCCAGGGCGCGGCGGCCCAGGCGGCGGGCGAGGCGGCGGCCGGAGCCGTGCCTTCGGGGCTCCCCGCCAAGCTTCCGACGCGCTAGGTCGGCCCCGGGAGGCGCGGCTCCTCGGGTGCCCGCGGGCTCCCCAGGAGCCGCGCCTCCGGGCCCGCCGCCGCCCGGGCGCAGGTCGCCCGGTCCTTCCTCCGCGCCGCCGTCGCCCCGGTGAGCATGAAGATCCTGCCCAACTACATCGACGGCCAATGGCGCGCCGCCTCGGCTGCCGACGCGCAGGACGTGGTGGACCCGGCCACGGCGGAGGTGCTGGCCCGGGTGCCGCTCTCGCCGGCGGCGGAGGTCGCCCGCGCGGCGGAGGCCGCCGCCGCCGCCGGGCCGCAGTGGCGCCGCACCCCGCCCACGGCCCGGGTGCAGTTCCTCTTCGCGCTCAAGCGACGCCTCGAAGAGCACCGGGAGGAGCTCGCTCGCATCAACACGCGCGAGAACGGCAAGACCCTGGAGGAGTCCCGGGGCGAGCTCGCCCGCGCCATCGAGAACGTCGAGGTGGCCTGCGGCATCCCGACCCTGATGCAGGGCGACTACCTCGAGGACATCGCGCGCGGGATCGACGAGTACCTGGTGCGCCAGCCGGTCGGGGTCTGCGCCACCATCGCGCCCTTCAACTTCCCGGCCATGATCCCCTTCTGGTACCTCCCCTACTCGCTGGCCTGCGGCAACACCCACATCGTCAAGCCCTCCGAACGCTGCCCGCTGACGATGGCCCGCGTCTTCGAGCTGATCGACTCGCTGGGTCTCCCGCCGGGGGTCGCGAACCTCGTCCACGGTGGGGCCGGGACCGTCGACGCCCTCCTCGACCATCCCCTGGTCCGCGCCGTCAGCTTCGTCGGCTCGACCCCGGTGGCGCGCCACATCTATGCGCGCGCGGCGCAGAGCGGGAAGCGGGTGCAGGCCCAGGGCGGCGCCAAGAACGCCGTCGTGGTGCTCCCGGACGCGGATCTCGCGACCACCACGCGCATCGTGGCGGACGGCGCCTTCGGGAGCGCGGGGCAGCGCTGCCTGGCCGCGTCCCTCGCGATCACGGTGGGCGAGGCCGGCGAGTCGTTCTCGGAGGCCATCTCCGAGGCCGCCGCCTCGCGCCGGGTGGGCTGCGGGCTCGACGCGGACGTGGAGATGGGCCCGGTCATCAGCCCGCAGAGCCGCGACCGCATCCTGGGCTTCGTCGAGCGCGGCGTGGCCTCTGGCGCGCGGCTGATCGCGGGGGGCGGCGCGAAGTCCGTCCGCGGCTACGAGCGCGGGAACTTCGTCGCGCCCACCGTGCTCCGGGGCGTGCCGCCGGAGAGCGAGCTCGCGCGCGTGGAGGTCTTCGGCCCGGTGCTGGGGCTCCTGCACGTGGACTCCGTGGAGGAGGCCATCGCGCTGGTGAACGGCGGCCCCTACGGGAACCAGGCCAGCCTCTTCACGAGCAGCGGCGCGGCCGCCCGCAGGTTCCGCTACGAGGTCGAGGCGGGCAACGTCGGCATCAACATCGGTGTGGCTGCGCCCATGGCCTTCTTCCCCTTCAGCGGCTTCAAGGAGAGCTTCTTCGGCGACCTCCATGGCCAGGGCCGACACGCGGTGGAGTTCTTCACCCAGACCAAGGTCGTGGTGGAGCGCTGGCCCTCCGAGTGGTCGAGGAAGTTTTGACCCCGCTCGCGCAACCGGCGCTCCGCTGCGCCGCCGCCCTGGCCCTCGCGGCCCTGACGCTGGCCCCGCCCCTCGGCGGACCCGCCCGGGCGGGGGACCGGCTGCGGGTGGTCTTCGTGACCCACGGGCAGGCCGGCGATCCCTACTGGAACGCGGTCAAGAACGGGACCACCCGGGCGGCGGCGGACTTCGACGCAGACGTCCGGTACGAATCCCCCGAGTCCTTCGACATGTCGGCCATGGCGAAGCTCGTCGACGCGGCGGTGGCGAGCCGGCCCGACGGCCTCGCCGTCTCGATCCCCGACGCCGAGGCCCTCGGTCCCTCGATCCGGGCCGCGGTCTCCGCCGGCATCCCGGTGATCGCCATCGACTCGGGCCTCACCACCTGGCGGTCCCTGGGCGCTGCGGCCTACCTGGGGCAGGACGGGTACCGGGCCGGCCTCGCCGTCGGCCGTCGGCTCGGGGCGGCGGGCGCCCGCCGCATCCTGTGCGTGCACCACGAGGTCGGCAACGTCGACCTCGACAACCGCTGCCGCGGCGCGAAGGACGGCTCCGGGGCCGAGGTCGTCGTCCTGCCGGTGCCGACGGACCCGCGCGAGGTCCAGTCGCGGGTCATGGGCGCGCTGCAGCAGAGCCGGGAGATCGACGCGGTCCTGACCCTCGGGCCCCTCGGCGCGATCCCCATGCTGAAGGCGGTGGACGAGCTCGACGTGCGCAGCCGCCTCAGGGCCCTGGCGACCTTCGACATGACCCCCGAGGTGTTGGAGCGCGTCGCCGACGGCACGCTGCTCTTCGCGACCGACGCGCAGCAGTTCCTGATGGGCTACCTGCCGGTGGCGAGCTTCCGACTCCACCAGCTCTACGGCGTCCTGCCGACCGAGGCGTGGCCCACGGGTCCCCGCTTCGTCACCCGGGAGCTGGCGCCCGGGGTGCTGGAGCTCGCCCGGCGCGGACTCCGGTAGGCGGTGGGGCCGATCGTGGGCGGCGAGCGCGCGGCGGCGACGGCGCGGAAGGACGAGCGGCTGCGCCGCGTCGTCGCCTGGCGCAGGCTCGCGGGCCGGCCCGAGCTCGGGGCCGTGGCCGGAACCTTCCTCGTCTTCCTCTTCTTCGCCGCGCTGGCCGGCGACTCGGGGATGTGGAGCGCCAAGGGGATCCTCAACTTCGTCGAGGTCTCGGCCCAGCTCGGCATCCTCGCCGCGGTCGCAGCCCTCCTCATGATCGGCGGCGAGTTCGACCTGTCCGTCGGGTCGATGATCGCCTTCTCCGGCATCGTCGTCGCGATCCTCTCGGTCCACTACGGCCTGCCCCTCGGGCTCTCCATCGCCGTGGCCTTCGCGGTGGCGGCTCTGATCGGCGCCGTGAACGGCCTGCTCGTCGTCCGCACCGGCCTGCCCTCGTTCCTCGTGACCCTCGCGGGCCTCTTCGTGCTGCGCGGCCTCACCCTGGGCCTCACGCGGGCGATCACCAACCGGACCCAGGTGTCCGGCGTCGGCGCGCTGGTCCCCGGGGACCCCGTGGCGCCGCTCTTCAGCGGGCACGTGCTCGAGGGCGCCTTCCGCTGGCTGGGGGAGCGGGGTTGGATCGCGCTTCGCACCGACGGAACGCCCCTCGCCACCGGCATCCCCGTCTCGGTCGTCTGGTGGCTCCTGCTCACGGCGGCGGCCACCTGGCTGCTGCTGCGCACCCGCTTCGGCAACTGGGTCTTCGCGGTCGGCGGCGACCCGGTGGCCGCGCGCAACGTGGGCGTTCCGGTGGCGCGGGTGAAGATCCTGCTCTTCGTGGCGATGAGCATGACGGCGACCCTCTTCGCCACCCTCCAGGTGCTCGACGCCGGATCCGCCGACACCCTGCGCGGGCAGCAGAAGGAGTTCGAGGCGATCATCGCCGTGGTGGTCGGGGGGACGCTCCTCACGGGAGGCTACGGCTCCGCCGTGGGCGCCGCCTTCGGCGCCCTCATCTTCGGAACGGTCCAGATGGGGATCTTCTACACCGGTATCGACACGGACTGGTTCAAGGTGTTCCTGGGCGTCATGGTGCTCTTCGCCGTGCTCGTGAACGACTTCATCCGCCGCCGGGTGACCGAGGCGCGCTGATGGCCAGAGACGAGGCGGCGCCGCTGCTCGAGGTCTCCGGGATCAGCAAGGTCTTCGGCAGCGTGATCGCCCTGAACGACGTCTCGTTCACGGCCCGGGCCGGAGAGGTGCACTGCCTGCTCGGAGACAACGGCGCGGGGAAGTCGACGCTGATCAAGATCCTCTCCGGCGTCCATCCGCCGAGTCGCGGGGTGCTGCGGCTGGCCGGGGAGGTGGTGCGCTTCCGCTCGCCCCGCGACGCCCAGGGCCGCGGGATCGCCACCGTCTTCCAGGATCTGGCGACCGTGCCGCTCATGAGCATCGCCCGCAACTTCTTCCTGGGGCGGGAGCCGGTCCGGGGCTTCGGCCCGCTGCGCCAGCTGGATTTCCGCCGGATGGAGGCCACGGTGCGCGAGGCGATGGGCGAGCTCGGCATCGACGTGCGCGATCCGTCCCAGGCGGTGGGGACGCTCTCGGGGGGCGAGCGCCAGTCCCTGGCCATCGCCCGCGCCGTCCACTTCGGCGCGCGGATCCTGATCCTGGACGAGCCGACCTCGGCGCTCGGCGTGCACCAGGCCGCGGTGGTCCTGCGCCTGGTGGCGCGGGCGCGCGCCCGGGGGCTCGCGGTCGTGCTCATCACCCACAACCTCCAGCACGCCGACCCCGTGGCCGACCGCTTCACGCTGCTCGCGCGCGGCCGGAGCCTCGGCACCTTTCGCAAGGGGGAGATCGGCCGCGACCGCCTGCTCGAGCTGATGGCGGGCGGGCGCGAGCTCGCCCGGCTCGGCGCGGAGCTCGACGCCATCGCCGCGGCCCCCGCCGCGGGAGGCCGGCCAGGAGGGGTCCCGTGACGCACCACATCGCCAGCCACCGCGGCGGCTTTCCGCTGGGCTTCACGGCCGTCACGCGCTGCGACGACCCGGCCGAGGAGACCGGGATCTCCTTCGGCGTGCTGCGGCTCGCGGCGGGCGCCGCCCAGGAGGTCCTGGTCCGCCGGGAGACGGCCTGGCTCCTCCTGGAGGGCGCCCTCGAGGTCGCCGCCGACGAGCTCCAGCGCGCGCTCGAGCGCCGGTCGCTCTTCGACGAGTCGGCCAGCGCAGTCCACGCGCCGGCCGGGGCCCGGGTGCGGCTCGCGGCCCGCACCGCCAGCGAGCTCCTGGTCTTCGAGACCGGGAACGAGCGGCCCTTCCGCGCCCGCCTCTTCTCCCCCCGCGACGTTCCCGACGAGAACCGCGGCCGGGGCACCGTGCGCGACGCCGCCTGGCGCCGGGTCCGCACCGTCTTCGACCGCAGCAACAGCGAGCCGGCCGTCGAGCTCGTGCTCGGCGAGGTCGTGACCTTTCCCGGTCGCTGGTCGAGCTACCCGCCCCACCACCACGCGCAGCCGGAGATCTACCACTACCGGTTCACCCGGCCCGAGGGCTTCGGCCACGCGGAGCTGGGCGAGCAGGTGGTGAAGGTCCGCCCCTTCGATACGATCCGGATCCCGGCCGGCCTCGACCACGCCCAGTGCGCCGCGCCCGGCTACGGCATGTACTACAGCTGGGTGATCCGCCACCTTCCGGGCAACCCCTACGGGGTGCCCGAGTTCACCGCCGAGCACCGCTGGACCCAGGACCCGGCGGCGGGCTTCTGGTGGCCGAAGGACGTGCCCTAGATGGCGAGCGACCGCCTGGACGTCGTGACCCTCGGCCGCGTCTCCGTGGACCTCTACGGCCAGCAGATCGGCGGCCGGCTGGAGGACATGGCGAGCTTCGCCAAGTACGTGGGAGGCTCCCCGGCCAACGTCGCGATCGGCGCCGCCCGGCTGGGACTGCGCGCGGCGCTGATCAGCCGCGTCGGCGACGAGGCCCTGGGGCGCTTCGTGCGCGAAGAGCTGGTGCGGGAGGGCGTCGACGTGCGCGGGCTCGCGACCGATCCGCAGCGCCTCACCGCCCTCGTGGTCCTGGGCGTGCGGGACCGCGACACCTTTCCGCTGATCTTCTACCGCGAGAACTGCGCGGACATGGCGCTCGGCCCGGAGGACGTCGACGAAGGGCTCGTCGCCGAGGCGGCGGCCGTGGTCCTCACCGGCACGCACCTCTCGCGGCCCGGAGTCGCGGCGGCCAGCCGGCGCGCGGCGGAGCTGGCGCGGCGCCACGGCGCCCGCGTGGTGCTCGACATCGACTACCGCCCGGTGCTCTGGGGCCTCGCCGGCCACGGCCAGGGCGCGAGCCGCTTCGCGCCGGGCGCCGGCGTCACCGCGCAACTCCAGGCGCTCCTCCCCGAGTGCGACGTCGTGGTCGGCACCGAGGAGGAGATCCACATCGCCGGCGGCTCGCAGGACACGGTGGAGGCGCTGCGGCGCGTGCGCGCCGCGGGCCGCGCCCTCCTCGTCCTGAAACGCGGCGCCGCGGGCTGCGTCGCCTTCCCCGGCGAGATCCCGGCCCGGCCCGAGGAGGGGCTCGCCGTCCCGGGGCATCCCGTCGAGGTCTACAACGTGCTCGGCGCCGGCGACGCCTTCCTGGCCGGATTCCTGCGCGGAAGCCTGCGCGGGGAGCCCCTCGAGCGGGCGCTGGTTCTCGCCAACGCCTGCGGCGCCCTGGTGGCGGCGCGCCACGGCTGCGCCCCCGCCACGCCCGGCTGGCCCGAGCTCGAGCGGTTCCTCGCGCGCGGCGGTCGGGTCGCCCGGCCGCGCCTGGATCCCGAGCTCTCCCACCTGCACTGGGCGACGGCGCGGCGCCCGGCGCCGGCGGAGCTCGCCGTCGTGGTCCTGGACGGCGGCCCGGAGCTCCTCGGCCCGGCCGAGGCGCACGGCCGCCCGCCCGCGGCGATCGCCGCCTTCCAGCGACTCGTCTACGACGCGGTCGCGCGCGCCGCGGAGCCGGGGAGTGGGGAGCCGGCCTTCGGCGCGATCCTCGACGACGGCAGCGGCCGGGACACCCTCGATCTCGCCAGCGGGGGCGGCCACTGGATCGCCCGCCCGATCGAGGGGCCCGACGCGGCGCCGCTCGCCTTCCGGGGCGGAGCCGACGTGGGCGTGACCCTGCGCGAGTGGCCGGTCCCCCAGGTGGTGAGGTGCCGGCTCGCCGCGCCGCCGGAGGAGGGCGAAGCCGGCGCGGGCGAGCTGGAGCGCGGCCTGCTCCAGCTCTTCGAGGCGTGCCGGGCCACCGGGCACGAGCTCCTGGTCGAGCTCCTTCCGGGCCGGCGCCGCCCCGGCGACGGGCGGGCCGCCGCCGCCCTCCTCGCCCGCCTCTGCGCCGCCGGCGTGCGGCCCGACTGGTGGGGGATCGCGGCGCCGGAGGAGCCGGGCGGCTGGGGCGCCCTCGAGGCCGCGCTGGCGGCGGGGGATCCGCTCTGCCGCGGCGCGCTGCTCCTCGACCCGGGCGGCCCGGAGGCCGAGCTCGAAGCGGCGATCGAGACCGGCGCGCGGCACGCGCTCTGCCGGGGGTTCGCCGTCGGGCCCGGTCTCTTCGGCGCGGCGGCCCGGGGCTGGTTCGCCGGCCGCCTCTCCGACGCGCAGGCCCGCGCGGAGGTGGCGGATCGCTACGCCCGGCTCGTGGACCTCTGGCGCCGCGCCCGCCGCCGGGAGCCGGGTGCCGCGGCCCGGCCGGCCGCGCTGCGGGACGCGGCGCTGGGGGAGGCGGGGTAGGGCGATGGCGCGGATGACGGCGGCCCAGGCGCTGGTGCGCTTCCTGATGGCGCAGCGCAGCGAGCTGGACGGGCGCGAGCAGCCGCTCTTCGCCGGCATCTTCGCGATCTTCGGCCACGGCAACGTGGCCGGCCTCGGCGAGGCCCTGGCGGCCGTCCGGGCGCAGTTCCCCACCTTCCGGGCCCACAACGAGCAGGCCATGGCCCACGCCGCGCTGGCCTTCGCCAAGGCGAACCGGCGCCGGCGCATGCTGGCCTGCACCACCTCGGTGGGGCCCGGCGCGACCAACCTGGTCACGGCGGCGGCCCTCGCCCACGCCAACCGGCTCCCGGTGCTGCTGCTGCCCGGCGACGTCTTCGCCAGCCGGCGGCCCGACCCGGTGCTCCAGCAGATCGAGGACTTCGGCGACCCCACCGTCTCGGCCAACGACTGCTTCCGCCCCGTGGCCCGCTTCTGGGACCGCATCACGCGGCCCGAGCAGCTCCTCGCGAGCCTGCCGGCGGCCCTGCGCGTCCTCACCGACCCCGTCGACTGCGGGCCCGCCGTGATCGCGCTCCCCCAGGACGTGCAGGCGGAGGCGGCCGACTTCCCCGACGCCTTCTTCGCGCCGCGGCTGCACCGGCCGCGCCGGCCGCGCCCGGATGCCCGCGAGCTCGCCGCGGCCGCCGAGCGGCTCGCCGCGGCGCGCCGGCCGCTGCTGGTGGCGGGGGGCGGCGTCCTCTACAGCGGCGCCGAGGCCGAGCTCGCCGCCCTGGCCGAGCGCGCCGGGGTGCCGGTGGCGGAGACCCAGGCCGGCAAGGGATCGCTCTCGTGGCGCCACGAGCGCAACGCAGGCGCGATCGGGGTCACCGGCTCCGCGGCGGCCAACGCGCTGGCCCGCGAGGCGGACGTGATCCTCGCGGTGGGCTCGCGCCTCCAGGACTTCACCACCGGCTCGCGGGCGCTCTGGCGCGGCTCCCTCGTCCAGCTCAACGTCGCCCCCTTCGACGCCGCGAAGCACGGCGCTCTCTCCCTCGTGGCCGACGCGCGCGAGGGGCTGCGCGCCCTGGCGGAGGCCCTGCCGGGCTGGCGGGCCGACCCGGCCTGGACCGCCCGGGCGGGGGAGGAGCGCCGCGCCTGGCAGGCGGTCGTGGACCGCGCAACGGCGGCGCCCGCCGCCGGGCTCCCCTCCGACGCGCAGGTGCTGGGCGCCGTGAATCGCCGGGCCGCAGCGCGCGACCTCGTGGTGTGCGCCGCCGGCGGCCTCCCCGGCGAGCTCCACAAGCTCTGGCGCACCGAGGCGCCCGGTGGCTACCACGTGGAGTACGCGTACTCCTGCATGGGCTACGAGATCGCCGGCGGGCTCGGCGCGAAGCTCGCGCACCCGGAGCGGCGCGTCTTCGTGCTGGTGGGCGACGGGAGCTACCTGATGCTCAACTCGGAGATCGCCACCTCGGTGGCCATGGGGCTGAAGCTCGACATCGTGGTCCTCGACAACGGCGGCTTCGGCTGCATCGGGCGCCTCCAGCAGGAGTGCGGGGTGTCCGCCTTCAACAACCTCCTGGCCGATTCCGCCCCGCCCGGGAGCCGGCTCGCCATCGACTTCGCCGCCCACGCCCGCAGCCTCGGCGCCAGCGCCGAGAAGGTCGACTCGATCGGCGCGCTCGAGGCGGCGCTGGAGCGGGCGGCGGGCTCGCCCCGCACCCATGTGGTCGTGATCGAGACCGATCCGTCGGCGAGGACGGCGGAGGGCGGCGCCTGGTGGGACGTGCCGGTCGCGGAGGTCTCGCCGAGCGAGGCGGTGCGGAGCGCCCGCGCGTCCTACGTCCGCGAGCGCGAGCGGCGCGACCGCGAATAGCGGGCCCGGGCCGCGCGGCCCACGAGGATCCCCATGAGCGTGAAGCTCGGCATCAACCCGATCGGCTGGACCAACGACTGCCTGCGCTGGCTCGGCGATCTCGTGCCCCTCGAGACCTGCCTCGCCGAGGCGCGCGAGGCCGGCTTCTCCGGCGTCGAGCTCGGCCGCAAGTTCCCGCGCGCCGCCGGCGAGCTGCGCCCGCTCCTCGAGCGCCACGGCCTGGCCCTGGTGGCGGGCTGGTACAGCGCGACCCTCCTCGAGCGCACCGCGCAGGAGGAGATCGCGGCCCTGCAAGGGCACCTGCGGCTCCACGCGGAGCTCGGCGCGAAGGTCCTGGTGGTGGCGGAGACCACCGGCGAGATCATCAACCGGGTCGATCGCCCCGCCTCGGCCCGGCCCCGGATCGAGGGGCGGGAGGCCTGGCGGCGCTTCGGGGAGAAGCTCACGGCGCTGGCCGAGGCGACCCTCGAGCAGGGCGTGCGGCTGGCCTACCACCACCACATGGGGACCGTGGTGGAGACGAGGGACGACATCGCGCGCCTCCTCGAGGGCACCGGCCCGGCGCTGGGCCTGCTCCTCGATACCGGGCACCTGGTCTTCGCCGGCGGCGACCCGGCGGCGCTGGCGCGCGAGCACGCCGAGCGCATCGTCCACGTCCACTGCAAGGACGTGCGCCGCTACGCGCTGGCGGCCTGCCGGCGCCGCGACGCCAGCTTCTCCGAGGCCGTTCTGCTCGGGGTCTTCACCGCGCCCGGCGACGGCCTCGTGGACTTCCCCGCCGTCCTCGCGGCCCTCTCCGCCGCCCGCTACCGGGGCTGGCTCGTCCACGAGGCGGAGCAGGACCCGCGCCAGGCGCCGCCCGGGATCTACGCCGAGCTCGGCTGCTCCTACCTGCGCCAGCTCTGCGCCGGGGCCGGGCTCCGGGTCGAGGGCTGAAGGGCCGGCGCCTTCGCCACGCCCTCGCCGTACTCGGGATACGGGTGGGTGCAGCGCTCCTTCCCGCGCAGCACCGCCCCCGGCTCCGCAGCCTCTTCCCGCGCCGCGGCGCTGCAAGGCGGCCCGTCGCGCTCCGCCCCGGCGAGCGCTGCTAGACTGACCGGAACCATCCCGGGAGGCCCGCCGTGGACCCCTCCGCCCCGCGCATCGTCGACGCCGACGGCCACGTGCTCGAGCCGCTCGCGATCTTCTCGGGCCTCCCGGAGGAGTGGCGGCCCCGCATCGTGAAGGATGCGCGGGGCTTCGATCGCGCGCTGGTCGGCGACCGCGAGATCACGCGGGGGCCGATCGGGCTCACGGGAATTCCCGGCGCGCGCATGGACGACTTCGAGCGCATGCGCCGGACCACCTGGGAGGAGGGACACCCGGGCGGCTCCGACGCGAAGCTCCGGCTCGCGGACATGGATTCCGAGGGGATCGACGCCGCGGTCCTCTATCCCACGCTGGGCCTCTGGTTCTGGGCCGTCGAGGAGCCCGCCGCGGCCGTGGCCCTGGCGCGCGCCTACAACGACTGGCTCGCCGGCTACTGCGCGGCGGACCCCCGGCGCCTGTTCGGGGCGGCCATGTTGCCCATGCAGGACCCCGAGGCGGCGGCGGCGGAGCTGCGCCGGGCGCACGGGGAGCTCGGCTTCCGGGCGGCCTTCGTGCGCCCGAACCCCTGCCTGGGGCGCGCCATCGTCCACGAGCGCAACGAGGGGGTGTGGTCCGCGGCGGAGGAACTCGGCGTGGCGATCGCGATCCACGAGGCCTCCGCCACCACCATCCGCACCCTGGGAGAGGACCGCCCGCTGAACGCGCTGGTGCTGCACGCGGTCTCCCACTGCCTGGAGCAGATGCTGGCCTGCGCCCAGCTCATGGCCTTCGGGGTGATGGAGCGGCACCCGGAGCTTCGCTTCGCCTTCCTGGAATCCGGCGGGGGCTGGGCGCCCTTCTGGCTCGAGCGCCTCGACGACCAGGTGCGCGGCTTCGGGGGCTACTGCCCGCAGATGAAGCTCCTCCCCAGCGAGTACTTCGCGCGGCAGTGCTGGATCGGCTTCGAGGCCGAGCGCGCGATCGTATCGGCGGCGCGGGAGATCGGGGCGGACCGGATCGTCTGGGGATCCGACTATCCCCACCACGACTGCCTCTTCCCCGGGGCCACCGGGAAGCTCCTCCGCCAGGTCGCCCCCCTCGCGGACGAGGAGCGCCGCCGGGTGCTCTCGGAGAGCGCCGAGACCCTCTACCGCCTGCCCCGCGCCTGAGCTGCTGGCCGCGGGGCCGACCGCGCGACTATCCTGGGCGGGCTCGAGAGCTGGAGGCGCCATGGACCTGAGCACCACCCCCGCGGAGGAGGCCTTCCGCGCCCGGACCCGCGCCTGGATCGAGGCGAACCGACCGCGCGGCGCGCGCCGCGACCCCGAGACGCTGCGCGACTGGCAGCGGCGGCTCCACGCGGCCGGCTACCTGGGCGCCGCCTGGCCGCGGGAGTGGGGCGGGGCCGGCCTGGCTCCCATGGAGCAGGCCATCCTGAACGAGGAGCTGGCGCGCGCCAACGCGCCCTCGCCCCTGGGCCACATGGGGCTCACCTGGGTCGGGCCCGCGATCCTGAGCTACGGGAGCGAGGAGCAGAAGCGGCGCTTCCTCCTGCCGCTCCTGCGCGGCGACGACGTCTGGGCCACCGGCTACTCGGAGCCCGGGGCCGGCAGCGACATGTTCAACACCCAGACCCGGGCGGAGCGCCGGGGAGACCACTTCGTCATCGACGGCCAGAAGACCTGGACCAGCCAGGCCAGCGAGTGCAACTGGTACTTCCTGCTGGTGCGCACCGCGAGCGGGGGCCAGAAGTGGGCCGGCCTCTCGGTGCTGCTCGTGCCCCTCGCGACGCCGGGCATCGAGATCCGCCCGATCCGGCAGATCAACGGCGCCAGCCACTTCTGCGAGGTCTTCCTGAAGGACGTGCGCGTGCCCGCCGACGCGCTCCTCGGGGGCGAGGGACAGGGCTACGAGATCGTCTCGAGCGCCCTCATCAACGAGCGCACCGGAATCGCCGGCGCCATCCATTTCGACCACGCCCTCGCGGCCATCCTCGAGACCGCGCGGGAGCGCGGGCTCACCGGCGATCCCGTCTGGCGCCAGCGGATCGCGGAGCTCGCCATCAAGGCGCAGATCATGAAGGCCATGGGCCTGCGGGTGCTCTCCGACCAGCTCCACGACCGCTTCAATCCGCACACCTCGGCGGCCATGAAGTGCATCGCGAGCCACTTCACGCAGCAGTTCTCCGAGGCGGGGGTGGAGATGCTCGGCCCCTACGGCGTGCTGCTCGGGGGAGATCCGGAGGCTCCGGGCCACTCGGTCTGGCCCGAGCGCTTCCTCGGGGACCGCGCCATGACGATCGCCGGCGGGACGAGCGAGATCCAGCGCAACATCGTGGCCGAGCGCATCCTGGGGCTGCCGCGCCGGTGAGGGTCGCCGCGGGCGGCGGCGCCTGCCTCGCCCTGCTCCTCGCCCTGGCCTGGGGAGGGCCGCCCGCCGCCGGGGAGGCGGCGCCCGGGGCCGCGGCTCCGATCCCGCTGCTCCTGATCGGCGACTCGATCACCTTCGGCGGCGTGAGCGGGCCGCCGGGCCCCCCCTTCGCCGAGCTCCTGGCCGGCGCGCTCGGACCGGGCTACGCGGTGGTGAACGCCGGCTGCGCTGGCAGCGTGGCCTTGCACTGGGTCCCGGGGGAGGCGAATCCCACCGTGTGCCCGGGGCGCGGCGCGGAGCCGATCGCGCTCTTCGAGGCGCTGGTCCGGCCCCACGCCCGCGCCGGGGTGGCCGCCGTGCTGCTCGGGACCAACGACGCCGCCCTCGGCAGCCCGGTGCTGGCCTACCGCCGCGACCTCGGCGCCCTGGCCCAGGGGCTCCTCGCGATCGGGATCCCCCGCGTCCTCCTGCTCACGCCCCCGCCCTCCGGGAGCCCGGACCCGGCGGTGCAGGAGCGCATCGAGCACTACCGCTCGGCCATCGCCCACCCGCAGCTCGGGCTCTGCCGGGTCCTCGCGGGGGTGGGCTGCGGCCCGGATCTGGCCGCGCTCCTGGACCGCGCGCGCGACTTCGCCCCGGGCGACGCGCACCCGAACGCGGGCGGCCACGAGCGGATCGCCCGGGCCCTGGCGGAGGCGATCCGCGCGCTGCCGGCCCCGCCCACTTGAGCCCCCGCGGCGCCTCGCTAGGCTGCCGCCCCGATCACGCGGGGCGCCGCGGGGTCGAAGCCCTGGAGGAGCCGCCCATGGCCCGCAGCCCGGCCGCGCGGGAGCGCACGCTCTCGATCCTCAAGCCCGACGCCGTGGCGGCGCGGGCCACCGGGAAGATCCTGGCCCGCTTCGAGGAGGCGGGGCTCGAGATCGTGGCGCTGAAGAAGATCCGCTTGAGCCCCGAGCAGGCCCGCGGCTTCTACGCCGTCCACAAGGAGAGGTCCTTCTACGCGGACCTCGTGGCCTTCATGAGCTCCGGCCCCGTCGTCGTGAGCGTGCTCGAGGGGGAGGGCGCGATCGCCCGCCACCGGGAGATCCTGGGCCCCACCAACTCGAAGCAGGCGCCGGCCGGGACGATCCGCGGCGACTTCGGCACCGACATCGAGCGCAACGCGGCCCACGGCTCGGACGCCGCCGCGACCGCGGCGATCGAGATCGCCTACTTCTTCGATGCGCTGGAGATCCTGGGGCCCGTGGAGGCGCTGCCCGCCTGAGGGGAGCGGAGCCCGGGGAAGTCGGGCTAGGCGTAGGCTCGGGCCATGAGCAGGATCAGGCCCAGGTAGGCGAGGGCCAGCCAGAGGCCGTGGTGGCGAAGGGCGCGGGTCAGGAGCTGGTCCTGCTGCGCCTCGTCGAGCCCCTCGCCGAGGGGGTGTCCGGTCGATTCGCTTCGGTTGGGCACAGCAAGTGTTTCGTACGATTGCCTCTACACTTGAGAGGTAGCACAGCCCGGGCCCGAGCAGGGTGAGCTGCGTCACAAAAAATCGAGCGGCCGGGCGCCGGCGGGCCGCGGCGGGGGGGGGCCATGGGCCTGCGCGAGAGGCTCGAAGCGGACATGAAGGAGGCCCTGCGGGCCCGGGATGGCGTGCGCCTCGAGACCATCCGCGGCGCGCGCGGCGCGATCCGCAACCGCGAGATCGAGCTCGGGGAGAGCCTCGACGACGCCGGCATCGTGCGCGTGCTGGTCGGCCTCGCCCGGCAGCGGGGAGAGTCGATCGAGCAGTTTCGGCAGGCGGAACGGCAGGACCTGGTCGCCAAGGAGACCCGCGAGCTCGCCGTCCTGGAGGGCTACCTGCCGGTGGCGCCCGACGCGGCGGAGGTGGAGCGGGTGGTGCGGGCGGTGATCGCCGAGGTCGGGGCGGCGGGCCCGCGGGACGTGGGCCGCGTGATGCGGCCCGCCCTCGAGCGCCTGGGGGCGGCGGTGGACGGCAAGCTCGTGAACCAGATCGCCCGGCGCCTGCTGGAGGAGGCGGCGGCCGGCCCTTGAGCCGCTTCGCCGCGGGCCCACCGGCAAGGAGCCGGCAGCGGGGGCCCGCGCGCGCCGCTCAGCGCCCCTGGAAGCGCGGCGGGCGCCGCTCGCGCAGGGCCAGGAGCCCCTCCCGGGCATCGGCGCTGGCGAAGCTGCGCGCCTGCACCAGGGCCTCGAAGCCGAGCTGGTCCGGGAGCTCCGCGCCCGGCGAGCGGAGGAGCGCCCGCTTCACCCCGCGCACGGCCAGCGGCGCCGCGCGGGCGATCTCCGCCGCGAGCTCGCGGGCGGCCGGGAGCAGGTCCTCGGGGGCGAGCAGCTGGCTCGCGAGGCCGATGCGGCAGGCCTCCCCGCCGCTCATGACCCGGCCCGTGTAGAGGAGCTCGGCGGCCAGGGCGGGCCCCACGAGGCGCGGCAGGAGCCAGGTCGCCCCCATGCCCGGGGTGAGGCCCAGCCGCACGAAGTTGAGGGAGAGGCGCGCGCCCTCCGCCACGAGCCGCAGGTCGCAGGCCAGGGCCAGGCACAGGCCCGCGCCCATGGCCGCGCCGTGGCAGGCGGCGATGGTCGGGCAGGGGAGGTCGCGCAGGGAGAGGAAGAGGCCGTAGAAGCCGCGCATGGCATCGCGGAGGGCCGGCAGGGCCTCGGGTCCCGCGGCGGCCTCGCGAGCCCGGGCCTCGAGCATCTCGAGGTCGCCCCCCGCCGAGAAGGCCGCGCCGGCCCCGGTCAGGAGTACGGCCCGCAGCCCGGGATCCCGGCCGAGCTCCCCCACCCGGGCCAGCAGGGCCTCGCCCATGGCGGCGCTGAGGGCGTTGCGGCGGGCGGGGTCGTTCAGCACGAGGGTCGCGACGGCGCCGTCGCGCTCGCACAGGACGAGGGGGGCGGGCACGGGCGCGAAGCCTGCCGGAGGCGCCCGGCCGAGGCAAGCCGCCGCCCCCCTCAAGCCCTCCCGCGCGGCTCCCGAAACACCCGATGGCCCGAGGCGTTGCGCTCTGCGCTGCGGGAGCGCTCGGCGCCCGGGGGGGAGGAGGTGCGCCGTGGCGATCCACATCCTCCTGGCCGCGGCTCTGGCCCTGGGCTGCGCCTCCGCATCCCCGCCGGCGCCGGGCAAGGGCAGCGCCTGGGGCTTCCTGCGCCTCGTCCCCCGGGAGGGGGTTGCGCCGGGGGCCGGGGCGGCCGGGTCCTACGGCGACCGGCGGCTCCGCGACGTCGAGTTCGTGGACTATTCGCGGCCGGGCTTCGCGGTCGTCTACGCCGAGGGTGGCCCGAGCCCCGGCGGAACCGCGCTCCTCGAGATCCGCGCCTCGAGGCTCCACGTGGTCCTCGAGCCGAGGTACGCGGCGGTGGGTCGCGGCGGAACCCTCGTGGTCCGGAACGCCACCGCCGCCAGCCACGTCCTCTCCTGCCCCGCCGCCCGGGTGCTCCAGCGCATCGAGCCCGGAGCCGCCGCGGAGATCCCCCTGCTGGAGGCCGGCGAGCAGCCGGTCTTCGTGCTCGACGCCGCGGGCTCCCCCGGCTCCGGGGCCACCGTCTTCGCGGCGCCCGGGCCGTATGCCATCACGAGCGAGCGGGGGCGCTTCGAGCTCGCCGACCTGGACCCGGGACGGGTGCGCCTCCGCGCCTGGCATCCCCGGTTTCCGCCGTCCTCGCGCTGGCTCACGGTCGCGCCGGACACGGCCACCCGGATCGATCTGGAGCTCGGCGTGGATCGCATGGACGAGGCCAGCGGTGCGGATCGCCCGTAGCGGTCTCGCCGTCGCCGCCTGCCTGTGGGCCGCCCCGGCGGGGGCCGACGAGGCGGCGCTGCTCGAGAAGATCGAGCGGCTCGAGCGGCGCATCGAGGAGCTCGAGGGGCGGCTCCCGCCGAGCCCGGCCGAGGCGAGCCCCGCGCAGCCCGGCCCCTGGGAATCGGGCGCTTCCCGCTGGGCGGACCGCGTGCGGGTCTCGGGCAGCGCCAACACCGGCTACTTCAAGGGCCAGGAGGACACCTTCTTCGACCCGGGCTCCTTCGAGATCTGGGACGCGCGGCTCTTCGTGGACGCGGAGCTCGGAGATGCCGTGGAGCTCGGCGGAACGCGGGTCCTGCGCAACCTCGGCCTCACCTTCGAGTGGGACCTGGTGCGCATCGGCACCCTCTCGAACCAGGTGGGGGAGCTCTACGTCGACTTCCAGAGCGTCTTCGACTCGAGCTGGCTCTCCTTCCAGGTGGGGCGCTTCCAGATCCCGGTCGGCGAGAACTACCTGCGCTTCAGTCAGGGATATTGGAGGAACCCCTTCGTCACCAACACGCTGGGCGGGCCGTGGTGGTGGGACGAGGGGGTGCGCGTCTACGGCAGCACCCCCGATGGCCGCCTGGGCTACGTGGCGTCCGTGAGCGACGGCGAGACCCCGTTCAACGCCGACCGCGACGGCGACGTGCAGGGGACGCTCAAGCTCTTCGCCGATCCCACCCCCTGGCTGCACGTGAGTGCGAGCGCGCTCCGCTCCGGTGGGATCGGGTCCGACTCGTCCCCCGCGCTGGGCGCGCTCTGGCTCGGCGAGAGCTGGGCGCGCGCCTTCGGCTCCGGCACGGCGCTGCCCAACTTCTCGGGCGGAGCGATGGTGCCAGACGGGCCCAACGCCCTGGACCACACCTGGCTCGTGGCCGGCGACGCCATCGCCGCCCTTCCGGGCCTGGGGCAGCTGTGGCTGGCCTACGGGCGCTACGCCATCGACTCGGACGGGCCGGGCCTCTACGACCGCACGCTCCACTACTGGATCGCCGAGCTGCTCCTGGAGGGCGGCCTCGTCTCCGAGCTCCTGGAGCCCCTGTTTCTCGGCCTGCGCGCCGACGGCCTCGGCACCTACGACCGCGACGAGGGCTACCTGCTCGACTCCCGCTACGCCTCGAGGCTCGGCTACAACATGGAGTCGATCACCGCCTACTCCGCTGTGCTCGGCTGGCGCCTCTTCCGCACCGTCACGCTGCGAGCCCAGTTCACGCACCAGGACATCGGCCTCGTGCGCGGCGTGACGCCGGAGATGCGGGGCGCCGCGCGGGACGCGGACTTCTTCGCCCTGGAGGTCGGGGCTCACTTCTGATGCCGGAGAAGAGGCGTTCTCCCCGCGGCGCGGCCCGGGCCCTGGCCGGTGCCGCGGCCCTGGCCCTGGTCGGCGCCGCAGAGCCGGGGGGGGATCCCGGCGCGATTCGCGGCCGGGTGACCCTGGCCGTCGAGGGCGTGCGCCTCGCCGACCTGGGGCCCGTGATCGTGTACCTGGACGCCCTGCCGGGCCAGACCCCGAGCGAGCGGCCGCGGGCGGTTCCCACGGTCAGCCAGCGGAACGCGCAGTTCTCGCCGACCTTCCTGGCGGTGGCAGCCGGGGACAGCGTCTCCATGCCCAACAACGACGCCATCTACCACAACGTGTTCTCCTACTCGAAGCCCAACCAGTTCGACCTGGGGCTCTACCCGGGCGGCGAGTCGCGGTCGGTCCTCTTTGCGCACCCGGGGGTCGTGAAGATCTACTGCTCGATCCACGAGTCGATGAGCGGAACGATCTTCGTCGCTCCCTCGCCCTGGTTCGAGAGGGTCGGCCCGGACGGCACCTTCGCCCTCGCCGGCGTCCCGCCCGGAAGCTACCGCCTGCGCACCTGGTCCGAGAAGCTTCCGGAGAGCTCGCGGAGCGTCCGGATCGCCCCCGGCGCCACGCTCTCCGTGGAGCTCTCCCTGGGGGCCTCGCCAGGCCCCTGAGGGCCGGCCGGGTCGCTCGCCTCGATCCAACGCTCTTCCAGCGCCGGCGCCGGCGCGGGGCGGCCCACGAGATAGCCCTGGAGCTCGTCGCAGCCGAAGCCCGCCAGGAGCTCGCCCTGGGCGGCCGTCTCGACGCCCTCGGCGATCACCCGCAGGCGCAGGGCCCTTCCCATCGAGACGATCGCCGCGGCGAGGGCCGCGGCATCGGCGTTCGTGGCGATCTCCGCGACGAACGAGCGGTCGATCTTGAGCGCATCGACCGGGAGCCGGCGCAGGCAGCTGAAGGACGAATAGCCGGTCCCGAAGTCGTCCACGGAGATCTGGATCCCCGTCTCCCGGAGCTCCTGGAGCGCCGTGGCGACGGCGCCCTCGTCCTGCATCAGGGTGCTCTCGGTGATCTCGAGCTCGAGCAGACGCGGATCCATCTGCGTCTCTTCCACGATGCGCCGGATCGTCCTCGCCAGGGAGCCGCTGCGGAACTGATGGATCGAGAGGTTCACCGACACCGGGACCGCCGGGAACCCGGTCCCGCGCCAGCGCACCACCTGCTCGCACGCCGTGCGCAGCACGAACTCGCCGAGGGGCCCGATCAGCCCGGTATCCTCCGCGATGGGGATGAAGACGCCGGGCAGGACCATCCCGAGCTCGGCTTCGCGCCAGCGCACGAGGGCCTCGAGGCCCGTGAGGGCCGATCCCCGGGCCGCGACCTTGGGCTGGTAGTGCACCTCGAACTCGCCCTGCTCGAGGGCCCGCCGGAGCTTGCTCTCGAGGATCAGCCGGCGCAGGGCGACCTGGTTCATGGACTCCGCGTAGAACTGGTAGTTGTTCCGCCCCCGCTCCTTGGCGTGGTACATGGCCGCGTCGGCGTTGCGCGAAAGGGTCTCGGTGTCGTCGCCATCGTGGGGCCACGCGGCGATGCCGATGCTGCCGCTGATCACCACCTCGTGCCCCTCGAGGGTGAAGGGGCGGGACAGCGCCTGGAGGACGCGGCGCGCCACCTTGGCCAGGTCCTGGGGGTCCCGGACCTCCGCCAGCAGGATCGTGAACTCGTCCCCGCCCAGGCGCGAGATCGCGCTCCCGAGGTCGTGGCGCGCGATGCTGTCGGTCTCTCGGACGCTGGCCACCAGTCGATCCGCGACGCCTCGCAGCACCCGGTCCCCCACCGAGTGACCCAGCGTGTCGTTGATGCGCTTGAAGTGGTCGAGGTCCAGGAACAGGACTCCCAGCTCGGATCCGGTGCGGCGGGCCTGGGCCACGGCCACGCCCAGGCGCTCCCGGAAGAGCAGCCGGTTGCCGAGTCCCGTGAGGCTGTCGTGGTAGGCGAGGAAGCGGATCTGCTCCTCCGCGCGCTTGCGCTCGGTCACGTCCTGGATCGTTCCCTCGACGCGCGGGGGTTGGCCCGCCGCCCCGGGGACGACCTGCGCCTGGCAGTGCAGGATGCGCTCGGAGCCGTCCGGGAGCAGCGCGCGGGTGTCGAGGGAGAGCGACGTGCCCATCTCCAGGCAGGCGCGGACCGTGGCCTCCAGGCCCGGCCGGTCGTCGGGGTGGACGCGCTCCAGGACCGTCCGGGTGGGGACCGGCTTCCCGGCGGGGGCCAGGCCCAGGATCGCGCAGAACTCCTCGGAGCCCTCCACCCACCGGGTCCCGGGGTCGAGCTGCCAGCTGCCCATGCGGCCGATGCGCTGGGCGCTGGCCAGGCGTTCCTGACTCCTGCGCAGCTCCGCCACGTTCTCGCTGGCGCGGAGCAGGTAGCGGACGCGCTGGCTCAGGATCAGCCAGGGGAGCGGCTTGGTGACGAAGTCCGTGGCGCCGACCTCGTAGGCGCGCCGGATCGAATCCACGTCGTCGAGACCGGTCATCATCACGACCGGCGTGGCCTCGGCCCCGGGGCGGGCCCGGATCCATTCGCACACGGAGAAGCCGTCCAGGCGGGGCATCTGCACGTCGAGGAGCACGAGGTCGGGGGCCCGCCGGGCGAAGGCCTCCAGCGCGGCCTCTCCGTCCTCGGCCTCCTCGACGGCGAGGCCCTCCGGCTCGAGCGCCTCGCGCACGAGCATGCGCATGGCCGGGTCGTCGTCGACGACGAGCACCCGGCGCGGCCCGCCCGAACTCCCACTCCCCGCCTTCATGCGGGCTGCCCCCGCTCGGACTCGAGGGCCATCCGCACGCGCGCCAGCTCGCGCTCGAGCGCCGGCAGCAGGGCCGGCGCGCCGGCCGTGGACCCCGAGCGGCCGCAGGCCTCGAGCTCGCGCGCCAGCTCGGCGAGGCGGAGCGCCCCCAGGTTGGCGCTGCTGGACTTGAGATCGTGGGCCGCGTGGCGCAGGCCCGGCGCGTCGCCCGCCGCGGCGGCCCGGACCAGGGCGGCAACCTGACGGGGCGCCGCCTCCAGGTAGGACGCGATCAGGCGATCGAGGATCAGGCGCTGGCGCGCCGGATTGATGGCGCGGAGGCCGTCGAGCGCCTTGCGGTCCAGGGGCGGGGGCTCGGGGGGGAGGGCCTCCGCCGGGGCCGCGGGCGCCGCCGCGGAGGCCTCCGTCGGGGGCCCGCTGGGAAGCCACGCCTGGAGGGTCCGCCGCAGCGCGTCCCGGGCGAAGGGCTTGGTCAGGTAGTCGTCCATCCCGGCGGCCAGGCAGCGCTCGCGATCTCCCTCCATGGCGTCCGCGGTCAGCGCGATGATGGGGGTGCGCGGACGGGCCCCGGTCGCGCCGGCGCCGGCTCCCGCCTCGAGCTGGCGGATCGCGGCGCTGGCCTGGAATCCGTCCATGCGGGGCATCTGGCAGTCCATCAGGATCGCGTCGTAGGCGGCATTCGCGACCACCTCCAGCGCCCGCGCGCCGTCTTCCGCCAGGTGCACCCGGCAGCCCAGGCTCTCGAGCATCTCGCGCGCGACCTCCTGGTTGACCGGGTTGTCCTCCACGAGCAGCACGAGCCCATGGAGCGCTTGCTGCGGCTCCGCGCCGCCGGCCTCCCGGGCCCGCGGCGGCTCCGCGGAGGCGAGCGGCCGGTTCAGCACCGAGGCCAGCGCGTCGTGGAGCTCCGACTGGCGAATCGGCTTGGTGAGGTGCGCCGCGATGCCGGCGGAGCGCAGGGCCTCCCGGTCGCCGTCGATGCCCACCGACGCAAGCAGCACCAGCTGCGCCCCGGCCAGGGCGGGGTCGGCGCGGATCGCGCGGGCCAGCGCCAGGCCGTTCATGCCGGGCATGTGCATGTCGAGGATCGCCAGCTCGAAGGGCGCCTGCTCGGCCGCCGCGGCGGAAAGGGCCCGGAGGGCCTGCTCGGCATCGGAGACGGCGCTGACCCGCATCTTCCAGGAGAGCAGGCGGTGCTGGAGGATCTCCCGGTTGGTGGCGTTGTCGTCGACGACGAGGGCCCGGATCGCCGAGAGACCAGCGGCCGCTCGGGGCGCCGCCGGGAGCGCGGCGGCGCTGGGCTCGAGCGGGATGGAGAAGGAGAAGCGCGAGCCCCGCCCGGGCTCGCTCTCCACCTGGATCTCGCCCCCCATGAGCTCCACGAGCTGCTTCGAGATGGCGAGGCCGAGACCGGTGCCGCCGTACCGGCGCGTGGTCGAGGCGTCGGCCTGGCTGAACGCCTCGAACAGGTGCTGGCGCGCCTGGGCCTCGATTCCGATCCCCGTGTCGCGAACCTCGAAGCGGACCCGGGGCGCGCCCCCCGCCCGGCTCGGGACCGACGCCTCGACCACGATCTCGCCCCGCTCGGTGAACTTGACGGCGTTGCCCACCAGGTTGGTGAGGATCTGGCGCAGCCGCCCCGGATCCGCCCGCACGCCGGAGGGCACCTCGTCGTGGACGTGGCACGCCAGCTCGAGCCCCTTGCGGTGCGCGCGTTCGGCCAGGAGCTCGGTCACGTCCTCGACGATCTCCCGCAGGTCGCAGTCGATGAGCTCGAGCCGGAGCTTGCCCGCCTCGCCCTTCGAGAAGTCGAGGATCTCGTCGATGACGGACAGCAGGAGCGCGCCGGAGCGGTGCACCGTCTCGGCGAGCTTGCGCTGGCGGGGCGCCAGGTCCGTCTCCAGCAGGAGCTCCGTCATGCCCATGACCCCGTTCATGGGCGTCCGGATCTCGTGGCTCATGTTGGCGAGGAACCGGGACTTCGAGCGGTTGGCCTCCTCGGCCTGGCCCGCCAGGGCGAAGGCCTCGTCTCGGGCGGCCTTGAGCTCGAGGGTGCGCTGCTGCACCTCCGCCTCGAGGGTGCGCTGGTGCTCCTCGACCTGTCGGCGGGCCTCGCGCAGGCGTGCCTGCATGTGGTCGAAGGCGCGCCCCACGTCGCCGATCTCGTCCCTGCGCATGCTCCCGATGCGGACGGAGAGGTCGCCCTGGCCGATGCGCTCGGCGGCTCGCTGGATCTCGAGGATCGGCCGCATCATGCCGCGGGACAGGAAGAGGCTCCCGGCGAAGGCCAGGGCCACGGCGACGCCGCCGGCGCTGAGGAGGTTGGTGCGGGAGTGGGCGAGCGCGGCGCGCTCCGCGTCGAGGGACGCCTCGACCCGCAGCTCGAGATCGCCGAAGCGACGCGCGGCCTGGGTGACCCCGTGGGGCTGCGACGGCGGCGCCGCGAAGGACACCCGCGCGCCGCACAGCTCGGACCACCCCGCCGTGGTCTCCTCGCGCAGGGCCTCGATCGCCACCAGCCGGCCCAGGAGCCGCTCGCCGCTGAACAGGGGAACGACCGCCGCCGCGAAGGGTTGCCCGCCGTGGTCCAGGAGCTCCGGCTTCGCGACCGCCCGCGCCGCCGCCGCGAGGCCCGCGTCCCCCGCCAGCGCCGTCGGCTGGCCCTCGGAATCGAGGAAGGCGATGAGCGCGGCGCCCTCCCGGGCGGCGAGCTCGCTGGCGTAGAAGTGCAGGGTCGGGGCGTGCTGGGTCTCGAGGTTGGCCCGGAACTGGGGCGTTCCGGAGATGGAGCGGTAGCGCTCGCCCAGGGCCCGGAGGTGTTCCTCGGCCAGCCGATCCGCGGCGCGCGCCGCCCGCTGGAGTCTCGAGAAGGCCGCCCGCTCGAGGTCCCGCGACAGCGCCTGGTCCTGGACCACCAGGGCGAGGGCGGTGGAGAAGACCGCGACCCCCGAGAGGATCAGCAGGAGCCGCGCGGTGACGCTGAGACGCCAGCCCTTCGCGCCCCGCGCGTTCGCGGCATTGGGCGTGGCCATGCGCGGCTCCAGGCTCTGGTGAGCCCGAGACTTTTCGGATGGAGGGGGGGTCGCCTTGAGGCTAGTCCGCCGAGCGGCGCAGGAAGGCGGGCTCCTCGAGATCCTGCTCCTCGTCCTCGAGCTGGGCGCCCCGGCGCAGGAAGGTCGGGACGTCGAGCTCGTCCTCGAAGGGCGAGACCCAGTCCGGGCCGAGCTCGCCCTGGGCCCCGGCGGCGGCCTCCCGCCCCCGCCGCCCGGGGGCCGGAGCCGGCTCGGGGTCGCTCGGGGTCCGGGGCTCCGCCCGGCCATGCGCCCCCGCCGCCTCCGCCCGGGGCGGGGCCTGGCGCTGCTCCGCGGCGCCCAGCGGCTCGCCGGAGCCCCCCTCCCGGCGCAGGGGCCGCACGTTGCCCGCGTCCTCGTAGCGCAGATCGCGGTCGCGTCCCCGGCGCACCCGGCCGTCGTCGAGCCCCGTCGCGATCACGGTCACGCGCATCTCCTCCTCGGGCATGTTCTCGTCGATCACCGCGCCGAAGATGATGTTGGCGTCCTCGTGGGCCGCCTCCTGGATCAGCGTCGAAGCCTCGTTCACCTCGAAGAGCGTGAGATCCGGCCCGCCCGTGATGTTGATCAGCACGCCGTGGGCGCCCTCGATGGAGAGATCCTCGAGCAGCGGGCTCGAGATCGCCGCGCGGGCCGCCAGAGCGGCGCGCCCCTCGCCCCGGGCCGTGCCGGTTCCCATCAGCGCCACGCCCATCTCGTTCATGATCGTGCGCACGTCGTTGAAGTCCAGGTTGATGAGCCCGTGGATGGTGATCAGGTCCGAGATGCCGCGCACGGCGTTGAAGAGCACCTGATCGGCCATCTGGAAGGCGTCGCGCACGGCGGTGCTCTTTCCCGCGAGGGTCAAGAGGCGCTGGTTCGGGATCGTGATCACCGTGTCGGCGACGCGGTGGAGCTCGTCGAGGCCCCGCTCCGCGTGGCGCATCCGCACCTTGCCCTCGAAGAGGAAGGGCTTGGTCACGACGCCCACCGTGAGGGCGCCCATCTCGCGCGCCACCTCGGCGACGACCGGCGCGGCCCCCGTGCCCGTGCCGCCGCCGAGCCCGGCGGTCACGAACACCATGTCGGTGCCGAGGAAGAGCTCGCGCAGGCGCTCGCGCACCTCGAGGGCGGAGGTGCGGCCCTTGCTGGGGTCGGCGCCGCAGCCGAGGCCGCGGGTCACCTCGATGCCGAGCTGCAGGCGGTTCGGCGCGCGGTTGTGCTGCATGGCCTGGGCGTCGGTGTTGGCCACCACGAAATCGACGCCCGAGAGCCCGCTCTCGATCATGTTGTTGAGGGCGTTGCCGCCGCCCCCGCCGACGCCCACCACCTTGATGGTGGCGTGCTGGCGCGAGGAGTCCTCGAACTCCAGCAGCGCGCGCCCCTCGCCGGCCTCGAGCAGGGCGCTGCCCTCCCGCGGCCCGACCCCCGCCCCGTGATCCTTGCGCGACCGTTTGGACATGACTCACCCCCCCGAGTGTGTCGATTCCCCGGCGGCTCATGATACACAAAATCCATGAGCTTGTGCAGGTTTGCCGCCGGAGTTGCGAACGCCCCCGCGGGGACGAACGCTCGCCGAGAGGCTCACGCGCCCTCTCCGTAGAACCACTCGCGCATGCGCTCCTTGACCCGCGCGAAGATCGACTCGTCGCGGATCCGGAAGCGCGTGTGGGCCCGGCTCGTCCCCTGGGCCGCGCCGAAGAGCACGAGCCCCACCCCCGTCGCGAACATGGGCCCGCGCACCACGTCCTTGAGGCCGCCGACGTGGCTGGGCGTGCCGAGCCGCACCGGCGCCTCGAAGATCTCCTCCGCCAGCTCGCCGAGGCCCTCCAGCGCCGCGCAGCCGCCCGTCAGCACCACGCCGGAGGGGGTGCGCTCCTCGAGGCCCTGCTTGGCCAGGTTCTGGCGCGCCAGCGAGAGGATCTCGTCCACGCGCGGCTCGATGATCTCGCACAGGATCTTGCGCGACACCTCCCGCGGGCGGCGCCCGCCCACGCTCGGCACGCTGATCACCCCGTCGCTCGGCAGATAGCGCGCCGAGGCCACGCCGAACTTCTTCTTGATGCGCTCGGCCTCCTCGAAGGGCGTGCGCAGCCCCACGGCGATGTCGTTCGAGATGTGGTAGCCGCCCAGTCCCAGCACCGCGGTGTGCACGATGGAGCCGTCGGCGAAGACGGCGATGTCCGTGGTCCCGCCCCCGATGTCGATCAGGCAGACGCCGAGCTCGCGCTCGTCGTCGGCCAGTGTCGCCTCCGCCGAGGCCAGCGGCTCGAGCACGATGTCGACCACGTTGAGGCCCGCCTTGTTGGCGCACTTGACGATGTTCTGGGCGCTGGTGACGGCGGCGGTCACGATGTGGACGTTGGCCTCGAGGCGCACCCCGCTCATGCCGAGGGGCTCGCGGATCCCGTCCTGGTCGTCGATGATGAACTCCTGCGGGATGACGTGGATGACCTCGCGGTCCATCGGGATCGCCACCGCCTTGGCCGCGTCGATCACCCGCCCGACGTCGCTCTCCCTCACCTCCCGGTCCTTCACCGCCACCACCCCGTGGGAGTTCATGCCCTCGATGTGGCCGCCGGCGATCCCGGCGTAGACCGACGAGATCTCGCAGTCGGCCATGAGCTCCGCCTCCTCGACGGCGTGCTTGATCGAGTCGACGGTGGCATCGATGTCCACCACCACGCCCTTGCGCAGGCCGCGCGAGGGATGGGTCCCGATCCCGATCACGTCGACCCCGTTCTCGGTGCGCGTGGCCACCACCGCGCAGATCTTCGTGGTGCCGATGTCCAGCCCCACGAGCAGCTCGTCCTTCCGGCTCATCCCCCTCACCCCCCCTTGGTCTGCCCGAGAATCGCCTGCTCCTCGAAGCGGAGATCGATGCGCGCCGCTCCCGCGAGCTCCGGCAGGTTGCTTTCCAGGAGCTGGGCCAGGCGCGCGAGGCCCGCCTCCACCCGCTCGGGCTCGCGGCCCAGCACGAAGCGCGCCGGGAGCCCCTCGAGGAGCAGCGCGAAGCCCTCCGGATCCGCCGCCGCCGCGACGCCCACCTCGCGGGCGGGCGGAAGCCCGAGCGAGGGCAGTCGCCGCGCGAGCTCCACGGCGCGGGCCAGCTGCGGGTCGGGGACGCCGGGCTCCGGCGGGAGCGCCGGCACCAGGCGCGGGAGCGTCGCCGCCTCGGGCTCGCGCGCCGGGGCGAAGGCCACGCCCGCCGCATCCACGGCGTAGAGGGAAGGCGGCGTCCCGAGCGCCACCAGAGCGGCGGCGCTGCGCTCGGTCACCGCCACGGCCAGGTCGCCGGTCGGGAGCCTCGCCACCCGGGCCTCCAGGATGCGGGGGTCGCGCGCCAGCTCGCGGGCCGCCGCGTGGGCCCCGCCGGGGCCGAGCCGCGCGCCGGGCTCGACGCCGGAGGCGCGCGCCACCTCCAGGGCGCTGAGGCGCCGGGCGCCGCTCACCCAGATGGCCGCGAGGGGCTGCTCGGCGCTGGCCCAGAGGCGGCCCAGGAACGCCCCCGCGCAGAGCGCGGCCGCCAGGGCCAGGACGCCCCGGCGGCGCCGGCGCGCGCCGCCGGGACGGGGCGCCCCGCCGCGCGCGCGCAGCCGGGCCAGGTGCGCCTGCGCCCGCTCGCGCCGGGCCCGGGCGCCCGCCTCGAGCCGCGCGATCCCGTCGGCCCGCGTCGCTCGCCGCCTCATCGCTTGCCCCCCAGCACCCGCACCTCCGGCTCGAGGCGCCGGCCCGTCGTCTGCCACACCACGCGCCTCGCCTCCTCGATCAGCGCCAGCACGTCGGCGGCACTGGCGCCGCCCACGTTGGCGATGAAGTTCGCGTGCACCGGGGAGATCTGGGCGCCCCCGATGCGCCGGCCCTTGAGCCCCACCGACTCGATCAGGCGCCCGGCGAAGTCGCCGGGCGGGTTCTTGAAGACCGAGCCGCAGGAGGGGACGTCGAGGGGCTGGCTGGACGCGCGCCGCGCCAGGAGCTCCTGCACCCGGGCGCGCACCCGCGCGGGCTCGGAGGGCTCGACCGCGAGCAGCGCGGAGAGGATCAGGGAGCCCGGGGCCAGGCCCCGGAGGCCCCGGTAGGCGAAGCGGAGCTCCGCGCGGGGCAGGTGGGAGAGCCTGCGCCCGGCGGGGCTCATGACCTCGATCTCGCGGACCGCGTCCTTCACCTCGCGCTCGGGGATGCCGGCGTTCATGGCGAGCCAGCCGCCGATGCTGCCCGGGATGCCCGCGCCGAACTCCAGGCCCGAGAGGCCGCGCTGGATGCAGAAGTTGGTGAGCTGGCTGTGGGAGACGCCCGCCTCCACGCGCAGCAGCCCGCCCGGCCGCTCCTCCAGGCGCCGCAGGCGGCCGAGCTGGATCACGACCCCGAAGAGCGGCGCGTCGCAGGCCAGCGTATTGAAACCGGCGCCGATCACGCTGTGGGGCAGGCGCTTCTCCGCGCACAGCTCGAGCAGGGTCGCGAGCTCGGCGCGGGTCTCCGGGGTGGCCAGCGCGTCGGCGGGTCCGCCCACCCGCAGCGAGGTGCAGCGCGCGAGCGGCGCGCCGAAGCGCACCCGATCTCCCAGGAGCTCGACCAGCGCCTCGCGCACCGCGGCCGGGATCATCCCCGCTCCTCCCGCAGCTGCTCCAGCAGGCGGCGCGAGAGCGTCGAGATGCTGCCGGCGCCGAGGGTCACCACCAGGTCCCCGGGCTGCGCGATCTCCGCGAGTCGCGCGAGCACGTCGTCGAGCTCGGGGACGAGGTGGGCATCGCGGTGGCCGTGGGCGCGGATCGCCTCCACGAGCCGCGCCACCTCGAGGCCGGGAATCTTCTCCTCGCCCGCCGCGTAGATCTCGGTCACGAGCAGCACGTCGGCGTCGTTGAAGGCGGTGGCGAAGTCGTCCCACAGGTCGCGCGTGCGCGTGTAGCGGTGGGGCTGGAACGCCACCACCCGCCGACCCGGGTGGAGCGAGCGCGCGGCGCCCAGGGTGGCGCGGATCTCCGCGGGGTGGTGGCCGTAGTCGTCCACGATGCGCACGCCGGCCACCTCGCCCACCGTCTCGAAGCGGCGCTCGATGCCGGCGAAGCCCTCCAGGGCCCGCGCCGCCCGGGCGAAGGGCACCTCGAGCTCGAGGGCCACGCCCAGGGTCGCGAGCGCGTTCAGCACGTTGTGGCGCCCGGGGATGCGCAGCCGGGCCGTTCCGAGGAGCTCCCCGCGAAAGCGCACCTCGAAGCGGCTGCCGGGGCCCTCGCGCTCCACGCCGGTGGCGACGAGCTCCGACTGGGAGGAGAAGCCGTAGGTCACGGTGCGACGGGTCATGCGCGGCAGGATGCTCTGCACGCCCGGGTGGTCGAGGCACAGGACCGCGAGGCCCCAGAAGGGGACGCGGTTCGCGAAGGCGGCGAAGGCGTCTTGCAGCGCCTCGAAGGAGCCGTAGTGGTCCAGGTGCTCGGGATCGATGTTCGTCACCACGGCGATCACCGGGGCGAGGCGGAGGAAGGAGCCGTCGCTCTCGTCGGCCTCCGCCACCAGGAGCTCGCCCCGGCCCAGGCGCGCGCCGCTGGTGGCGCCCCCGGCGGCGAGGAGCCGCCCGCCGATCACGGCGGTGGGATCGAGCCCGGCGGCGGCCAGCACGTGGGCGACCAGCGACGTGGTGGTGGTCTTGCCGTGGCTGCCGGCCACGGCGATCCCATCCTTCAGGCGCATCACCTCGGCCAGCATCTCGGCCCGCGGGATCACGGCCACCTTGCGCCGCTCGGCCTCCCGCAGCTCCGGATTGTCCGGCCGCACCGCCGAGGAGTAGACGACCACGTCCGCCTCGCCGACGTGCTCGGCACCGTGGCCCAGGGCGATCGGGATCCCGAGCCCGCGCAGGCGCTCCACGCTGGCGCCCCCGCGCAGGTCGGAGCCGCTGACCCGGTAGCCCTGGTTGGCGAGGAGCTCGGCCAGGCCGGACATGCCGACGCCCCCGATGCCCACGAAGTGGATGCGCTGGATGCGGCGCCGCACGGCCGCTAGCTCCCGGCCACGAGCGCGGCGCATTCCTCGACGATGCGCTCGGCCGCGTCGGGTCGCGCCAGCTTCGCGGCGGCGGCGCCCATCTCGAGCAGGCGCCCGGGCGCGGCGGCGAGCCCGGCGAGCGCCCCGGCCAGGGCCCCGGCCTCGAGCTCGCGCGGGGCGAGCACGCGCGCCGCCCCCGCCCGCGCCAGGGCGCGGGCATTGGCCGCCTGGTGGTCGTCGGCGGCGAAGGGGTAGGGGACGAGCAGCGCGGGGAGGCCCGAGAGGGTCAGCTCCGCCAGGGTGAGCGCCCCGGCCCGGCAGAGCGCCAGGTCCGCCCAGCGGTAGCGCCGCGGCATGTCCGGCTCGAAGGCCGCCACCTCGGCGCGCAGGCCCGTCGCCGCGTAGGCGGCGGCCACGCGCGCCCGGTCCGCCGCGCCGGTCTGGTGGAAGATCTCGAAGCCCGCCGGGTCGAGCCGCGGCGCGGCCTCGCACAGGGCCTCGTTGATCTGGTGAGCGCCCTGGCTGCCGCCGAAGACCAGGAGCCGGAGCGGCGGCGCCGGCGCGCGCCGCGGCGGCGCGCCGCGGAATGCCAGCACCAGCGCGCGGCGCAGCGGGATGCCGAGGCGTCCCACGCGGCCGCGCCCGCCGCGCGCCTCGAACCAGTGCGCCGCCTCCTCGAACTGGACGAAGATGCGGCGCGCGAAGCGGGCCGCTGCGCGGTTGGCGCGCCCGGGAACCGCATTGGGCTCGAGGAGCGCCAGCGGCGTGCGCCGCAGCACCGCCGCCACCACCGCGGGAGCCGCGGCGTAGCCGCCCACGGAGATCACGAGCTGCGCGTCGAAGGCGCCGAGCTCCCGCCGGGCCACGGCGCAGGCGCGCGCCAGGTCCGGGAGAGCCGCCAGCCGGCGCAGCGCGCCGCGCCCGGCCAGCTGGCGCGCCGGCAGGGCCACCAGCTCGAAGCCCGCCTCGGGCACGAGCCGGGCCTCGAGCCCGCGCCGCGAGCCGAAGAGCCGCACCTCGTCCCCGCGCTCCGCGATGCGTTCGGCCAGGGCGAGCGCCGGGGTCACGTGGCCGCCGGTTCCGCCGCCGGCCACCACCACGCGCAGGGCCTCCGGCGCCGCCGTCACGCCGGCCCCCAGCCGCGCCGCGCGGCGCCCGCCACCCGGGGCGCCTCGGGCGCCCCCTCGTGCGCCCCGATCCGCAGCAGGGTCCCGAGGGCGAGGCCGCACACCAGGAGCGAGGTCTTGCCGTAGGAGACGAGCGGGAGCGTGAATCCGGTGGTCGGCAGCGCGCCCATCACGACCGCCGCGTTGATCGCCGCCGGGAGCGCCAGCAGCGCCATCGACCCGAAGGCCAGGAGCTGGGTGAAGGGGTCGCGGGCCCGGCCGGCGATGCGCGCCCCGGCCAGCACCAGCGCGCCGAAGGCCGCGAGGACGCCCACGACCCCGACGAGGCCGAGCTCCTCGGCCACCGCCGAGAGGATGAAGTCCGTGTGGGCCTCGGGCAGGAAGCCCAGCTTCTGGCGGCCGCCGCCCACGCCCACGCCGAAGGCCCCGCCGCGCCCGAAGGCCACGAAGGACTGCACCAGCTGGAAGCCCTCGTCCTGGGAGCGCTTCCAGGGGTCGAGGAAGCCGACCAGGCGGCGCAGCGCGTAGGGGTTCAAGAACACGAAGACGACGGCGCCGGCCCCGGTCAGCGCCGCGGGCAGCGCCAGCCGCCGCAGCGGCGCGCCGGCCACGAAGAGGAGCGCGCCCACGAGCCCCACCAACACGGCGCTGGTGCCGAGGTCGGGCTGGCCCAGCACGAGCGCCGCCGGCACGAGTCCCAGGCCCAGCGCGACCCCGATGCGCGCCGCCGGAGGTGCCCCGTCGCGGCCGCGCCGCGCCAGGCAGGCCGCCACGGCCAGCACCGTGGCAAACTTGGCGAGCTCCGAAGGCTGCAGCCGCAGTCCGAGCCCCGGGAGCGCGAGCCAGCGCACGGAGCCCTTCACCTCCACGCCGGCGACCAGGGTGGCGCCGAGCAGCAGAACGCAGATCCCCCAGGCCGGCAGCGCGATCCGCCGCCAGAGCGCGCTCGGCACCCGCAGCGCGACGGCGGCGCAGGCGGCGGCGGCGGCGAGGGCCAGCACGTGGCGCGCGAAGAGGGGCGGAACGGCGTCCCCCAGCTTCAGGGGCGCCGTGGTGCTGTAGATCATGACGAGGCCGGTGCCCAGCAGGGGCGCCGCGGCGGCCAGGACGCCGCGGTCGAGGCCGCGCAGCCAGGCGCGGGCGGCCGCCTCGCGCGGCTGCGCGTCGCGGGCGCCCGCGCCCGCCGCGAGGCCCCGCGGCGGCCGGACGTCGGGCCAGCGCCGCCGGCGCTCCCCCCGCCCGACCCGGCTCACGGCGCGCCTCCCGCGGCCAGCCGCCCCACGGCCGCCCGGAAGCGCTCGCCGCGCTCCGCGTAGTCGCGGAACTGGTCCTGGCTGGCGCAGGCGGGGGCCAGCAGCACCACGTCGCCCTCCTGCGCCAGCTCCGCCGCCAGCTGCACGGCGGCATCGAGGTCGTGGGCCCGGTGGGTGGGCACCTGGCCCTGGAGCGCCGCCTCGAGCTTTCCCGCCGCCTCGCCGATCAGGACCGCGGCCCGCGCCCGCCCGCCCGCCGCCTTCGCGAGGTCGCCGTAGTCGAGGCCCTTGTCGCGGCCGCCGGCGATCCACACCACCGGCTCGCGGCGCCCGGCCAGCGCGCGCAGCGCCGCGCCCGGGTTGGTGGCCTTGGAGTCGTCCACGAAGGCCACGCCGCGCACGCGCCCCACGGGCTCGCAGCGGTGGGGGAGCCCCGCGAAGCCGGCCAGCGCCGGGGCGGCGCGCCGCGGGTCGACGCCCAGGGCGAAGACCGCCGTCAGCGCCGCCAGCGCGTTCTCCCGGTTGTGCGCCCCTTCGAGGCGCAGGCCCGCGAGGGGCACGCGCACGGGGGCCGCAGCCGCCGAGCCGATGACGCAGTCGCCGGCCTCGAGCCAGGCCCCGGCCTCGAGGGGGCCGGCGCTGCGGAAGGGCAGCAGGCGGCCGCGCACCCGGCTGGCCAGGGCGCGCAGCTCCGGGTCGTCGAAGTTCAGCACCGCCGCGTCGCCGGCCTCCTGGCACCGGAGGATCCGGGCCTTGGCCTCCCGGTAGGCCGCGAAGCTCCCGTGGCGGTCCAGGTGGTCCGGGGTGAGGTTCAAGAGGACGGCCACGCGCGGGCGGAAGGACTCGACCGCCTCGAGCTGGAAGGAGGAGACCTCGAGCACGACCGCGTCGAGCGGGAGGCCCACGAGCTCGAGGGCGGGCCGCCCGAGGTTGCCGCCGGCCGCGCTGCGCAGGCCGGCGGCGCGCAGCAGGGCGTCCACCAGGAGCGTGGTGGTGGACTTTCCGTTGGTGCCGGTGACGGCGACGATCGGCGCCGCCAGCGCGCGGCCGGCCAGCTCGATGTCGCCCCAGGCGCGCCGCGCCCGGGCGGCGTAGCGCTCGCGGGGGATCCCCGGGCTCGGCACCACCAGGTCGAAGGCGGCGGGGTCCGGAAAGGGCAGGCCCAGGCGCAGCTCGACCCGGGGGCGGAGCTCCTCGAGGCCCGCCAGCGCCCCGGGCTCGCGCTCGTCGGCGGCCACCACCCGCGCGCCCTGCGCCGCGCAGAAGGCCGCGGCGCTGCGGCCCGAGACGCCCAGGCCCAGCACCAGCACGCTGCGCTGCGCGAGCTCCAGCGTCATCGCAGCTTGAGCGA